>LFIK01002392.1_pt1 | contig 15186 bp, 25 predicted proteins | sample 643401 | NCBI WGS metagenome assembly LFIK01 (sample SAMN03777447, study PRJNA286221) | soda lake metagenome | biome: soda lake; feature: Kulunda steppe; material: water; isolation source: sample T5-Br brine of Lake Tanatar-5 | place: Russia: Kulunda steppe | collected 2010-07 | reverse complement strand
CTGGGGAGGTGAGGGAGAGGGGGGTGTGGGGGGGTGATGCCGAGGGTTCGCTCGGAGCTCCTGGGCGGCCGGGGCAGGTTGCGGCTGAAGCGATGCCGAACGGGGCCTGCCCGGCACATGGCGCTGCAGACTTGGGTGGGGTGTGCTGTGACACACGCAGCGCCAGCTGCGCCGGGTGCTGTTGCAGCAGCAGATGCAGCAGCAACGGCGGGGGCGGGTGTGGGGATGGGGGCGGCATGACCGGCGGGAGTGAGGGATGCGGGGGTGGAGACGCTGGGGCGCCTTGTGAAGGGCCTGGGCAAATTGGGGGGGAGGCTAGAGGGGGACACTGTGCAGGCACAGGGGAATGTGCAGGCGATGCGTGCGGGGAAGGCTGGGGCTGCAGCAGTGCGGGGATGCATGGCGCGGGGTGTGGGCGTGAGGGGCAGCAAGGGGTCAACGCTGTGGTAGATGTGGGACTGCAGCCCGGTGCACAGCGCAGCAGCAAACTGTACGCGGCCGCGCTTGCGCTTGCCTCACGCACGCTTTGGGCCCCAGGTGGCGACCTCAGCAGCGGCCAAAGCAGCAGCAAACACGACACCAGCAGTGCCAGCAGTACCAGCAGTACCAGCAGTGTCGTCTGCTGCCGCGACGCAGACGGCACTTGCCTTCCGGCGCACGCGCATGCCCCTGCAGCTGCTGCCACGGAGGAAACAGGGCGTGCACAAGGCGGGGCAGGGCTGCCGCATGCTGCATGCGCATCGAGGGCTTGCGCGCGCCGCGTGGGCACAGCAGCCCCGCGCTGGTGTGCGACTATGCCCTGGTGGCGGCCCAGCGTGTATGGCTACGTGCAGGAGCGGTACTGGGGGGTGGGCTTCCTCAAGTACTGGCGGCCCCAGCAGGTGCGCGCACACGAGCAGGCAAAGAGATGTGAGATCCTGCAAGCCAAGGTTATGTCCTCCCGCCCTCCACCTCAAAGCCTCTGCTTATGTGTGCACGCGCCACTAGCCTCACACCACTTCTCCTCCCCTTGCCTCTCCCCATCCCATCCCATTACATCTGCTGTGTGCCCTGCCTTCATGCTGCACAACCCCTCTCTTACTCGCACCAGCCTCTGCCCGCCATGCACGCCACCAACAACCCCATCCTCTGACTTATATGCACCAGACTCTGCCCGCTGCGCGCGCCACCCGCAAGCCCCCCTTCCCCTTTGGCTCACTTGGGCCGTCCTTGCCGCCCCATGCCTCCTCCACCCTTCCTGGGCACCACACTGATTGTTGCCAGCCTAGCGCTGGCCCTGCATTGCGCCACCACAGTGCCGTACCATGCACTCACCAGCCTGAGTATGCCGCCACCCACTGCTGCTTGGTCTCGTCCCATAACCAGCCAATCCACCCCTGCTGTGCCCGCTCCTTGCCACCCCCCACCCTCATGTTCGCACGTGCCACCATGCCCTCTTGCCCATCCCCTACCTTTTGGATCCACTCACCAACTGCCCACCCCAGCGCATTTACTCGCCGTCCCTGTGCTCGCAGATCCCCAACTTTCTGCTGGCGCTGCCGGTGCTGCTGCTTGTGGCGGCCGCCTGCACCACGTATGCACGCCGCTGCCCAGCGGGCACCTTGCACTGCCTCACAGCGGGCGTCCTGGCGCGCGCACACCAGCTGCAGCACCGCTCGCCCCCTCCCGAGGACCTGCGGCTGTCACCGCCAGCCGCGCACGCGGGGCCGACAGCAGCAGAGCAGCAGCGGGAGCTACAGCACCGCCCCTCGGGTCCGCCAATGGAAGCAGTCACGCGCAGCTGCGACGCGAGTGGAGATTGGCAGCATCCGGCTGGCGCGGCTGGTGCGGAGGCTGCCCCATCAACAACACGGGCGGGGGGGGTGGGCACACGGCAGCTGAGTCAGTGCGTTGCTGCGAGCCAGCAGCATCCAGCAACAGCCGCAGCAACAGAGACAATCCCTGCCAAACAGGGCGCGGAGGCTGCTGCCTTGGTCGGGTCCCCCAGTGCGCAGCTGGCTGCAGTGGAGTGCTGGCCAGTAGTGGGCTTCACATCACCGGCGGTCGCGCACTTCCTCTTCCCCCTGGCCTTCATGGCCGCGTGCGCCGCCCTCGTCATGCATGTGCAGGTGATGTCCCGCCGCCACTGCTATGCACTCATGCATAAATGCCTGCCTGGGCCCGCGTGCTTGGGTGCAAGTGCTAGCCGCGCAAGACTTCTGACAGTGCAAGAGTTGCAAGAGTTCTAGTTTTGCAAAAGTGCTGGCCGTGCAAGAGTGCTGGCCGTGCAAGGGTGCTGGCCAAGCGATGCTGGGTCTGACATTGCAAAGACAGAGCAACGCCAGCGCTTGTGCGCCCTTCCACTTATGTGCAAGTGCTTGTCATCTGGGTGTGTGGCTGGCGCATTTTTCGACCATGAACAGCAGGGCAAGTCCAACACATGCGTGCATTGGCAGCGCCGAGTTTGCACACGGGCTTACCCACATGTGAGTTTAAGCAGGCTTGCGCTCGAGAAGCTTGCACACGCTTATGCTCTGACTTGTTGCTGCCTTTGTGCTGCCTGAGCCATACCCTGATGCATGACTGCTCCTGCTGCTCAAACCAGAAGCAAGGTGCTTGTGAGCTTGTCACGCTCAATCATTGCTTTATGACTGATGAAGACAACTTTGCCAACATACACCTTAGCCCAAGCCCTCCAAACTTCCAGGCTCAGTGCAATATCTCAACCAAAAATCGTCAGATCTCAAGGACACAGTCTCAGACATCAATCCAGCAAAGGCGCAATACGGCGTGGCAAACTGCGCGTCTCCCTGGCCCAGCTTATGGATCGCCTATCCTTGCAGCACAGGCAGGCTTAAGCCTTGTGATTCCATATTTCTGTGGCCGTCTGCTGCTTCAACCAGTAGCAGAGCTCTTGAGCAGCACACGTCTCCCTGGCGCAGCGTGCAGATCACCAGCAATGCTGCCCATGGTTACACGGCTGCCCTCCCCCCCCCCCTTGCCACCATGACCGTCACTGGGAAACTGCCCGCAGCTCTTCATCCATCTCAAGTTGCTCACAGCCAAGCCTGCTCGTCCTCTATTTGCGTAGGTGGCCACGCGGTTCCTGTCTAGCTGCCCTCCCCTGTACTGGTTCATGGCCAGTCTGTGGCTGAGCACGGGCAGTGCGGGTGAGGCAAAAGAGGAGCTGGGTGTGGGGGCGACCAGGCAACAGGATGAGGCAATGCCAAAAGGCGGGCGTGCGCCCGCTAGCAAACCTGGTGGTTGGCAGCTGCAGGGGGGGAAGCGTGGCTGCGCAATGTCCACACTGCACCGCAGAATGCAGGCACTGCGTGGGGCACACTGGAGAATGCAGGGCTGGTCCATATGGCTGTGGGGCTGGTCGCTGGCATTCATAGCTGCAGGCACCGTCATGTTCCCCAACTTCTATCCTTGGACGTAGCGCCTGGTTTGCTGAGAGTTTGGTTTGGTTGCGCCGCATTGAAGCCATGGGCTTATTCAGGAATCGTGCCTGCCAGTCTTCCTGTTCTCCGCTGCGCCAATGGCCCTGAAGAGCCTTCTCCCACTTGAGGATGCTGACCTACCAAACAGGCTTCGCTTCCACAATGCATGCCCACTTTCTCCTCGTTGAATTAATTGACCTGTGGACACGAGTCCTGGTCTTGAGCGTGAAGATGGGGCTGAACCATAGAAAGAGGAGGATATGTTCTTATTTGGCTGCTTGTGGCTGACAATAAGAAAGGCTGCAGCAGCATGACATAAATCTCCAAAGTACAGATGCGGTGCAGCTTGTGTAGCATCAACACACTCTCAAGCCACTCTCACACTTAGATCTCTGTTTGCCGACTAATGGCACCACTTATTGAGCCTTGTGTCTGATCACCAGCTTTTGCCCTTACTCAGTGTTATTCGCACAAAGTGCAAGAAACACACGAAAACAAAAGCTCCCTTGCCAGCACTGCGCAAAGTGCTGCTCCCTCACACACATAGCACTCCGCTCTTCCACGCAAACGTGGGGCACCACCCTCTGAAACAAATTGCATTCGCATGAATGCTGCTTATCACACTGATCCATATGGGGGCATACACGTCTCCTCCTTCTGCTCAAGGTGCTTCGCGCTCATCCGCGAGCGCCAACCCAAACCTGGCACCCTCCCAAAACATGTCCTGGCAGCCCCCTGCGCTGGTGGCGTTGCCCTCGGGCTGCCCCCCTGCCATCTGCGCCAGATCTGGCATGTCCAGACCATCAAACGGCTCGCCGGCCCTGGTGGCCCCCCGCAGCTCAAACAAGCTCATGATGTTCATGCCATTTAAGAAGCCATCACCCTCCCCTTCCCGCCCCGAGTACATGGTCCGGCTGCGCAGGGTCTGCATGGCCTGGCTCAGGGTGCACTGCAGGCAGGTTGAGCAGGTGGTTGCGGGTGGGTTAATGTAATGAAGCCAGGTTCTCCTTGATCACCAGATCACCTCCAACTACATGACCAACCATCAGGATCAGGCTTCAGGCTGGAATGGGGATTGGCCAGTTCATGAATCAGGATCGTTCCCCAGGCAGCCCATTAAAAGAACTCGGCGTAGCGTTCCTTACAATCAATATTCAGAACACCTTCCTTCTGCCATGCCGGAACACTGCTGCAGCCTGCGGCTCAGGCCAACCTGAGACACATGTGGCCTAGAGAAGCTCCACCACGAGTGCATGGCCCTTAAATCTTTTTAGAATCCTTTAGTGCTCTCTCCTACCTTAATGCTTGGGGCTGCAGTGCTGATGCATCCGTGATCATGCGGGCGACCATGAAGCTTGCCTGGGCACTTCTCATCCTTTCCTACGTAACCCTCCCCCCCCATCCTCTTGCAGCAAGTTCAAAAAGTGGGTCTATCTCCCAGGTGGCTATTGGGATGATTAGTCTGGCCAGTCAACTGCCGCACCTGCTCAGAGAACCCAGTGGCCCCACTGCTCTCTACGTCGTTAATGCATTTCACAAGCTCATCGTGGCAGAAGCTTCGCCCCGATGACCTGCAGCAAACATGAGCAGCTCATTGATCAACAACTGAACCTGGCCCCTTCTTTGTGGCGCGGTCTTGGTCGGTCTAAGGAACAGACCAAGACACCTGGAGTCCATGCAGGCAAGCAGTTTTGCTGGTGTGTGTTAGTTCAGTCCTGACTTCACAAGTTATCAAACAAACAATTAGAAGCTTGGTAGGCCAGCATAGAATGCCAAGACTGGGACATGCACAACTCATACTTCACCAGGGATAAGCATGCATGCCAGCAGAGATTGTAAGACAAACAAAAAAAGCTCATTGTGTGTGCATGGCCCTGCGCAGTAAGGCTGGAAAAGCGGCATTATGGGTATGCATTCTGGGTTCTGGGAGTTGTGATTATCTGGCGTCTACTTTATCGTCTGTACTGGCTTTCTGGCATTATTCAAGCATGCATCCTTTATCTATCCACACAGTCAGATTCATTGGCCATAAATGCCCCTCCTCTCCTATTCCCTGTGGGTTGGCCACACTTACAGTAAGATCCTCCAGGAGCTCAAGCAGAGATCATGTCCCCTGCAGCAGCTGTCCAGAGGATCACATGGCTCCTCTCCTGCTTATGGAAATATAGAGTTCATGCACACATAAGTCATTGCATCTTTTGGCTCAGGGAGTGAGATGCTGTGGGGATGCAAGCCTACGACCTGGCTTTTGGAAAAGCGCAGCTGACGCATACCCTTGAATTCCGCGGTCTGTTTTGGGGTAGCACTCACCGTCACATCCTGTGTAGAATATACCACAGTACTTGCCATAGCGTATGGCTCTATTGCCACAGTTGATTGCCTGGCATTTGGATGCACAGCCAAAGACCCGGGCACTCTGCAGATAAAAGGTGTAACTCAAGCGTGGTGATTTTTGGAAGCAAAAGTAAACGTCTTTGCTTTTATCCATCTCTTGTGCTGATTGTCCTCCCAGGCAGACTGCCGGGCCCCTCCTACACGACAACAATCATTGACCCTGATAGCAAGGCAACATTATCGCTTATGAGCACGTGGCTACAGTATTTTTCCAGAAAGCAGTGCGAATTCAAAAATGGAGCTCTGTGCATTTGCCTGTATTGTGCGCGCCTGTCAAAGTGCTGTCTTGTGTAAGGGAGCGTCTAGTTTGCCCTCAGATCTGCTTGCCATAGCCAGTAGAGCGATGCATGCCCGCACCCATGCTTCCTGGGCATTTGCTGTACCCAGAAGTCCACAGCCTAGAGCCAGAAGCGTGAAGTGGAAAGTCCAGTGAGAGAGCCTCATCCCTCGAGAAGTCAGTTGAAAGGCCTTGGATTAGCAGAAACTCGACCTTGCGACCTTGCGACCATAAAACAATCTAGAAGGGAACGGAATTGAATGGGGGGAAATGTCGGAGACTAACTAAGCCGTCACCCACAATAAGCAAACTCCGTATGCAACTTAAATTCGACCACACCCTTCACAAAATAGTTTGTACAGGATAATTGTGGTCGATCTTATGCCAATCCAAGGAAATAACATGCTCCTGTACGCGCCCAATCTTGCACACTTAAGGTGAATAATGCATGTCGGCAGTAGAGCATTACTTGTCCTTGAACCAATTGCAATTGGTTTGGCTTAGCAAAAGTATACACCTTATATACCATGTATGGCCATGAAATGTCCATGAGGCGCTAAAGAAGAAGCTAACTAGAGAAGCTACTGTAGCATGCCCATCGCTCATGTGATTATCCTACTGGTATTTCCTTAGATTCTCCATTTTGCCCCAGTCTGTTCCTCAAGGACGCTCCACCTGCAAGCAAGCATCATAATTGCCAAGCGCAGTAGCCTTGTGTATACAAACAAAGGTAATGCTAACAATGGATGAAAACCCATGCATTTGGCAACAATGTTTGAGCTGTGAAATATTTTCTGCCAATATTCAATGTAAGTGCAGAAAGCAGGCTCGATTTTCAACATAAGCAATTGCAGAAGAGCCCTCAGACATTTCTTATCAAAGGAGGGAATCAATCTTTACTACATGTTCTTGTTGTGCTGATCCGGAGCCTTCAGAACCTGTCAAGGTCCAGGTATATACCTGGATAATGGATACTTTGCACACGCTACTACTTGGCTGCAAACACCTCAAACAGGCAAATCACAAGCACTCACAGCCTTTGCTGAATTGATTCATCCAAGGCAGTGGATGGTGGCCGGCTTGGTCTTCTCCCCACAAAGTAGGTGCCTGTAACGCCTGCATGAAGCAAGCGGCATCACACTGAGTGAGATTCTCAAATTAGAATGGCAGCACATATCCAGCACAATTTATGCTGGACCTGATGCTCTCACCCTAAGCACTAAAAAGCGATAATAGTCCAGTCTATTGCCAGGCAAATAAGTGTGCACCCTTTGATCTAAGATTTGACGTACCTTCCAGGGAGGGGTCTGTGAGCAGCCACAACTGATCATTGGCCTCCTGCACACATTTGAGCAGGTGCAGGAGATGAGGGCAACATATGACAACCAGGGAGCAGAACACTGATTATGCTATCATCAAGAATTTCCATGTGCTATGCAAGCACGTGGAGGTCGCTGGTCACTTTCCTTGCCTTAATCCCTAAAGTATTATCATGGAGGTTATAACTCTCACACCGGACATGTTTGCTTTCCCCTGTCCTTTTGGGTAATTTTAAGCCCTAGTGTGTCAAAAGTTGCCGTTCTGGCTCTGGTCTCGACATACTCACGTGAACCGGGATGCCGCAAGGTCCCCACCCTGCATGCACACACACATGAATTTTGCTCCAGCGTGTAATGGGGTAGGAAACCTGCAACCAGCCTTGTCCTTTCGCCTGCCAGTCAAGTAGCACTTCTATTGGTCGGTTAAATGGCAATTAACTGTTGCACACCAGGTATTGCCTTCAATGGCATTCTGATTTCATGGTATTTAGAGGGTTTACATACTTGCACCAGCACAATTCCCAACGATTCCCTTCATTGGCCTGTAAGCCCTCTCACTCACCTGCCAACAACATTTTGGTATTTACTGTCCCAGGATCGCAAGTGTTTGCAGTTATGTTTTTGCCTGCAGCGCTGCAGCAATTTAAGCAGAGGAGGGCAACTCAGGACAGGGACAGACTCAGCAGGTCATGCTGCTGTACTTGCCCATGCTCATTTGTGAAATCGTCATAAGGAACACATACCAATACCCATACGGCATGATAGCTAGCACAGCATGTACACAGGCAAACTTGTGCATAGACATGCAAGCAGGCATGTGCTAGCCTGCAGACAAACAAGCCTTCTAATCAGCTGCGGGTCGTGAAAAGGGAGGGAGGGGGTGCAGACGGTGACGCCTTGGTAAAACTCTAGCCTTTTGGCCAGACTTGAATGCTTCGATGCTTATTCGGGTTACAGGCCGCCAGGCAGGCTAGGACTCACCAACACATAGACCTTTTAATAGACCAGGCAGGCTAATGAACACAAGTGCAGATATATCCAGCAACCAATCCAGGGATCAGGCAAGTTGACAAGGAGGTCTTCTACAACTGAGCAAAGAACAAATCAGATAGGCTGATGCTTAGAGCCTACAAGAGGCTGTCTAAGAGCAACCAAGCCTACAAAACTGCTACCCTATCCCTGTCCAACTTTGTCTCGCTCCCCCCACCCCACCCCCATCCCCACCCCTCATCCATATTTTTGCCCTTTCTCTGTGAGTTCATTTGTTCAAGCATGTACCAGTTAGCTGCCTTTGTTTGTTTGTTTGTTTGTTTGTTTGTTTGTTTGTTTGTTTGTTTGTTTGTTGTTTGTCAGTATGCCTGCCATCCAACCTAACAAGCTTCTCACCTTAGTCTTTTGGCAAGCTGCAGGTCAAACACAATGTTGGCCAGCTTGGACAATGAGTAGGAGCTGTGCGCACTGAAGCCCTTCTCCTGCAAATACAAGCATGTGCCTGAAAGACATCAGCTTTTGCAGTACAAAAATTGCTGTACTCGTGCAGCAAGGTTGAATTGATACGGGCCATCAATACATGGGTCTTACAGCTATCTAGAACTCTCAAATTCATTTGCTGGGAAAATGCAAACACGCAGACACAAACCATTTGCAAGTTGTCGAAGTCGATGGTGCTCCCTGCAGAGATGGAGGCAACATTGAGGATGCGGCTCCCCTCTGGTAGCGTGTCCAGCAGGAGGGATGTCAAAAGGAACGGGGCTGCCACGTTGACCTGCGTGTAGGATGCGCCATAAGCAGGTGGAGGCCAAGCGTCAGCCCGGTGCAACAGTATCAGTCCGGTGCTACATTACGCCAAAACATCTAGCTTGCAGACTGCCTTTTTTCTTATATGAGCACCTTATTAGATTTGGTTCAGGTCGCAGGCCCTCTAGGTTTCAGCTAAGCTGCCCTAGTTTGGCGGAGACAGCCATGTAAGCAAACCTTCATTGTGCACCTTACAAGGCGCATCATTACAGCGCGGTGGCATGCACTGCTGCTTGACTTGTAGCAGGTGTGTTTAAGGTTCATGGCGGGCATACCTGCAGACATCCACTAGCTGGGCTGCGGTCTAATAGACCACAAGGGAGTCACAGGCCAAGTACGCTCAAGCTGCTGGCCCTTAGTTGGGCTCATCGCATGTGAGATGCCTAAATGCATGGACAACTATACAGGCGAACGCCCAGCGCAGCCACTGACCCGTCTATCCAGCGCAGCCACTGGCCCGTCAATCCAGCAAAGCCACCGGCCTGTTTGTTGTTTCGGTGCTACTTGCCTGCCCAACATCATGCAGAATACTCAAGGATGGTATGGAGCTATCACGAGCCCATTATTAGAGCCACATCCTCTCCTTTTCTGCTTGCCTGCCTGCCTGCTGATCTCCCTGAACCTGAAACGCTCAGCCCCTACAAAGCCTCAAAATATGAAAGCTTGGACCATTCCGTGTTGCATTCAGCTGTTTGTCAAGCCACCTGGAGACTTTCTCATGTTTGTCCCACTTCTGGCGCTGCCCCCCCCCCCCTGTCAAAGCCGCCCTTGCTACTGCCAGTGCAAGCCTTGCTTGGGCAGACTGCCTCAAGCGTGCACCCTATTTCCCTCACTCACAACTCAGTGTTTGTGTGCGTGTGCATGCGTGTACGCATGGGCGTGTCTGTCTCAATTGTGCATCTGTTTTCCCTACTGCTCACCCCCCAGGTCATTTCAAAACCATCTTTGGTAGTACTGCGCTTGAGCTCGTACACGCCCGCGTTGTTGTCCAGGACGCCCAGGGGCGCACCGTCTAAGTAGGTCCTCACCTCACGCGCAAGCTTGTGCACCTGCGCACCCACATGGTGTGAAGGCATGCCTTTTTTAAAGTCAGGCAGGGGCACACAGCCACATGATCTGAGGAATTTTGGCGGCAACAGGTGACGCATAGGTGAAAGCAGGGTGTCAGCAATACCAAGCACTGACATTGAAAAGGGGCACGTTTCCCATCATTGGGTGTGAGCTTTTCGCGAAGTACTGCCATATTATTGTGCGTAACCTTACCTCATCCAATGATGAGAAGTCGGCTGTGATGCCATGGATGGGCAGCTTGGGATCTGCTGCAGCCTTCCTGACTTGTTCCACTGCATCCTTTACCCTCCTTTCGTTCCTGCATAAAAAGTGCCCTCAGTGTGCACCTCTGCTTCAATGTTGATGCACATCAAGCACAAGTCAAGCTTGAGTACAGCCCATTTAATAAATTACATGAGGTAAGAAGCTGAAGCCCTGGTTGACATGATTTGGACCAGGTGATCACCTCAGCTTAGCCTTGATGAAAATAGCGGTAATGTGCTGCAAGGTCGGTCAAGTGCTCTGGGCTTGAAGGCTGGCAGGACCACCTAATGACACTCACGGAATCAGACCCACCTCTTTAGAAGAGATCACAACAGATGATTTCCTCATGCGCCTAATCTACAAACTGGCAACGCTATATTTGCAACGCATTAGCAAGGGGAAATAGGGCTCCAGCTTCACTCACCTCCCATGGATAATCACCGGGCGCCCTGGGGATGCAAGAGTGTGGGTAAACATGTTGGCCTCAAGCGCACTAACTGAGGCGAGCTGGGAGGGCGCAGAGCTGTCAAGTATAGAAGATCAGAATGGGGATCTTCCAAAACTCTCATTTACCTAGCCTCGCTAAGCGCTTGCAAGTGTGGAGCCCAATGCCATCGGTGGACCCTGTCACCAGGTGGGTGAGATTCTTGATGTTCTTGGCCATTCCAGTCGCGGCCATTCTGCAGGGTGCGTTTGAGAGAACACAAGGCACTTGGTGAGAATACTGCTGCTTTCATCTCATGTCTCCGCGTTTTGTTCGCAGCCACTTGCAAGATTTAAAGCACTGCTGAAAGTTGAAATAGCTAGGAAACTGTGTTGATATAACCCATGCTTGCTGCACCCCCTTGCAACTTACAAACGGTAGGAAGATGAGTGTGAAGAATTTCAATCTGGCCGAAGGTACAACTTGATTGATTTATCAAAGAATATATGAATAAGTTTATGACAGTGTCACTGTTTATCAAAAAGCAAGCAAGCTCGGAATAGGAGCAATCACACCGTTACACACGTACGTTTGGTATTTTATTATTTCATTATCAAGTCTGAAGCATGGGTGAAAATGAGAAAGCACCCGACCTGCAGCTGGACGAGAAGAGCCAGCTGGGCTTCATCAACTGGTACAAGGGCCTGCCACAGGTGTGATGAGAAAAATGCAGGACAGGAAAGAACATCCCTTTAACTTGTCTCTCCTCTTGTGTCTTTATCTGCACAAACAACAGCTGGGGTTTTAAAGGACAGACTGCAAAGCAGACACTCTTCACCATGCCATGCAGGAGCCCCAAAAGATAAGGATCTTTGACAGGAAGGTGAGTTGTAGAAAGTGAATGACTATGAGGCAGGAGGGGTGGGGGTGAAGCAAAGGTCCTCTTCCACCTGTCTCCTCAGCAATACCTTGAGCCTGAGGGTTAAGCGTACAGATGCTGTTGAAAGCTTTATCGTAATTTAAACTCGAAGAGATAAATTCATCTGGTAGGGTTTGCAACGAGGATCAACAAGGACAGCTGGGTTGCACAGCCGAGCTCACGCAGGAGCAGCGCCTCTTCTGTTTGCCCCTTTTGCCATGATGGGCAAAATCAAGTTGCTCAAGGTCTGAATTAGCAGGAGCTCGATGCGCAGTGGCCTGCCTCTGCTGGCTTGCCTACAAGACGTCTGGTGTGCACGTTTGGTGCGGTGTATGCCTGTCTGCAGGCCTTTTACACGGTGCATGGCGAGGACGCACTATTTGTGGCCCGCCGCTTCTGCAACACCACTGCAGTTGTCAAGTATTTGGGCAAGGTGGGCGGTCGTGCACGCAGACCCGAACAAATAGTCAAGGTGTTTGTCCTTGTTAGGCAAGCTGGGTATGTCTCTGACGCATACACCACAGTCCCTAACAAGTTCTACTAAGTGGTCAGAAGGTATGACTTCAAAACAGCTGGCATGTCTCGTTGCAGAGTGATAGATGTGCTCTGTGCCTGCCTGTCGAAGTGGCACACACGCACAAACGCATGCACGCACACATGGATGAAGGCACGCACGCAAGCACACACGCAAGAAGGCACGCACATATGCATGAAGTCACGCTCGCACGTGTGTACGTACACACGCGTACACGCACAAAGGCACGCACACACGCACGCACATGCACACGCAAGCGCACGCGCACGCACAAATGGAGGCACGCATGTGGGCACACACACGCAAACACGTATGCACGCACAAATGAAGGCACGGCCTGCACCATGCGCATGCAATGCCTTCTCTGCCGCTCCGCACAAAGGGTGCCATAACCCTCGAGGAGAATCATGTGACCTCCTTTCCTTCAATCCCCCATGTCTTGTCACACCGCTGTGCATGCATGCTGTGTCTGCTGGCCTGCCTGTGCGTGCGTTCTGTGTCTGCTGGCCTGCCTGTGTATGCGTGCTGTGTCTGCTGGCCTGCCTGTGCTTGCGTGCTGTGTCTACTGGCCTGCCTGTGCGTGCGTGCTGTGTCTGCTGGCCTGCCTGTGCGTGCGTGCTGTGTCTGCTGGCCTGCCTGTGCGTGCTCGCAGGGTGAGGGCTTCCCGGCTTCAATCCGCTGCGTGTGCGTGCTGTGCCTGCTGGCCTACCTATGTATGTGTGCAGGGTGAGGGCTTCCCGGCTTCAATCCGCTGCGTGTGCGTGCTGTGCCTGCTGGCCTGCCTGTGCATGTGTGCAGGGTGAGGGCAGCCTGGCCAGTGTGAGCCTGAACCGGCACCTGCTGGAGAACATGCTGCGCGTGCTGCTGGTGGCGGAGGCTGACCATGAGGTGGAGCTGTGGGAGGGCAGCGGCGCAGCGTGGAAGATGACCAAGTGGGTGTGCGCACGCATACATGTGGTGGTGACCGAGTTGGTGTTGGGCGGAACAGCTGTGCGCGTACATGTGTTTAAGTGTTTAGTGCATGTACGACAATGTGTGCATTGATACGTACGTCTTCGTGTGTGGCAGGCGAATGGAAAGTGGAAGGGCATCAGTGCGGCGTGGAGGATGCCCAAGTGGGCGCGCGCTTGGTTGGCGGCACATGTGTGCACGCGCGTGCATGTGTGCGTGCGCTTGTCTTTGAATGTTAGTATGCCTGTCTAGGCTTGTTGCTCCAACTGGTGGTGTGTCACTCCATAGGCTTTTGTTGTTGTGGCCCCTGCGGGATGAACTTTTGTTATGGGCTGCCACGCGCCGCAGGTCGGCCTCCCCGGGCCGGCTGGGGGCGTTTGAGGAGGAATTGTTCCGTGGGGGCGTGTCCACATCCGCTGCCATCGACGCCAACGACGCTCCGGTGGTCATCGCAGGTGTGTGTGTGTGTTTGCGTGTGTGCGCGTGTGCATGCACACGCGTGTGCGTGTGGCTGTGTGTGTGTGTACGCGTGTACCTGTATGTACCTGTGTGTGTGTGTGCGTGTGAAAGCGTGTGTGCTCATGTGTGTGGGTGCGCAGGCACGCGCGCTCGCGCTCGCATTTGCGTATGGGTGTGGGTGTGGTGGGGCGTGTTTTCGAGACAGCTATTAAGAATTTGCTTGCATGTTCATGGAAGACGCTTGTACCTGTGATATGTGCTAGGTGTATGTGTATGCGAGCCGTGTGATTGCAAGAGCGCTCAATCAGCGCTGGCTTGCTGCAGCAGGACCTGCAATGGGTGCTACCATTGTAGGCTGTCACCCAGAAGTTTGCCAAGCCTACAGGCCATCCTAGCCAACAGGCCATCCTACCTCTATGCAATTTAACTAAATCCTTTAAAGGGAGCGCTTCAGATTTGCCCGGCAGCAAATTTTGTGGTGATGCATTGATGCAACAGCCTTAGGCTTGGTGATGTGCCTGTAACACGGAAGTACTATGCTTAGTGTGCAGCAGTATGCTGTACGTTTAGATGGGTGCCTTATGCACGGCAGTGTGCCAAGCAAATCATGGCAGCTGCATCACTGCAGTGTGTGTGTCTGGGATTTTATGGCAGATGCATCAGTGATGCAGTATCACTGCAGCATGTGTCTGGAATGGCAGCTTACGTCCAAATGGCAGCAAGCATGCAATGTGGCTGCGCCTTGTGATGCCATGATGCCATGATTGAACCCCTCAGCCCTGAACCGTGAACCCTAAGCGCCTTGTGATGCCATGATGCCATGATTGAACCCCTCAGCCCTGAACCGTGAACCCTAAGCGCCTTGTGATGCCATGATGCCCCCCGGTCCCCCTGCAAGCCTGCGCCCCGCCAGCTGTCGTGCACACACCCACGCGCGTTTGCATGTGAACGCAGTTTGGCAGGGCATGGCGGAGGGGCGGCCGGTGGTGGGCGTGGCGTACGTGGACGCTGCGGCGCGCCAGCTGGGCGTTGCGCAGCTCGACGACGATGAGCAGCTGTGCGCGCTGGAGGCCATTGTGGTGCAGCTGGGCGCAAAGGAGGCGGTGGTGTGCAAGGTGCGTGGCCCGGTGGGGCGGTTGGGCACATGGGTGCTTGCGGGAGGGGCAGTGGGGCGGCCGTGCGCCCAACAGTGGTCCTTTAGGGCGTGCTGCTTGGTGCAAAGGGGCGGACGAGGAGTTGTTTGAATTGGGGGACATTCATGCCGGCTGCTTGTGCTCTTGGAACAAGCCTCTTCCATGTACCGGTGGGGCCGGTGTGATATGACATGGTGCAGTGGTGCGGCTGGGTGCTAAAGCCCTCCCATTCATGCATGCGG
>LFIK01002391.1_pt1 | contig 15190 bp, 12 predicted proteins | sample 643401 | NCBI WGS metagenome assembly LFIK01 (sample SAMN03777447, study PRJNA286221) | soda lake metagenome | biome: soda lake; feature: Kulunda steppe; material: water; isolation source: sample T5-Br brine of Lake Tanatar-5 | place: Russia: Kulunda steppe | collected 2010-07 | reverse complement strand
TGTTTTTTTTCTCGGCCAGGAGACCTCCAGAACATTAATGAGAACAAAAATTATTGAAGAGGTCAAACGTTCAAAAATTGACTTTACCGGTGGTATTCACCCTGATGTTCGAAACCCTGACAGGGAAATCCCACATCACTTGCTTGCTTCCCGATTATCACAAAAGAAATTTTACCAGAAAACACGTTCCAGCAAAATTAACCTGGCTCTTGAGGGCTATGGTCAGTTTACATATCGCCATTGGGAATGCTGGGCACTCTCTTCTTTTATGATATCATCGCCATCCGTTAACGACGTAAAACTGCCCTTTGAAGCCATTGATGGTAAGCATTTTGTAACCTTTGAAGACAAGGACGATCTAATCGATAAAATCAGGTATTACCTTAATCGTGATGATAAACGGACTGAAATTATTCAAAACGGAAGAGAGCTTTTTAAACGGGAGTATAATTTCAAAAAACATGGAAAATATATTGTCGATTCTATTGAAGGGCTCAGATAATTACCTTTATCAGTCTGAAATAATTTTCTTCCAAACCGGCATAACATTCTCCAGTGCAAGTACTTTTACACGTTTTCGTGCTTCTACTCCCAACTTCTTCCTCAGATCAGGATTTTCTGTGAGTTTCCGTATTTTTTTACTGAGATCTTTTGCATCTCCCGCCCTGAAAACGAACCCGCTCATTTCATCTTCGACATATTTTAAAGCACCCGGCAGGCTGTCCGAAACAATGCATGGAAGACCGTGCGCCATGGCCTCAAGAAGTACATTGGGTGTGCCTTCATATTCCGAAGCTAAAATAAATATTCCGGCTTTTTTATAGTATTGAGACGGATTATCAACAAGACCGTGGAGTTTTACCCGATTAGTAATTTCAAAATTTTCAGCAATCTGAAGCAGGTTATTTTTTTCTTCGCCATCCCCCAAAATTTCACATGTCCAGTTTTTTTGGTGCTTAATTGGTAGATGAGAAAACGCCTTCAGTATCAGATCCTGACGCTTTTGAGGCACCAATCGCCCCACATTTAACATCATCTTAGATTGTTCCGGAGTGGCAGTGTTATCGGGAATGATGACAGGGTTGGGAACATACAACAGCTTTTCATCCGTAACGTAGCTTTTCATTCCTTCAAGTGCGATGGATGAATTAGCCGTTACAACATCAGCATGTTTATATATCCATCTCCGAAGTGTTGGCCAGGGCCACGGATAGTCCTGCCTGGTTGTGTCATTTCGTTCCGAAATCACTACTTTCTTTCCAAGCCCCCTGCATGCCAGTATGGTGTGGATATTGGTCTTTGTGAGAAATGAAATTACTATTTCTCCATCTGCCTGTTTTATAGCGTTTCGAAGCCGCAATACATAAGGTATATTCTTAAACAGAGCTGTAATCTTATTAGCAGATGCACCCTCTCCCCCCAGTGTGATGCGTTTAAGAGTTTTTGGTACTTCAAAAAAATCGTTCTCCGGCCCTCTCCTGCTAATCAGAGTAATATCATAACCATTTTGATGCCAATAATTGATTAAAAGCGAGGCTACACGTTCAGCCCCTCCGTAATTTAGCCCGCCAAGAATGAATACAATTTTGCTTTGTTGTTCTTTATTCATTTTTTTACTGCTCTTTTTAGATGGAACAGCTCCATTGTCATCACCATCTCCGAAGTTTTTTGCCTACGCTAATGAGCAGCTCACTGATAATAAGTTTAGTTGTTTTAAAAATTCCTTGGTTTCGTGCATTTCGTTTCACCTTCTGTAGAGCCGCTCGCTGCCTGTTATCCAGACCATCACGATCAGGAAAATATACATAGTACAAATCACTGTATTCCCAATTTTCAATTCTATGACTTATATCGCTGCCTGAATAGATATGGATATCAATCGGGTTTTTTTCTTCTATTCCTGCATTTTTAAAATTGGTTTTGTACACAGGCAGTTCACTGTTGATGTAAGTTTCTCCCGTATACTTCAGACTATCGGCAAAAGCCGTTAAAGCAGTTTTGAAGTCCGGATCTAAATCAGATAATTTTCTCCATCGGGTAATAAGGAGTTCAGCCCTGTCAAGATGTTTCATACCATGTACAAATGCTTTTCGGTAAATATCTGCGTTATACTGAAATTCATCGTGTAAACCCACAATGCATGGTACTGAATACCAGGGATAACCTTGTTCAGCCATTCTACCTAATGTATATCTTTCAGGACGTATATCGGTTCCCTCTTCAGGTATGTTTTCGATTACCTTTGGAAGCAGCGATGTACGGTAAAGATGGTTTCCCGCCTGCCTGGGGCCTCCAAAAAACTTATCCATGACATAGCCCTGAATTTCACAAACATATTTCCTTTCGTTTTCAGCAATATCGAGCATCTGCCGTATAGACCCGGGTTGCAGTAACACATCAGCGTCAATGCAGAAAGTCCATTTTTTACCCTCTCTTATTCCGGTTTCAAACGAGGTTTTCATGGCAGCTGAAAAGGGTACTTCGCGTACCATATGAAGCTGATTTTCCGAAATACCCTGCTCCATAATCAATTTACTGCAGAGTGACTCTGTGCGCTCGTTTGCAGAACGAATAATTATCGTAACATCTTCTAGCATAATTATCTACACTGAATTTATAAAATTTATTTGTTTTGCAGCTTTCACCATCATCCAAGAATACCACCTATTTTTTTGTAATTAATAAAGATGTCCAAATCGAATTAAATAACCAGCCTCCCGCAGGTAGCAAAGTAAATACTTTACCCTTTTTCTTGTGTCTGATGGATTTCAGGAGCAGATTTCCGTCAAACCAAACTCTATCAAAGTATTGGGATGCGACAATATTCAACTTTTTATTAGATCTGTAACAGGTTTTATTTTTCAAATAATTAACCATTTGGTCTGTCCCTTTTTTTGCCCAATTTTTTTCAGGATAATTAAACAGTTTCTGTTTCTTCCAAATATAAATCCATTTAGTTGAATGGACGCGGGTTGCAAGCGGAACCTTTATATGAGGCTCAATAAACCGATTGATATTGGGATAACAATGAACTCCAATTCCACCTGGCTTTGTAATTCTTTCTATCTCATTGAAGAAACCTTCAATATCATGCACATGCTCGACCACTTGGTTGGAGTATACAATATCGGCAAAATCATCGCAGAACGGTAAACGATAGTCCGAATCTATAAGTTTTAATCTTTCCCTGTGTTGAAGATCCTCAACATGCGACCCGGATTTAAATCGAAAATCACAGCCAAATGCATTGTACCCTTTTTCTAAAAAATAAAATACCTCATCACCATTACCACAACCTACATCGACAATATTTACTTTTTCCTTTTCTGGGATTTTTGAAATAAAAGTTTGAGTAAGATTTTCAATTATAATTTCCATAGAAGACATCAAAAAAGTATAAGGCTATAGTTTTAGTAATGATTTTTTAAATTTTATGATTAATACGAATTTATTGTACCTCTAATTATAGAATACTAATTTCATGATAATATATATATTACCCTAAAGTACATATTACATTATTGGTTAAAGATCTGTCTTAAAACATAGTCCTGCTTAGTCTTCTCATTTTCAAATACATCTTTTTTCCAAGATGAATACGGAATGCTAAACCCTTTTTTATTTCTAAATAAAATTTCGTCAGGCAGGTGTTTCGCTAAAACCTTTTTAAATAATCCTTTTAACTCACCGTTAAGTACCCTTACTTCGGGATGTAAGGAAAACACGTACTCGATTAAATTTTTTGAAAGTAGCGGAACCCTGCACTCTAAAGAAACTTGCATACTGGTTCTGTCTACTTTTGTAAGAATTTGATCTGGCAGAAATGTGTGAAAATCCAGATACTGTAACCTTGTATAAACATCCAACTCGGGACGATAAAACTTCCTAAAAAACCAGTAATCATCGTAATCATCAGGCAATTGCCATTTTTTTTTATATTCTGTCTTATCTTCTGCTAGATATCCATTCATCAACCTGGTATAGTGTTCTAAATCGTTTAAAAAGTAGGGATTTTCAACCCGACGCATTACTTTTGAAATAAGAGGGTGGTCTTTCCCAAAAGACCTTAGGGCAGGCTTAAGACCGGAAAGACTCGATAAACGAAACTTTTCAAGTCTTTCAAATTTTTGGTACCAGTTATATCCTCCGAAAATTTCATCTCCTCCATCTCCACTTAGAGCTACTGTAACATGCTTTTGCGCAAATTCCGATACAAGATATGTTGGAAAACAGGAAAAATCAGCAAACGGTTCATCAAACCATTCCTTCAAATGAGGTAACAGTTCAATCGTTCTATCCTGATTTAGTTTTTTTGACCTATGATTAGTTCCAAATCGTTTTGCAACAATTTCTGCAAAGCCAGACTCGTCATGTGTGTTTTCGTTAAAACCAATAGAAAATGTATTTAGTTGTTGTACATCGGATGATGCGTACGCAACTATTGCACTTGAATCTAACCCCCCACTTAGGAAAAAACCTAATGGCACATCACTCATTAATTGTTCCTGAACTGAGTTTTTTATCAGTTCCTCAATTTTTTCCCGAGCAAGTTCCAATGAATCATCGCAGCTATTTATTTCAAGATTCCAATAATCTTTTTTTTGAATGGATTTTTCAGTGAGGTTGACCTGAAGATAATGTGCCGGCTCAAGTTTATACACATTTTTATAAAGGGTTTTTGGCGTGGGAATATATTTATAGGTCAAAAAATCATACAAAGCAGTATAATCGGTTTTCAAATCGGTTTTTGGAAGATAATCAGAAATTGCCTTTAGTTCCGATGCAAATACCACCTTTCCATTAATAAATGAGTAATATAGTGGTTTAATGCCTACACGATCCCTTGCTAAATAGACTGTTTGTTTATTTTCATCATAAATGACAAATGCATACATACCATCTATTTTTTCAAGAAGTCCTTCTATACCCCACTCGCTATAACCATGAAGAAGAACTTCTGAATCCGAGCTGCTGCGAAAAGAATATTTACCAGTCAAAGATTTTTTGAGTTCCTTATAGTTATAAATCTCTCCATTTACTATCAGCACAATTTTTTTATCATAATTGAACATCGGTTGACGCCCATTTTCACTTAAATCCAAAATACTCAGTCTTCGGTGCCCCAGGTAAACGCCACTAGAGTGATAATCGGACCATTGATCAGGCCCTCTGTGCCTTAACGTATGCAGAGCACGTCGAGCGTCCTCAAGGTCTGTTTTTTTAAAATTTGTAACACCAAAAATTCCACACATAAATATCTGTCTATCCTGAATTAAATACTGTATTAATGCTATTTCACAGTGAAGCCTTTTTCCAAATAGCATACACGATAATATTTGTCACAATATTCCGACATTCACACCATCAACTATTAAATATCGCTTATTATGTTGATTACATTGTATTTAAAGTACTTTTAAAATGTTTTTTTAAACTAAAAAGATTAATTTTTAGTTTAAAAAAACAAAACTTGTTTAATGAAAATACATGATCAAATCATTTTAGTATTGTCTAACAATGGTTTTGAAAAGTTTTTCTATTTTTAAAACAGATTTTTCGGTAGAGAACATTTTGTCTGAAAAAGCTTTGGCATTACGCCCCATTTCAGCTCTTTTTTGGGGTTTTTGAATTAACTCTAAAATTGACTCCCTAAATATTTTCTTATTTTCAGATGCATAAAAACCCATATTATAATCTGTAATATAACTGCTTGGATCAAAACCATAGCTTACGGAAGGTATGCCCTGTCCCCATGCCTGAATAAATACATTCGGGAAACCTTCAGGAAAACAGGTATGGATATGAAATAAACTTCCTTCTAGGATACCATTTACTTCTTCAGGAGATTTCAAGCCCAAGTAATATACATTTGCAGGTAGCTTGTCGGATTCTTTCAACCACAAGTATTTTTTTTCCTGTATTTCTCCGACCATCAAAAAATCAACATCACAAAACTCGGAAGATTCAGCAATATCAATCAGTAACTCAGGCCGTTTTATTTGCTTAATGCTGCTCACCCACGCACAGTATGGCCTGTTCCAGGAAAAAGGCACATTTTCTTTTACAAGTCCATTGGGTACAAACTCTTGTATATCAACCGGGAGACTGCCTAAATATTCTTTATTGTTAACTGTTACCGCATCAATGTAGTAAAAACCCATGTGATTCCAATAGCTTTTAAAAAGACTCCGTATTTTTTTCTTAATTCCGTTATTCTTCCTGTAAAAACCGGGATCAACATCATTAACGCTTGATGCAGCAAAAATAATTGGAATCTTCTTTTTTTTGAGTGATCGTACAATCTTTAGGAAATAATGTTTATTAAACCTCCAATAAACCACATCAGGTTTGGATTTAGATATAGAATTTATGAGGCTTTTTGCATTTGAATTTGATGGAACCACTTTGTAAGGTTCGGGATAATCTGTTTGCCCACCTCCAGGCACCACGTAAGTAACTACATGTCCTTTTTTTACCAACCCTTTTGCGATGAGATCACATTGTATCTCACTGCCACCTATTTTATCCCTTTTATGACGGTTTACTATTGTAATATTCATACTTTATTGGTGCTGTTCCATCTCTGAGCAGTTCAAATCTATTAATCAGGTTTAATGTTTTTCCCAAAATCGATAAAAATTTTGCCTACCAGGTAACGAAACCCATTAACAACTCCTTTCTTTTTCAAAATATTGCTAAACCTTTTATGAAGAGAATATTCAGGTTTTGGAGCATCAGATATTCCTTTATCATTTTCAGATTTATGAAGTTTACTTAACCACTCTTGCTTAGATTTTTGTAGAAGATTCAGATCTATTTCATCATCTTTCTCATCCAATCCCAAATCACTTAAAGCCTTTTCGGCCTGATCACTGTATTTATTCGAATCAAAAGTAGATGAATAGCCTAAAGTGAGACCATCCCAAATTGCTTTTAAAATAACACGAAAATCAGGATCACTCTGCTGATGTTCCACTGCCCGCTTTATGATAGAAATTAGATATTCTGGATGTTTTTGAGCGTGTACCAGTGATTTTCGGTACAAATCTTTGTAATACTGTTCGAAATCATGAAAACAAGTTACATTAGGTATATATCTTGAAGTGTATCCAAGCTCTCCCATTTTCATTACAATGGAAGCTTCCGGCCTGATTCTATTCTGAGCCCGTTCAGATAATTCGAGTGCTTTATCGAGAAATTTGACTCTGTAGATACGAGGACCAGCTTTGCGTATTTTACCGGTAATTTTATCAGCAATCCTGCCTTGTAGCTGAAAATAGTTTTTAGGCATTTCTTCTGCGTGTTTTGCAAGGGTTTCAATCGCATCGGGTAATAAAAGCATGTCGGCATCTACAGTAATCAACCATTTATTTTTATCAGAGACAGCTATTCTATAACAATGCTCAAGAGCACGTTTAAAAGGCACAAGAGTAACTAAATGTACGGATGCATTACAAGTTTGTTCTCTTATGAGCTTAACACACAAATCCCGTGTACGTTCATTTGCCGACCGTACAATTATTGTAATATTTTCTATTTTTGGTATATTATTCAAATCTGCTAAATACCATGTTCATTTTTTTCTATAAAGACGGTGAGACATGCTGATTAAATTTTGTTCAACCTCATCAAAATTAGAGGGTAGCATATAACGTTCTATAAATTTTATACCTTCCTTTATTTCCAGCTTTTGATAATGATTCAAGGAGGTATTGTTCAGTAACATAGCTTTTGTATCCAAATCATTTAAAATTTTGAGCGTGTCATTATTATATGCATCATGTCCTCCAAATGGCAATGAAAAATAATTTATAAACGAACTACCTGCTGCTTTCTTTACAATCTTGTAACTATTCTTCAAATCTTTTTGCTGTTCAGCTATAGATAGGGTAGAAAAGTTATAATGATGAAAACTGTGATTCCCATACATCAAAAGTGGATGATTTATCAGCTCAGATTCATGAGCAACACAGTAATTCATTTGTATTGAGCCGTCAGTACGTTTCGCAAGAAATTCACTAAGGATTTGATCAATACTGGCATTCGATAGCTCCTTGCTAAATACTGGATCTTTACTTTGCAAATAAAAATCCTGATGAGTAAAACTCGTACCAAAATCTCTATTTAATTTTTCTGTAAGCTGCTTCGTTAAACCCAATGCTTCAAGAATTCGAATTTGATCGCGCCACAAAGTTTTCTCTCGCAAAGTACCCGCAATTACAAAAATAGTTGCTGGAATATTTAATGCTTCAAGAACTGGCAGGCCTTGGGTAAAAACAGATCGATAAGCATCATCGAACGTAACCGACACAAGGCCACTTCTATTTTTAGCTTCAACCCACTCCTGTAGGGGTACAATATCAAAATTACGTTTGTACCATTTCAGCTGTTCATACATTTCATCGGGTCTGACATTATGAATGTGATTTTTCAATAAATCAGGGAGTTCATCAAAACAGCTGTGATATAGCAGTACGTGACTTGAAAAATGTTTTGAAAGAAATTTAAATACCTCTTTCTTAGTATAATCCAAAAATGATATTGCCATAGGAGATTAACTTATTGAATTCAGAAAATCGATGACATTTGATGTTTCATTTTTCGTATTCCGTTCGGCATCAACAATCTTAACGTTTACTCCAGATTCTTTCAGTTGAAAAACAGCGGATTCCATATATTTCTGAGTTTTTTCAGTATAACTGTATATAATATCATCACTCATTCCAATATGAACTGAAGCCACCCTTGCTCTTTTTTTTATATTTTGCAAAACGTAATCTGGGGTAGCTTTTAAATAAACAACTCCATTCGGAGTGGGCATTGCATCAACATATTTTTTCAAGTATTTATCATTGAAAGTTCCGAAATTGAGGTGCATAATTCTATTTAAAAACCCTTCGTAAAGCACACATAGTCTATCATCTTCTTTTTTTTTGATCACTGATTGATACTGCTCTGAGGTTCTCAAAAAGTAAAGTATAGAATCAAAACGCTTATCAGTTTTCGATGGGCTGTCTTTGCAACAATCATTAATGATATTTAAGGCTAAACTTACGAAATCAGAATTATGAGAATTAAAATGCTTCTGATTTGTTAGATTCTCATCGTCGGCATTCAGATAGTCAATCCGCTCCAAACCTGTTAAGATTTTAGTTGCATAATTTCGCACCATTTCCGGCAATGTCTTTTTCTTATAAATTCGGTTGTGACGAAAATCATGATATGGAACCCAAGTATAATTTTCTTTCCATACTTTTTGTAAATTATTATACAAATACGATTTACCAACTCCTGATGGCCCTAGAATCTCTGCTATTTTTGGCATTCTGTCTTTTATATTCGTTTTAGTTAGCGTTTACCGAATATTAAAAAGGATTTTTTACCATACCTTTCAATGTGTACATCAGTAAACCGACCAGTAACATTTCTGAAGTTTTTCACCATCTCCTTTACTTCATCATCACACAAGGACGGAAACTTATGCCCCGTTTCAAGCCTGTATTTTTCCTCACTGAGATTAGGTTCAATTCCAAAAAATTTATTTTTTACAAGTGCTAGTTTACGCTTCAATTTACTTTTGGTTGATACATAGTTGTCTAAATCAAGATTTTTTAAAGATTTCAAATCAGACTCTAAAAGATTATTTTCCTCTGCCAATTTTTCCCAATCATCAACTACTTTATCTGAAGCTAACCTGCCTGTTAAACTACTCAGCCTGTTCTGTAGCAAATCTTTTGAACTGTCATTTAAACCAACTCTTTCTATAATATTACAGTTGTTTAGAATGGATTTAACCCAATACTTTAACTCCGAGTAATCTGATGCTTGAATACTCAAACGATTCGGAATCTCACGCTCAAATGGACTTGGTAGGGGTCTGTATGCAATTGCCGGAATATTGCCTGCTGCTGCTTCTAGTGCTGTGGTACAGCCATTATGGATTAATAGTTCAGAATGATGGAGCCAACTGTTAATAGTTCCCTTTCTTTCAACTATTACGTTATCAAAATCGGATATTCCAATAAGTTTTTTCCAAGCGTCAACAGATTCTACTGGGTGGGGTCGAACTAAAATTTTTATATCAGGAAAACAGGTAGCAAGTTCACGTATCATTCCAACAAATCTGTAAATCAGACGTAATTGATACGCACTATTTTCATACATATACTCCTCCATATCCGGATCTCGACCAAAATAACCTGCATGTCTGAGACGAGCAATCCGGTCAGAAAATCTATTCTTATCCAGTAAACTGCTAAAATTGGATGAAATCAGTATATATGGTTTGTATTCAGATTTTTTTTTAAGTGAATAGAATTCTTTAAAATCAGGACGCCATAAATCCACTCTGGGTGACCCTGTTTTAATGAATTTTGTTTTGTGCATTTCAAATCTCTCCTGAAGTGCTGTATAGTCGTGATTACCCCAGGTGTATACCCTGGATGCCAGGCTCATTGTTTCATCTGAAAAACGCCTTTCTGCAAACTTCTCATAACTTTCATCCAATAGTCCATGCTCTTCATCTTGTGCGGTAATAAGATGGCCATGATCTTTTAGATACTGAAAGTTCTCAATTTTATAGGCACCTGGTGTTAGCGATTTATCATGCACAATTCCCGGTGGCAAATAACCCCGTTTTGCCAAATTAATCGTGTCTTTTTTTTCCCCAATCAGCACATGATGCCCCCTTTCAGCAGCAATTAGTGCAGTGAGGAATTTTCCTTCGAGTTCACGCACTTTAACTTCAACAGGGAGATAGATATACATATTTCTATTTATGCTTTTTTACCAAATAAGAACCGATAGCCAGTGCATCCATGCCTGAACCGTAAAAACAGCGAATAGCTTCTTCAGGCCTCATTACAATCGGCTCACCCTGAACATTAAACGATGTATTTACCACGATGGCATGACCTGTGATTTTTTCAAATTCCTGAAGCATTTCCCAGTAAACAGAATTAGCTTCTTTTCTTACTGTTTGGGGCCGTACCGTGCCGTCTATATGTATGCAGGAAGGTAACACATCCAGGTATGCTTTATCAATATCGCAAGCTGTAATCATATAGGGAGATGATTCCAATTCCGTATCAAAATAATTTTTAAACGATTCGTACTGCAAAGACGGACAAAACGGCCTCCATGCTTCCCGATTTTTTACATGCTTATTTACATGATCGCGGGCATCCGGATTGAGGGGATTGGCGAGGATTGAACGCCCTCCAAGTGCCCTTGCACCTACTTCCATTTTGCCCTGGAACCATCCTACAATATGATTATCAGCTATCAGCTGAGCCACATCTTCCGCAATATTTTCACTTTTAACATAATGCAGTTTACACCTTTCCAAGACGTTTTCAATCTCATCGTCGCTGTATGACGGACCAAAATAGAGATGATCCAGCGCTGGATATTCAGGTTTTCCTTTTCCAAATTCTTTTCTGAGCAGCATGGCAGCCCCCAAAGGCACGCCGTTATCGCTGGCTGCAGGTTGAAAAAAGTAGTTATCAAAAAGATCAGATTCGCCCAGTAATCCATTGGCTTTGCAGTTCATGTGAACCCCGCCTGCGAAACATACATTTTTTGATAAGCCAAGATTGGCACTGTACTCGAGTTGTGAGAACAGGAATTTTTCAAGCTGTTTCTGGGCAGCGTATGCAATGTCCGGGTAGGGGTCATTCATTGCAGAGTCTTCACGTTTGCGCGGTTTACCAAGTTTTTCAACCAATAAGTCGGTAAACTTTTTGCCGTAAGTACGGCTTCCGCTATATCGATATCTTGGATTTACCACGTATCCAAAGTCGTTGGGGATATCCTGGGCTATTTCAGCAAACACCTCTTCAATTTCTTTATTTGGCTTGCCGTACGCGGCCAGCCCCATGGTTTTCCCTTCATCCATATAGGCGCGGAAACCCAAAAATTCTGTGATTGTAGCATAGAGACCACCAAGTGTATTTGGAAGCTCAACTCTTGCCAGTTCATTAAACTCTCCTGAATCTCCTATATGATAGAGAGTTGAAGAAGCTACTTCACCCACTCCGTCATTGATAATAATCATCGAATCATCGAACCCGGAACAGTAATGAGCCGAGGCCGCATGGCAAAGATGATGAGAATAGAATTTAAACTCCAAATTGTCCATCTCAATCCCATTTTTCCGAAGAATTAGTGTGATATTATTTTTAATCATTTCCGGGTCATACAGCGAATTCAGCGACTCCTGAACTTTCAGGCTGATGCTGTCCGTTTCACTCGGATACTTCCGGATCGTTTGCTTGAGATTTTCTGTGGCAAGTTCTGCATAGTCTTCACAATCCCATGCATATCCCACAGAGTGCAGCTCTAATCCACGTTTATTGGCTTCTTCAATACAGTACGCGATAGCTTGCGAAGGATAAGCGTTTGGAGCGGTTTTAATTCTGTTAAAACGTTCTTCTTCAACCCATGCAATAATTTCATCATCACTGCATATGGCTGCTGATGAGTTAGGTCCGGGGCCAAAAATTCCCAGGTAAGCCGATTTTTTCATGAATTCTTATCTGATTCTGTCTTTTCAATTATAATTTCTGTAGCTGATATGATCATCCTGTTTTACTTCTGATCAGGCAAAATGCCTCTGCATATTCACATCCCACGGTTAATCCCCGATACTGAGCCCTGATTTTTAAGGCTTCCGGTGAGCGCGGATGAGGATAGCTTCTCTTTTCGAACCGGTATTTTTCCATACCGTCTATTTTAGCCTGTAAATCTGTTTCTGAAACTTCTATAAATACATTGGGAGTAAATTGATCAGGATCTGCGGAGGCTTTCCATTCGGTAGCCGATGGAGTTTCAAACGTAAATATGGATCGAACTACTTCGTCTTTCATCGGACGGCAGGCCGTCATCACAGCTTCAAACGTACGCTGATGATCTATATTTAAATCTCCGCCGTGATGCGTAAAAATCACTTCAGGCTGAAATTCCGATTTTTCTTTTTCTATGGTTTTAATGAGATCAAGTAAAGCAACCCTATCGAACCGGTTATCGGGAAAATCATAGATACTCACCGAGCCGTAACCGATACACTCCTGGGCTTCCTTTATATTTTGCCGGTGTACCTGAAGCTCTTCTTTCCACTGAGTCGGTTCTCTTTTATTTGCTCTTGAAGTAATCCCTTCCCCTAAAATTACAACATGTGTTTTAACCTGTTGATTTTTAATAAGCTTGTGCATTGCAGCTCCAAGTCCCAGCAGCTCATCATCCGGATGGGCTGCCACAATCATAATTTTTTTATTTAGGAGAGTTTCTATAAACAAACGATTATTATTTGTTCCGGAAATTTAATATGTATTTAAATTAGCCCATAATAATACAATCTAATTCATCTTACATCAAGTTATACTTAACGAAGATTTTTCACTGTAAAAAGATGTTTCTCTGGACAGTACTATAAATTGCTTTTTATCAAGCTTTCATTAATCAGTTCTCTGATCTACTAAAAATTTGTGTAAAAAACATAAATTGAGTAGAGTGTATTATAAATACCACATATAAATATCTTAGCTATGCAAATCTACCTATCAATCATTAATTTATACAAGTATTGTAGCTATATTTTAAATAATTGTCTGACTCTCACAAATCTGGTTCAAAGTAAAAACTACCAAAAAGTACTTTATGATAAATGACTATCAAAAATTCCCATTTAAGGTTAATCGTACAAGACCAATATATTCATTACGACAGAAACTAAAAGGCAAAGGAGATCTTGGAATAAAATTGATAAAACTTCAATGCCCAAAACAGAATTTGTACAAATTAATTAAACTAAACCTTATTGGTATTGCCCAAGGGAAAAAAGAAAGAATTAAAAAAATCACAAAAAATGTTAATTACTATAGTGGGAACAGCGCAGTTCCGGAGCTAATTTATAATGATGAAAAAAGTATAGTACTTGAATGGATTAATGGAGTAGAGTTATACAAAACCAAAATCGACCAAAAACTTTACCAAGAACTAGCTGAATTTAATGCAAAAAATTTCATTTGTATTGAAAAGCTTCCAATTAAAAAAACAATTAAAGAAAGAAAAAAACAGTTAGCGGAACTATCAAGTAAATCTGTTTTGTCTTTTGATTTTATCCAGAAGCTTAACTCACTATTAGAAAGCCCAGACTTTAGGGGGGGTTCTCATATTTATAAAGCTCTATGTTTTGCTGATACATCTCCCAAAAACTACATTATAAGAGAGAACACCAATGAACTTGTGTATATAGATGTTTTCGGAATCACAAAAAGAGGTATAGGAAGAGTATATATGAAACAGCTATCTCAAGTCCCTCAAGAGTTCAGACATTTATATTCAATAGCATTTAAAAAAAATATTAACATTAATTTATCACCAGTTCTAAACTTTTCATACTTGAATTACCTTATAACAAGAATTTATAGTAATGTAACAAAAAGGTCGCTGCGTGATTACAAAAACCGAGACAGAAAAACACAGCTCGCCCTAAAAAACTTGAAAGCTTTTTTAAAAGTATTCAGCCAAGGCACATCTGCCGAAAAATGGATTATTTCTGGTAAAAAATAATCCAAAACTTAATGTCAAATCTCTAAAAGTCAATCTTTACAGAATTTCCCAGCTCAGGGGAGTACCTCTTTCAATATCTTGTTTAGCTTTTTTGCCCAATACGTTTTCAAGGTACTTGGGCTGAAGTCCATCGCCCGGCCGAATTACCCGAATGTTTTTATTGGTGAACTCCTCTCCATTTTCAATATCCTTTACCACATAAATGGATCGTTTGTACCTAAGGCTTTTCTCTTCAGCTTTCTGAATTCCAAACTGAACATGCCCCAGCGCCTGAAATGCCCGTTCACTCTCTTCCACAAGAGCTTTGAGTTCATCCGGTTCGATAGAAAATGCCGCATCCGTACCGCCATCAGCACGACTCAGCGTGAAGTGTTTTTCGATAACACGAGCACCCAGTGCAATTGAAGCGACTGCCGCTCCAATCCCGAGGGTGTGATCAGATAACCCCACATGACATTTAAAAATATCCCTCATACTTGGGATGGTCAGCAGGTTGGTGTTTTCAGGAGTTGCGGGATAGGTGCTGGTACATTTCAGTAAAACCAGTTCTCCGCACCCGTTTGATCGCAGTACCTGAACCGCTTCATCGATATCGGCAAGTGTAGCTGCTCCGGTTGAC
>LFIK01002390.1_pt1 | contig 15198 bp, 16 predicted proteins | sample 643401 | NCBI WGS metagenome assembly LFIK01 (sample SAMN03777447, study PRJNA286221) | soda lake metagenome | biome: soda lake; feature: Kulunda steppe; material: water; isolation source: sample T5-Br brine of Lake Tanatar-5 | place: Russia: Kulunda steppe | collected 2010-07 | reverse complement strand
CTCCTCCTCCTCCTCCTCCTCCTCCTCCTCGAGCACCACCCAGGGCTGGGCCATGTCATGCTGCTCTAGGGACTGTGTGCGCTGGGCCAAGCGCAGGTTGCTGTAGAACCACACCAAGTCAGGAACAGGTCGCCGTTTCCAGAGCTCGCTTCTGTGCAGCAACCTGATCCCTTTTTACCTTCTTCCCGTGCAATTGCTGCATCAATGCTAGCACATCAGCTGGCACTTTTTCACACTTAATGACACCAGAGGAAGGGGCAGAGTGTACGAAGTGGTCCCTGATGTGGGAGGCACCCCCAAAGAACTCGTGCAAGCAGTGCTTGCACCGCAACTTTCAAGTTGCCCCCTTCATCCTGGTCCCAATTGTCCACTCAGTCACTAGAACGGTAACCTGGTCCCATTCAGGGCCCTTAGATGGAGGTGTTTTATGATGTATGGCCATATTGGTCAGTTGGAGGGCAGTGGGGGGGGGGTAGTTGGGCTTCCCCAGGCCCCCCTGGCCCAGCTTCTGTTTTTGCCAGGTCAATTCGACGTTTTATACGAAAATAACGAATTTATCGCGTATTCTGGCGCTGTGAACCTCCCAGACCGGCATTGTTTACATCCTTGCTTGACGGTACTTGAATATTCAGCGCTTGGCGTTTTTTTGTGTTGTCAATTGTCAATAACTTATTGAGATTTGTCACCGTAAATTACGGTAAATCTGTGGATGATGGTGGGAAACTGTATATTACAGTACTGTACCGCTCCGATGTTATCGCGAATCCTACTTTACGCAAGGTTTCCAAATAATTTCAATAATTTTCCAGCGAGTATTTGGTTTCCACGAGGCACCTCCAATCATTACGATGAATACAAACTCTCTCAATTTGGCACTCTCTCCCAGCATCGCAGCTGCCTCTACACATGCATGTCTGTGTCTTCTTCAGACGTGTCCTCCTTTGACTCCGAGGACACCTCCATTGGCTCAGCCCCTCTTCCCCTTCCCCTCCCACTGCCCCTCCCCGTGCCTCTGCTCCTGCCTCCATTGCTTGGCTCAGAGACAGCCTCCCTTGTGCCCGAGCCTCTGCCCCTGCCACCCCCCCGCCCTGCCCCTGCCCCTGACTGCGGCTGAGGCTGTTGGTTCGTCAAACTCATCCATCGCTGCAGCTTCCTCCATTGCTGCAACCTCCTCCAAGCCTACCTCCCCTTCAAGTACTGCATCTGATGTGCGTCTAGCTGCTGCCTCAGCTGCCACTTCCTCCGTGCTGAGCAGCTCTTCATCCCTCTCAATGGGCTCTGGTGGTACAACAGGCTCCTCGCCTCAGGGAGCCTCAACAACAGGCAGCTTTCTTGGCCTGCCAACAGGCCTGGGAGGTGGGGGAGGGGGCTGGGCTGCTATGGCCGCTACTTGCTGCTTCTTTTGCTCCTCCACCCGACAAGCAATGTCGGGATCCAAGCGGATGCGGAGCTCCCTGGGCCCAGGATCAAGTGACCCGGGTTGCTCATCACTGAAGTGTTTCCATTTTGTGCAACCTACATCAAATAGTGTCCTTTGACCCTTTGGAGCATGTGGCTCCATGGTCGGCCCCTGGGGAGCCTGGATCAAAGCCTAGATGCTACGCGATTCTTGATTAAAGTACTTTCTAAACGGATTTCAGATAGTGAGGACCCCCAATAATTATATAATTTTTCGCGGTAACCCTAGGAGTGATACGGTAGTTTTTTTGACTGTCAGGGACTCAAGTCCGTCCTGAGTTAATTCTCGCGCGCACAAGTAAGCTCAAGGGGCATGCACCATTGAGCGCCTTCTCCCCCAATCTCCCAAAACAACATTTGCAATGCATCATACCCTATGGCAAGCAGGTCAAGAGGGCTCGAGCAGCTCTGGGCGGGCCGAGCTTGGCTCACCCCAGCCAGCCTTTGACTCCTGCACCACCCAATCGAACATAACGGTTGCCTTTTTGACCAACAAACTTCAGAATTAAAGTTGAAAATAACGCCTCTGAATTCCTAGATTACGGTCAAAACCGCAATAATGGTGGCGTAACGTAATTTACACCTGACGCCGTCAGACGTAAATTACGCCCAGCCCTGTGCTTAAAAGAAGAATGAGACATGCGTTGTTGCAATTAAAAGCGGCTTGTCAATGTGCTGCAACACTTTATGTCCTTTGAGTGCCTACTTAATACTGTGCACAATGATGCAGGTGGGGTGCATGGCTTCCAGACAAAAGTATTCAAAGCAAGAGCATCGTCAGGCCCAGGCTACAAGTCTATCATACTGAAGTATACAAGTCCAGCAGGTGAAGAGGTACGTGTCTGATGTTTTGAGGTAAATTATGCATGACCTGTCAACAATCCCATTTGTGTAATTTATTATTCACACCCAATTTAGCAACTTGTCCCCTTTCCCTGGTTGGGGTGAGCCTGGTGCTTGCGCCAGGACTTACCTCTCCCTTAAAACTTGCCACTGGGTTTATCCCTGCTGGCGTAGTTTCTCCTTTACACACCATCACATAATAGGACTTGCATCTTTTAGTTTCCATCCTTAACTCAGTGCATGCCTGAATAGCACATGGTCGTGCAGGAGGACTGCACGCGTTGCTGATAATGCACCAAAGCATGTGCTTTCTTTGCAAGAGCAGTTGTCGGTTGATAACAATATGTCCAGGATGGAAGAGCTGAGTCACAGCAGCACCCATTCCGTGTCAGCTTTGACCCAACTCCATTTGCTCCGTGTCAGCATCTCTTGAACTTCCATTTCACGCTTTCCTCAGGGTTATCCAGGAGAGCTAAATGTCACTGTGGTGTACAAGCTTGCTACCAACAAGAATGAGCTGGCATGCGAGATCACTGCACAGCCTTCCCATGAGGCAACCCCGGGTGAGTGCTTATCAGTTGGGGCTGGCATGCTTGAAGGGGCTGTGTTCTCTGTGAATGGTCAAGAGGTGAGACTCATCTTGGTTAACTGTCCAGGATTGTGCACTGATGGCTTGCAAGGGTTGCAGCCACATACGTGGACATCCGTCTTCTCTTGACAAGTACTGTCGTAGGTTGGAATGCTCCGGAAGGAGCACCCAGCTGTGCTGCAGTACAGATGTGTATCAATTTCTTAAGAAACCCTGAAATTGATGAAACTGTGATGAAAATTTTAAGTCTTTAAAACCTCTCATGCAACATGCCTCTCCCTGGTCCCCAACTGACTGTGAATCCATCTTTGTTTTTCAGTGAACATTGTGCAACACACCTACTGGAACTTGGCTGGTCATGACAGCGGAAAAGATATCTTGGACCACCTGGTACGCTTTTTGCCACGTAGAAATATTTGCAAGTGCAGTAATGGTCTAGGCGTTGGATGTCCATGAGTCACAATTGAAGCAAGTCCAAGTGTTCGATTATTGATAGGGGTGGTCACTCTGAAATTATTTGGGTTGGCTTACCAATGTTGTACTGACATGCTTATCATTGATCCTATGTTAACATGGACACATAGAGTAGTATTTGGGTATTGAACATCGTTCCAGTGCTAGTATCTTGGGTGTATGTCCTTCACCCTCTCAGTTTGCTTGCAATCAAAATTCTTGCCTAGTTTTGCCAAATAAATATGCAAGTGCACTCAAATGGCCCTTGCTGCTGCCCAGGTGCACTTGCCATCCTCAGATCACTTCACACCAGTCGGAACTGATCTAATCCCCACAGGCGAGATCTTGCCTGTCCAGGGCACCCCTTATGACTTCACACGTCCACACACAATTGGCGAGCGCATTGCACAGGTAAAGACAGCAAATCTCGCAACCAAGACAAAACAGCAAGGAGGTACTTGGTTGCTTGTGAAATACAATTTTTAGCCTTGCCCTGGGAAAATGCCTGCCAAGTGTTTAATCCCCCACCCCCCCCTGCGTGTACTCGCACGTGTCTGCGCACGTGTGAGAGTCCGCGCTCGTGTGTAGATGAGGGTTAGATGTAAGCACGCGCACACATTTTGAGCTTGAAAAGGCAATGCTCTTCAGTCTTATTCATCAATTATGAGCTGCATCAAGCTCTTTTTCCAGAGTACCTTTTAGTGATTGACAGTTGCGGCTTTTCCTCTTGCTTTGTTCATTGCACAATGCAAGCTGCTTTTTAAGGACGTATGACTTAAGTTTACAGCGCTGCTCATGCCATGTTTCTCATCATCTAGCTCCATGCATTTGCAGATACGAAAGGCCAGAGGAGATAAGTGCACAGAATTAAGAGCCTACTAGGAAGCTAGCCACTTACATACAAGCTGGCACAAGACAATCTTGTTCAGTACGCCCAGCTTATTTTGCCAGGATGCCTTTTCCAACAACCTATAACACATTGCACTCTCCTTTGGCGCTTTGTCAGGGACTAGAGCTTCATCAGGCATGGCTGCCCTCGCTCTTGTGCAGTGCGGACCTTCAGGGTATGACCTCAACTACGTGAACCAAAAGATGGGGCCTCAAGCGCGCTTCATATGCAAGGGGGGCATGGCAAGCGACAGGTGTGATGGCCAGAACACATTTTGGGGATCAACTGCTTGTTTAGAGGTTGTTTCACTTAGCCTGGCAGCGTCAGTGGGAAAGTTTGCTCTGCAGAGGGAGCAACAGAGCAGCACCATAACATAACTGTGGGGTCACCCAGGGACAACTCAGGGGCCCTAGGGCCAAAGGATCGATTTTGCTGCAGTTTGTGCATACGGACTTATGTCAGCAACTGTACCTAGCCCAAGTTGCGACCTTTGCCCACACCTTCTTAGCAGCTGCTTTACAATGTAGTAGAAAGCCACAAGTTTGATCCTATTTGGTGCCATGCTGTGTTTATGAAATCCTCTCCAAGGGTGTAAGTCTGCTCAGCGAGTGCTGCCCACCCTCCTATGAGCAGGCCTAAGCTAATCGCCACTGTACAGCACAGACAGACTGGGCGGTGCTTAGATGTATTGACAACAGCTCCAGGCATGCAGTTCTACGGTGAGGAGAGAGGGGCTTCTTGATCTGCTTTGTGCTTGTGATTTATCATGACAGGGCAATCTCAATCTGCATCTTCTTGCTTTAAGCATAGGTGCAAGCTGCTTGGAGATGTCATCGCAACTGCAAGTCTTCGTCAGGATGGAATGTCCTTGGTGAAAAATACATGCAGCCGGAAGCCAAATTGAACAAGTGCAAGGCAAGGGAGCAGCTGCCTACAAGAAGTATGCTGGCTTCTGCTTGGAAACTCAGGTGTGCATGCATGAGCAGATAGCTAGTCCTTACTCGCCGACCGCAACATGGTCTAGTACATTACTTGCTTTCACCTGTTTCTTAGATCATGTGCTGCTCATATGCACCCATCCGTTGAACTCCGTCCAACTCTGCCTCGGAAACCATGCAAAAGGATTGTCAAATGTGGGAGTTAGGCTGGCAGGAGGCCGCCTGACTTGCAATACCTTGAAATATGTGCTGCTTTCCAGGCCTTCCCAAACTCTGTCAATGAAAAGAGCTTCCCGGACATCTTCGTCCAACCAGGGGAGACTTACCGCCAGCAGACTGTCTACAAGTTCTACACGCAATAATTTTTTTGCCGTGAAAAACCACTGGATGAGAAGTTTTCAAAGTGTGTAACCGATCTCCTGATTTTGAAGTCACTTCACTTCCTTTATCCTCAGGCTTGTAATGCTCAAATAACACTTTGAGACTGAAGTTCAGTCAAGGTGGTCCAGTATCTCCAATCTTGCGAAAGCATGGGCTCCTCTTCAATGCCTCCTGACAGCATTGAATCAACATTGTCATCCCTTGCTAATGATGTGCTGAAACTACTGCATTGTTGGGCTTTCTTGTTATCCTTCTGTAGGCCTGGCTGATCAGCAAGGATACTTTTGCCCTAGCAACAGTGACTACTGCTCCCTAGGGGGAAGCAGGAGGCGCCCTGCTACACAGCACCTGCTGCTGCTCCCACTGCAGCTGCAGCTGTAGCTGGCTGAACCTGAGCAGCTGATCGAGCTGTACTCTCGTTAACTTGACGTCTATCCAATTGAAGTCTTCATTGCTTGTCTCCTCGTATGTGTGATGATTCATCATATAATTTATTATATCATTGTTGGAATGTGATGTTGTGTGGCACGATGCCCTGTCTGCAAGACCAGACCTTGTGGTGTGAGGCTATACTAAAGGCAGAATAGAGTAACTGTCTTGGCAGTAGTATTAGAGTTATCCGTGTATTATTGTGGGCTCGTGTAGTGATGAGCCTTTGGTGGTTGGAGATACCAGTTCGTTGTATGGCCAGTGAATTATGGCCTGGTCTTTAGTCTGTAACAAATCGCCGCCGCCAAACCAACAATCATCATTGATAAATGACGGTATGATTGCTGAGGGAGCGCAAGGTGCAATCACCAGGTCAGAGGATGTGCGTCACGATGTCACACACATGTTGTGTGCGGATGACTCTGCTAGCAAATGCCCTGGGTGCCATGTAAACCATGCTTAAAAGGCTTGCGGTCTAATGCACGCTCCAAACCTCACCATCAACATTGCAAAGTCAGAGATGGTCCTCTTCAATTGAAGAGTTGCAACAAAAGCGTGGTATGGAGGTGCCCATTTTTTAATGTATCCTGACTCGTACTGTGCACCTGCATCACACTCTTGAAGACACGTATTTAAGCAGTCAAGTCCCATTTAATATCAAAGCCCACAAGATATGATGAATCACTACAAGTAATCACGGGCTGTGTCTTGGGGCTGGAAATCATAGTCCGCTTGAAGAGTCCCCTTAATGACCTGTGCATTGCAAGCAAATATAGGGCATCCCATGACATGTGGAAGACGTTTAATTCAAAACCCAGCCCATGCTGCCTACCATGGGCATGCGTGCTGTCAACAACTCAGCATTTTAAGCACAATGATACAAAACAAATTGCTGCAGGCGCACGCACACTGCCACTGCCTTGCCACTGGCAGTTGTAAACACTACCTGCCGCCCGTGCCCAAGTGCATTGGCAAGGTCCTGGGCCCCAGCTTCATGCCGCTGCAGCACCGCTCTCCCAGTGGCCTCAGAGATGCCTCGCTCATACCTTTAAAGTTAAGAAGTAAACAATGTTCAGTAATGTGAGAAATGTCATGGCGACCCGTGCACTTCAGGAATTGACAACCTTCGCTGCATCACAGCATTGGTAGCCTGTATGCCTGTAACCAAAGCACCTGCCTACAACCTTTGGAAAAGCATCATCCCTTCCATAGCCTGTAAGGTGGATTACTTAGACCCTGGCACATCAGACTAAGATAGATTACTCTTGTGAGTGATCATGGCTGCATATGACGAAAATCACGAGCAAGATGAGAATTTCGCTGTCAACCCAGGCGCACCTCAAATTTCCAAAATTTTCAAGCTGCACATGGGCTCCTAATCTTGGCCTCTGCTCTCCATAGCTGCAAGTGGAAAGAGGACAGCAGTCAATGGATCAGTGTAGGGGGGAGGTGCTGCACCAAGAAGACTTAGCTCAGCAAATGCTTACGGTAAAAACGTGACGATTCTATTGAGCAGGCACCATGTTGTATGCCTTTTTGCCAAGCAGCCTTCCAGTAACACCAATAAGCAACATGCAGAGCATTCATGCAAGCGACGTCGCTCTTTGTTTTGAAACATGCACCACCAAAGCCATGAAGAGATTTGATGGCCAAGCAGCATGTCGTCTGTTTCTGTGGCACCCACCGCCAGGAAATATTCATTGTGGCCATGATGCTCATGGTCTGCCAGTTCCTGACAGCCAAAGCTGCAGCCACGCTCTCGCTTCCAACTCTTGCCTTAACCAACCAATTCTTATTCAGCTGCAAAGCGTTGACAAGGCAAAAAAGTTGATCACCTGTCAAGATGCTCACTCTTGATGCACAGGCAGGCAAGTAGGCACACAAGACAAATGTAAAATTAGGCAATTTATGATTTCTATTCCTTTGTAGTAACTAGCCAAACAAACAGGCTGTTGCTCAGTGGCATTTTGAACGAGCTTTTAAACAGACAAATTGAGCATCGTTTTAATGCCATAAGAGAGGAGAGGTACAAAACTAAACAAAGAACAAACAAACATAGGTCCACTCACGTATGGGGGATTACACATACATGCGCGTGCACACACATACATACAAACACACACACCTGCCATGCTGCAGCCAAGTTGACACTGCCCGCCTCTTCTGCCTGCACATCGCCCTGCCTTCCTTCAGCACAAGGCACCTTGCTCGGGTCTCTTTGTCCAGCTGCACATGCTCTAGAGGTTCTGGTAAGTGTGTGCCTGCCCTCACTGGGCTTCTTCAGAGGTGACATGTTTGCAGATGAGCGCTGGGCCTCTTTAACATGTGAGGTCTCCTCGTGGGCGGTGGGAAGAATGATTTCCATCCCTGGAAAATGGCATTATTGACAGCGGAAGTGAGGAGCTTGACCCAGGCTCAGAAAGCCTTGAGCAGGCTGAATGCATTTTACTTTTATCCTGAACAGACAGTGGTAGAAAACCAGCTATGAGGCCTAACTTACCAAGGTCTATATAATTTGTGATGCCAACCACATCCTTTGCCTCGATTGGATTGAAAACTTGACGGCTGACCGCCATGTGCTACGTAATAGCAGACACCATAAGCAAAATGTTAAAGTCAAAGAACTCGGAGAAACATAGCATGTGCGAATATGAGAAGGAGTTGAAGGTCAGCATTAGGATTTACAGCAGGAGAGATGTCACTGAAAATCAACCAGATAAAGACTAGAAAACAAGATGCAGGAGAGATCTGGACCTAAACCTCGGCATCTATTAATACACAGCTGTGCCGTGTGTATGAGCGTGTTCCCACATGCAGATGTGGAGTGTGTATGAGTGTGTGCCCACGCATGCAGATGTGCAGTGTACTCAAGGGTCACGGGCAACCAACACCCAAGCTTTTCCTACAGTGGACAGGGCCATGGCTACTGCAATTCAACTACTACTCTATATCGCCATGATCATCTAAAGAGGGCACTTAAGACTTACCTGGTAGAAAGAAACTGCAATGTGCCTGCCATTGCGGAACTCAATGCGAGCGCTGAAGCGTCCTTGCCCTGCGCACCACAAGGTGCAGTTGTGAGAAAGTTGTTGAACAATCCCTTGGCAATCCCTGCAAGTTCAAATGTCCAAAAGCGCCCTCAATCCTGTGATCATGGCAACGAGTGGCTGACTGCTAGACGTTGTCAGCAAACAACAGAAGCAGCTTTTGTGAGCAGCTCGCCGTGTAATCAATTGTGTGCAACAAGGCAGATACACATTTCAAAAGCATCATGCAATGTATAAGATTGCTTGCATGGAAAGGGCCAGCTTTGATGATTGTCACCTCGAAGAGCTGTGGTCTGTTTTCTGACCAAGCCTTGACAAATGAGGTCAATTACACATCGAGGTCAATGATTGACCAGGCCCATGTACTTGTTGGGCGTGCAAGTTCTAGCATGCAAGACAGCTTGCTTGAAGAGGCAGGAGTGCAGGAGTACCTGCAGGCGTGTTGAAGACAGGCTCATATGCCAGCGCCACCTTGCTCTGCTGCCGCAGTATGCCTCCCACAGACGTTTCGTCAAGCAAGCTCATCCTGTAAGGTACTCCCATCGCATACTCTGAATTAGTGCACATGTCAAGTGAGCGCCAGCAGGAGCCTAGGGTTGCTGAAACAATGTATGTAAGCAGTTACTGTCAAATTCTGTGCTAATTTGCCAAAGTTGCAGAAGTGCATGGGGCATTCATACAATTTTCAGCACCCTTTATATGCCCCTGGCTGCTGTTTTCTGAAACACCTTCATACTATGTTTGTCACTCAGCCAAGCTTCAGATTTAAATTGTCCACCGTAACACTTCCTTGCAGAATCTGGTGCATCTGCGCTTTCAAGGTCTGTACAAAGTTGGACCAGGACATGTGCACTCAAGCATCATCTGGCTTCTCCAGGCCAACCCTCTGCACCAATTTAGGGCCTAAGTGTTTCCATTCTGAAGCCTGTTTGTGGCTAACGAAAGCTAGACAACTCACTTGCTACACATGCTTGCCAGTGAGGCATTGGGCTCCCATTCCACCACTCCCAGCAGCCCAGCATAGCGGCCAGCCTACAATTTGATCCACAAGCACACAGGGTGTAATGCATGGTCAAGGTGATAGCTATGCACAGCAGGCAAGCTCTTCAATTACCAGTGACAACTGTAGACTGCTCTAGCTCCACTATGCAATCGGACTAGTAGGCACTTCATTCATGCATCAAGCTACTCAGCACCACGAGACTGAAGGCGGTCTCAATAGCCTTCTGCCTCAACAACCGCCGCTTAACTGACATACTCAAGCGCAAGCATGCCAATCAGTACACACATTTGGCGCTGAGATACCTTGGCAACAACCAAGGGCTCACCAGCCATGCAACCGCCAGCTCTCCTGTACGCGGCCGCATGATGGCTCCTGCTGTGAAGGAAGGGGAGCTGTAACGTATTCCCACCTAAAAGGAAGAATGGCCAATTGCAGAGGCATAAGATGCAGGGGACTTAGTTGGCACATCCATGCGTGCACATGCTGCCCTCGCACTCAGGGCCTGCATCAGTGCAGCAGCCCTTACTGTCCTCCTACAGGCAAGCAAACAGCCAGCATTGTACCCCGCAATTCCATCATCAAGCGTGAGGCTTGGACATAAACCAAATTTGGAAAGTATGCACCAAGACGCCTCCAGTCCACCACCTGAGCAAGGGCCCCGGATATCCTTTTGGCACATGGTAGCGAGCCGAACACTCCCAGACCTGAGTCTGGGTCAAACAAGGATGCTCGTAGCACTGTATCCCCTGGCTTCTGCATTCAAAAGAAGGCACAGATATTGCAGATGCAGGATGTCAACATGGAAAGTGATCCTGGAGAAGCACCTGTCTCATAGAAGGGATAGGGGCTTGCATTATATTTTTCCTATCCAGACATTTCTGCAAATTTTAAGCATTGCCCATGTAAGCTTGAAGGGTGGTCACCTTGGAGTCTCCTTGCCAATCGACAAATGTGTGTGGGTTACGGACGCCCAAGGGCTGGTAGCGCAGAACCATCTGGCCTGCCATGGCAAAGACAAATTGATTGAAAAAGACAAAACCTTGGCTGCTGGGACCAATTTGCTGGTGCGTACAATAAGAAGAGAAAACAATTGCTTGGGTTGAAGATAGCTGCTGTTTGAAGCTACAAGGTGATGCACATGGTTCCAACTGCAGATAACAGTGTTACTTTGCTTGAGTCCCACGAGTGCGGCAACAGTGAGCCTTTTGTCTGCCGGTGGACTGAAGAGGACACAACAGGATGGCAGAGGAGATAGGTAGTCCTGAATGCAGAGATGAGTTGCACAAGTGGGTGCTGTTATGATGCCTCAATCAAATAGTTGCGCTTACAGTAGTAATTTTCCGCCTAAATCAATCAAAGAAGCACCTTCTTCGTTCAGTTTTTAAGAAAGACAGCACATGCTGTTCACCCTGTGCATACCTGAAACAAGCCCGATACCTCTCTCATGTAATATGGGTATGGGCTGGATGCAAAGTGATCTCTCTGTCTGGCATCTACACCATCACGTTGGAACAGCGGGGGAACAAGCACAACCTTTGTAGGTTGTACATGTTCTTTGCTCCAGGACAGTCCCATGAAGTGCAGACTTTCTAGCTACATGGTCTCAATCTATGAGTCTGATAAAGGGTGAATTCGCATTAGGCCTTTTTTTCCCTTTTTAAAAGCCTTTTCGGAGAACTTTTTCCCTTTGATCATTCGCATCAGGCCGGAAAATACCGAAAAGTGGTTAAAGATTTTCCCGCTTGATCAAAGTTCTCCGCATCCGACGATCGCGGCTTTAATGAAACATGAATGAATTACAATTGCCATTTGCGTTTCCGCAGACGCAGCCCCAGGACATGCCCTCCACTTCGGGTTTCCCTTGAGGACTGACTCCAGAGCTACTAAGCGGCACACTGTCCAAAGCCCATGCAGGGTTCCACGGCCCCCAGCAGGCACGCACCAGCTGCGCAGCAGCAACAGCAGCAGCAGTAGCAGTTCAGGCATTGGCCATGGGCATGCGTCTGCCACGCTTTTCATTGCGAGGTCTGGGGCTGGTAGGCTAGGTCCACATGTCATGACAGAAGCAGCTTCCACAACAGACGCAAGAGCTGCAGCTGAAGCGCAATGAGCTGCCAGCGCTGAGGAAGAGAGCAATCACACTCTTCTATCTGTAGGGTCCTACATGATTCACTGCCTGCCTGTGCCTGGAATCCAGGGTGATGGAGTTACCAATGAACCATTGGTGACTAACCATACATTCGCTAGCTCGAGTGGCTAGCTAGAAAATTTTAATGGTTGCATAGCCTACAGCCACTACCTTCATGCAGAGCAAAACAACAAGGTCCCGTACAGAAAGGAGCCTTTGTCAAAGGCTTTGAAGAATTTCCTCTGACTTGCAAGCCCTGTCAAGGCATCCCTCACATTCAAACCATGTAAACAATCATCGTGCGGCACAGGGAGATCAAGAGCAGGATCAAGCACAGTAACAACGCCATAGGCTTGCATATCCACATTCTACTTAAATGTCAATTCTAACAGCATTCCTTGCTGCTTGTGAGGGAACATTTTCGCGTGCTGATGCAGCATTTCAAGAAGATGAGCATCTACTGGAGGACACATTTCATTCCAAATGCGCACTCAACTGCATTCCTTGCTGCGGCTGATTTTTGTTGAAACAGCCACAGTGCTGTATTTCAAAGCAGGCAAAATGAATGTCTTGCATGGTAATCTGATTCAGGAATAATTTGGAATGGCACTTGTACCTCATCAATCAAAGAGCGCCCCCTGCACCACAGGGTCCCCAGTTCACCAGAAAGCTTTCGCCAGAAAGGGCTGCTTGCACCACAGTGCTATCATGCTTGCAGGATCTCCCGATAACACATCAGGAAACCTTCCCATGTGATCACGAATAGCCAGGACGTTAAGATTTGCAATTGAAAAGAACAGGACCATCCTCTACAAAACTCCTGACAGCAACATGTGTGCCACATACAGCACCAATAACCTGAGGGAACCATACCCTCTGTGCCAGGTACCCCCCTAAACCGGCTGCTGTCTTCTTAAGTCCTTTGACTGTTATTAGGGATAGCAACTAGACCTTCTCCTTAAGCAACCTGCGTGCCCGCAGCGAACTCTTGCTTGGAGGAGATGCTGTTCACACATCATCACCAGCAGTCTCCAGCTGGCTTTTCTCCAAAGGAGCAGGGCTTGGCAGCTTGCTGACGGACCAGGGCCAAGCAGAACCTGAAAAGAATGTGTTGAAATTGGTTCCATCATGGAGTATGGCTGAAATGATGTTGTCACGCTTTTTCCACGTTGACTGGCCCTTTTCTACCCTTGTAATGCAAATGATGTTTTCTCCTCCACTTTTCCCTCTTTTTTCCGTAATGCGAATGATCCAGGAAATCTTTTCCATGTTTCCCCCCTTTTAAAATCTTTTTCCCTCAGGAAAGAACGGTAATGCGAATTCGCCCTTAAACTCATCTATTGAATTGCACAACAAATACCGTGTCAGTACTATTTAATTAGACGTTCCCTAGAAAAAGCTTTCTTTCATGTTCCTCTGGACACGATGCCTTGACCCTAGGTGGCCGGCCGAGGCAAAAGGGGCGCCCCTTTTCCTGAATTGATGTACGCACAGGGAGTGCTTTCACCATGTAGAATCCAGAAATCTTGTCTGCGATAGGTCACTAGTCAGAACTGATGCCTGGGGAATAGTGCCCAAGATAGTACAATGCTCTGGATATTTTCTAAGCATCTGCATGTAAGCATTTGCATTAAGGCCCTTCCAATTTGAGAGGACCAGGAAAGTTGCAGTGGCACTTTCAGTGGAAAGAGATGAGTAGATTGCATGACTCACCATGTTTAGCATGACACTATCGTCGTAGAGAGGGTGGCATACCGAGAAGCCTGTGAACTTAGAAGCAAAAGGATTAAAGAATTAATTAAAATAAAACAAAACGATAAATTAGATTAAATTAAATAATAAATTGATAAAAATGAAATGAAATTAATTTAAAAAATAGATTTAATTAATTAAAAAATAGGATCCAAAAACCATTTCTCTTTTCCATTTGCTCCACACCTCTTTGAATGAAGAGCCAAAGCTTCAATCAGATGCTGTTCTGTCCTTAAGGACCAAGCTTGGTCACCATAGCCCGTGCTTGAAGTGCTTGAAGTACGTGGTCAGGTAAGCCTCGCATGTGTGAGTCTTCAACTTTTTGACTTATTTGTTTATATATCTTCGAGGTGCATTCCTTTTTGTAAGAGAGGAGACGCAACTTATTCAGAGTTCAAGGTCTTTGGGTGGAGGTATGACTTGATTCCGTGCATGGTGGAAGGCAATCGCTAGATTTATGTAACGGGCTAAGTTATTTTTAATTTGCTAAAATTCGCTAAGTCATCAGTCCTTGAAGAGCCTCTGAGACTCTTAAGTGGCACTCGAAAGTGCCCACATGCGTAGTCATTCATGTGTCCAATTATGTTGGTTTACTTCGTACTGAATTCACACTTGGTGGCTACAAATACCTCTCGCTCCAAATTTGGCTCAATCATTAATTAGACATGAGACACTTGGTTGCGGTTTCATAGCCGCTTGAGCCAGTTACACCAACCCTTACAAATTATGTATAGCTTAGTACTCAGCATACCAACACATTTTCCATCAGGGGTGTATATACAAGCCCTTGTAGCATCTGAGACTTGTGGAAGTGTGGATGGTTTGTAGGGCTTAAAGGAATTTCTGTGTCAATGCAGTGAGCTTCTGTCCTTGCCAGCTTGACTTGAGTAATCTGGTTGATTTCTCTGATCCATATGTCTTGGCAGATCGCTGTTGTTGACTGATTATCAATTTGACATACACACACACAGTTATTGAGAAGCAGGGTTGAGCGTGGGGCTTACCTTCCCCAGCTCGCCCAAAGCGCAAAAGCCATGCGACAGAGGACACGCGACTGCATAGACCATGAGCTGCATCACTCCTTACGCTGTATCATGTCTTCAATACTTTATTCTTTTGCTCCCCATCACGCACACACACAGTTCGGCTGCCACGCCGTTCCCCCCCCCCAGAGCCTCCGAGCTTACGCTGCCATCTTGCAGCACTGACCTTGGTTCTTCTTTAAGGTTATCGAGTGTTCCACAATCAAAGCCAGAAAATAGGAATTCTCAATAACTGGCCCTCCAAT
>LFIK01002388.1_pt1 | contig 15206 bp, 16 predicted proteins | sample 643401 | NCBI WGS metagenome assembly LFIK01 (sample SAMN03777447, study PRJNA286221) | soda lake metagenome | biome: soda lake; feature: Kulunda steppe; material: water; isolation source: sample T5-Br brine of Lake Tanatar-5 | place: Russia: Kulunda steppe | collected 2010-07 | reverse complement strand
GACCCGCCGAACCGCTACAGCTGGCAGCGCTGGCGCGCCGAGGTAACGCCGCCGATGCAGGGCTACTACGAGATCTGGGCGCGCGCCACGGACAGCAACGGGCGCCAGCAGCCCATGGTGGTGCCGGGCTGGAACCCGCGTGGCTATCTCAACAATGTATGCCACCGCATCGACGTGACCGCGGTCTGAAGCTCGGGGAGAGACAGCCGACAATGCACATCGCATTCCAGATCGGCGGGGCGGCTCTGGCCGCCCTGCTCACCCTTCCGCTCGCGGCCGCGGCGGAAGAGGACAATCCCTACGCGCCGCTACCCAATGCCGAGGGCGTGGAGATGGTCGCGTCGAACTGCGCCGCGTGTCACTCGGCGCGCACCTTCATTCACATGAACCAGAGCCGCGACTGGTGGGACGACACCATCGACCGGATGAAGCGCGATCACGGCATGTGGGATCTCGACCCCGAGATGCGCGAGGAGATGCTCGACTACCTCGAGGCGAATCTCGGCCCCGAGACCGACTGAGCGCGCCGCGAGGACAGGCCTGGAGCGGGCTGGTGACGGCCCGCTCTTTTCATCGACCCCTGGCACGCCTGCGGGCCGGGTGCCGCCGCCGCCTCAGCGCGCCAGCATCCGCGCCTCGTGGCGTTTCAGGCTCAACCGCGCCGACGGCCCATAGCTTTCGGCGGCCTCGGCGAGTTGCGGAAACAGCGCGAGAACCTCGTCGCGCGCCGCGGAGTCGAGCGCGTTCAGGCCCCACGGGCCGGGGTGAAAGCTCTCGGTCGGCAGACCGTCGGAATAGACGATCTGATGGGTGTCGAACAGGATGTGAAAGTAGCGCACCGTCCCGGCGCCGGTTTCGCGAACCACGCTGGTCGCGTTGACGAGATGCCTCGCGGGCACCAACGCCTCGCCGACCCCGAAGTGAAGATCGAGCCGCGCGTCGCGCATCAGGATGCGGTGCTGCGGCGACACGCGCAGATCCCGGGACGGGCTGCCCTCGCCGAGCGCGCCGGCCCTGATCAGCACCGGCGCCGTCGTCGGCGTGCGGCGCACGGTCGTGTCCCCGATCCAGCGGATCGGCTGAAACCCTGCGTCGCGGGTGAGCACGCGATCGCCGACGCGCAGCGATTCGACCGCGACCTCGCCGCGATCGGTGACGATCAACGTGCCCTCGCAAAAGCAGATGAACACACCCGATCCGCTGTCATCGATGCGCAGATTGCCGGCCCCGTCGCCCGCGACATCGGGGTAGCCCGGAAAGAACACCAGTGTCGTTCCGTCCTCGAGTTCGATCGTGACGTAATCGATGTCGCCCGGTGTCTGGCTGACATTCTGCAGATCCTTGAGCTGGTTCTGGTTGTTGTCGCGCAGCGTTCCGGTGCTGATCACGGTGAAGCTCTGCGGGCCGCTGCCCGTATCGACGACGAGGTCGCCGCCGCCGCCCGGTTCCAGCTCGAGATCGCCCGCCCGCAACGCCGCGCCGTCGGCGCGCGCGAAGGTCAGCGTCCGGTCCCCGAATTCGCCGACATTCTGAAGCTGTCGGCCCTGCTCCGCGGTGCCGTTATAAATCGCGGCGTTGAAGGATTGCGTCATTGCTCGATCTCCGCTTGCCTGTCCAGGCAGCAATCTGCGATCGGGCGTTGAATATTTCGTTGACAGCCGCCGCGTTCATGCGGATCGAGCGCGATGCGCACAGGCGGCGTCTGTCAGGGGGCTGGCCGCGCGCGCGCAGCCAGCCAATGGGCGCGGCGCCTTCAGTCGCGCAGCGCCGCCACCTCGAAGGGTCTGAGACTGAGTCGAGCCGCCGGCCCGTAGCTCTGCGGTGCCTCGGCGAGCTGCGGAAACAGCGCGAGCACCTCCGCGCGGGTCTCCTCCCCGAGGGTGCTCAGCCCCCACGCACCCGGATGGAAGCTTTCCGTGGGCATCCCGTCGGAATAGACGATCTGGTGGGTGTCGAACAGGATATGGAAGTAGCGCACGGCCGGGCCGTCCCGTTCTTGAATGATCGACTCACCATCGACGAGCTGCTTGGCGGGCACCAGCGCCTCGCCGACGCCGAAATACAGATCGAGCCGCGCATCGCGCAGGAGCACGCGGTGCTGCGGGGAGACGCGCAGATCGCGCGACGGCCGCCCCTCGCCGAGCGCGCCGGCGCGCACGCGGATCGGCGCGGAGGCCGCGCTGCGCCGAACGCGCGATTCGCCGATCCAGCGGATCGGCTGAAACCCGTCGTCGCGGGTGAGCACCTTGTCGCCCACCGCGAGATCCTCGACGGCGACCTCGCCGCGATCCGTCACGATCATCGTGCCGGCGGCGAAGCACACGAAGATCGGGTCGCCCGAGTCGTCGACGCGCAGATTTCCGCTTCCCTGTCCCGTCACGTCCGGAAAGCCGGGAAAGAAAACAAACGTAGTGCCGTCCTCGAGCTCTATCGTCACATAGTCCACCTCGGAGGGATCCGTGCCGACGTTCTCCAGATCGCCCAGCGAGTTCTGGTTGGTCGTGCCGGTGAGTGTGCCGCTGCTGATCACCGTGAAGCTCTGCGGACCGTCTCCGAGATCCACGAGCAGCCCATCCCCATCACCGGGTTCAAGGGCAAAATTGTCGAAGTCGTCACCGTCAGCCTTGCTGAAAGTGAGTTGGGTCGCGCCGAATTCACCCACGTTCTGGAGCTGCTGCCCCCCTTGAGCCGTGCCGTCATAACTCGCAGCGTTGAATGTGAAAGCCATCTGTATCTCCCGATTCTGGCAGCTAGAATCACGTGTCGAGGATAATAGACCGTTAAGCGAAGTCGAGGGCAGAGAATCGCCGCGCACGGTTAACGACGCGGCACTTTCAACCCGGTGCGCGTGGCGTCATACTGGCGGTCGAGTCACCGCCGCGACAGGAGCGCCACGGCATGGACGACCCCGCAACCGAACCCGCCTACCGGGTTCTGGCGCGCAAATACCGGCCCGAGACCTTCGCGGACCTGATCGGACAGGCGGCGATGGTGCGCACCCTGCGCGGGGCCTTCGCGGCCGACCGGATCGCGCATGCCTTTATAATGACCGGCATCCGCGGCACCGGCAAGACCACCACCGCGCGCATCGTCGCCAAGGGCCTCAACTGCATCGGGGCCGATGGCGATGGCGGGCCCACGACCGATCCCTGCGGGGTCTGCGAGCACTGCACCGCGATCACGCAGGGCCGCCATGTCGATGTGCTGGAGATGGACGCCGCGAGCCGCACCGGCGTCGACGATGTGCGCGAGATCATCGACGCGGTCGCCTACCGGGCGGCCTCGGCGCGCTACAAGATCTACATCATCGACGAAGTTCACATGCTCTCGCGGCACGCCTTCAACGCGCTGCTCAAGACGCTCGAGGAGCCGCCGGCGCATGTGAAGTTCATCTTCGCGACGACGGAAATCCGCAAGGTGCCGGTCACTGTGATGTCGCGCTGCCAGCGTTTCGACCTGCGCCGGATCGAACCCGAGGAGATGATCGCGCATCTGCGCCGCATCGCCGAGGCCGAGGGTGCGGCGATCACCGACGACGCGCTCGCGCTGATCACCCGCGCCGCCGAGGGATCGGTGCGCGACGCGCTCAGCCTGATGGATCAGGCCCTCTCACCGGGCGGGCCGGAGACCGGCGTGGGCGAGGTGCGCGCGATGCTCGGCCTCGCCGATCGTGGCCGCGTGCTTGACCTGTTCGACCAGGTGATGTCCGGCGACGCCGCCGCCGCGCTCGCCGAGCTCGCCGCGCAATACGCCGAGGGCGCGGACCCGGTGGCGGTGCTGCGCGATCTTGCCGAGGTCACGCACTGGATCAGCGTCATCAAGGTCACGCCGGAGGCCGCCGACGATCCCACCGTGGGCCCCGACGAGCGCGCCCGCGGCCAGGACGCCGCCGCGCGGCTGCCGATGCGCGCGCTCACGCGGATGTGGCAGATGTTGCTCAAGGCGCTCGAGGAGGTCGCCGCCGCGCCCAACGCGATGATGGCCGCGGAGATGGCGCTGATCCGGCTGACGCATGTCGCCGAGCTGCCCTCGCCCGAGGAGCTCGTGCGCAAGCTGCAATCGCAGCCGCCCCCAGGGGGCGGAGGCGGCGCGCGCGCCGCCGAAGCGCCTGCGCCGCCGGGCCCGCGCGCGACCGCTGTCGAGACGCCCGCCCCCCCGGGCGGCGGACCGCAGGCGCTGCGCGCGGTCGCGGCACCCGACCCGCTCGCGGCGTATCAGCGATTCGAGGATGTCGTCGCGCTGGTGCGTGCGCGGCGCGACATGACGCTCCTGATGCAGATCGAGCGGGGTCTGAAGCTCGCCCGCTACAGCCCCGGCCGCATCGAGTTCGAGCCCGCCGCCGGCGCCCCCGCCGATCTCGCGGCGACGCTGGCGCAGCGGCTGCAACTCTGGACCGGGGCGCGCTGGACCGTGTCGGTGGTGGGGCGCGGCGGCGGCGCCACGATCGCGCAGGCGCGCGAGGACGCGGATGCGCGGCGGCGCGCGGCGGCGCGCGCGAATCCGCTCGTCGGCGCCGTGCTCGAGGCCTTCCCCGAGGCCGAGATCGCTGCCATACGTCCGCTTGACGATGGCGAGACCGGCGCCGAGATCGAGGTGCTCGACGCGCCGGACGATGACTGGGACCCGTTCGAACAGGATTGAGTGAAAGGATACGCGATGATCAAGGGGCTTGGCGGCATGGGCGACATGGGAAAGATGATGAAGGCGGCCCAGGAAATGCAGACCAAGATGGGCGAGCTTCAGGAGGAGCTCAAGACGATCACCGTGACCGGCGAGGCCGGCACCGGGCTCGTCAAGGCGACCTCGACGGCCAAGGGCGAGCTCGTCGGGCTCGAGATCGATCCGTCGATCTTCTCGGCCGAGGACAAGGAGGTCGTCGAGGATCTGATCCTCGCCGCGATCAAGGAGGCGCAGCAGAAGGCCGCCAAGCGCAGCGAGGAGGAGATGCGCAAGCTCACCGAGGGCATGGGGCTTCCCGCCGACATGAAGCTGCCGTTCTGACACCTTGAGCGGACCCGCGCGCGAAATCGAGGCGCTGATCGAGATGATGGCGCGGCTGCCGGGGCTGGGGCCGCGCTCGGCGCGCCGCGCCGTGCTGCACCTGATCCGCAAGCGCACCCAGGTCATGGCGCCGCTCGCGCAGGCGATGCAGGCCGTGGCCGAGACCGCGCGCGAATGCCGGATCTGCGGCAACATCGGCACCGAGGAGGTCTGCGGCATCTGCCGCGATCCCGAGCGCACCGTGACCGAGCTGTGCGTCGTCGCCGACGTCGCGGATCTGTGGGCGATGGAGCGCGGCGGGGCGTTTTGCGGGCGCTACCACGTGCTCGGCGGCACCCTGTCGGCGCTCGACGCCGTGGGGCCCGCGGAGCTGCGCATCCCGGAGCTTGCGGCGCGGGTGCGCGCGCAGGGCATCACCGAGGTCATCCTCGCGCTCAGCGCCACGGTGGACGGCCAGACCACCGCCCATTACATCGCCGAGGCGCTCGACGGCAGCGGCGCACGCCTGACGTCGCTGGCGCAGGGGGTGCCGATCGGGGGCGAGCTCGATTACCTCGACGACGGCACGATCCTCGCGGCCCTGCGCGCAAGGCGGAGTTTCTGATGCCACAGGGCTTGTGTTTGCCGGGCGATCAGGCGCATCATGTGGGATGTCCGTGGGCTGGCCGAAAGCGATAGCCGACTATGTCGCCCCGCTCCTGCACCGCCCGGCGCATCTGCAGGTGGCGGCGCTGTGCCTGCGCAAGCGCGGCAAACGCCGCGAGGTGCTCCTGATCGGCACGCGGCGGAGCGGGCGCTGGATCGTGCCGCGTGGCTGGCCGATGCCCGACCGAAGCCTTGCGGAGGCGGCCCTGCGCGAGGCCTGGGAGGAGGCCGGCGTGACCGGCAAGGTCGACCCCGAACCCTGCGGCACGTTCCACTACCGCAAGGTCGGCGCGGGCGGCCTGCGCTGCCGCGTCGAGGTGTTTCGCGTGCGCGTCAAGGCGCTGGCGGATGATTTCCCCGAGTCCGGCGAGCGCAAGCGCAAATGGGTCAGCACCAAGCGCGCCGCCAAGATGGTCCATGAACACGAACTGCGCGCACTCCTGCGGGAGCTCTGAGCCACGGGGCGGGGTTGCCCGCCCGTGTGTTTCGCGCTACGCGGCTGTCAAGAATCTGTCATGATCGCCTCCAGGCAAGCACCGGACACCGTTTGACCGATCCTTCCCCCCAGCAGATCAAGACCCTCGACAAGGATCTCGGCCGGATCGGGCGGCTCGAGGCGGCGACGATGTATGCCTCGCGTCCGCTCATCGCGCCCGGCCTCGCTCTGATCTTCATCACGCTTGTCGGGATCGTCGCGATGATCGTGATGGGGCACCAGCCTATGGGCTTCGTCGTCGTCGCGGCAACGGTGTTCGGCGCCTACATGGCGCTCAATATCGGCGCGAACGACGTCGCCAACAACATGGGCCCGGCCGTGGGCTCGAACGCGCTCACGATGGGCGGCGCGCTGGTGATCGCGGCGATCTGCGAGACTGCGGGCGCGCTGCTGGCCGGCGGCGACGTGGTCGGCACCGTCTCGCGCGGGATCATCGCGCCCGCGGCCGTCGCCGAGCCACAGGTCTTCATCTGGGCGATGATGGCGGCGCTGATCGCGGCGGCGCTGTGGATCAACCTCGCCACGGTGGTGGGCGCGCCGGTCTCGACGACGCATTCGGTCGTCGGCGGGGTGATGGGCGCGGGCATCGCGGCGGCGGGCTTCGCGGCGGTCAACTGGGTGACGATGGGCCAGATCGCAGCGAGCTGGGTGATCTCGCCGGTGATGGGCGGGGTGATCGCGGCGCTGTTTCTGTGGTTCATCAAGGCGCACATCCTCTATGTCGACGATCTGATCGCAGCGTCGCGGCGCTGGGTGCCGGTGCTCATCGGGGTGATGGCGGGGGCCTTCGCGACCTATATCGCGATCAAGGGGCTGGAGCGGATCGTCCACGTCCCCTTCGGGCGCGCGGTGCTGATCGGGCTCGTCGTCGCGGTGGTGATGACCGTCGCGATGCGCCCGGTGATCCGGCGCCAGTCCGAGGGGCTGGAGAATCGCAAGAAATCGGTCAAGACACTCTTTGCGATCCCGCTCGTCTTCTCGGCGGGGCTCCTGTCCTTCGCGCATGGCGCCAACGATGTCGCCAACGCCGTCGGCCCGCTGGCCGCGATCGTGCAGGCGGTGCAGGGCGGCGCCACCGTCGAGGATGTCGGCATCCCGCTTTGGGTGATGGTGGTGGGCGGGCTCGGCCTGTCGGTGGGGCTCTTGCTGTTCGGGCCCAAGCTCATCCGTATGGTCGGCAGCGAGATCACCAAGCTCAACGCGATGCGCGCCTATTGCGTGGCGCTGGCCGCGGCGATCACGGTGATCATCGCCTCCTGGCTCGGCCTGCCGGTCAGCTCGACGCATATCGCGATCGGCGGCATCTTCGGGGTCGGCTTCTTTCGCGAATGGTACGGCGAGCGCATCCTGCACAAGACCCGCAACGGCACCGCGATGCCCGTCGAGGAGCGCGCGCGCCGCAAGCTCATGCGCCGGTCGCATTTCCTCACCATCCTCGCGGCCTGGGTGATCACCGTACCCGCCGCGGCGCTTCTGTCGGGCGGGATTTTCCTCGGCCTCAACCTGATTACGCTGTAGCCTTCGCCCCGCGACACGTCCACCGGGAGGGTCCCGCGCGCGCCGGCTGAGTCCCGTGCCGCGATCGGGTCCGGCGCAAACAGGCTTGCGAGCTATCGGACTGCGAAGCTTGCGGATGGACGTGCAGCGCGGGCCCGGGAGACCCGGTTGTCTGTTGAATGCGGGAGACATTAATGATAGTTTATTGCTCCCTCGCCTAGGTTTTTTTGCGTATTACTTCGCCATAAGTGGGGTGTCATGAACAATCTTGCTCTTACTTGCGTGTCTGCGGCCTTTGCGGGGCTGTCGGTGCTCGGCGCAGCTACACTGGCGGCCGAGGAGGCCGACCATCGAGCCATCATCGCGCAGGCCCACCAGAAATATGAGGCGGCGATCGCCGATCGCGACTATCAGGCGCTTGCCGACAGGTATGCAGAGAACGCCATTCACATGTCCGCAGCGGGCGGCGTCCTCGAGGGTCGCGAGCAGATCCGGCAATACTTCGAGCAACAGCAGTTGCAGCGGATCGAGATCCGCGGCGAGAGGGTGGACCCGGTGGGCGAGACTATCGTGATCGACACCGGGACGTTCACCGTGCGCCTTCCCGACGAAGCGGGGGGCGGGGAAATGGAACTGGAATACCTCGCCGTGGCGGAACTCGGCGCGGATCCGCTGATTCATCATCTCGCTGCCTTTGCGCCACGCCGCTTGCCGGATGCCCCCGCACAGCAGTAGCGGCCGTTCTTGCCGTGGCCGTGACGGGTCTCTTCCCGCAGCCATCGGCGTCGCCGGCGCAGCGAGCGCCTGCACCGCGGAGCACCGGCGGAGCACGGAACACGCGGCCGTGAGCGGTCCGCTGGTGTCAGGTGGGGGCCGGCTCAGACCTCGACGGCGATGCGTTTCTGCGCGCCGACGCCGAAGACGCGCTTGTAGCGTTCGACCTCGGCCGCCGGGCCCATCGCCTTTTCGGGGTTGTCCGACAGCTTGACGGTGGGCCGGCCCTCCGCGGCGACGGCCTTGCACACGAGGCTGAACGGGGCGAGCCGGTCGCCGGGCACAAGCCCGCGGAAATCGTTGGTCAGCAGCGTGCCCCAGCCGAAGCTGAGCCGCACCCGGCCGGCGAACTGGTGGTAGAGCTCCTCGATCTTGGCCACGTCGAGCCCGTCGGAGAAGATGATGAGCTTGTTGCGCGGATCCTCGCCGCGCGATTTCCACCAGTCGATGGCAATCTCGGCGCCCTCGGCCGGATCACCGGAATCGACGCGAATCCCTGTCCAGCCGGCGAGCCAGTCCGGCGCGTTCTCGAGGAAATTCTTCGTGCCGAAGGTGTCGGGCAGGATGATGCGCAGATTGCCCTCGTGTTCCTCGTGCCAGTCGGCCAGCACGCGGTAGGGCGCCTGCGCCAGCTGGGCGTCATCTTCGGCGAGCGCGGCATAGACCATGGGCAGCTCATGCGCGTTGGTGCCGATCGCCTCGACCTCGCGGCGCTTGGCGATGAGGCAGTTCGAGGTGCCGATGAAGCGCTCGCCGAGCCCCTCCATGAGCGCCTGCACGCACCAGTCCTGCCACAGGAAGGAATGCCGCCGCCGCGTGCCGAAATCCGCCAGCCGCAGCGCCTCGAGCCCGCGCAGCCGCTCGATCTTCTCCCAGACCCGCGTCATCGCGCGGGCATAGAGCACCTGCAGCTCGAAGCGGCCCATCCGCCCGAGCACCGCACGCGAGCGCAGCTCCATCAGGATCGCGAGCGCCGGGATCTCCCACAGCATCACCTCGGGCCAGGGCCCCTCGAAGGTGAGCTCGTACTGCCCGTCGCGCACCTCGAGATGGTAGGGCGGCAGGCGCAGGTTCTCGAACCACTCCATGAAATCGGGGCGAAACATCTGGCGCTTGCCGTAGAAGGTGTTGCCGCGCAGGAAGGTGCTCTCGCCGCGCGACAGGCGCAAGGAGCGGACATGATCGAGCTGTTCGCGCAGCTCGCCCTCGTCGATGAGATCGGCGAGGCGGATGGATGTCGTCCGGTTGATCAGGCTGAAGGTGACCTGCGTGTCGGGATGATTGCGAAACACAGACTGGCACATCAGCAGCTTGTAGAAATCGGTGTCGATGAGCGACCGCACGATCGGGTCGATCTTCCATTTGTGGTTGTAGACCCGGGTGGCGATCTCGGTCATCTCAATCCTCCAGCCGCACACCGGCATCGCGCATCGCCGCGCGCGCGGCCGCGACCGAGCCCTCGATGTCGATCCCGCGGCAGGCATGTTCGATCAGCGTCACGTCGAAGCCGCGCCGCGCCGCGTCGAGCGCCGAGAACTGCACGCAGAAATCCGTCGCCAGCCCCGCCATGACGAGCCGCGTGATCCCGCGTTCGCGCAGATAGCCCTCGAGCCCCGTCGGGGTCGCGTGATCGTTCTCGAACAGCGCCGAATAGCTGTCGATGGCGCGGCGAAAGCCCTTGCGGATCACGAGCTGCGCGGGATCGGTGCGCAGATCGGGATGGAAGGCGGCGCCATGGCTGCCCTGCACGCAGTGATCGGGCCAGAGAACCTGCGCGCCGTAGGACATCTCGACGGTGTCGAAAGGCGCCTTGCCGGGATGCTCGCTGGCGAAGGAGGAGTGGCGCGGCGGGTGCCAGTCCTGGGTGAGCAGGACGGTGGCGAAGTCGTCCATCGCCGCGTTGATCGCGGGAACCACCGCGTCGCCATCGGGCACGGCGAGCGCCCCCCCGGCGCAGAAATCGTTCTGCACGTCGATCACGAGCAGCGCGTCGCTCTCGGCCCGCATGGCACCCTCCCCGCATAGGACCGCCAATGCCTAGGGTCCGCGCCGCGGCAGGTCAATGCCCGCGCTCAGCCGGGCAGGCGCAGGCGCCTTTCGCCGTCCGGGCGCTCGAAATCGCAGGGCGGGTCGTCATCGGCGCGGGTGCTTTGCTTGAACTCGTAGCGGATCTCGCCGTCGCCCTGTTCGCAGGCGACGATCAGGCAGCGATAAAGATGGCGCGCGCCCTGACGGATATCGACGAGCCCGCGCAGATGCGGCGCGTCCGCCGCGTCGAGCGCGAAGCCGCCGGGCCAGTGCCGCAGCACCGGAAACCGGCGTCCGCCCGCGCGCACCTGAAGGCGCGTGCCGCGCCGCTCGGCGTGGCGGACGCGCCTGCATCAGCCCGTCGCGCAGCTCTTCGGAAAGGTGTTCCAGCATCGATGATTGCCCTTCGACGAGTCGGATTTCCACTCCGAACCTGCGCATTGCAAGTGACGCGATCGTGACAGCGGCGCAGTGTGCGCGTTAACGCGGCGCCTGTGCGCTGATCGAGGTTTGCGCAAGGGACTCTGCGGCTTAACTGGCACTGAAAAGGGAGAGCGACATGGGGCAACTCATTGACGGACACTGGCAGCAGGGCTGGTATGACACGCGCAGCACCGGGGGCGAATTCGTCCGCGACACGTCGCGCTTTCGCAACTGGGTGACACCCGACGGCGCGCCGGGGCCGTCCGGCGAAGGCGGCTTCGCGGCCGCGAGCGGGCGCTATCATCTTTATGTCTCGCTCGCCTGCCCCTGGGCGCATCGCACGCTGATCCTGCGCGCCGTCAAGGAGCTGAGCGATCATGTCGGTGTGTCGGTGGTGCATCCCGACATGCGCGAGGATGGCTGGGAATTTCGCACCGATTTCGCGGGCGCGACCGGGGACACGCTGTTCGGCCATCGCTTCATGCGCGACATCTATACGCGCGCCGATCCGAAGGTCTCGGGGCGCGTGACGATCCCGGTGCTGTGGGACAGGCAGCGCGAGACGATCGTGTCGAACGAATCGGCCGAGATCGTGCGGATGTTCAACAGCGCCTTCGATGGCGTGACCGGCAATACCGACGATTACTATCCAGCCGCGCTGCGCGAGGAGATCGACGCGCTCAACGCGCGCATCTATGACACCGTCAACAACGGCGTCTATCGCGCCGGCTTCGCCACCAGCCAGGAGGCCTATGACGCCGCCGTGCATCCGCTGTTCGAGACGCTCGATTGGCTGGAGGACCGGCTCGCCACGCGGCGCTACCTGTGCGGGGCGGCGATCACCGAGGCGGACTGGCGGCTGCTGACCACGCTTTTGCGCTTCGACTCTGTCTATCACCTGCATTTCAAATGCAACCGCCGGCGCATCGTGGACTACCCCAATCTGTGGGGCTATACGCGCGATCTCTACCAGCGCCCCGGCGTCGCCGGGACGCTCGACCTCGGGCATATCGCGCGACACTACCACTACAGCCACGAGACGATAAATCCGAACCGAATCATCCCGATAAACCCGGTTCTGGATTTCGACGCACCGCATGGACGGGGGTAATCCTGCCCTTGTTTCCCGCACCGCGATACGCTTGATGGGCACATGAGCGATCTGCGGCATTCTCCACGCGACCATGGCGGCGACCTCGACGATGCGGCCGCGCGCTTCGGCGGAGCGCGCGCGGCGTGGCTCGACCTGTCCACGGGGATCAACCCGGTGGCCTATCCGCTGCCCGCGATCGCCGATGGCGCCTGGACCGCGCTGCCCGACAGCACCGCCCGCGCCGCGCTCGAACAGAGTGCGCGGCGCTTCTGGCGCGTGCCGGCGCGGGCGGGGGTGCTGGCCGCGCCGGGGGCATCGGCGCTGATCGCGCGCACCCCGGCGCTGCGCCCGGCCGCCACGGTGACCATTCCCAACCCCACCTACAACGAACACCGCGCCGCTTTTCGCGCCGCCGGCTGGCGCCTCGGCGAGGGGGGCACCGCGCATGTCGTGGTCCATCCCAACAACCCCGACGGGCGCTTGTGGCGCAGCGCAGAGTTGCCGACCGCGGCGCTCACCATCATCGACGAAAGCTTTTGCGACACCATCCCCGAGCAGAGCCTCGTGACGCTCGCGGAGCGGCCCGGCGTCATCATTTTCAAGAGCGTGGGCAAGTTCTGGGGCCTCGCCGGGATGCGGCTGGGCTTCGCGATCGGCGATCCGCAGTTGCTCGCGCGGCTGGCGGAGCTTCTGGGGCCTTGGCCCGTCTCGGGCCCCGCGATGAGCGTGGGCACCGCATTGCTCAACGACCCGGGCTGGGCAGCGCGCAGCCGCACGCGCCTTGCGCAGGATGCCGCGCGGATCGATGCGCTGATGACGGCGCGCGGGGCACGCCTCGTCGGCGGCACGGCGCTGTTTCGCACCTACGAGGTGGATGACGCCGCCACCTGGCAGGAGAGACTCGCCCGCCAGCAGATCTGGAGCCGCATCTTCCCCTATAGCCGGCACTGGCTGCGCCTCGGCTTGCCGGCGCCGGAGAGCTGGCCACGGCTCGAGGGGGCGCTCGCGGCATGACCCATGCCGCCATTCTGGCGCTCGCGCTCATCCTCGATGCGGTGCTGGGCGAGCCCGAGCGGATCTGGCGGCGGGTGCCGCACCCGGCGGTACTGATGGGGCGCGCGGTCCGCGCGGCCGAGCGGCGTTTCAACAAGGGCGATGCGCAACGCGCCGGTGCGCTGGTGGTCGCGGGGCTCGTCGCGGCGGCGCTTGCCATCGGGGCGCTGCTCGCGGCGCTGCCCGGCGGAGACTGGATCGCGCTCATCCTCGCCGCGATCCTGCTCGCCCAGCGCAGTCTCGCCGATCATGTCCGCGCGGTGGCGCACGCGCTGCGCGCGGGGCTGGACGACGGGCGCAGCGCCGTGGGCCGCATCGTCGGGCGCGACACCGACAACCTCGACGAGAGCGCCGTCGCCCGCGCCGCTATCGAGAGCGCGGCCGAGAATCTCTCCGACGGGGTCGTCGCCCCCGCCTTCTGGTTCCTGCTGCTGGGCCTGCCCGGGCTCATCGCCTACAAGATCGTCAACACCGCCGACAGCATGATCGGCCACCAGACCCCGCGCTACCGTGCCTTCGGTCGCGCCGCGGCCAGGCTCGACGACCTGCTCAACTGGGCGCCGGCGCGGCTGACCGCCCTACTTATCCTCGCCGCGCAGTGGCGGCTCGACGCGCTTGGCGCGGTCGGCCGGCAGGCGCCGCGGCACCGCTCGCCCAATGCCGGCTGGCCGGAGGCGGCGATGGCGCATGTGCTCGGCGTCGCGCTGTCGGGACCGCGCAGCTATACCGGCGGGGTGCGGGAGTTTCCCTGGCTCAACCGGCGCGGGCGCCATGCGCTCACCGCGGGCGACATAGATCGCGCCGTCGCAGTGCTGTGGCGCGGCTGGTCGCTCATGCTCGTCGTGGTGGTCGCGCTCGCGCTTGTGTGGTGACGCGCCGATGCTAGAGTCGCGCCGCATCATGAGGAGGATACCATGCGCCTGCCCGGTCTCGCCGTCCTCGCCGCCCTCGTGGCCGGCCCCGCCATGGCCGAGCCGCAATGCGGCGGCGATTTCGGCGCCTTCGTCGCCGATCTCAAGGCCGAAGCCGTGGAGCGCGGACGCGATGCCGGCGCGGTCGAGTCGTTTTTCGCAAGCGTCCGGCAGGATCAGCGCGCGCTCAGCGCCGATCGCAGCCAGGGCGTGTTTCAGCGCCCCTTTCTCGACTTCTCGCGCATGCTCATCAGCCAGGACCGCGTGGCACGCGGCCAGCGCAACGCCGAGACGCACGGCGATCTTTTCGACCGCATCGTGGCCGAGCACGGCGTCCCGCGCGGCATCCTGCTCGCCTTCTGGGCCTTCGAGACCGATTTCGGCGCCGTCCAGGGCGACTACAACACCGCCAATGCGATCACGACGCTCGCGCATGACTGCCGCCGACCCGAGCTTTTCCGCCCGCAGGTCTTCGCCGCCATCGAACTTTACGAGCAGGGCGGGTTCGACCCCGCCACGACCCAGGGCGCCTGGGCCGGCGAGATCGGGCAGGTTCAGATGCTGCCCAGCGACATCCTCGATTACGGCGTCGATGCCGATGGCAGCGGCAGCGTCGATCTCAAGACCTCGGTGCCCGATGCGCTGGTGTCGGGGGCGCGGCTCCTGCGCGGCAAGGGCTGGCGGCCGGGTGAGCCCTGGATGCACGAGGTCGCGCTTCCCGATGATCTCGACTGGTCGCAAACGGGGCTGCGCACCGAGATGAGCGTCGATGAGTGGCGGGCGCGCGGCGTCGAGCCGCGCCACGGCAGCCTGCCCGATGGCGAGCTGAGCGCCTCGGTGATCGTGCCGCAGGGGCGTGGCGGCCCGGCCTTCATGGTGTTCGACAATTTCCGCGTGCTCTTCGAGTGGAACGAGAGCTTCATCTATGTCGTCACCACGGCCTATTTCGCCACCCGGCTCGAAGGCGCGCCGGTCTATGACGCCGGCAACCCAGAGCCGGGGCTGGGTCCCGACCGGATGGAGGAGCTTCAGCGCCGGCTCGAAGCGCGCGGTCATGACGTGGGCGGGGTGGACGGCATCCTCGGCGCGCGCACCCGCGAAGCGGTGCAGACCGTGCAGGAGGAGCTCGGCCTGCCCGCCGACGCCTGGCCGACACCGGCGCTGCTCGACCGGCTCTAGAGCACGTCGCGTTCATCTGAATTCACGCGACGCGCTCTAACCCTTTGGAGTCGCATGTTCGAGGAGCGCAAAACCGGTTCCCACTTTTGCGCAACATGCTCTAGCG
>LFIK01002387.1_pt1 | contig 15207 bp, 12 predicted proteins | sample 643401 | NCBI WGS metagenome assembly LFIK01 (sample SAMN03777447, study PRJNA286221) | soda lake metagenome | biome: soda lake; feature: Kulunda steppe; material: water; isolation source: sample T5-Br brine of Lake Tanatar-5 | place: Russia: Kulunda steppe | collected 2010-07 | reverse complement strand
CTCTCGGCCCGCCACTGATGATCGTGGGCATCGTCTTCATGACGTATGTCTTCTTCGGCTCGGCCAGCTGGATACCCGAGCTGATCCAGTGGCGCGGCGCCTCGTTCCAGCGCGCGATGGACCAGTTCTGGCTCTCGCCCGGAGGCGTCTTCGGCGTCGGGCTGGGCGTTTCCTCGGCCTTCGTCTTTCTCTTCGTGCTGTTCGGCTCCCTGCTCGAGAAAGCGGGGGCGGGGAATTATTTCATCAAGCTCGCTTTCGCCCTGCTCGGCCATCTGCGCGGCGGGCCGGCCAAGGCGGCGGTGCTGGCCTCGATGATGACCGGCGTGATCTCCGGTTCCTCCATCGCCAATGTCGTCACCACCGGCACCTTCACCATCCCCTTGATGAAACGCGTCGGCTTTACGGCGGAGAAGGCCGGTTCGGTCGAGGTCGGCTCCTCGGTCAATGGCCAGATCATGCCGCCGGTGATGGGGGCCGCCGCCTTCCTCATGGTGGAATATGTCGGCATTTCCTATACCGAGGTGATCACCCACGCCTTCCTGCCGGCGGTGATCTCCTATATCGCGCTGCTCTACCTCGTGCATCTCGAGGCGGTGAAGGCGGATATGCAGACGCTGCCCAAGCCCGTCATCCACAGCTTCCAGGTGGCGCTTCTGCGTATGGGGATCGTGGTTTCCTCGATCCTGATCCTCGCCGGCGTGATCTATTTCGGCATCCGCTTCGTGCAGGCGGTGATTCCGGGTCTGTCAGCGCCCGTCATCATGGCCGCGATCATCGCCGGCTATCTCGGCATGCTCTGGCTCGCCTCGAAGAAGCCCGATCTCGAGATCGATGATCCCAATGCGCGGGTGGTCAAGCTCCCCATCGCCGGCGAGGTGGCGGTAACGGGGCTGCATTACATCCTGCCGATCGTGGTGCTGGTCTGGTTCATCATGATCGAGCAGCGCTCGCCGGGTCTGTCCGCTTTCTACGCGGTCATGGTGATGATCGTGATCCTGCTCACCCAGCGCCCGATCAAGGCGCTGTTCCGGGGCCTGCGCTCGGGCGAGATCATCACGCAGGCACGCACCGGCTTCGACGAGCTGATCCAGGGGCTGATAGGCGGTGCGCGCAACATGATCGGCATCGCCTGTGCGGTCGCCGCCGCCGGCATCGTCGTCGGCACGGTCACGCTGACCGGGCTCGGCCAGGTCATGGGCGAGGTGGTCGAGACGCTGTCGGGCGGCAACATCTTCCTGATCCTCGTCTTCACCGCACTGATCAGCCTGATCCTCGGCATGGGCCTGCCCACCACCGCGAATTACATCGTCGTCGCCACCCTCATGGCGCCGATCATCGTGGAGCTTGGCCAGGCCAACGGCATCCTGATCCCGCTGATCGCGGCGCATCTCTTCGTCTTCTATTTCGGGATCATGGCGGATGTGACGCCCCCTGTGGGGCTCGCCTCCTTCGCCGCAGCCGCCGTGTCGCGCGGCGACCCGCTTCGCACGGGTTTCACCGCCTTCTTCTACAGTTTGCGCACGGTGCTTTTGCCCTTCATCTTCATCTTCAACACCGATCTGCTTCTGATCGGCGTCGACTGGATCGGCGGTATCTGGATCTTCATCAAGGCGACACTCGCGATGCTGATCTTCGCCGCAGCGACGCAGGGCTTCTTCCTGGTGAAGTCGCGGCTGTGGGAATCGGCGGCGCTTTTGCTCGTCACCTTCATGCTGCTGCGCCCCGATTTCTTCATGGACCGGATCGTGCCGCCCTGGCAGCAGGTCGAGCCGACGCAGCTCTACGAGGTCGTCGCCGATCTGCCCGACGACGCCGTGATCCGCCTTCGTGTCGAAGGTCCCGACATCCGCGACGGGTCGATGCAGGACCGGCTGATGGCCTTCGATCTGGGCCCGGCCATCGACGATCCGGAAATGCGCTATCGTCAGGCGACGGATCTGCCGGCCATGATCGAGGAGGATCGCGTGGTGCTCGAAGAGCCGTTCGACCCGCGCAGCTTCGCCGGGCGCACGCTGGACAATATCGACTTTTACGATTTCGATAATCCGGTCCAGCTGACCGCTGTCGAGATCGAGGCCGAGCAGCCCTTGCACGAGCTGTTCTACATCCCGGCCCTCATGATCTTCGGCCTGGTCTATCTGCTGCAGAGCCGCCGCCTGAAGATCAAGGAAGCTCAAAAGAAGAGCCGTGCGCCCGGGGCGGGCTCCGGCGAAGCGGCGACGGCCTGACGGCGAATTCGGAGGACGAGCCCATGTACAAGGACATCCTGCTCGCAGTCGATCTCGGCCAGCAGCAAGGTGAAGAAAATGCGGTCCAGACCGTGGTGGAATATGCCCGCGCCTTCAAATCGCGCGTGCATATCATCACCGTCGTGCCCGATTTCGGCATGTCGCTCGTGGGCAGTTTCTTCCCCAAAGGCTTCGAGAAGGGCGCGTTGGAAGAGGCCGACAGGCAGCTGCACGCTTATGCGCAGGAAAAGCTTCCGGCAGAAATCCAGCGCCGGCACATCGTCGGCCATGGTGTAATCTACAAGGAAATCCTGCATTATGCCGAGGTGGTGAAGGCTGATCTGATCGTGATGAGCGCCCATCGCCACGGGCTGGAAGATTATCTGCTCGGGCCGAATGCGGCACGCGTCGTGCGCCATGCCGATTGCTCGGTGCTGGTGGTGCGCGAGGGCAGTGCCGGAGATTGATGCATTTGCCTCCCCGTCAGCCGGTCCTTGCCCGACGCAGAGATGCATCGGCTCGCCGGCTGCGGACACGCGGGATGCAGCCTGTGGTCACGCAAATATGAGCGCCTGCAAACGTTCCTTGCAAACCATGCTCTGGCCTTATTGCCGCGCGAGCCTTAGATAGACGATCGAGGGTATGAAAGCCTCGGCGTGCGGCCCGGTTCTTGCTGGAACGACGAGGGGAGCCGTTTCATAGCGATCCGCCCCGGATCGAACCCGACAGAGTATTGCGACATGCGATCTGGAAGTGGCGATCAGTAAATGGCGATCTGGAAGCAGCTGATAGCGGCCTGTATGGCTCTGGCCATCGCGCTCGCCGTCTGGGCCTGGTTTGCGCCGGGCAGTTTTCCCGAGCCTCTGCACCCGGTGGCGGAGCGGGTCGGGCTGATGGCGCAGGTCGATGAGGGCGATGATGAGCGCAGCGCCGGTCGCGGTGGTCGTCCTGGTGGTGGGCCTCCCGGCGGTGGGCCTCCGGGGCGTGGCGGCGGCGGGCCGCAGCAGGTGATTACCGCAGAAGTCGGCGAGGAAGTCTCAAGCCGGCGCGTTCAGGCCGTCGGCACGGCGGAGGCCCTGCGCTCGGTCTCGCTCTTCGCGCCGACCGCCGGCCTCGTCACGGAAGTCCTTTTCGCCACCGGTGACCGCGTCGCGCAAGACCAGCCGCTCATGCGCCTCGATGCGCGGGAGGAGGCGATTGCCGTGGAGAAGGCCGAAATCGCTCTGCGCCAGGCCCGCGACCAGCTCGACCGGTTCGAGCGGCTGTCGCAGACGCAGGCCGTCTCCACCGTGCAGGTCGAGGAAGCCCGCGCGCGCGTCGCCTCGGCGGAAGCGGAATTACGCGCCGCCGAGCTCGATCTCGACCGCCGCACCCTGCGCGCACCTTTCGACGGCTATATGGGCATCCCGAGGGTCACGACCGGCGACCGGGTTACCGCGACGACAGAAATCGCCAATATTGATGACCGTTCCGAAATCCTGATCCGCTATGCGCTGCCCGAGCGCTTCGCCGCCCGCGCCCAGCCCGGTGCCAGGGTCGAGGCGACCAGCATCGCCTTCGGGGTCGAGCGTTTCGAAGGCGTGATCGCCGATGTCGATTCGCGCATCGACCCGCAGGTGCGCACCCTCACCATGCGCGCTGCAATCGACAACAGCGACGACCGCCTGCGCCCGGGGCTCTCATTCCTCGTCGAGACGGTTTTCGAGGGGCAGAGCCAGATCGCCGTGCCGTTGCTGTCGCTGCAATGGGATCGCGACGGTTCCTATCTCTGGCGCGTCGTGGACGAGCGGGCGCAGCGGGTGAATGTCGAGATCCTCGAACGCGGTGATACCCGGGCCCTGGTCTCGGGGGATATCGCCCCCGGTGATCGGGTCGTGCTCGAAGGCGTCCAGCGGCTGCGCGACGGCGCCCCCGTCGCGATCGCCGAACATGACGATACCGATCCGGGTCGCAGCTGACAGGAAGGATTCCGGCCATGGCATCCCTTGGTGAACGCAGCGGCGATCTCGCAGCCCTTTGCGTCAGGCGTCCGGTGCTCGCCACCGTGATGAGCCTTTTGATCGTCATTGCGGGCATGGCGGCCTATCTCGGAATCCAGATCCGCGAACTGCCCGACGTCGATCGCCCGGTCATCACCGTGCGCACGGAATTCCCCGGAGCCACGCCCGATGCCGTCGATAGTCAGGTTACGAGCGCGATCGAAGGCGCCGTTGCGCGTGTTTCGGGCCTTGTCTCGCTTTCTTCCCAGAGCCGGCGCGGACGCAGTCAGGTCACAGCGGAATTCTCCGACAACATCGACATGAATGTCGCTGCTGCGGATGTGCGTGATGCCGTCGGCAATATCAGGCGCAGGCTCCCCGCCGATGTCGAGGAGCCGAGCATCATCAAGGCCGATTCGGACGGCCAGGCCATCATCCGGCTCTCCGTCATCTCCGACACCTTGCCGATCGAGGAACTGACGGCGATCACGGAGAATCAGATCGCGGATCGTCTGGCGGCCGTCGAGGGGGTCGCGGATGTGCAGATCTGGGGCTTGCGCGCGCCCACCTTCATGGTCACGCTCGACCCCGCCGCCCTGGCCGGTCGCGGCCTTGCCGTGAACGACGTGCAGAGCACGCTGCGCGATATTCTCATCGATCAGCCGGCCGGCACCTTCCGCTCGGGCGGTCAGGAGCTCCTGGTCGAAGCCGCCGCCAGTGCGCGTACGGTCGAGGAGATCGCCGATACCTATATCAACCCCCAGACCCGTATCGGCGACGTCGCAGAAGTCCGCCTGGCGCCGGCGGACCGGCAGACCGTGCTGCGCGCCAATGGCGAGAGCGGGATCGCATTGGGCATTCTGCGGCAGGCGCAGTCCAATACGATCGAGATTTCCGACGGTATCCGTGCGGCTGTGGACGAATTGTCCCGCGCCCTGCCTGACGGCGTCACCCTGCAGATCCGCTCCGACGAGGCGATCTTCATACGCGGCGCGATTTCCGAAGTCGCCTTCACACTGGTGATCGCCACGCTGCTGGTCATCAGCATCATCCTTTTGTTCTTCCGATCCGCCCGGGCCACGGCGATTCCCGCCGTCACGGTGCCGGTCGCCCTGATCGGCACGCTCGCCGCGATCTGGCTGATGGGTTTCTCCATCAACGTGCTGACGCTGCTCGCTCTGGTGATCGCCACGGGGATCGTCGTCGATGACGCGATCGTGGTGCTGGAGAATATCGAGCGCCGCCGCAAGGAGGGGATGGGGCCGCGCGCGGCTGCCGTTCTGGGCGCGCGGCAGGTCTTCTTCGCGGTGGTTGCGACCACGGTGACGCTTGCGGCCGTCTTCGTGCCGATCTCGTTCCTGCCCGGTACGGCGGGGCAACTGTTCTCGGAATTCGGTTTCGTGCTCGCCGCCTCGGTGATGCTGTCCTCCTTTGTGGCTTTGACGCTGGTGCCGATGCTGTCCTCCCGCCTGCTCAAATCCGGCGAGCACACGCCGGAGCAGGAAGCGCGCAGTGATCGCTTCGACCTGCTCGGGCGCTTCGGTTCCGCCGTGGCGGGGCTCTACGGGCGGCTTCTCGGCATGGCGCTGAAAGCGCCTCTCGTCGTGCTGGCGCTGGCAGCCGTCTTCGCCCTGGCTTCCGCCGCCGCCTTCCGGGAATTGCCCGAGGAGCTCACGCCGCCGGAGGATCGCGGCTTTCTTCTGATTTTCGCCAGCACGCCGCAAGGCTCCAATCTCGACTACACCTCCCGCAAGGTCCGCGAGATCGAGGAGCGTCTCGCGCCCGTGGTCGAGCGCGGCGATGCGGAAGGCATGCTCTCGATCATCGGTCTGGGACAGCGTCCCAACACGGCCTTCGTGATCGCGCCGTTGACGGATTGGCGCGAACGCGAGCGCTCGCAGGCGGAGATCTCGGCGGAATTGCGCCGGACGTTGGGCGAGATCGTCGGCGTTCAGGCCATCATCCGCGTGCCCAATTCCCTGCGCATCCGTGGCGCCGGCCAGGGTCTGCAATTCGCCGTGCGCGGGGCGGAATTCGACGAAATCACCGTGGCGGCGGAGGAGTTGCTTCGCGAACTCGAAGACCGCGCGCCGCGCCTCGTCAATCCGATGCTGTCCTTCGACGTCACCCAGCCGCAATTGTCGGTGCGCATCGACCGGGATCTGGCCGCCGATCTCGGCCTCACCCCGGAGAATGTGGCGCTCGCCCTGCAGACCATGCTCGACGGGCGTCGCGTCGGGGATGTCAGCGTGGCGGATCGCAACATCGCCATCGAGATGCGCGGGCCGGAAGGCGCCATTCGCAATCCGTCTGATCTGGAGAACCTGTTCATCCGTGCCCGTGACAACCGGCTGGTGCCGCTCTCCTCGGTGGTTGCGGTGAGCGAGGTCGCCGTCGCGCCGACGCTTCAGCGCGAGGGGCAGATGCGGGCCGTGCCGATCAATGCGGGTCTCGCCGAAGGCTATGACATGCGGCGGGCCATGAACGACGTTCTCGCCATTGCCGACGATACCCTGCCCCCGGGCATGAACATCCAGTTCCTCGGCGAGGCCGCGACCCTCGACCAGACCTCGCGTGGCGTCGCATTGACCTTCGCCTTCGCGCTGCTGATCGTGCTGCTGGTGCTCGCCGCCCAGTTCGAGAGCTTCACCAGCGCCGTGGTGATCATGGTGACGGTGCCCTTCGGCCTGGGCGCGGCCGTCATCGCGATGGCGATGACCGGCGGCTCGCTCAACGTCTACAGCCAGATCGGCCTCGTCATCCTGATCGGGCTGATGGCGAAGAACGGGATCCTCATCGTCGAATTCGCCAACCAGCTGCGCGATCGCGGTGCCGCCGTGATCGATGCCGCGCGCGAGGCCGCCACCGTGCGCTTCCGCCCGGTGATGATGACGCTGCTCTCCACCGCACTCGGCGGCGTGCCGCTGATCCTCTCGGAAGGCGCCGGCGCCGAGGCTCGCGAAGCGCTCGGTTATGTGGTCGTCGGCGGGCTGCTTCTCTCGGTGTTGTTCACCCTGTTCCTGACGCCGGTGGCCTACGCGACGCTCGCGCGTTTCTCCAAACCCCGTGCTGCAGAGCAGCAGAGGCTGGAAAAGGAACTGGCCTATGCCAACGCGCTGGAGCAGGAATTCGCCGATCGCGCGGAGCATGAATCCCTGAATGGGCAACCTGCGCGCGCACCGGCGGAGTGATGCGAGTTTAAATAAAACAGAAGATAAATTGATTTATTGATAGTATTGTTGCGGGTTTTGATGCATCGCAGCAATATTTCTTTCGTCACGAATGATTTTCCGGGTGGTCAGCGCCGGAGCGCGCCGCTACAGTATATTCGCGGATGCGAATATGTCGCATGCCAAACAGCGAACATAACAACCTCTAGTTATGTGAACGGAGGAAATTTCATGACAACCAAGAAAGAACGGGGAATCTGCGAACTCTACGAGCAGGATCCCGAACGCGCGGATGCGGTCGTCTTCGGTCGCGTCCCTGATTCGAACCGCCGCGGCTTCCTGAAAGGGGCCGGGCTCGCCGCCATGGGTGCGGCTGTCGGGACCAGCATTCCCTTCAGCCAGAACATGCCCGCCGGGATGATTCCCGCCGCGCTTGCCGATTCGATCGACGACTTCCAGCTCGAGGGCAAGGATGCGGATCTGATCGTGCGCAATGATCGCCCGGTCAATATCGAAACGCCCGCGCATATGCTGGACGACGACGTCACCCCGGCGGAAAAGTTCTTCGTGCGCAACAACGGCACGCTCCCCGACAAGATCGCGCTCTCGGACTGGCGCCTGAAGATCGATGGCGAGGTCGAGAGCGAGATGGAGCTCACCTACGAGGATCTCGTCAACGATTTCGAGCATGTGACGCTGAAGCTGCAGCTTGAATGCGGCGGTAATGGTCGCGCCGGCTTCAACCCCTCGCCGCGCGGCAACCAATGGGCCATCGGCGCCATCGGCAATGCCGAATGGACGGGCGTGCGCCTCTCCGACATCCTGCGCAAGGCGGGGCTGAAGCAGAGCGCGGTCTATACCGGGCACTATTCCTATGACGAGCATCTCTCCGGCGACCCCGATCGCCCGTCGATCTCGCGCGGCGGCCCGATCGACAAGATGATGGACCCGCATACCATCGTCGCCTTCAAGATGAACGGCGAGGACATCCCGGCAGCCCACGGCTATCCGGTGCGCATCGTCGCTCCCGGCTGGGCCGGTTCGGTCTCGCAGAAATGGCTGACCCGCATCTGGGTACGCGACAAGGAGCATGACGGTCCCGGCATGACCGGCCTGTCCTACCGCGTGCCGCGCACGCCCGTCGCACCGGGTGATGACGTTCCGCACGAGGACATGGCGGTGATGGGTTCGATGATCGTCAAGTCGGTCATCAGCTTCCCCGAAACCATGACGGAAGTGCCCGCCGGGCGCTATTTCGAGGTGCGCGGCCAGGCCTGGGCCGGTGACGACTGGGTCACCGACATGGAGGTCTCGATCGATTACGGCGCCACATGGCAGAAGGCGGAGCTCTCGCCGGCGCCGAACCGGTATTCCTGGCAGCGCTGGCGGGCCAATGTGAAGGCGCCGAGCGTGGGGTATTACGAAGTCTGGGCCCGCGCCACGGATCAGAAGGGTCGCTCGCAGCCCATGGTCGTGCCGGGCTGGAACCCGCGCGGTTATCTCAACAATGCCTGCCACCGCATCGGCATCGTTGCGGTCTGATTGGAGTGGTCAATGAAGAAAACCCGTAACGGGATCCTGGGCGCCGCCACGGCGGCGCTCCTTTTCGCTTTCGCATCGACCCCGGCCATGGCCGACGAGGAATTCGGCGGTCTGCCGCCGGGTGAGGGGCAGGACATCGTCTATTACTCCTGCCAGGGCTGCCATTCGCTGGCCATCGTCGAGCGTTCGGATTTCTCCCGGCGCGTCTGGGACGAGGTGCTCGAATGGATGGTCGACACGCACGGCATGGCGCCATTGCCGGATGATCTCTACGACGTGGTGCTCGATTATCTCGTCGAGCATTACGGCTACGAGAGCTGACGGGCGGCGCGCGCTCGCAGCGCGTTCGGCTGGAGGAAAAACCCGCCTTTGGGCGGGTTTTTCTTTTACGTCAGTCCGCCGCTCAGCTCCTCGGAAGGGAGCGGGCCGGTATGCGCCTTCAACCCGGCCTCCACGAGCATCTGCCAGACGGTTTCGGCGTCATCGGCATAGCGAAACAGCTCCAGATCGGCAGGGTTGATCATGCCGTGCTCGGCCAGGACGTCGAGATTCATCACCGCGCGCCAATAGCTCTCATCCACGAGGACGATCGGCAGTTTCGGCGCCTTGCGGGTCTGAACCAGCGTGAGCAGTTCGAACAACTCGTCCAGCGTGCCGAATCCGCCCGGGAAGATCACCAGCGCATTGGCGCGCATCGCCAGATGCATCTTGCGGATGGCGAAGTAATGGAACCGGAAGGTCAGTTCCGGGGTGGCCCAGGGATTGGGTTCCTGCTCGCGCGGCAGGGTGATGTTGAAGCCGATCGAGGGCGCTCCCGCATCGGCAGCGCCGCGATTGGCCGCCCCCATGATGCCGTAACCGCCGCCGGTGGCGATGACGTTGTCGCGCAACTCAGCCGCAGAATGCAGCGCCCCGCCCCGTTGCGACGCGATCTTTCCGAATGTGCGTGCCTGCGCATACCAGTGCGGCTGGCGCCCGGGCCCGTCCTCGCGCACGCGGGCGCTGCCGAAGACGACGATGGTCGAGCGCACGCCCCATTCCCGCAGCAATTGTTCGGCCTTGGCATATTCCAGCATGAAGCGCACGCCGCGCATCGAATCCCCGAGCAGGAAATCGGGATCGAGGGCGGCCAGCCGGTAGGAGGGGGAGGCGATATGGGCCCCGTTGGGCTTGTCTGTCTCGTCTTGCATGGCCTTCGCCTTCCTCGCGTTTCCTCGTGAGCCTCGCCAATCGTCTCGTCAACGCGCGAGGCTGGGGAATCGTGCCGGTGATGGCTTGAGAAAGGGTTCACGGCGCACCGGGGGCGCAGCCCGGCTCAATCGGAGTGCAACACGGCCTGCGGATCCCGCGCGATCGCTTGCGCATCACGCCCAGCGAGCTCTGCCACGGAGCTGAAGCCCGCTTCGCGCAGGTAATCCGCAACCCCCTGCTTGATCTCGCCGACCAGGCCCGGCCCGGCATAGACGAGCGCGGTATAGAGCTGCACGAGGCTCGCGCCGGCGCGGATCTTGGCGATGGCGGCCCGGGCCGAATCGACGCCGCCCACGCCGATCAGCGGAATCCGGCCTTCGACCCGCAGCGCGGTCTGGGCGAGAACCCGTGTCGCTTGCAGGAAGAGTGGGCGTCCGGAGAGGCCGCCGGCCTCACGCGCCGTATCGGCGTCGCGCAGCGTCTCGGGACGTGCCGTGGTGGTATTCGAGACGACGAGCCCGTCGATGCCGCGCTCCAGCGCCGTCGCCACCAGGCGGTCCAGCGCCTCTTCCGTGAGGTCGGGGGCGATCTTCAGCAACAGGGCCGTGCGGCTGCCGAGGGCCGCATCGGTCGAATCGCGCGCCTCGATGCAGCGTGCCAGCAATTCGTCGAGAAAGGCCTCGCCCTGGAGGTCGCGCAGGCCCGGCGTATTGGGCGAGGAGATATTGACCGTCAGGAACTGCACCAGACCGCAAAGCCGCGTCACCAGCGTGACGTAATCGCCGATCCTGTCGCTCGTTTCCTTGTTGGCGCCGAGATTGATGCCGACGATGCCACCGTTTCCGCGTCTGCGGCGCAGACGCCCGGTGATCGCCGACAAGCCCTCGCTGTTGAGACCGAAGCGGTTGATCACGGCCCCGTCACGGGGCAGCCGGAACACCCGGGGACGGGGATTGCCCGGCTGTGGAAGCGGGGTCACGCCACCGCATTCGACGAAGCCGAAACCGAGGCCGAGCAACTGGTCGGGGGCTTCGCACTGCTTGTCGTAACCGGCTGCGAGGCCGACGGGATTGGGGAAATCCAGCCCGAAGGCCCGGACCGCGAGCACAGAATCATCCGCAGCCGGCTTCAGGGCGGGAAGCAGGGAGAGCGAGCGAATCGAGGCCTGATGCGCGGTTTCCGGATCGAGTGCGTGCAGGACGGGGCGCGCCAGCGTGAACAGCGCCCCGATCATGCCGGCAATTCCGGAAAGACGTGCTGCCCCCCTGCATCGAGCGGCAGGGGATGGACCGAGACGACGGCATCGAGGGGGAGGGGGCCGTAGAGATGGGGAAACAGGTCGCCTCCGCGCGAGGGCTCGTATTTCAGGGCGTCGCCGAGCGCCCCGCCATCGACGGCGATCAGCATGAGATCGTCCTGTCCGGCGAAATGCTTCGCTGCCGTCTCGCGCAATTGGTGCGCGGTCGAGAAATGGATGAAACCGTCCGCGAGATCGACGGGCGCCCCCTCGAACCACCCCCGTGCCTCCGCCTCGCGCCACAGGGTTCGCGGTGCGATCTTGTAGATGACGGCATCCTGGTCGCTCATGTCGCCTCCCGACCGCCGGACGCACCGGCATACGCGGACCGGCTTATAGGTGTGCCGGAGCCCACTGGCAAGCGTATCGCGCAGGCCCGGCCGCGATGACCTGCGTCACGCGAAAACCCGTTGCTTCGCTGTGGATGCTTTATTACAATTCCTAAAATAGGTACGTGTTCTTATGCTGGGCGGTCGCGCCCACTTGTTTTCCGGGGGCACAGCATGCTCACACATGGCCAGATCTGGGGCGCGGTGGATCGTCTCGCCGAACGACACGGGCTCTCGCCCTCCGGCCTCGCGCGGCGCGCCGGTCTCGACGCCACCAGCTTCAACAAGTCGAAGCGCGTCAGCCCGGACGGGCGTGAACGCTGGCCGTCGAGCGAATCGATCGCCAAGATTCTCGCGGCCACCGGATCGAGCATCCACGACTTCGTCGCCTTGGTCGATCCGCAGGCGAAGCCGGCCCATATGAGCGTTCCCCTGGTCGGCTGGGCCCAGGCCGGCGCCGGGCGGCTTTTCACCGAGGACGGCATGCCCGCCGGGACCGGCTGGGAGGAGATCGCCTTTCCTGATGCCGGGCCGGACCGGCTGTTCGCGCTCGAAGTGTCCGGCGATTCCATGGAGCCGCTCTACCGGGACGGCGACATCCTGATCGTCTCGCCGGATGCCACGATCCGCAAGGGCGATCGTGTCGTGGTGCGGCTGCATAACGGGGAGGTGATGGCCAAGGAACTGGAGCGGCGCACGCTCCAGAGCGTCGAGTTGCGGTCGCTGAATGCGACGCACGGGAACCGGGTGGTCCCGGTTGCCGAGATCGACTGGATCGCTCGAATTATGTGGGTAAGGCAGTAATTAACCGTATATCTATGCAATATATGAATACTTAATGATTTTTTATTATTTTCGTTTGACTCTTCGGCGATCCTTGGCGATGCTTCACATCGAAACGATCGCTGAAGAGGAACAGCCATGATCGACCATTCTATCGATACGGCCACTGCCAAGGCCCCGAATGCCGCGTCTTTGCACGATGATTCGAGGCTCTCGATTTTCCTGGTTGCGCTCGGCGCCTGCTTCGATGTCCCGCAGGACCGCATCGAGGATGCCCTCGAAGGCACCTCCGCCGATCGCCTTGCTGCTTTTCTCGGCGGGCGCCATCATGCTGCGGACGCCCTGCGCCGCACCTTCGCGCTCGATCCGGCGCTGCTCGATCTGGAGATCATCGCCGGTGCCATGGATCGCCCGCATGGTCAGCGTTGTCTCGCCCTGTTCGAGGCGCTGGACCGGATGGCCCGTATCATGCTCGATCCGCGGGAAGTCCTGCGTATGCGTCTGCGTGATACCAAATCCTGCATCATCAATGCCTGGCACCGGGCCGTCGCGCTGATCGCGCCTGCGGGCTATCTGTGCAGTGAGGATGCCTATGATCTCGGGATCGGCGGCCAGGTCTATGCCGCGATGGCCGCCCGTTACGCCAAGACGCCCCAGGAAGCGCTCAGCGTCGAGGAATTCCTGACTCTCGCCCCGAGCCTGATCGAGACCTGGCCGGAAACCGAGGAGGGGCTCCAGGGGCTGACCGATCTGCTGCATGAACTGGAGGATCTCGTCGAGATGCACCAGGATGCACGCTTCGAGGCGATGATGCTCGAAGCTGCCGAGTGAGTGCGCGGATCGGTCGCGTCAGGCGGCGCTGGCCGGATCCGACGCCGCACCGACCTTGGCCGCGGTGATCACGGCCTGGGTGCGGCTATCGACGTCGAGCTTCTGGAGAATGGCCGAGACATGGGCCTTGACCGTGGCTTCGGAGACGTTGAGCTCGAACGCGATCTGCTTGTTGAGCAGGCCTTCCGAGAGCATCATCAGAACCCGGACCTGCTGCGGCGTGAGGGTCGCCAGCTTGCGGGCGATCAGGGCCGCCTCGTCGTCTTCGCTCTCCGCCACGATATCCGGGTGGATCCAGCTCTCGCCGGCGAGGATGCTGCCGATGGCGCGGGCAATCGTTTCGCTGTCGAGCGATTTCGGGATGAAACCTGCCGCGCCGAAGGACAGCGCCCTGCGAACATTCGCCGCATCATCGCTGGCCGAGACGATTGCGACCGGGATCGCCGGATGCTGGGCACGCAGATAGATCAGGCCGGAAAATCCCTGCGCCCCGGGCATGGCCAGATCGAGCAGGATCAGATCGACGCCGTCATCGTCACGCAGGGCCGCCACGAGCCCGTCGAGATCGCCGGTTTCCCGGATCACGGCCTTCGGCCATGCCCGCATGATCGCCTGGCGCAGGGCACCACGGAACAACGGATGATCATCCGCGATGATGATGGTCGTTTCCCCATCCAGAGCCATGATCCCCCCGGGTGAATTTGTTCTTGTCGGGCAATTCCGCATTCTCTGCGTTTTTGCGTGAAATGCAACTTTGGTGTGAGACAAGATTTTTTTGCAATGCAACAGTGATTGATGGTTGTGGTGTACGGTCACGTACTGTTCCTTAACCTGTGTGCGCCATCATGTCGGTCTCGAGGGTTTACCGGAGTTGAAGAACCTTGACAGATCGCGCTTCGACCTGCCGCGCCTGCCGTGACGGTACCGCCTTCGCGACCCCGTTCTCGATGGCTTTCCAGCCCATCGTCGATCATGCCCGCCGGGGAATCTACGCCTATGAGGCGCTGGTTCGTGGCCCGGCCGGCGAGGGGGCTGGCACCGTGCTGGGCACCGTCGACGACACGAATCGCTATGCTTTCGATCAGGCGGCACGGGTGCGCGCCCTCGAACTCGCCGCACAGCTCGCCCTGCCGCGCAAGGCTGCGAATCTTTCGATCAACTTCCTGCCCAATGCCGTCTATCGCCCGGAAGCCTGCATCCGCACCACGCTGGAGACGGCGAGCCGCGTGAATTACCCCCTCGACGCGATCATCTTCGAGCTCACCGAGGGCGAGGCGGTCGCCGATGCGTGTCATCTGACGCGGATCGTCGAGAGCTACCGCAAGATGGGTTTCAAGACGGCGATCGACGATTTCGGCGCCGGCTATTCCGGCCTCAACCTGCTCGCGCGCTTCCAGCCCGATATCGTCAAACTCGACATGGCGCTGGTGCGCGACATCGATCAGGACCGGGTGAAGCGCACCATCGTGGCCGGCATCATGAAAATCTGCAATGATCTCGGCATCAGCGTGATCGCGGAAGGCATCGAGACGGTGCAGGAGAGCGTGGCGTTGCTTGATCTGGGAATCACCCTGCAACAGGGCTATCTCTTCGCCCGCCCCGGCTTCGAGAGCCTGCCCGATCCGGTCATGCCGGCGGAACCGGCCTGCGCCTGATCCGGAGGCGGATCACTGAGCGGGTGCATCTCGCGTTCGCCCTTTTCCAGAATACCGAGCAGGCTGTCGATCATATCGGCCTGCGCGGCGGGTTTGTCCCAGCGGATGCGGTGGATGCGCGGAAAGCGCATGGCGATGCCGGATTTGTGACGCGGCGAGCGTTGCAGCCCCTCGAAGGCGATCTCGAGCACGAGCCCCTCAT
>LFIK01002385.1_pt1 | contig 15208 bp, 23 predicted proteins | sample 643401 | NCBI WGS metagenome assembly LFIK01 (sample SAMN03777447, study PRJNA286221) | soda lake metagenome | biome: soda lake; feature: Kulunda steppe; material: water; isolation source: sample T5-Br brine of Lake Tanatar-5 | place: Russia: Kulunda steppe | collected 2010-07 | reverse complement strand
CATTGAAGTAAAATACTGTGATGATACACGACCAGAGCAACAACTAGCAAGAGCAACTGAACAGCATAATGGATTGAAACGCGCCCTTGCACAGCAATGCCACAAAGTAAGCCTACATACCATCCTGCCAGGGTTAGGGTTAGTCAGTGATTGGAGTGATAGGAACCATTTATAAATGTCATAATGATCTACCCCTCAGTAAGCTTGGCCTAGACCGGTGTAGAGTAAGAAAACTTACTCTCGATCTAAACACTCATTCTATTCAATACGCAACAAAGATCATAAATACAAGTAGGAGCTTGAAAAAAACAAGGAAAGATCATATGGCTCTTTTCAGAACCCTCCTGACCCCCACTAATGACCTTCTCCCTCGTTTGATGGTGGAGGTTTGCAAGCACCAGATGTAAACTTCTTCCTTAATTCACGCAAACAGGGGTTATCTTGTTTGCGTAATCTTTTCTTTTTTTCTTTTTTTACATTGGAGACACAGGCGTGTTATATTTCGACAACATCAGAGCTGAGGATGTGAACCTGTTTCTCTTGAAGCAGACATACAAATCATTGCTTTTTCTTTCTGAGACTATTATATTTTTTGCCTTGCTGGCAGTGTCCAGCAAGCCCAGCAGTCAACCCATCTGGCTAAAGGTCTAAGCCCATTGTAACCTTAACCTTACCCCTCAGTCCAGCTAGGTTGCAGATCATTGACTTCAAGTCAAAAGTTGATCTGCCCACTCAGCAGGTAATCTGTGCAGCTTGGACCTTCCGTAAGTTGCATTACAAGTGAGGATGCCGAGAGCAAGCACGGGGGAATACGGACATGGAAATGAAATAAACTTTATTGTGATGGAGAAGCCTGTGTGCGAGCCAGCTTAAGGACTGCAGAGTGCATGTCATCATAAAATCCTGAAATCCAGCGCACATCAAGGCACAGCCACCTGCCAGGGCTTCCAGTGGAAGGCCTCACCATTCCATAAAAAAGGCTAATCTACAGTCCTACATGTAACAGCTGTTGGCCCTGCAGCCTGCCAGGCGTCAATCTAATGCACATTATCTACAGAAAAACCATGAGTTGCCAAGCCCACAGCTGCGACATTCCTACTTCTAAAAGCTAGCAAACAGGCGCTCAGGTGATCAACTTGTGAGTGGTTGTCTGAGGTTCCAACACCACATGAAAACGTGAGCGGGTTACAACACATTGGAAATGCACTAGAGACAGCATGTGCAACTGCAGGACATGCGCCTGTGGGACAAGCTTCCAGGGGGGTTTGTGTCAAAGTATGCGTGTGCATGCACTGCGCATTGACAACACTGGCAGGCAGCTGTCTGCATGAACCAAGCCACCTGAGAGCAAGCGCCTGGCATGGTGCCTGACCACGAGGCGTCCAAGCCTCCTGTGTAGTCAACGTCGGCAGGTACGCAGGATTCCGCACATACGCATAAGCACACGCAAACACACTCATAACAAGGTCCTTGTCAGTTGTAGTGTACAGGTCCCCATTGCTTGTTGCAGCAAGAAGGGAGGGCAGACGTCTTCAAGATGAAAGCCTATGGCCCCTGTTTGGCCCATGCTCAGGCGCACACAGGCCCGCCCTACTAAGCACATGCTAGCTGCACGTGCATGCAGCACAGCTTGCTTTGGTACGGCCCATTAGGGGCTGCGGCCACGGGCAGCAGTGTACGTCAGCATGAGGTGAGCATGCGCCAGCGGCCTCGTGCATGGGGCAGAGATGCGAGTAAGTGCAGCCTCGTGCACGACGCTGGCGGCCTGTGGCAGCGGCGGAGCCCGCAATGTGCCTCTGTGCTTATGCCTGCGGTGCCAGGCACGTGCGCGAGACAGCGAGCGCAGCGTGCCTGTGTGAGGGCCAGCAGCAGCACCAGCCGGCTGCGGGGGTGACGCTGCTGGTGGGCACACGACAGGCAAGGGAGTCCGCGCCTGTTTGGGCATGCTGCATGCGTGCAGCAAAAGGAGGTAGAGTGGGGGTGGCCGCATGCTGCGCGCGTCGTCATCTGATGGTGGTGCGAGGCATGGTGGACACGCCGGCGGGGTCGGCGCCCGCTGGCCGCTGGCCCGGGAACACGCTCCAGAACCGCAGCGTCTCGTCGCCCGCCCCCGTGACGATCGTCTGGCCGTCCGGGGATGTCGCCAAGTACAGCACCCTGCGCACGGGTGCATGCCAGGAGCGGCTGTGTGCTCGTGCGCAGACTGCTCATGTGCGCCTCAAGCGCACACACAACCCTGCCTTCAATCCAAATAAAAAATATGAATACATATAATATATACATACATCCAGGCAGCCAGGTGCACGCCTTGCATCCTGTCTCCCTTCCACCCTCGCACCTCTCACCCCTGCTTGTCCCCCCTTTGCACCCGTGCGCACCTCAGTGTGTGCCCTGTGAGCGTGGCAAGCTTGGTCATGCTGGGGCACTTCCACACCACAATCTGGTTCTGGCTGTACCCGTGCGTGGACACGATCTCGTTGGCGTTTTTGGACCACGCCAGGTTGCACACCTGCGTGCACGCACACATGGGCTCGTGTGTTTGTGAGTGCCCTTGTGCACGTCCGGCAGCGTGGGCTTATGCGTGGGCATGTCCGCGCGTGAAGGTGCGCAAGCACGCAAGCATACATGCGTACATGCATGTGTGCACGTGTGTGTGCACGTGTCTGTGTTGCCCGCGCATGCCAAAGAGCAAGCTGGTGAAAGGTGTTCCGTTCGGGGCCCAGGCACGCGCTTGCAAGGGCAGCCAAGCGCGCAAACGTTTGCACACAAGCAACCCAAGGCCAAACACACGAGCCCGCCCACGAGAGCAGGTAGGTGCTACGCCTGCATGCGCAGGCCCTGCTTCGCCTGCGCACGCCTGGCAGCGCCTGCGCCTGTGCTCCGGGCCATGCTCGGCCAGCCCACTCCCTGTGTGTTTTTGCCCTCGTCCACGCCTGCGCACCTGGCTGCCTGTGTCTATGGAGTTGATGGGCAGTCCGCTGGCGGTGTTCCAGAAGCGTATGCACCTGTCGGCGGTGCCCCCGCCTGAGGCCAGCAAGCCGTGCTGGTGCGGCGACCAGGTGATGGCTTTCACGGCTGCCTGCGCAGCACGCAAAGGGGGCGGGGCGCACACGAGCGGGTGCTGGGTGGGGCGCTGCACAGGCGAACTGCACAGGCGAACTGCACAGGCGCACGAGTGCCTTGTGCTAGATGCGCACATCTGTTTCATATCCCGCGTGCTGCCAAGCCTGCACACAGCAAGGACAGTGCACGCCTGCCGTGCGGAGCATAGCATGCGGGCCGTCTGCGCGCTGAATGGCAGTGGCAGCAGCAGCAATGGGGATACAGACATGTAGAGGGCGCCTGCAGCGCCATGAGGCCATACTCCGACCAGGGAGCAAAAGTAGGATGCGCCCGGTGTGTGGGCTGCGCAGCCTGCGCACACTCATGGGTGCGCCCGTCAATGTGTACATTAACACACACGCGTTCAAGTGCGCTTGGACTGCATGCCTGCGCCCAACCCCAACCCCAACCCCATGCCTGCACCCATGCCTGCACCAATGCTGACGCCTGCGCCCACACATTCACGCACCTGGTGCTCCGTGAAGCGCATGACGGGGCTGCTGCTGCCCATCTGCCACACCAGCAGCAAGTTGTCGTTGCCGCCTGACGCCAGCTGCCGACCATCCGGGGACCACTGCACCCAAGGAAGCAGAGCAGCGTGCGTGGCTGGTTATAGGGGGCTCATTGAGGGGTAAGGAAGGGACAGGGAGCCCTGAAGCACTACCCCAAGGAAGCAGAGCAGCATGCGTGGCTGGTTATAGGGGGCTCATTGAGGGGTAAGGTGGGGACAGGGAGCCCTGAAGCACTACCCCAAGGAAGCAGAGCAGCGCGTACAGCGCGCGTTCACAGAGGGATGGACGGCGAGGGAAGTAAGACCTGGACCCAGACCAAGACGTCCGAAGCAGTACAGCGGGTGCAGCTTGATGGAGTGCAGCCTGGTGGCCTGCGGGGGTAGGCATGCTTGGCCATCACGCCACCAGTCCAGGCCATCCAGTCCAGGCCATCCAGTCCAGGCCATCTAGGTGACTTGTGGGTGCAGGACGACACATGCACAGGCACATGCACAGGCACATGCACAGGCACACCAGCACTTCCCGTCTGGCTTGCAACACCGCTTCCATGCTTCTCAGCAGGGCAGGCAGGATAATAAGGCACACACGCATGCACACACACACACGTGCACGTGTGCGCACGCGCCCATGCACATAGGCCTGGGTCGGACACCGGAGCCGCACACACACCACGCCCGGCCACGCACGCACCTTGAGGCCGCAGACCTCCGACCTATGCGCCTGCAGCTTCGCGCTGTAGTGCTCCGGCGCGCGCACATCATGCTGCAGGATGGTGCGGTCCCGGCTGCCGCTGCTGAGCACGTGCGAGCCCCACGCCATGGTGCCCACGCGCGCCCTGCGTGCCGCACACCCCAGTAGCCACCCCTTCGTGTGTCTGTCAGATATGCACATGTGTCCATCCAATCACCCATGCATTCTTAGTAAGATTCCATCCCATCACCCATGTATTTTCAGTAAGATTCCATCCAATCACCCATATGCATTCTTAGTAAGATTCCATCCAATCACCCATGCATTCTGAGCAAGATTCCATCCAATCACCCATATGCATTATTGGTCACCATATCCACCCATCTATCCAGTTACACTCCATCCCCTCTGGGGGTCCTTGGCCTCAGCAAGCCCCAACTCTCATACCTCCTTCCCCCCCAAGCCACATGTCGCCCCAACAGCAGACCAGCTCGCTTTTGGCAGGCCTGCTGCTGCTGCTGCTGCAGCATGTGCAGGCCCCCCCCCGAAAAGTCTTCCTGCGCCTGCATCTTGCGCCCTCCTCCTTTTCACTCGGCAGGCCCCTCTGCCAGCCAGCTGCCTTGCCCCTCCGCACACGCGTGGAACTACCCCCCTGGTCAGTGCAAGCCGTGCACACCGGCACACGGACACACACAGATACACACACACATCCAAGCCAGTGATGTGCACGTTACCATTGACGTCGTCATAATGGTTTGCAATAGTCCGTATAATACGATAAAAAACGTCAATTACAGCGTAAATCTTAAGAAAACACCGTATACGGCGGTATGACGGCGTCCAAATGACGCTGTGAATTACGGTGCCATTTGTGAATGACGCCGTATTTGCACAACTCTGATCCAAGCACACACCTGCCCGCCCGCTCAAGTGCTTCAAAACTCAAGTCATGCCCCTGCACATGCGCGTGAGCACATGTCAACGGCCCCCCCTGGCCCCAGCCCCACCCCCCTCACCTGTGGCCCTCCATGATCCGAACCAGGCGCATGCGCGCCGCGTCCCAGACCTGCACTTTGCCACTGTTGCAGCCCACACTCAGGTACGTGCCGCGCTGCGACCACGCCACGCTGCACACTGTGTCGCCGGGGGGGAGGTCGCACAGCTTGGAGACCTGCGCGCACGCGCAGACGGGCCCCAGCAGATGAGGGTCATGAGGGCGCGTAGTTTGGAGTGCGGGTGCGGGCCTGGCTGGTGGTGTATGATGCAATGCTGTGCACACCCAGAGGCAGGTTGAGTTAGGCCCCAGGCCTGGCTGGTGGTGTATGAAGCAACACTGTGCACACCCAGAGGCGGGTTGAGCGCTGCCTGCAGGCTGCATTGAGGGAGTCTCCCCGGGCAGACACGTGGTGGCGCCACAGGCCTGCCCGCCAGGCCTATGTCCAGAACGAAAGCCTGCCGGCGGTACCGAGCAAAAAAGCCAGAGGCACGCCAGCCAGGCGCTACGCAGCGCCTGGCCCTGCAAGCAGCCTGCTGCTGCTGCTACTACTACTGCCGCTGCCTGTGTGCTTTTGTGCAAGCCATCCCTGTCCCACAGGCCCTGAACCGCAGGAGCGATGCAGACGCATCCCTGCCACGCACGTTGCTGGTGCTGGCGGAATACAGGAACACTGTGGGCCCCAGGCCCACGGCCAGCACATTTTGCGACGACCAGTCCACCAAGTTGAGGTAGAAGTCGTCCTGCAGCGCGGGCGCGTCCAACACCTGTGCAGGCCAGGTTGGGCGCAAAGCATGCCTGGGTCAGTGCGGGGGTCGCCACGCCACACGGCACGAGCGTGCCAGGTACCTACACGGGCAAAGGAGGCCTCGCCCTTCCCAAGCCCCTCTTTTGTGCCGCGTCCGACGCACAGCGGCAGGAGCACAGTGCAAATGGTGTGCCAACACACGCATGCGTGCACGCATGCGGCCTGCCCCCTGCGTTTGCCAGCCCAGACCAGCCTGGCATGCAGAGGGGGGCAGGGACTCGCCTTGAAGGGCGCCCGGGGTATCTTGCGCTGTGCGCGCCGGGGGGAGGCCATGGGGGAGGCGGCGATGCCGGCGTCCCCGCCCACCGGGGACATGGCATACGGCGACAGAGAGGCAGGGCCGCCAAAGGGGCTGGCGGCGTCGCCTGACTTGTAGCGGAAGAGCTTCTTGCTGGGGCTGCGCGTGCATGCGTTTGCATGTCTGTCAGTATGTGTGCAAGAAAATGCGCTCTCGTGTGTGCGCAGGTGTGAAAGGGACAGAGGCGCGTGTTGTTTGGGGCCTGCAGTAGAGTCATGGCCCTGGGCACACACAGACGCCGTGACTGGGCCGACGATCACAGGCACAAGCAGGCTCAGCAAGCACACAGGCCTCTTCCGCTGGCCTGTTTGGGGGCAATAGACCCTTGCCCACGAGGCACTTGCTGCTACAGCCCCCATGCCCAGCAGTTGCCAAGTGCGTTGCATGGCCCAGCTCCACACCACTGGCCTGGCCCTCCGGAGGTCACAGCATGCAGGCCGCTGCACTGGGATGCATGGGCTGTGGGCAAAGCACATGTTGTACAGCGTCCAGTGCTCTGCTGCATGGCCGCCTGGCCACAGGGACTCACCTACACGGCGCCTTGAGCTGCTCCAGCTGCTGAGCTTTGTCTGCAGGTATCTGCCCAGAGGGAGATGCCCCCAACAGCTCTGAGCGGAGCAACAGGTTGTATGCAGGATTCAAGTCCTGCATGAAGGTCACAGGAGTGCCACGTGCCACGAGTGAGGCACACTCATAAGAGTCTGGGGCGCGCTGCGCACTTTTAAGAGTTGCAGGCAGAAAACAGCAGGCAGGCAGGGCGGCCCAAGGGCTGCATTTTTAGCCATGTCCGGGCAGATTTAAATGGTGTGCAATGACCCGCAGCCAGCGAAACTGGCAAGCTACGCTCTTGATACACCGGCAGCACCCCGGGTATCCTGGTTTGTCCATGTGAGTACATGCTCATGCGTGCACGCGCTTGTGCGTGCATACCCAATGCGTATGTGGGTACACGTGTTGTGTGATGCACATTAAGGAAAACATGAGTGTGCATGTGTGTGTGTGTGTGTGTGTGTGTGTTCGCATGCCCGCGCGAGTGCGTGAACAGGAAAGTCTGGGTGTTATCGGCAGACCCTGCTTTGAGGTTCATGGTTTCATGAGAAGGTCTTCATAGACAATGAACGCACACGAGGTACACAAGCAGCATCGTGGCTTGCTGCACCCAGCTTGCAGATTCCCCCTGGACAGCACCACCCATGCATGCGGACGTGTGCGCCCCTGCACTCTGGGCACACTGTGAACTGCTGAAGTCCCTAACAAGAGCATGTGTCACAGTGTCCAAGGATGCAGGGGGCGTTGAGGAAAAAGAAGGGAGGAAATGAAGCCTGCTGCCCAGTCACCATACACAAAAGCGCTGACCGGAGTTACGCTTACCTGTCTGGTCAATGCGATGTTGAGCGTAACTGCCAACATGGACGGCCGAACACACAACAACAGTTTGCTTCCCAATTGATGGCATGCACACACCTCTCTTTCTGACGCATTCCGCGAGACCTCTGCGGTGACCAGCTCCCTATCCAAGATGGAATAATCCAGCCGGGCTGCCGCTGTCCTCGAAGGTATGAAGCGGTCACTGAGCTTCATATGTTGCTGCGGTGACCTGTACGCTGAGGGCCCCGGTGGAAAAGGGCTTGATAGGCGCCCAGGGCTTGCCTGCAACATCGCCGTGTAGCCCTGGTCCGTAGTGAGAGCAGCGGAGGTGCTGGGACCGCAATTTTCCCAATCCCCCTCCATGGGTCTTCGTCGCTGGGCCCTCCTTCAGCAGGGACTTCTCCCTCTCCCTATCAAGCAATACGAGTAAGTGCCAACGTGAACATGCATTTTGAATGAATCCTATGCAATTACGACGCTGCGAGGCACAGGTTTGGGGTGGTCAAGACATTGACATTGCCAATGAATAATTTTAAGATTTAAATGATTCAAACTTACATTATAGCAGCAACACAGCATCGACAACATGCTCATGATCTGGGAGGCATACTTGCGGTGGCATCTTCTTAAGTGCACGTAATTTTTTATCATTTTCTTATGCTTTTTTTGACTTAGATAATCCTGTATCTGCAGATCAGCTACAATTGGGTGCGGGATTCCAACCACAGTTACCTGTATGTTACGGGATTTACCATGTATTTCCCCTTGGTGCTGGTACATCCTGGGCCGTAAATGCTCGTAGACCACTAGCCTAGCTTCCCTGCTCAAAAGCCCTGCCTTCAGTGATGGGACGGGCACCTCTGCTCCATCAGAGCTCTGCTACTTGTGCTCCTCTGATCAGTGTGCATGTGCGCACGTGCCACCGCCTCCCTTAGCTGTCCCTTTAGGTCACTGGTTTTGAGCCTCTTTAACTGAGGGCTGTCATTCACCCAAATATACTTGCTTCGAGGGCTTTGATTTCAACGGCTAATTCAGTGCATTTCTTCTGGAATATAAGCGGCTTTGTTGGCAAGCACACTCTTACAGTGGAATCTTTTGTAAGGCATACTGGAAGAGGGCATGCACATGTGACAATATACGACAAATAACAAAAAAATACATGAGCTCACACATGCTGCTTTGCAGGATGAGCCTGCAGTTCACGTTCTTTTCCATTGCCATGATTGTGTATTTTTTTAGGATCTTAAGTAAAAATGAAATACTCATTCCCTTCTTTTCTTATTTGCAGTTCTCAAATTTTGAGTGCCAAAATTGCCACCTTCTTGAACCCTCATGTTTTTGCCAGGCATTACGCAATTTTTTTTCTCTTACACTGTTTTTTGTTGGTTTTGGTTGCAGGCCTGTTTGGCTTATGCTTAGCTGCCCTCAAAATCAAGTCATGCCACCCAGAGACCTGAATCTGAGAATGACAAATGAATGCACCTTAGGTGTTCATAGGGTTAATAAACAAAAAAGTAAAAAGTTAAAGACTCACACCGTGTGACCTGCGAGCCTTACCCGACCACGTACTCAAAGCGCTACAAGCAAGGCCTATGGTGACCAAGGACAGATCAGCATCCAATGCGATCAGCGAATCCTAACTTGTGATTTATACGACAAGTTGCAAACACTGCGTGGCATGTAATCAGTCTGTCCTTTATTTCCTTTGCAAGCCCAGCAGTCAACCCATCGATGTCTGGCAGATATCTGGCTGAAGGTCTAAACCCATTGTAACTTAACTTTCATTGATAATCGCAAATCACATTTTTCTTCAGTTTAATCAGCCTAACGACCAAGCTGGCGCTCAGACACAGGGAAAACGGGCAGGTAGTAGCAATACCTCAACCCATTTATGTACTGGTACCTGTCTAAGTCAGCTCCTCCCTTAATGGATGCAGGGAGTGTTCTCACTGCCTACGTTGTTTTTTGTGCTATTTGGGCTTTTACAAAAGGTACTTCTAATTTAGCTGGATCAGGTCCTACTAGCTTATTACCAGGCGCTGAAACTGTAAATGGTAATAACTTAAATAAACGAAAACAAATCTGGACAACAGAAAAATCCCGTCAACAGACAAAAGAAAACAAGACTAAAAAGCTTTTCGCAGAACAATTTGCTGATTTTACAGGGCTGATAGAGTTTATATCGGAGGCACTGGAGCTTTCTATTTTGCTAACATCAGTGCTAAGGAAGTGAACTTGTTTCTTTTGAAGCAGACGTACAAGTCACTTCTTTTTATTTTTGAGACTGAAATATTTTGTCTGGCTGGCAGCGCCCAGCAAGCCCAGCAGTCAACCCATCTGGCTGAAGGCCTAAAACCATTGTAAATTCGAACTTCAACTACATAGTTTTTCTTTTTTCTCTTCCTAGGTCAGATAGACTGAAACTCAGCTGCCCTCGTACAGCAGGTACACCTACGTAGTCCCTTGCCTGACTTGGTAGACGGACAAATTTAAGCTTGCAACCTGCTTTCCATGCAGTCTTGAGTGCAAGTTGAGGATCTGAAGCCTATAATGCTGGTCAGAGTGTGCTGCACTCAACGCAGTGATGATCAATCACTTGGCAGAGACATAGTCGAGACTAACTTTGAATGGAAAGCCTTGTCTGGCTCCCACACAATTTAAGATATAGATAACAGGTATGCCAATCTGGGGCAAGAAACTCAAAGTGTGCTCAGTTGCCATAATGGATGGCACGGTCCTCGTCTCCCAAGGCACCCTCTAACTGTTCCTCTCCATCCTAGGGTAGCCCGAGGCCAGTCTCGCCTCAATTTTCAGAGGGCTTTGTTGGTGCAGGCTTCTTCTTCCAGGTCCCTTTTTTGTCCACCACAAGCTTTTCCTGGGACGCGAGGTGGGCCAGGTAGCCTGCAAGCTGCTCGCTGCTTTTGTCGTACCTGTTGTGTAAGAAAGAGCACACAAGGTCAGGTGTGAAGGGATGGCAGGGTAACAGTCCTGGTCACAGCTATAGCCTACCTGAGCCTGCGCTGGTTCAGCAAATCAGCCCACGAGCCCTCCGCTGAACAACAAGAGCACAGCCAAGGAGGAGATGCAGGAGGCCTGGGGGGCCTGTCACTGGACATTGGGGTTCCCACTGCCTTGTGTGGGCTGTGCTCGTTTTGGTGTGCACGAGAGGTGCGCAAGCAGGGGCAGCACCGGATCCAGCAAGTGCGCGCACATGCACCAGACACAAGTCTGTTTGCTCACAAGGCCCCCCCCATCCCTCACCATTTGCCAGCAAGGAGCTATGAGAGACCCACGATGGGAAGGTGCCCAGCGAGCGTAGCAGGCTTGCAAGGTCAGGTCAGGTCAGGCTTGCAAGGCCTTGTGATTGGCTGAGCATTTACACGCATCACAACTGGCACAACACATGCAAGACAGCCATTGTAAGGCACCCTGGCCGTGTGGGATTACAGGGACCTATCAGATCCAGCCATGCAGGCTACAGACAGCGCGCAGGGCGAGCACGCACAGAGGCAGCGTGCACGTGGCAGGACAGGGCAGGCACGAGCAGGGCAGCCATCCACGCACTTCGGGGACACCACAAACAGCTTGAGCATGGCGTGCAGGCGGTCCAGGGGAAGGCCGCCGTAGTTGGTGAGCATACCCATGATGTACGGCTCGTACGGCGCCAGCTCAGACACCTGCACGTGGGCGCAAGGGGAGCGGGCGGTGAGGCATGCATCAGGACCCAGGCACCTGTGGGCCCAGGCACCTATGGCCCAGGCACCTATGGCCCAGACACCTATGGGCCCAGGCACCTATGGCCCAGGCACCTATGGCCCAGGCACCTATGGCCCAGGCACCTATGGGCCCAGGCACCTATGGCCCAGGCACCTGTGGGCAGCGACACTGAGGCAGGCGCGCAGGCTCATGACCACTGTGGCCCCCACAGCGGATGCGCTTGGATGCGACCTGACTGCGCTTGGATGCGACCTGGCCAGAGGTGTGCCGCTCCCGAGACAGCACGAAGCAGTGCAGCAGTATCCACGGAGCTACAGAGGCGCGCGCGCGCCAAGTAATCAGCGGCAGCGGCCGCCGCTGCTGCTGCTCCTCCTCCTCCTCCTCCCGTTGTCCCCGCTGTCACTCCTATGCAGGTGGCCGCTGAATCTGCTGCTGCTGCTGGGCAGCGCTTACCAGGCTGTCGATGGCGGTGGGCAGCACTCACCAGGCTGTCAATGGCAGTGGGAAGCTGCGTGGGCGCGTCCTCATCCAGCCCCAGCTCCACCACCCTGCTGCCATGCAGGCTGGCGGGCAGCGCAGAGGCCCGTCTGTACAGCCCAGCTTGGTGCAGCTGCCGGGCACCCCCGCGCGTGCTTGCACCTGCACTGCCTGCTGCAACGCCGCTGCCGCTGTCCCCGCCACCGTTGCTGGCCTCGGCTGCTATCATGGGGGAGGGGGGTGATGCGAGTACTAGGATGCCGTGGTTGATCCAGAAGAGGGCGCGGCGGCGGAGCAAGGGGACAGGTAGGTTGACCTGCAGGCGCGCGGGCATGGGGAGAGGCGGAGAGGGCGGGGGTTGCTGCAAGCTGTGCACTCCTTGATGAGCCTTGACCCGCAGCGTAATCCGCCAGTCTTGTTGAGCGCACGCTGTGGTCCTAGCATTGCCCTGCCCCTCAACACCCATCACATCATCCATCAGCTCCAATGGCCTGCAGGGGCAGGCCAAGCCCAGCCCTCTTTCGCGGCAGAGCAAAGGGAAAGCAGCACAAAGCAGCATATGCCACGCTTCAAGTGTGACACTTGGCTATTGGGCAGCAGCGGCGCGGTGGGGGAAGACAGGTGCGTGAGCTCAAGTCCAAGTGATGGAGCTCCGTTCAGTCGAGGGCGCGATGGAGCGAGCCCGTGTGCGCATGCATGTTGCGGCGTGAGTATGAGTGCGAGTGTGAGGCTTGGCACAAGTCAGGAGGAGATGCGCACGCACCTCTGCTGCGAGCTGCTCAGCACTCAGCATGGTGTGTTGCTGGAAGGGCGCGATGATGGAGGCCAGCACAGGGCTCACAAGGAATTCCACGACCACGTCGCCCACAGCCACCTGCAGCAGCGCAGGCAGCCCAACAGCAGCTGAGCTGTGTGAACAGGGCCACGGCCGCGTGTCCACTGCCACAGGACCCACAACTATCTACGACAGCGCACACACACACACACAACTCCCCTGGCTGCCCATAGCTTACACAGAAAGGAACCTTTCTGGGCCCGCCAACTCCAAAGCCGCCTGGCCCGCGGCTCATCAGGCAGTCCTCTGTACTGTGAGCACCTCTCCCATGAGTGCTGCTGCTGTGTGCTGTCCTGCAGCACCATAAGGCAATGGGAGTGCCCCCCACTGAGCACCCGTATGGCAATGAGAGCGCACCCCACTGAGCACCATATGGCAATGAGTGCGCCCCCCACCGGGCAGCTATGGAGGTGAGTGCACCCAGGACACCCAGGACAAGAAAAACGGGCGCTCCCTGAAAATGAGCGTCTTGAAGAGGCACTCCATGAAAGATGAGCGCCATGGTGGCGTGGGGTCCATGGGAAATGAGCGTCTCATCAAGACAAGCGCTTCCGGGCATCAAGAAGGTAAGCTTGATCTTGCAACCTACCTTGCATGCCTATACCCTGTCCTGGGCTGAATCACTGCGCTGATGCCTACAGGCCACAGCTCGTGGTGTATGGTGTGGATTTGTGATGCACGGTGTGGATGCGTGATGCACGGTGTGGATGCGTGTGTCAGACACACATACAAACACACAACGCCTCTTGTCTGCGCGTCTGTTAACCCTGCACCCCGCCTCCGTTGCGTAATTGATGAGGAACTGCCTTAAGAGCCGCGCCTGCTCTCCTGTGCACATGGCCACGCACATGCTCACCTTCACATCCCATGGCTGCGCAACTCAGCGCGCCCACCACAGCAGTTCCACATCCCCAAGGGCCACAAATCAAAACACTGAGTTCCACACCTTCAAGGACCGGAAAATCACGACACAGACCTTCCACACTCTCAAGGGCCTCAAAGATAAGACACACGAATTCCATACCTTCAAGGACTGCAAGAACACAACACGTGAATTCCATACCTTCGAGGACCACAAGAACACAACACGTGAATTCCATACCTTCAAGGACCTCAAGAACAATGCTGCAGTGCAGCCAGCTGCTACTGCTGCTGCTGCTGACATCGGCTTACACACACATTCCCCCTGGTCCCACATTCACAAGACACCCCGCAACAATTAAGGCCCGCAGCCGCGCAATCCTGGCTAGCAGCTCGCATGGGACCGTCCACATCCTCCTTATGTGCCCCATTGCTTAACCTGTCTGCCAAGGTCAGCGGGCCACCCGACTGCAGCGCGCACTCCGGAGAGCCAAGCCACGCACCTCTGCCTTTGCATGCGTTCCCACCCTCCCCGCCCCACCGTCACAGGGGGCGGCTGGCCTGCCACACCCGGAAGTCTCATGCCATCAGCCTGGCACGCTTGGCGCCCTTACGCAATCAGCCGCGCCCTGATGCCATCAGCCGCGCCCTTTGAGTTTGTGGATGCCCCCAAAACCGCACTGGCAGGGGCGGCCAGCACCCACGCCAGCAACATCTGTAACCACCGCAATCTCACAGCGGGCACTGCCGGTGTTCTGGTTTCGGGCAAAGACGCTGACTCACATGCCTGCCAGGCTGCTTTGCGGCGCCCGGCGCACCTGCATCTCGACGCACCCCACATGGGGCTTCCAGTGTAGACAGCGGGGGGTCTTGAGGGAAGTGTACTGCTGTGCGTAGGCCTCCATGGCCTGCGCCACCAGAGGGGGCACCTTCAGGCCGGACTCGATGGCACGCTCGCTGCTGGGGCCTCCCTGCGTGTGCAGTGCCCGCGGCGATATGCCGCATATCATATGCGTGTGCACGGCTGGGTGTGTGGGAGTGCGCGCCACTTGCAATGCGCGCGGAGGTGTGTGCGCGCGTGTACTTGTGTACGTTTGTATGTTGTGTGTGTGCGCGGGTGTGCATGTGTGTGTGTGCGTGTGTGCGCGTGCGCACGTGCGTGTGTGTGCATGCGCGAGTGTTGTGTATGTGTACGTGCGTGTATGTTTGTGTACGTGCTTGCGCGACTGTTGTGTACGTTGACGCGTTTGTATATATGTTCGTGTGTGGGTGTGCGTGTGTGTGGGTGTGTGTGTACATGTGAGCGCGCAATAATTGGGCCTGCTGCGTGCGCAATGCCTCCAGTGTCATTCCATTTGGGGACAATTATTGCCTGTGCGCAGGCAAGCAAAAACGCATTCATACACATGTATGTACACACAGCTCGGAGCAGAGGCTCCTTTGCTGGCGTATGTGTGCGTGTGCGCGTGTGCATATTCGTGAGTGTGTATGCAAGAGACACACAGCTCTCAGAGAAGAGGCTCCATTGCCGACAAATGTGTGTGTG
>LFIK01002384.1_pt1 | contig 15209 bp, 13 predicted proteins | sample 643401 | NCBI WGS metagenome assembly LFIK01 (sample SAMN03777447, study PRJNA286221) | soda lake metagenome | biome: soda lake; feature: Kulunda steppe; material: water; isolation source: sample T5-Br brine of Lake Tanatar-5 | place: Russia: Kulunda steppe | collected 2010-07 | reverse complement strand
GGGGGGGGGGGGTCTTCTGCAAGCCATGGCACTAAGAAAGTGATAAGCTAGGCCTGCTCCCTACATACCTTGAATGTCAAAGTGGCTCCCGCTTTCTCTTGCTCAATGCTTTCAAGTGCTTTTCCCAGCACCAAGCCCTGTGGGGCAGCCTCCCAGGTGCTCACAAGCGCGCACTGCAGCTTGAACCAAGGGATGAAGATGGAACTCCTCAAGGGTGGCCCGTCAGGACCTAGCTTCCATTCCTGCACATGATAACCAAAGGGAGATAGCGGCGCTCGGGCGCTTCTGATTGCAAACACGAGGCTCATCAAAAGGCATTCTTAAGTTTGCAACAGTGAGCGGCCCTCTCACACGGACCCCTCAAATGACCCGAGCAAGGTGGTGGGATGTGACCTATGAACACGCATGAAACCTGCAAGACAGACTGGGCAGCCACCTCACGCTGCTGCCACTTGCAGCACTTGCAGCCAGCATTATTGGTTGACCAGAGAAAGTGCGCATGCTTTCATCCTCACCAGGCCATGCCAGCACAAGGCGCAGACATGAGGGGGACCACGGCTCAGCTGGCTAAGTAAGGCAAACATGCAAGACATTATCACAATACAGCCCCCTTATATAAACCTGTTGGGTACAGATATGTTGGGCCACAACCAAAGCAGAGCAGCACAGGGCGCTGGAATGACTCGCTTAAATTTGATCCCAAGCGCGGCACTTGCCTGGGCTGCTTGCACCGCCTCCACAGCATCAGTGCGGGCGTTGCGTGCCACCATGCCAGCACCTGTGAAGAAGTGGTTGCGCCCAGTTTACCTCGCATCCAGTGGGCTGCATGAGGTTGCTCGTGCATGTGCCCGTGCCCACACTTGCAGGAAAAGAACGAGAAGCACCTTCATGCTGCACCTTGCCAAGACATTCCAATTGGCATGTTCTGCCACCAGTTGACTGTCGACAGGGGCAATTATCCAGTCGGCAATGTCCATGACATCCTAAGGCTTATTCAGTAAAGAAGGCTGGTGCGTACATGCATCACAGGCAAAGCCTAATCTTGACAGCTAGGACCTGAGCAGCTGTGTATTCAGAGTGCATGGGCGCTGTTGACACAAAGTGTTTGATGCTACCTGCTGTGCCAGCAGCCTCCACAGCCTGCAAGGCCTTCGGACTGATAGCCTCCAGCGCATTCAGCCCGTTCGCAAAGAGTGTAACAGCTGCAACCACAAAATGGGTGAGATACGCCAATAAATAATGAATTCTGAAGCTGGAGCTGCCTTGGGCCTGATAGGGCGCAACGCTTGAGATGCACAGCACGCATGCACATTGGCGCAGCTGCTTGCAAGATACCTGCTTGCACAGTCTACAACGGCAGACCTCAGCCTCCTAATGAGTCTATCAGTCTGTCAGTCACACGCTTGCACACACGCACACATACATGCACACATGTGCATACACAAACGTATGTGCACACATACACATGCGCCCCCACAAAAGCACGCTGATGCGAGCTTGCGTCCATTTGTGTGAAAACGGAGATTACACTGCAGCTCCAGGGAAGGTATGAGAAAGACACCGGGCATGAGGAATGATCTTCATCAGCTTAAAGGAGGAAGCAGGTACACCCAATTTTAGGTGCTGTGTCTATGAATCAAAACGCTTCTGGATCAGGTTCAAGTAGGGTTCTGGCGCAAGTGTCAGTAAACCTGGGTGTAACCAGCTGTGCACAGATCCTGGTAAAGTTTGCTTTCTTTACCTGCGCCTGACGGGAGCAGAGCCGCAGAGCGCTCAAAAACCTGCAGTGGCGATGGGATTGCTCAGACAGGCTAGTTCAAACAAAGTCCAACCAGGCACACTTTAAGCATTCCATAGATCTTTCCCTGGATTCCCCATACCTTGACATTGAGGTGCGGTGAAACGACTTGCAATGCTTGGGCTAAGGCAAGGCCAGCTGGTCCAGCACCCACAATTGCTATGTCGATCATTTTCCAGTTTTTTTTAGTGAACTGGCAAGCAAGCGAACTATGAACTGACAAGTCAAATCATGATGTTTGTCATGAAAATTAAAAAAATTAAAAATCAAATAATATAATGTCAAGGCGTATTGCCTGCATCGCAACATGCAATTTGAACCAATGGGCCATGGATTTTGAAGCAAACCTCGCCCACATCAAAGCATCTATCATAGAAGCCAAGATCAGGGGAGCCAGATACAGGGTAATTATCCTTTCATGTACCATCCGGTGCATTAGTGGCAATGTCACAGGGCAGGACAGACGCGAGGATTGAAGACCATCTTTTCAGCCTGTTAGTAAGACAGAGAATACGCTATAACAGCAATCCTAAACGCTGCCTTACAGGTTGGCCCAGAGCTGGAGATCTCCGGCTACGGCTGTGAGGACCACTTTTTTGAGCTGGACACCGTCAGTCATTCATGGGAAGCTCTGGCTGTGAGTCTTTGCAGCTCTCAAAAGCGTGCAGCTCGTGTGGTCGCTTTGTTGCAGCATGCCTGATGTGGATGGATGTGAGGCAAGCTCATCCCGTCCCAATCATCAAGCTAGGCCCTGAGCTAAGGCAAAGCTCAGTTTATCTCGCACAGACCAAAAGCAAGTGATTCCTGTGTGTGCTCAAAAAGGCAAATTTGCAGGGATCACCGCGATAACTCCTTGCCCGAGTTCCACGCCCTGAGCAGCAGCTGCCATGCCAACCAGTGCGACTGCTGTCTGTGGCCCATGTATGATGCGCGCAGGATCTACTCTCCAGTGGTGTGACAGAGGGCATCCTATGCGATGTGGGCATGCCTGTGATGCACAGAGGTGACACTGGACCATGTTCTTAGCTTGTGAACCTGTTGGTACAGGTCCTTGGCTGCTGTGATGAAAGATAGACCCCTGCACTCTGTCTACCGTGAAGGCAATCATTTTTCTGCCATCAAATCCCAATACCTAGGACAAAGCAATGCTCAGGCATCTTTCCAACCAAGGCAGCAGCTTCGAGACGGAGCGAGTGTCTGTGCACGCTACCTTTGCCTGATGTTCATATCAAGTTTGAGAACTGCCGGCCCATACTTTTAAAGTCTGAAGGAACCTGGGAACTTTACTTGCAAGGAATATCTCATTTCCTTGGCCGGTGTTCCGGCAAGCGCATCAGCGTCCAACCCAGCGCAATTTCCCACTGGGCCCCTTTGCAAAGTACAAACCGGCCAGCGCAAGCGAATGGTGCATACCTGAGCCCCGGCTTCCTCACCTTCCAGCTGGTGCTGCACGGGCAGGTGTGCTGTACAACTGCCGTGTCTTCCTGCTGGGCCGCCGCTTGCTTCTCATACGCCCGAAGCTGCATCTGGCCAATGATGGGAACTACAGGGAAACCAGGTGTGGTTGGGATGGATTCCTCACCCTCTGCGTGATCTCTGCAACTGCCTCAGAGTTATGGATCAGATTGCAGCGCACGACTTTCCAACTTCCTTGTCTTTGCTTTTTCAACTTTCTTTGTGATTCACCAGCGAACGGCAGCTCTGTGCAAGCTCATGACTGACTGGCGGCCCCGTGCCCTCCCTCCCACACCCCCTGTGGATCCCTGAACACCTCAAGTGAACGCCTTTTACCATGCTAGGTGCTGTCTTGCCTTGGCGTGTGTTGAAATAGGTACTTTGCTGCCTGGAAGCACCGAGGGTTGGTGGAGGACATGATGCTGCCGCCTGTCATGATGACAGCTGCGGCTCTGGGTGCTGACGGCAAGCCGCAGCTGACGGTACCCTTTGGGGATGGTGTGCTGCGGTGCCTGGACACGACCCTGGCCGGTGAGCGCCCACAAGTTGGTGTGTGGGGCGCGGAGCGCAGGGCATGGGCTTGGTCATCTCCGTGGATCAAAGCCCATGGGCTCCACACTCTCCTACTCCATGGCTCTCCAGCGGTGCTTGCATTTGAAGAGGGGGTTCACTTCGGTTGCTCACTCCGGTTGTTCACTTAGGTTGTTCACTTGGTTCAAGAGTGGGTTCACTCCATGACTCTCCAGCGATGCTTGCATTTCAAGAGGGGTTTCACTTCTGTGGAGGCCCACGTTAGAGATGGGATGGCCGGTACTCTGTGAAGCATGCATCTGGGGCAGGCATACACAGGCATGCAAAGGCTGGCACACGCAGACATACACAGGCATGCAAAGGCTGGCACACGCAGGCATACACAGGCATGCAAAGGCTGGCACACGCAGGCATACACAGGCATGCAAAGGCTGGCACACGCAGGCATACGCAGGCATGCAAAGGCTGGCACACGCAGCATACACAGGCATGCAGAGGCTGGCACATGCAGGCATACACAGGCATGCAAAGGCTGGCACACGCAGGCATTTTTTTTGGCGGCCAGCAACATCCCTGCCTTCCTCCTCATCAATGAATGGGTGCAAAGCCTAAGTATTCAACTGCCCACGACCATCAGGGCAACTCCTGTTGGCACGCATGTTTGAGTATGTACATCCCCATCTGCCTTGTGGAATGGAGATGATGCTTGGGAGCATCATCTAGTGTGCAATGCTAAAATGTATCACTGATCAGCGCTGCCACAAACCATTTCATCCCAGGCCCACACATATGAGATGTGTGATGAGGCAAGCAGATCGCTGAGATGGTGTTGCCCTTCAAAGAGCCAGGTGTGATGCATGGCCACAGCCGTGAGGAGACCAACGGCTGCTTTCCTACGCCCCCATTCCTGGTAGATGCATGCTCTCCTTTTTGACTGACTGAGATGAGTGGTCGAGCATCCCAAGCACTTTCCGTTCTGGCCTCCTGTACACAACACTTCCTTCCTTTCATCATCCGAAGGCCTCCCTTTTATCATCACTGTGTGCTGCCATGCAGCCGAGACTTGCGAGGAGCTCTTCACACCCCAGGCACCGCACATCGGGCTTGCCCTGGCTGGAGTGGAAATCATCTCCAACGGCTCAGGCTCGCACCACCAGCTGCGTAAGCTGAACACCCGACTGGACCTCATCAAAGGCGCCACTGCCAAGGTAGTACAGCACACCTCTTGAGCTCTTGCTGTCAATGTCAGCTCGGGCCGCGGTGGGCGCATTGTGTCAGCTTGTTGAGATGCGAGGTTTGCAGCAAGGCTGGGTATGATGATGAAGATGATGATGATGATGTTGATGATGATGATCTATGGCTACGCCCATCGCAGGCAGGTGGCGTGTACCTGTACGCCAACCAGAGGGGCTGTGATGGCGGGCGGCTCTACTATGATGGCTGTGCATCTGTGGCTGTGAACGGAGAATTTGTTGCCCAGGTCTGTGCCCATTCAGAAAACGCATTAACTGTGTTGCATGCGCATGCATAGTTTTGATGAATGCTCCACGCTTTATGTTTTATGCTTGCTTTGGCAACGCTCTGCCGCAACGCTCTGCTGCAAAGGCTTCCTCTGCATTTTCTTGCAGCAATGCAGCGCACTTATCCATGCCGCAGAGTTATTTGCCCTTTTTTTACCAAGCAAGCTGAATCAATTGAGTGAAAGTTTTGCAGTGTGAAGGGCTGGGACCCCAGCAACTGTTCGTCTGGTTGCTTTGTAGGGGGCTCAATTTGGGCTCCAAGATATAGAGGTGGTCACTGCATGTGTTGATTTGGATGAAGTCGTCAGTTTCAGGTAACGCGGCAAAATGTGCTGAGTACCTGAACTGAAGATCTCAGCAGGTAGTGCCCCTAGATTTCACATGGTAGTTTCAAAGTGCTGTGCTCAAATAACTTACTAAACAATTTACCATGATCATGCATCCGCCAAGCAGCGCTGATAGCCTCATCGTATTCCCTCAAGGGCTAAAAATCTGTTGGGCATGCTCATGTTTGATCTCAGCAGTGGGGCACTCAAGCAATGCCAACGATTGTGTGCCAAAGCAGAGTTTCTGGTAATGCCTGTTGGTACCAGCAATGCAAGTCTGCACTAGTGCTTGGGACGGCATGTGCAGATGATAGAGAAGAGGAGCTGGCCAGTCTGAATGCCTTGCATAAGCTAAGCTGCTTTTTGCTAAACTTAAAAAGGTGCACTAAGGTAGGTCGTGACTGAATTCTCCCTTTGCTTATTTGTCTGGCTGCCATCTTAAGAGTCCACCACGCGTCACAGATCTTTGACCAGTAGGGTCCATTTGATGTATCACTGCAACGAACCCATATTGAATCCAGCTGCTGCCTGCCTTCTCCTGCACCACAGAGGGTCGGTGGCCAGCTTACGGGAGCAGGCCAGCAGTGTGATGCCCCCGCATTTCATCCAAGTGGACTTCCGGCTGTGCAAGCCACAGAGCTGCTATGGCGCTTCAGCATGTGCTGTATCTTGCTCAGGAGCCCCAGAAGCAGCAAACGCTGACGGTGACCAGGTGAGTATGCCATTTGCTGATCAATGAGCGTAATGGCAGATTGTGTTGACGCTTGCGCGTACAAGTGGGAGGCAAAGGTTGACCCATGCACTCGTACTCTGGCAGGGACATGCTGTGCCATGCTAAGGTATGCTTTGTTAAATGCTCTGCGGTGCTGTTGCAGTAGAGTTCTGATGTACGGACTGAATGGCGAAGGGCTTTGAAGGAAAAACCGCAGGCCTAGACAAATCGGATGGTGGTGGCTTGTGTAGAAAAATGAAAGCGCAGTGCCGTGTGTGCTCTGGTCTGAATCGTTTCAGAGAGCGATGAAGCAGCATCAGGCTCAATACGATCAGCTAAATCAGCACCTGCATAACCTCCCTTGATTAGCGTTTGGAGCACCCCACTGCAACCCGACCACTGGTCGGGTCATGGCATAGGCCAGTCGTGAGACCAGCAAGGCCTGACTCTCAGCCCGTTATCCTCTCTGGAGACGGTGCACAGTTCTATGGGAGACACGCAGGGAGAGATGATACTGTGCTAGCTCTTGCAGGGTCTTGGGACTCTGTCGCCCTCCCTGGCAATTACCCCTCGCATCCACCTTCCGGAGGAGGAAATTGCTTATGGACCTGCATGCTGGCTTTGGGATTACTTAAGGTGGGCTGCACTTAGAAAGCCAGTGTCGTATTGATGCTCTGATGACAATTGCTGGGGTTTGTGGGAGATAAGTTGGAAAGCTGCGTGGGCACGCACAGACACTCCTGTGTAATTGACGCCTTCCCCATGTCCCTTTGTCATGGACAGCTTCCCCACATCCCAATGAGTTAATGAGTTACAGGTGATCATGGAAGGTGTCTTCTCATTAGTTTGCGCGCTCACAGCCAGCTTGCATGTGCTCTTAAGTTGGTGCGCCCACAACAAGCTCTGTGCAAAATGGATGTTTACATGCAAAGCCAAAACAAATCTGCCTCAGGTTATTGGAGTTGCCCCGTGTCTCCTGTACATGGGCTCCAGAATCACTGATGTTGCTTTATTGTTATTGTAAAAACTGCAGGAGATCAGGCGGGGCTGGGTACTTGCTGCCTCTATCCGGAGGTGCAGACAGTGCATCTACTGCCGCTATAGTAGGGGCAATGTGCCAGGTGAGAGAGATAGGGCCTGGCATGCAGCCTATCTTCAAATAAGCTGACTTTGAAGAGGGTATCTCTGGTGGAGGGGTCAGACAGTGCCTTTGCCATACGTGGCTCCTTCTCCTTGATTTATGTAGTGTTCACTGCCTGCTTGCATTTCTTTTCTTTTCTTTGAAGAGTCAAGGCATGCTGCGCACACTGCCTAACTAGCAAGGACTTTGATTTCCGGTGGCGCGGGTGCTGGTCTCGTATTGCTTAGTACCTGCACCTGCTTGCCACACAATTGTAGCATGAGCAAGGGCATGCGGTAGGCTGCACCCTGTCCAAAGTCTTCCTATCCAAAGCCTTCCTGGATTGTTTTGATGTAAGGCTGCACCTGGTGAAAAGATGAGTGCTCACGATGAGGTGGCTGCAATGTTCAATTGCTTGCCTTCTGCTGTGGTGATGGCATGTACAGATGGTGCATACAGCTGTGAAAGGAGGCGATCCGCAGGTCACTGAAGATGCTAGACGCATCGGGCAGTACGGCGCACAGGATCTGGTTGCCTCCACACCGCAGGTGTGCTGCACTGTGCAAGGCTGGGTTTGTACAAAGCTGTGTTCCTGAGGATTGTGTTTGCGTCAAGGCATGACCACAGGCTGTGCACCATGAGCTGTGAGCAGTGAGCTGTGAGTGGCCAAACATTTCCATGCCGCAGTTTGCAACGCCATGGCAGCTCAGCACATACACTGTGCCCAAGATTAATTGTGCTCGAAGGCTTCAGCAGAGCCTAAACGCAGTGCACTGTGCTCAGGCTACACAGCCCACGTGCCGAGTGCCAGTGGCTCATGCTCAGCTGCTCAAGGACATGGGTTTGCTGCATGACTGTCACGCATGAAAGGCTGTGTGTGGATGGACATCAATGCAGTCTTGCCGCCCCTTGTGTGTGCAAAAGTGGAGGAGCTGAAAGATAAGCACTTTTTGTTGGGCGCCTCAGCTTCAGCTTCTGACATTTGACCTGGTTTGAGCCACAGGTCAACTATGCACCCATGTCCTTGTGCTTGTATAAGCCACTGGCACACTCATGTATTAGTGTGACTTTCATTAGGCGCACAAAATAGGCAGTGGCAAGCGTAGCTGCAATCCTGGTCAACTGATGGAATGACAGGAATGTGGTAAAGCTTGCCTAGTAGATGAGCCTGCTCCGTTCTTTCATGCAAGCTGCAGAAGCAAGTAGAATGCCTGCCTTCTTGACGATAAAAATGAGCATTTTTGCAAATAAAGTTGGTCACGAATCCTTCTGCCCTCTTCATGTGGCTGAAGACGCAGCCTCTGGATAGCTGGGGTGGAGGTGCTCCTTTCAATGTGGATAAGCTGGCGTACAAAGCTTCTGCCTTGGGGCAAGAAAATTCTTGCTGTAATTTTTGCTTCCTGTCTCATTTTTTCACAGGAATTTGCAGGCAGAGTCTTTGTTACTGTGTACATGGGCACTGTCAACAGCAGTCAGGAGACGCGTGACAGGTGAGATGGCAGTGGGTGATTGAAAAGCTTCTACAAGGATTTTAAAAGGTGGCAGAGAATGCTCATCAACCTCATCTTTACTGCGCCCTTTAGGCAGCCCCTGAGGCAGTAATGAAGATCACATGCCTTTAGGCAGCCCTGCAGGGTACAATGAAGATCCTATGACTTAAGGCAGCCCTACAGGGTGCAATGGAAATCATTCGCACGTGCGTGGTGTGTTGTCCGCAAATGCAGCTTTTGCATAGCCTCATCTTCTTTCATTCTTTGCCTTCTGTTGTCTTTGGTATCCATATACGATGTCATGCATCTTTGGTGGACAAAGTGTGCCCTTGCTCGCAAGGGGGTTTGGTTTTCTGACCCTGAGCATGAATTACATGCCTACCTATGTGTGATGAGTTATCGCATGGGCCTTGTTAGAAGTGGAGGCCCTCCATCTTTGCTGAAAAGCCTCTGGCAGAAACATGGTTGGAAAAGTGATGTCTTGGAATTTGGGCCATGTCCTTGTACTTTTGTTGACAGGGCGGCTCAGCTCGCTGCAGAGATTGGGTCTTATCACATCAATTTTGGCATTGACGTTGTGGTGAGTGATTGCAACTGCCAACTTGGAAGCGCTTCCACAGGTGTTTTTGCCAGAATGTACATACTCTTGCATCAATGTGTCTCGTATGTTCCAGTTCCATGCATAACGCCATGCGTAACGCGCTTGAGGATAATGCTTTGCTATGCTATGGCTGCTGCACAGCCAGCACCGTCTTACGCACATTCCTTGAGTCATTAACGCCAGATTGGCACACAATGGAATGTTTTTTATATGCTTCAAATCCCCAGGTCGATGCTCTGGTGAGCTTATTTGCGACCATCATGGGCAAGAGGCCAGCATTCCGTGTGCACGGGGGATCCAATGCAGAAAACCTAGCCCTTCAAAACATCCAGGTAATTGAATAGGGATGCACCAGACCAACTGCTGACTTCTTCCCATCTTCCCTTCTTGGTTTACGGTCTAGCCTTTCCCGTTAATGCTCTCATGCTACCCACATCCATGAGCCTTTCAGTGGGTCACAGAAATTATTGCATCAATCAACATTGTTAACTCCACTATGCTTTCTGCCAGTTGGAACTATGCCTAACAGCTTGCATCTCCAGAACTAAGGGAACTGCTTGTGGTGCTTCTGTTAGCCTCAGAAGTGATATGACACCATGTAGCAGCTCCGCACTGCTTCCAATTTCTAAGGAACCAATAAGTCTGTTTTTTTATGGACATGTTGCTAGGTCTTGTCAACAAGGTCCCTGTGCATGTGCAAAGCCCTGGTTGGTTGATCTGCAAGACCATCTGGTGGATTGGTTACTGGTGTGATGAGCGTGATTTTGATCCATCTCTGTTTACTGGATTGGTTACTGGTGTGTTGGTTTTGATTTTGATCCATCTTTGATAACTGGATTGGTAACTGGTGTATTGATCATGATTTGCCCATCTCTTGTTACCAGACTGATTTCTGGTACGGTGATTATGATTTGCCCATCTCAACCCCAGGCTCGGCTGCGCATGGTCATTGCATTCCTCCTGGCTCAATTGGTCCCTTGGGTGCGCGACCGGAAAGGCTTCCTGCTGGTACTTGGGTCAGCAAACGTGGATGAGAGCCTGAGGGGTTACTTGACCAAGTGCGTGCCTGAGGGTCTAATTGATGGAATGCATGCCTGAGGGGCTACTTGACCAGATGCGCGCATGAGGTGCTGCTTGACCGAAGGGCTACTAGACCAAGGGGCTACTTGCCCTAGGGCGTGCTGCCGAACCTCCACAGAGGTGGCCTCCAAGCACGTTGTCAGTCATTTCTGGACTTTCTTGCGTTGCCACAGCATGCTTGCCTTTCCTTGCGTGGTGCGCAGCCATTGCGCACAAAAGCATGGTTGGATCTCTTACAGGGAGCAGTGCCACACGGCAGGAGCTCTCAGGGTCTTCTTTAGGGCTTGTCTGGATGCACCTGCCTCCCTGTCAAACTCCCCCTACATACCAGGCGAGCTGTCATTGAAATGACGGCCTTTCATGGCTATGATCCTTCACCATAAAAGAGCCACAGGGCAAAGATGTGTATTTGATGCTAGACTTGCACGGCATGCACTGAAAGATACCATTTTGTGCTTGCAGGCATGATAAGAGTGTTTGAAGCCATTTTGCCAAAAGACACACTGTTGTGCAGGCATGCACTGAAAGAAGCCCTGTTGTGCTTGCAGGTACGACAACAGTGCCGCAGACGTCAACCCAATCGGTGGAATCAGCAAGCAGGTTTGTTGTTAAATGAAGCCAAGCGGCTGCCTTCACCTAGCTTCTCTGCTTTGCTGTGCTGGGGTAAACGCTTACTTGCATTGGACAGGGATGAGAAACTGAACCCCATTTGGGCGGCCTGGAGTTGCTATATATTTAATATCAACCTTTGGTGTCCGGCGCCCAATGCTCCACAGCTGTTGAATACTGGGTTCCTGTGGAATTGCCCTACCACCCACGTACCCGTACACGTGTCACGTAGATCAACTCCACTTATTGCCTTCTCGCAGGATTTGAGGCGGTTCTTGCACTGGGGCTCGTCAGAGTTGGGCTACCCATCGTTGCAGTCAGTGGTGGAAGCAGTGCCCACTGCAGAGCTTGAGCCATTCACCGAGGGGGGAATAGCACAGGTGACGCACAGGAATAGCACAGGTGACACAGATGCGTACGCACGCAGCAACCTTGATCTTCTCTTGCTTACAGCCAGCTTAGCAAATAAACAACTTGATATGCCCGCAACCCCTTTCTTCACCGTGCGATGGTAGTCTTCACCCTGCTGTGTACCATGCGCATGCAAGCATGTGCATGTGAGCGGCCACATGTGCACAATTGCAGAATATACAAGCATTCTTAGAGATTGGTACAGCATGCTGCCTGTGCAGACGGACGAGGCAGACATGGGGATGACCTATGAGGAGCTGTCTCTATTTGGGCGCTTGAGGAAGGTGGCCAGAGCTGGGCCTGCCTCGGCGTACCTCAAGGCCTTAGACTTGTGGCGAGGGAGGTGAGGCACCTGGCTGCTGCTCATACCTTCATACCTTTGCCTCACTATGACCAACCACTTGGACAGAGAGGATCGAGTGTCTCTGACACACCTTGAGTCTCTGACACACCTTGAGTCCTTGTGTCTCTGACACACCTTGAGTCCTTGACACACCTTGTGTCTCTGACACACCTTGAGTCCTTGTGTCTCTGACACACCTTGAGTCCTTGACACACCTTGAGTCTCTGACACACCTTGAGTCCTTGTGGTAGAGAGCTGGGGTTGACAGCCAATGCTCTGCACGCCATGCCAGTGTTCCTAGGTTCAAGCAGGGCTCAGAAAACTTTCAGGGGAAGGGGCTAGACAAAAGCAGATGCATGTCTGTGCAGTGTGTTACCATGAGCTGCAATCTTGCATACAGAGGTACAATCCAGGCGTGATTGGTTTAGAAAAGCTTTCTTTAACCTGCACAGGAGTCTCCTGCAAGAAGGCCCTTGTTCATGCAACTCTTTTGTATTCTTCTCTATTTGGCATTGCTAGGTATTCGCCAGAGGCCATCGCAGCAAAAGTGAAGCACTTTTTCATGTACTATGCCATCAACCGCCATAAAACCACGGTGAGATATACCATGGAAGACATGAAGGTTGACATGTCCAAGTAGGGGGTCAACTGGCTTAGGTCCACCACCCCCAAAAGTGCAGAGGCACTGAAGCAACACCTATGCATACTTTTTAATCAGGTTTAAGCATCAGGAATTCCATGCACAGAGGCCAGCCTTCCATGGTGGCAATCTAATTTGAAATAGACATTGCTTCATATGATGATAAGGTCATGCATTCATTTTCTTGCACCAATGGTCTAGATTCAGCGTTAATTCATCTTAGGGTTCAAGAATTTATGCTGATTATGCCTCCCAAGTTACTTCTAACTACCCCCTCACATCCTTACTGCGCATGAATATAAGAATTACATCGGCTTTGAGCTGAACTGGAGTGCTCGCCTTCATGTGCGGGGAAAGCCGGACTCGCTTCACCACATTGCGCACATGCAAGCTGATGTGGATGTACATCAACCTGCGCTTTGCTGAGCGCACCCAGGCCCAGGAGCAGGGGTATCAGGCACCAGCGTGGGAGGTATTTAGTGGCAAGAAGATCAAGAGCAGAGATGCAGAAGAATGCAGCAGCAGCAGCAGCAGCAGCAGCAGCAGCAGCAGCAGCAAGGGCTACTGGCTCAAATCTCTCTTGATCTTTATGATCTGCTTATGCTTGATTGCAAGTACGAAGCAGAAAATTGGGCAGGGAGTGCAGGGAGGGTCCACATTGGACGCATTGAGGTTTTCAGTGCGTGAACTATGGATATACCAAGCAATGCGTTGAAGGAAATGAAATACGCATGACCCAACCCTGCTAAAGAACCAGACAGATGGAGGAAGAAAAAGGCTGGATTAGGACCTAGTAAGGGCGCCTTGGAATGACTTTAGACTTATTTGAGACACAATTGTTATTCACCACTACGATCAGCTTTGTGAGGTGCAAAACAAAAAGGAATGTGCAAGCACAGATTTAGAAGTGTCGCCCCTCTTCAACGCAGGTACTCACACCTGCCTACCACGCTGAAAGCTACTCACCTGATGACAACCGTTTTGACCACCGACAATTTCTTTACAATGTCAGGTAAGCTGTGCGCACCAGCGTTTGTGAGGGTGTGGCAGTGCTCAAGCTGCTTTAACAACTCAGTGTGATCCTGGTGCACACAAGTGCAAATAAGACAAAGTGCAGATCCTATTCCAAGATAGCTTCACAGGCGACTTATATCATTTACTTGTACATGCTGCTCCTATCGTAATTTTTGAAGCTGTCATTTTGTTTCCATGTGCCGCCCCCATTCCTGAACACACCATCCATGCCAGCATCATTTTGCATAACAAGCTTAGCTTGACCGTATGCTGCTTACTTCAAACAATCTCTTTACTTTACAGGTGGCCATGGCAGTTCAAGAAAGTGGATGAGCTGGTATTTCGCTCTTAGTTGCACTGCAAATGCTGCATAGCGATAAGGGTATTTATAAACCAATATTCCGCCAATATTCCATGGTTTGATGATGCTGTGCTGAACGATGTCATGGATAGTTTGTGTTCACTAGTCATGACCTGGTTAAAAAGGGTGCAGTGGAGCTTCATGAGAGCCAGAACTTATGTATGATTCAGAGTATCATCAATAGCATTATTGAATGGCATTTAACTAAAATGGTTTGAGCCATTGGCATTCATAGATTGCATTCGAGCCCCTTGACCACTGAGAAAGAAGTCAGCCACATCGGCGTGAAATTAAAACTTAAGAAGCCAACAGTTTCAGTGAAAACTTGCAGAGATAGTAGAACTGTCTTCATTTGTAATGAATACAAGTAGGGTAATGTCTAAAACAGAGCAAAAAGTTAAGGTATTTAGGTATATTGAGTATCAAGGTACTTGCTTGCAGAGTCCAGATAATACAAGACAAATAACAAGGATAAGGTAAGGTAAGGTAAGGTTTCAAGGCTGTATCCGCCGAACGAGGGCAGCTTAGCCGGTTGTGGCCTCCAGTGAGGTTCGAACCTCGAACCCACAGGTTACGAGGGTGGATAATCGACTTTCCATCGCAGGTGCCCCGCCGCCTGCTCGAGTATCCGGAGCATAGCTGCTCATAAAAAACTATCAGTGCATGCAGGAAGAAATATAGCTTATTGTTTTCCTGGCCCAGAAAAGCAGACACATTGTTTAAGCCTGCGAAAGAAAAAAGGGAAGCATAAGTCCTTAGGAGAGAGACAACGTGTGGATGGGTGCAGTGGAAAAGGACATGTTGCTCATCCTGTACATCATGAGCATTACACAAGTCAGAAGTAGGAGAGGTATTGTGAGTCCAGGTCACAGTTTCAATTCGTAGAGTGTGGGCACGAAGTCTGAAGCGAGCCACGCTGCGAATAACGTCGCGAGGAAGATCAATAAGCATGTATCTAGGAAGGGTGTATGGCGAATGTGTGACCATGGCCCTCCTGGTAGGGAGGGCACACCATTGATGGTAAGTGAAGTGTTTGCTGTTGCACTCTCGTGGATTTATACCAGAATAAGATGTCCAATAATCCAAGTGCCTCTCCCTGAGGTCCACAACAAAACGACCAAGATCAATGGGTTCACATTTCAGCAGCCTTTCCTTGAACAAGTAGGATTGTGTGAGACCGTCCATAGCAGACAGGATG
>LFIK01002383.1_pt1 | contig 15212 bp, 16 predicted proteins | sample 643401 | NCBI WGS metagenome assembly LFIK01 (sample SAMN03777447, study PRJNA286221) | soda lake metagenome | biome: soda lake; feature: Kulunda steppe; material: water; isolation source: sample T5-Br brine of Lake Tanatar-5 | place: Russia: Kulunda steppe | collected 2010-07 | reverse complement strand
TGAGGGTCGCCACGGGGCATGAAGACCAACAACAGGATCGTCAGCAGGCCGATGAACCCCAGCAACAGGGCGACCAGCAGTGCCTCGCGGCTCGTAAGCCACCCCAGGCTCGAAGCCAGGGCCTCAAGCGCCGTCGCTGCCTCAGCTGTCGACATCACCGTGCTCACCGCCCACCCCTGCGTACGAACTCCTCGGGCTCGAACCAATCCGTGCGCACACGGATGCCCTGGTCCTGCAGATCCTCGGTCAACGTCGGTCGGATACCAGTGGGCTTCAGGTGGCCCATCGCCCGACCGGTGTCGCTGTCGAAGCCCATGGCGTGGTCGTACAGGTAGACGTCCTGGAGGGTGATCGTGTCGCCCTCCATGCCGGTGATCTCCGACACGTGCGTGATGCGGCGGGAGCCGTCCTTCATCCGCGACTGGTGGACGACGAGCTGGACCGCTGCAGCGATCTGCTCGCGGATGGCACGCATCGGCAGTTCCACGCCGGCCATCAACACCATGGTCTCCAGCCGGGACAGCGCGTCCCGGGCGGAGTTGGCGTGGACGGTAGAGATCGAACCATCGTGCCCGGTGTTCATCGCCTGCAACATGTCGAGCGCCTCCCCACCCCGGACCTCACCGACGACGATGCGGTCCGGACGCATACGAAGGGAGTTCCGCACGAGGTCTCGGATCGTGATCTCCCCGCGTCCCTCGATATTGGGGGGGCGGTACTCCAGGCGTACCACGTGGGGTTGTGCAAGGCGGAGCTCCGCGGCGTCCTCGATGGTGACGATGCGTTCCCGCAGCGGGATGAAGTTGGACAGCACGTTCAGGGTCGTGGTCTTGCCCGCGCCTGTGCCCCCCGACACCAGCACGTTGATGCGCCCCTCGACAGCCGCCGACAGGAAACTGGCCACCCGCGGCGACCACGTGCCGTAGGCGACCAGATCCTCCGCGGTGAAGGCTTCAGCGGAGAACTTCCGGATCGTAAGCATCGGCCCGTCGAGGGACACCGGTGGGATGACGGCGTTGACGCGCGAGCCATCGGGTAGGCGGGCATCGACGTAGGGTTGCGCCTCATCGAGGCGACGCCCGACCTCCCCCACGATCTTCTCCATGACGCGGCGCAGGTGGCCGTCATCGAGGAACGTGATGTCGGTTCCGTCGAGCTTGCCGTCGCGTTCCACGTACACGCGGTCCGGACCGACGGCCATGATCTCCGTGATGGTGGGGTCGTGCAGCAAGGGCTCGAGTGGCCCGTACCCCAGGATGTCATCGATGATGTCAGCGATGAGTTCCTTGCGGTCAGCTGCTGACATCGGCTCCGACTCGCCGGCCAGGACCTCACCCAGCTTCCCGCGAACAGCGTCCTCCAGTTGGGACTGGGACGTCGCTGTGTCGTAGAGGCGCGGCCCGAGGGCCTTCACCAGGGCGAGGTGGGTCCGCCGCCGCAACCGGACCAGCCGGTCCGGCACACCGCTGTGCGCGTGGGTGGGCTGGTGGACCTGCTGTTGGCTGGGTGCCTCCGCATCGGTGGCATCCGGCTCAGCGAGTTCCTCCGCGGATACCCCCGCGAGGCGTTCGTAGAGCCCCATCGCAGCACCTCCCGTGGCCGGCTGTTATCGGCGTCGACGACGTGTTCGTTGATCCTGATCGTCCGGTGGCGCGATCTCGTCCGCGAGTTGGGCGATCGCCTGCACCACGGTCGAGCGTGGCTTGTTGACGGCCAGCGGGGATCCCTGGTTGATCGACAGCGGTACCTCGCGGCTGGAGGGGATCTGCACGTCGATGGTGACCCCGAGGGACTTCTCCACCTCGGCCGCCCGTAGGCCCACCTTGGTGTCGGCGCGGTTGAGCACGATCCGTAACTGTTCGCGGGGATGACCGAGTTGTGTGATGGTGTTCACCGCGAGCCGGAGGTTCTTGATGCTCGGCACGTCCATCGATCCGACCAGGATGATCTCGTCCGACGCATCCAGTGCAACGAGCATCTGATCGGTGAACAGCGGCGGTCCATCGACGATCGTCACGGGGTACATCTGCGGGAGGAGTTCGAGGATGCGGTTGACCGCGGCTGGCTCGACCTGCTCCGCCAACGACGGCTCCAACGGCGCGGCCAGCAACGACACGCCCGAGTCGTGGCGCGTCAGGTAGCCCTCAAGCGCCTCCTCGTCCAACCGATCGGCCCCCTGCGCCGCATCGAAGATGCTCAGCGCGGGCATCAGTTGGAACATGATCGCGAGGTCACCCGATTGCAAGTCCAGATCGACCAGCGCGGCCCGCCGACGGAGTCGGCTGGCGACCAGTACGGCGAGGTTGGAGGCGACTAGGGACTTCCCGCACCCACCCTTGGTGGAGAACACCGACACGATCCGGCCACGACCGCTGTGAGAATCCTCGAGGTCATGCTCCTCCGCGATCCGCTCGAAGGCCCGCGTGATGGCCTCCTCCCACTCCTGCGGGTCGGCCTGCGTCGTCAGCACATCATCGACGCCTGCACGCAGTGCAGCCCGCAGGAGCTCGGCATCCAGCGTCTCAGCGACCAGCAGGGTCGCACCACCACCGCGCTCACGCTCGATCTCCCCGGCGAACGTCAGCACATCCTCGATCTCCAGACCAGGGCCCATGATGGCCAAGCGTGGCCGACCACTGGCCCGTTCCAGCGCATCACGAGCAGCCGAGAGGTCGTCCGCATCAACGGTCTCGTGGCCGTCCAGCAGGCCGGCGATGCGCCCCCGCTGGTCGGAGGAAGGGTCGACGATCACGATCACTTGGAAGCGCCCTTCGGTTAGTCGAACAGGTCGCTGAGCGTACGGCCCGGCGTGTCCTGTGGCTCCGCGTCCGGCGGCAGGAGCGTGAAGTAGAGCGCGCCTGTCTCGATCGCGAACACCAACCGCTCGGCGTCCTCGGGCTCGAGGGCCACGGTCATCAGCACCACGGACTCCTGCTGCCCGGTCTCCGCATCCTCCACCTGCGGCCGTCCGACCGCCAACACCTCGATGCCCTGGAGCAGGTAGCGGGTGATCAGGTCATCGGGCGCGGGACTCGCATCAGCGTCCTCGTCATCAGGATCCTCCACCACCGTGTCCGGCTGCTCCACCGTCGCGATGAGCGACACCTGATCGCCTTCACTCACGAACCCGGCCACGCCAGGTGGGATCGATACCTGGACGGAGATCGCTTCGAAGCCTTCCGGGATGTCAAGTGTGGTGGCGGCCACGGTGGGATCGACCCACCGCTCACGGACCAGAACCTCGTTCGCCGGGATGGCGTCGCGGGTGATCAGGCCATCGATCTCCTCCAGAGACTCGACCGCGCCCTCGGGCACGTTGACCCGTGGCACCGTCCCTCCGGCGATCAACCCGGCGTCATCGGCTGCCGCAGCGCTGGTGCCCTCCGCGATCGGCTCCTGGGCGACGAGGACCTCCACGAGCTCCGCGTCCTCGAAGGCACGCTGCTCGATGCCTTGCACATACAGGAAGATTGCGATGGTTGCCGCAGCGGCCAGGACGATCGCCAAGACGACAGCGATGATCTTCCCCGCTGATTGCACACGTGCCACAATCATCCCCTTCTGGCCCTCGGTGCTCTGACCCGGGCGACACAGTCCCCCGTTGCCGCGCACCTTCAGGCCGCTCCGCTCCGGCAGGGCACCCTAGTGCAAACCCGCCCGGCCGGGAAGCTACGGGCGCGACTTAGCACCGTACACGCCCCGAACGACGAGTGGGAGTCGCTGCTGGCGACTCCCACTCGCGGCTTCGACGATGCCGACGCGACCCCTGGCGTTAATCGTCCCCGGCACCTTCGGGGTCGTTGAGGACCTCTGTGGCCTCGCTGAAGGTCGACTCGATGCCGCCCTGCAGCAGCACCAGCGCACCGACGAGGACCACCCCGATGAGCGCGACGAGCAGCGCGTACTCGACCATCCCCGCTCCCTCGTCGCGGTAGCGCATGCGGCTGTACATGGAGACCAGGTGGTAGCCCACCCGGCTGTTGAGTTCGGACATGTCTTGCCCCCTTGTGCGTTACCCCTGACCTGTCACGGTCGTGGGTCCGCGCCGCGTTGGCGCATTCCTTGACTGTGGACGAAGCGTAACCATGGCCACGGGACGCGGGGAGGGGCCGGAGCCACTTCGCGTCTGCATCCCATGTCCTGCACGTACCGGGACCCGGGTCCTGCACTCTGCCGCTGACGCGCAGGTGGGACTACCGTGCGAGCATCGAGCGCGATCACCTCACAGTGGCGGATCGGAGTTGACAGGTGGAAGAGGTACTCGCAGAGCACCGACGGACCCAGGTGGAGACCGTCGGTCAGACGGTCGCCGCGCTCGACCGAGAGCTCGGCTCCGGCAAGGATGCCGGCCTGGCTGCGTTCCCGACCGGCTTCGCGGTCCTCGACGAGCTCCTGGCCGGGGGCCTGCACCCTGGTGAGCTGCTGCTGCTCGGGGGACCACCTGGCGTCGGCAAGACCATCACCGCGCTCCAGTGGGCACGCAACGCGGCGAAGGACGGTCACCGTGCGGTGTTCGCGTGCTACGAGCACGAGCCCACGACACTGCTCCTGCGGCTGCTGGCACTGGAGATCGGCGAACTCGGCGGCGACGAGGCCCTCGTGCAGCGCCTGCTCCGCACGCTGAGCAGCAGCGGTCGGCGTCACCGGTCACTGACCGACACGCTGGGTGACGACAGCATCGGCCGCGCCGCCCTCGCCGCGCTGACGGCGTACGAGGAGCGCCTCGTCTTCGTGCGGGCATCGGGCAGCCACACCACGCTCGATGACCTTGCGGAGCTGGTAGGGCGAGACAACGGGGCAGGTGGGCCGGATGACACGGTGTTGTTCGTCGACTACCTGCAGAAGATCCCGCTCCATCCGGAGCCGGATACCGAAGCGGAGAAGGTCACGCGCACCGTCGAAGGGTTGAAGGACCTCGCCCTCGAGCAGCACGTCCCGGTGGTCCTGCTCTCCGCTGTCGATGCGGAGGGGATGCGATCCAGTCGCCTGCGGCTGTATCACCTGCGCGGATCGTCGGCGATCGCCTTCGAGTCTGACGTCGTCGTGATGCTGAACGCCAAGGAGAAGGCGGTCTCCAAGGTGCACCTGAGCTATGACCCCGTCGGGGCGAAGCGCTTCCGCGAGTGGATCGTGTTCAGCGTCGAGAAGAACCGCGGCGGACCGAACCTGGTCGACCTTGAGTTCCAGAAGCGGTTCTCGCACTTCCGGTTCGATCCGGACGGTGGGCTGGTGTCCGAACGCTTGGTCGATGAACGCCTTGACGAGGGACAGATCTGATCCGGATCAGCCGGCGTCCGCGGTCAGAGGTTGAAGTCCGTCGACGCGGCAACCGCGAAGGCGTCGGCCCCCTGCTGGAACAGTTCGCCGACCTGCTCGCGGAACGCAACGATGGCCGTGACCAGTAGTACGGCGATGAGCCCGATGAGAAGGGCGTACTCCACCATGCCTGCGCCGGACTCCCCGCGCTCAGATGGTTGGACCCGATCGAACAACCAAGCCGCCATACCGCTGCGTCCTTCCCCAAGCGCCGACCACACTGCCATGAGGCAGTCTGACTCCCCGCACACCGGCGTGCATGAGCCGTACATCGGTTTAGACCTGGGACTCTGGTCCCAAGACAGGGTGGGCAGCCCGAGTGACCGGGGCTCAGCGGCTCAACTGGACCGCACGCGCGCCGAGGTCTGGGGCCGTCGGGTCGATCTCTCCGTCGAGGGTGGAGTACTCAACGAACTGACCCTCAAGGCACCGAGAAGAACTGCCTGTTCCGTACGCGAGACACGGGTTGGGACTGGTGGTGTACTGGACGCTGCCGAGCTTGTAGCCGCTCAGCTTGAATCCCGCGAAACCGACGAGTTCATAGACGACGTTCCCGGTGGGTGGTTGAGCGTCCACGAAGATGGGGACCGGGATGGTCTCTCCTATCAGGTTCGCGAAGAACTCGGGCGTGCAGGGAGTGGGGCCCGGGACAGGCGAATTCGGTGGGCTGTTGCCCGTGTTCCCGTCAACGAATCCGCTCTCATCGACAGCGGCGATGCACTCTCCGCTGCCATCGAGGTCCAACCATCCGAAACCGCCAGGTGCGTCGAAACCGGGTCCGCCGTAAGCGCACTCGTTCGCCCCTGGGTTGGTCTTCAGCACGATCGTCTCAGAGCCTGTTGGCAGACCATCGGCACCTAGCCCGCCGGTGAAGCCGTCCCACTCGCAGATCGAGAACGTGACGGGGATAGAGCCCGTCGGTGCCCCGAGAGGGCCCCACACCGCCGTGGCTGAGCGCTCGAATGCACCCTCCTCGAAGCCGAGGACAGGAGCGAAGAGGTAGGCCAGCCGAGGCGCGTCGTCGGCATCCCGGGTGGTGGTCGTGACCGTTACGCTGTTGGGGCCGTCGAGTCCCGGGTATTGGACCTGTGCGGCAGAGGACCCGTCGCGGCTGTTGCTGTCCGCCAGGTGGCGCGCCAAGGCATCGCGGCTGACATCGCTACCACAGTTGTCCTCGGCACAGTCCTGCGCGATCGCAAGTGCAGCCGCGTCGGCGCCGTTCTGGAGCTGCCGCACCTCGTGGTACATCAGCGCTACATCGATAACCAGGGCCGCCATGCCGAGCAACGGGACGAGCAACAGGGCCATCAAGACCGCTGAGACACCATCCTCGGCGGTTGGCCCGGAACGTTCGTCCTCGCTCATCCGCCGCATCGCATGACCCCCACGCCTTCGATGTTGACCGTCGGGTTGCCGAAGAAGAAGGGGACGCTGATCTCTACGGCCCGCGTCGCCGTCACCGTGACCTCCTCTCCGCGCTCACACGGCGCGGGATCGACCACCACCGCCGGTGCCGGGTCCAGGGACGCCGCGTTGATCGTCGCGGTCTGTGCTGCGACGCTGTCGTTCTGGATGGCCATCACACGTGCACCTTCGCGGGCTGCGCCCGTGAGGGAGATCTGCACGTTGTATGCGATGCCGAACTGGATGATGCCCACCACGAGCAACAGGAGGATCGGCAGGATCAACGCGAACTCGACCATGGTGGCACCCGAGTCGAAAGCCTCCTGTCGACGCCTCCTGGCGTAGCCACGCCCGCCTCGACAGCAGGATGGCATACGTCGACCAATCATGCGGTGACCTCCCGTGATGGTCGTGGCTCAGGAGCAGGAACTCCGTCGACATCCGTCACCGTGATCGTGATAGAGGTGCTGTCACGTGAGGCCGAGACCCTGCCGTCGAGCGTGCAGGAGCCGCTCGCGTTCAACTCGCAGGACACCGTGCCAACCTCGCCACCGGGCTGCATGGAATAGGTCGCGTTCACGACAGCACCAGGCGACCCGGTCACACTCACGGCGAGGTTGAGGTCCCAGTTCTGACTGTTGCCCACCTGCGACAAGCTGCCGGTCCCGAGCGTGAGCGCGTCGAAGTTCGGCCCGGTTGGCTCTTCCGGCTCCTCAGGCTCTTCCGGCTCCTCAGGATCGGCGGGTTCCTCCGGCTCAGCAGGTTCTTCCGGCTCCTCAGGATCGGCGGGTTCCTCCGGCTCCTCAGGATCGGCGGGTTCCTCCGGCGGCGGAAGCGGGGACACCACGGGTGGCGAACCAGGACCCAGCGGACCGGACCCGGGGTATACCGGACCGGTGGCCAGTGTCGTCGCCTGCGAATCGAAGTTGGTGGTCTGCGCTGCCTGAAGGCTGTCGATCGCGACAACGAGGCCGAGGGCAACGAGGGCGAGCACCAACGCGTACTCGACGATCGCAGCCCCACGCTCACCGGCACGTGCGCCGGCCCACCCCGCGGTTCTGGCCCCTGTCACGTCTACCCCATCCACTCAGGCCCTACGGACCCGCTGCATCCCCACGGAGGTCCGCCGACGACAGATTCCCTACCACCAGTGTGCCAGTCCTTCGTGGCACGCGCCAGAGTGTCGCAACAGCCGGTGCAAGGGGTACCGCCCGCTCAGCCGAACAGCGGCACCCCGGCGCCGGTGCGGTTCGCGGCGACGTAGAGGTTCAGCAGGTAGGCGACCACGCCCGCGACGGTGATGATGACCAGTGGGTGCCGGTACCAGGGCCGGCCCTGGAGGAATCCCCACCGGTCGCGTTCCGGCGGCCCGCCGGAGCCGCCCTTGCCCTGACCCTTGGAACTGCCGCCGTCGTCCGCCACGTGGATCGTCCTCCGCACGAGATCCCACCGGTGCATCGCGCGGCAGGCCGCTCAGGAAGGTAGCCGCAGGGTGGCCCCCTCGGGGTCACGGACCTCGACGTCATCGAACCGGGCGAACAGCCCGAAACGCAGGTCGGTAGAGGCAAGCTCGATACGCAGGGTGCGCAGGGTGCCGTTCGGGGCGGAGGAACGGCCCTGGAGGCTGAAACGTGGTGCCCACTCCCCCGGTCGCGGCTCACCCCGGCCGAACAGCTGACCGGTCAAGCGCGGTGCGTCCAGCGCGGCGACGATGTCGACCAGTTGCTCCTGCTCGAAGGTGAGCAGCTCGCGCGCACCGTGCTCGTCCTCACGGGTCAACGCCACCAGCATCGTGCTCACCGGTGATGCCAGCAGCTGGATACGACGATCGTCTGCACGTTCCCACGGCGTGCGTCCCGGCTGGGTCTCCAGGGTAAGTGCCAGCACCCGGTAGGTCGGCTCGAGCTCCGCACCGAGCAGCGCCGCACCTGAAAGCACCTCCTCCAGCCGCGACACCTCGGCGTCGGAGAGCGCACCCTCCGGCGCCTGCCCGGCGCCGCCCATCCCGCCGCCCATCCCGCCCACGGGTCCTGACATGCCGCTCACCACCTGCCTCGTCCGGTTGCTCATCCACCACGCGCCCCACGGACGCTAGCGGCGCGGTCCGCAGAGCAGCGGCAGGCGGGTGGGCGCGTAGGCTCCGCGGCCATGTACCGCCGTCGCCCCGGAGCGTGCCAGCATCGTGACACCCGGCCCTTCGCAACCGCAGAGCCACTCCAGCCGTGACCGCTGGTTGGCCTTGCTGGTGCCCGCGATCCTGGTGCTGGTGGCCACCAACCAGCTCGTGCTGGCCAGCACCACCGACCTCACCCCCTGGCGAGGCGGCGGGTTCGGCATGTTCTCCACCACCGACAACCACGACCAGCGCTTCCTGCGCATCACCGCCGTGACCGGGACCGGCGCCGAGGTCCCCGTGAACGCCCGCGCGCTGCTCGACACCGGCTCGCCGGTGCGTGATGCGTTCGTCCGTGCCCGGGCACGCCCGACCACCGGCAACCTCGATGCGTTGGCTGCCGCGCTGGTGGACACCGGACTGGTGCTCAACGACGGCATCGCCGCTCCGAACGAGCCGGCGGACGGTGACAGCGAGGATGCCGGCGCCGGGGATGCCGCTGTGGCTGTCGACAGCATCGAGGTGGTGGACCTCGCGGTCTACCGGGTGTGGTTCCAGCGCGCCACCGACACCCTGGAACCGGAGCTGCTGGTCGAGCATCGGGCGGTGCCGTGACGGATCCTCGAACCGGCCGCAGTGACCGCGGCGCAGCCCAGGAACGATCCCCGGACGCACCCGACCCTGACCAGCATCACTCACCGTTCGTAGGCGTCTGGTTGCTGCTGCAGCGGTACTACCTTGACGTCTGGGGCGTGGTTGCAACCTTCACCTTGTTAACCTCGATCACCAATCCGCCGCGGGGGTCCGGGCTGGAGAGCCAGGTCCTGGCCGGGGTGCTGCTGCTGGCCCTGCCGTGGGTGCGCCGCCGGTGGTGGGCGTGGGGGCTGCTGACGGTGGTCACCGCGGTGGGGGTGTTCACCTACGTGCTGGTGGACCTCGACAACCACCACTTCCTGCACGTGTACTGGCTGGCCGCACTCACGGTCGCATGCCTGGCCAAGGACCCGGCGTGGACGCTCGGGCGGGCGGGCCGGCTGCTGGTCGGGTGGCTGTTCCTGTTCGCCACCCTGTGGAAGCTGCTCACCCCAGACTTCACCGATGGGTCGTTCTTCGCCTACCTGCTGTCGGTGGACCGCAACCTCACCCGGGTCCCGCTCGCCCTGGACTGGGTCGATCCGGAGGTGACCTCGGAGAACCGGATCGCGGTCACCGCCATGCGCCACGACCCGCAGGTGGAGCCCCACCCCGTGCCGGTCCAGGTGTCAGCCCAGATGGACCGCCTCGCAACCCCGCTGAGCTGGGTGACCGTCGTGCTGGAGGGCGCGGTGGCGCTGGCCTTCCTGCTGCCCCTGCGCGGCGCGTGGACGCGGTGGCGGGAGGTGAGCCTGTTCGCCTTCATCCTGGTCACCTACCCCGCACTGCCGGTGCTGTCCTTCGCGGCCTTGCTGGCCGCGATGAGCCTGTCGGCGACCACGATGCGCCCCCCGTGGGCGCAGGTCAGCCACGTTGCGGTGATCCTGGCGGTGTGGGGCATGTCGGAGGCGTTGCGGTTGCTGGTGGGTTGACCGCGCCTGTCGACCGGTTCCACTACCGTGCGCGCCCGTCAGCGACCAGGCTGGGGGGAGCCGTTGACGGAACCGATCTCTGTGGGCGTACAGCACCGATCATCCGACACCAACCGCTGGCTCGCGTTGCTGCTGATCCTGGCAGCGACAGTGGTGCTGCTCGGCACCTTCGGGTACCTGCGCTACCTCCCGACGCCCCGGCCGAGCGACGTCATCTTCCACGGCTTGAACCTGCTCGCGCTCAACTTCCAGGCGGTGCCGGGGACCCCGGTGCCGTGGGAGCTGAACGCGGCCCGCTTCCTCGCACACGGGGTCGCCGCCCTGGCCATCGTCCTCGCCGTCATCGGCCTGGCACGTCGGCGCTTCGAGGGGTGGCATGCCACGCGCTGGTCCCGGCACGTCGTCGTCGTCGGCGGCGGCCACGTCGCTCAGCGGATCGCCACCGCGTACCGCGACAGCGGCACCCGGGTCGTGCTGGTCGCCACCCTTCCCGCTGAGCGGCAGGAGGTCCTGCGTCGCCGGGGTGTACGGGTCGTCGCCGACGCCGGCACCACGGACAGCCGGACCGTGCTCGACGGTGCGCAGCGCCTCGTGCTCGCTGGTGCCAACGACGACGACACACTGCACCGGTTCGCCCAACTGCTGCCCCAGCTGCGCACCAACGGCACTGCAGCTCTGCACGTGCTGGTAGAGGGGCCCGACCTGGCTGCCGAGCTCCGCAACTCCCTGACCGACGACGACCTCGGCCAGATCGATGTGTGTGGGGTCGCGGAACGCACCGCGTCTGCCATGCTGCAGCGATGCCCCCCGCGCGAGGAGGGGATGCCGTCACACCCACCGGTGGTGGTCGGCGAGGGGGACGTCGCCAAGGAACTCGTCCGCCGGCTGGTCCGCGGGTGGTACCGGCCAGGTGACCCGATGCAGGTACTGGTCCTGGGCCTTCCTGAAGCGGAGGTCGACGAGCTGCGGGCAGAGCTCCACGGTGTGGGCGTGCTCGCCACCGCTGCGGAGGCCAGCTCCCTGACCGAGCAGGTCGCAGCCATCGAGCAGCACGTGGCAGGCCGTTGGACCGTCACCGCAGACCCCAAGGACGACCGTGAGCACGGCCCCGCCGTCCTGCTCGCCGGGCTGGACGACGCCGTCGCCATCGTGCTGGTCCGGCGCCTGGCGAAGCGGGTGCCATCGGCCCGGATCGCGGCCCTGGTCGATGAGCCCGAGCAGCTGACCGCTCTGGTGCAGGGCGCAGGCCCGACGCCAGGCAGCCCTGTCCCACTGCTGACCCGATCGCTGGTGACCCAGCCCGCCACCCTGGAGACAGGCCGTACGGAGCTGCTGGCCGAGGCGTTCTACATCGACCAGCAGCACTGGCGCGATGACCTGCCGAGCATCTTCGGTGCCGCCGCGCGGAACACAACGACCTTCCACCAGCTCAACGATCGCCTGAGAGCACCGTTCCTCGCGGTGGCTGAGACGGTGGACGGGGCACTCGAGGCGGCGGGACTGGAGGTGGCGCGGAGCGACGGGACCCCACCGGTGCTGCTCCCGGACGAGCTCGTGACCATCGAAGCCGCTCTGCCGAGCTTCGAGCTGGATGTCGACGAGGCCGTGGAGCGGCACCTGCGCTTGGAGTTCGTCGCCCAGCTGCCGGCCCTGCTCGCACGCATCGGCGACGACGTCCGCCGCGTCGACGAACGCGACGTTGCCCTGAGCAACGAGAAGATCGAGCACATGGCGCCCCGCGCCCACGACGCGTACCGGAAGGCACAGGCCCGGCCCGGTGGCATCACCGACTCCCCCGTCGCCGGGTTGGAGTGGTCGGAGTTGACCCCGTTCCTGCAGGAGTCGAACCGTGCACAGGTGCGCGACATCGCCGTGAAGCTCGCGAGTGCCAACCGGATGCTGTGCGCGGTGGCGGAGGCCGACGCGGACGACCAGTGGCTGAACGATGAGGAGATCGAGCGCCTGGCGCGATGGGAACACCGTCGGTGGGAACACCTACACCTGCGTGCCGGGTACCGGCCCGGTCCGACGACCGATCGTGAGGTCGGCTCACACCGCTCGATGCAGGCCTGGGAGGACCTCGGCCCGGAGCAGGAGCTCGACCGGAACGCCGTGCGCTCCATCCCGGCACTGCTCGAGAGCGTCGGGCTGGCCACGCACTCCATGGAGCGCCCTCGATAGTGAGCGTGCCACGCGCAGCGAGCGAGAAGGACCACCACATGACAACACACGACGGGCACGTCTTCCTCGTACGGGGCGACCTCCTGGACATCGCGTGCGACGCCGTGGTCATCCCCACGGACGACTGGGGCACCCTCACCGGCTACTGGATCGACCACCTCACGGAACTCGAGGTGCTCACAGAGGGGGCGACGCAGTTACAGAAGGGTGCGCTGACCACCAAGGGCCGCAGACCCATCCACGACGGCGAGGTGCGTTCAGAGGACGGCCAGCGGCTGAGCCCGGCGACCTGGACCGTCCCCACGGGTGTCGCGGACCCCTTCAGTAGCGACGACCTCGAGGTCGACATGGCGGACCTGCGCCGGGTGCTCACGACCTTCGCAGAAGCCTTCGCCGCACAGCATGGAGCCCGGCGCAACCTGGGCGGCCGGAGCTGCCCGCTGATCGCCGTGCCCTTCCTGGGCAGCGGTGCCGGCGGCTTCGAGCAGCGGATGCGCCCTTACGCCGCAGAGCTACTGTCCCTGCTCGCGGAGGTGGCGACCCACGCGCATGCCGACATCGTCATCGTGCTCCACGGCCCCCAGGCTGGGGTGCATGAGGCCCTGCTCCGTCGTGAGCGGCAACGACTCGGCACGTTCCCGACCCTGGACGGCCTGGCGGAGCGCTGGGAGCGCGGCCCCGTGGCTCACGCGCATATGGCCGATGATCCGGCCGGTGACGAGCTCTGCGAGGTCGGTTCGGTGCTCGAGGAGTTGCGTGACCGCGCCCGCAACGGAGCGTTGGTTCCCTTCATCGGTGCAGGCGTGAGCGCCACCGCCGGATCCGTCAGTTGGAAGGCACTGTTGGAGGAGCTCCGGACATCCGCCGCGACGGCTCTGGAGGGCGACCTGCCGGAGAAGGTCTCGGATGACCCGTACGGTGCGGCGCAGATCTACGAGAACATCCTCGGACCCGACGCGGTCATCCGCATCATCGGAGAACAGCTCACTGACACGCGACCGGCGCTCCAACACCACCTCATGGTGGCTTTGGAGCCACGGGACGCCGTCACCACCAACTACGACACCGCCTACGAGCAGGCCGCCAAGGGCGCGGCCCTGGATGTGTCCGTCATCCCCAGTACGGCAGATGCGCCCTTGCGCCTGCTCAAGCTGCACGGGACCCTCGGCCGCTCCGAGGTCGCGGCAGACGGTGAGGCGGGCGGAGATCAGGTGACAACGTCACCTCTCGCCCCCGTGCTGACGCGCAACCAACTGCTGGACCACCAGCAGCACGCCGCCGCTCTGCGAGGCGCTCTGGAGATGATGTTGCTCACCGGGCACGTGGCGTTCGTCGGCTACGGGCTGCGCGACAGCCACCTCCACGGTGCCATCCATCAGGTGCGCAAGATCCGTCACGACGCAGGCGGCGCCACGCCCACCCTGGCGACCGCTATCCAGGTCGAGCCAGCGCCATCGCTCAGCCTCGAGTGGTCCGGGACCCTCAACGTCATCTGGCCGCGGCACCAGCACCCACCGCGCTCCGACGCACAGGGCGAGGACCAACCGGTGTTCGCGAGCAGGGAGGTCGAGATCCTGCTCGACGTGCTGGCGGACGCGACCAAGCTCGCCGAGATCCCGGTGCTGGCCTTCCGCGAAGAACACCTCGAGGAAGACGAGCAGGCCCTGCGCAGCCACCTCCGTCAGCTCGAGAAGCGCTACCCCGACAGCGAGAACCGCCCTGGCCGTATCGCCGATCTCCTCAACGCGTACGGTGCCCCCTCCCCAGAAGCCCGCGGAAGCTGACCTCCCGAGGTAGACCATGACCCCTGAGACCTTCGACGAACGCGCCGCCACCTGGGACGATGAGAAGCACCTGCGCCGCGCCAGCCGCGTCGCTGCGCTGCTGCGCGAGACCCTGCCGCTCACCCCCGACACCCGACTGTTGGACTACGGGGCCGGCACCGGGCTGTTGTCCCAGCACCTCGTGGACGACGTCGGCCACCTGATCGTCGCCGACCCCTCCGAGGGCATGCGTGAGGTCGCCCGGGGCAAGGTCGACAGCGGTGTGCTACCCGGGGCAGAGGTCATCGACCTGGACCTGGCCCGTGATCCGGCCCCCGACCACCTCGAGGTCGATGTGGTCGCCACGGTGATGGCGCTGCACCACGTCCCTGATCTTCCACCGGTGCTTGCTGCCTTCGCCCAGTTGCTGGCCCCCGGCGGCCACCTCGCGATCGTGGACCTTGAGGCCGAGGACGGCTCCTTCCACGGCGAGGACTTCGACGGTCACCACGGCTTCGCCCGTGACCGGCTCACCGACTGGCTGATCGATGCAGGGTTCGATGCGCCGCGGTTCCGGCACGCGATGACCATGACCAAAGAGGAGCGGACCTACGAGCTGTTCCTTGCTGTCGCGCAGCGAGGCAGGAAGGGCAGCTGAGCGCCGGGCCCCCGCGCACGCCGTCGGGGCGGCCCTCAAGGGCCGCCCCGACCGCGTGTCCCGCTGGTCAGCGTGGAGCTCAGATCAGCCCCATCTCCTCCAGCCACTCGCGAGCCACGTCGTCGGACTCGCGGAACTCGAGGTCGGTCTCCACGTTCCACGCGATGAGGGTGTCGGTGTCGATCATGGCGCTGAGCGCGTTGACGGCGTCA
>LFIK01002382.1_pt1 | contig 15212 bp, 22 predicted proteins | sample 643401 | NCBI WGS metagenome assembly LFIK01 (sample SAMN03777447, study PRJNA286221) | soda lake metagenome | biome: soda lake; feature: Kulunda steppe; material: water; isolation source: sample T5-Br brine of Lake Tanatar-5 | place: Russia: Kulunda steppe | collected 2010-07 | reverse complement strand
GTGCTCCAAGATCTTCGACGCGCGTGCTTGCATCGTATTACTGACGCCGTTCAGACCGCCCACCGCCCCTTTCTGCAAAGCACTCCTCCCAGCACACAGCGCACCCCCCGCATTGCGTGCGACAGTCATCAATAACAACAATGGTGAGCAGGGGAGGGGGCCAGGCAGCGGCGCTGGTGGATGAGGGCGTGGTCAAAGGGCTGTGCGCACTTACATGCATGCAAGCACACTTCCCCCCTCCCTCTCCCTCTGTCTCCCCCTCCGCCTCCCTCTCATTCACTTGGCTCTGACAAGAGTACAAAACAGCTGCTGCACTGGGCGCGCCAGGGCAAACAAAATCTGCGGGCAGTCTGTGAAGAGCGCGGCTGCCGGACAGCTGCAGCTGGGTGCGCACACAAACACTCTGGAGCACGAGGGCGCATGAGTGCTAGTGCACCCACTCACGCGGGCATAGGTAGGCAGGCAGGCAGGCACTCATGAGCCACCCGCCTTTGTGGCCAAGGGCAGGGACACAGCAGCGACACACAGGTCCGTGCATGCCCCCACCTCCAGGTCTGCAGCCGACTTGAGCTTGTCCTGGGCGTCTGCAACCTGCTGCATGAGAGTGGCCTGCTCCTCCTTCACCTGCGGCCCAGCGGGCGGCGCAGCACAGGCAAGGTGGGTGGGGCGGCGTGAATTCAGAGGGGCAGGCGGGGTAGGGGCAGGAGCTGGAAGCTGGTCGAGTCAGAAGCAGCAGCAGGGCAGCTCGTGCATGCAGCAGGGACGCAAGGCGGTTAGGCTATGATGTGACGGCAGGGGCATGGCTGCGACGAAGTTAGCTGAAGGGGCATGGCTGCAATGAAGTTAGCTGAAGGGGCATGGCTGCAATGATGTTAGCTGAAGGGGCATGGCTGCAATGAAGTTAGCTGAAGGGGCATGGCTGCAATGAAGTTAGCTGAAGGGGCATGGCTGCAACGAAGTTAGCTGAAGGGGCATGGCTGCAATGAAGTTAGCTGAAGGGGCATGGCTGCAACGAAGTTAGCTGAAGGGGCATGGCGGGGATGAGGGGGAACAGGAGGACGGAGAAAAACCGGCAGCAACCAGGCAGTGCAGCACACATCAGGTCATGAATGCACAGCGGGACAAAGGTCACAGTGACTGATGGTGCGTACACACATGACAATCACGGCCTGCCAGATGCTTGCGCACCAGATGTGCACGCACTGCACATGCGACGCGGCCGCACCTGGTCCGCCTGCTTTGACAGCTCGGTAGACTTGGCGTCAGCCTCCTTGAGCAGGGCAGAGGCTGATGCCGTTTGCTGCTTGAACTCCTTCTCCCTCCGCGCAAGCTCCTTGTCCTGCGTCACACGCGTGCAGCAGCCGGCAGTGCTACGCTCAGCTCACGCAGGGGGCGGCTGGTGGCGCAGCTGAATGCCTGGCCAAGGTCTTGTTCTGCACGCGCAGCAGCAGCCACAAGCATGCTCCCACTGACAGTTGCTCCGCTCTATGCTCAGCATACGCCTATGCAAGTGAGGAGCCATGCCCCATGCTGCCTCACGCAGGAAAGGGGGCGGGGGGGGCGACCCTTTGCAAGCTCTGCCGGTACAGGCAGCCCTGCCCGTAACAGGGGCGCAGGACACCTGCCAACTCGCACCTTGTCCGCCAGCTCCAGGCGCCGCGCCTTGAGTTGCTCCTGCAGGGCCTCCAGCTTGGCGCGCTCCTTGTCCAGCCCGCCCTGTTTCCCACTCAGCTCCACCTCCTGGCGCTTGAGGGCTTCCTGCAGCCAGGCACACACACGAGAGGGAGGGGGGCGGGAGGCGCCCACACTGACGGCAGCGCGTTAGCAAGAGGACAGAGGCGGCGCCACATCACACCATAAGGCTGCCTAGGGGCACACACACACACCCACGCGTGTGTGCATGCATGCGTGTAGCACCGCGCCACACACTCAGTCACACTCTGACACCCGCCCACACTCTCGGGCGCACCCACGTCTGCACGCAGCCACGCAACAGCATTGGCTTCTCCACAAAACACTCGAGAGCAAACGCCATGGCCACTTCCCCAGCACGCCACCGCATCAACCCTCCTCCGCTGCGCACACTCCCTCACCTGCTCAGCAGCAAATGCCGCGTCGCGTGCGTCTGCAGCCTGCTGCCGCGCCGCGAGCTCCACCTGTTGCTGCGCGAGTGCAGCCTCCCTGCCACCTAGCTCAGCCAGGCTGGCCTCTGCCTTGGCCTCGCGGTCCATCAGCTTGCACTTGTCCTCACGGAAAACGCGCTGCTCTTCTGCGCAGAGCAATGTAAGCGTACACCACGTACGGCATGCGGGGTGAGGGCCAGCCATTCACGGGGGCGGGGGTGGTAGCCTGGCTCCTTGCCGGCCGTGGTCAGGCAGGCAGGACAGCGCGCGCTCATATGCGAGGCATGGACATGGGCAGGCAGAGCACTGCGCTTGCTTGAGGGCGTTGAGGGCCCATGGAGTGTTGCAGGGACAGGTTGGCAGCGGGCGGCTCGGCTGCTGCGGCAGCGGTGATGGGTGCCGGCCGCGCAGCACGAGGTGCATGCTGGCAAGGAGGGGCAGAGTCAGGTTCAGCCTTGGGGACAGGGATTGTGCAAGCATGGACACAACAAAGCCAGCTGCCGTGGCCTAGTAAAATTTACCCGCGACGAGCAAGCTGCTCATACTCAGGAGCGATGCGCAAGCCACAATTGGTAAAGACAATGCGGTGAGCGGGCTCGTGAGGGCATGTTTACATGTGTGCATGCATGTGTGTACATGTGTGTGTGTGTATGTGTGTGAGGGGGGGGGGAGAGAGGAGAAGGCCGCACCTGCAAGCTGCTTCTCTTGGGCCTCAAGCAGCAGGCGGTGGTTGGCCGCGTCCTCCTGCGCCCTGCGATGCCCCATGGAGCAGAGGCACAAGGTCAGAGCATGTAGGTGCCACCGCAGCAGCAAGCGCCTCACGCTCGGCTCCTGCTCCAGCCACGGGCGCGCCATGCAGTGCATGGGCTGGGCCTGCGCAGTGCTGCAGCGTGGGGATGCCAGGTGGAAGGACACGCGCACATCTCACAAGGGAGCATGTGGCCTGGATGAGCGGCCCGCAGTGCCAGGCAGCAACCAACCAGCAGTGCCAGACCGGCCAAGCAGCGCCCGAGACAGGCTTGCAGTGAGTATGAGCCTGCCACCAACTTGCTGCGGGCATGCTGCTCGCAAGCCTGGCACGAGGCATGCAATGCATGCCACTGCACTTGAGTCAGCTCTCTCTACGCGCCCGGAATATGCCCAAAGAAGGACAGCGCGTTGGCCTGACAGCATCAACACGCGGCTGCTGCCCCGCGCCCTTCTGCATCACTCACTTTGTGACATGTCTGCGTGCCGCCTCCAGCTCCTGCTCCAGCGATTGCACAACAGATGCGTGCTGCGCAGATTCTTGCATCAGCTTGCTCTGCTCAGCCTGCACATAATGGTGCAGGTCAAGGGCCGCGCGCAACCCATGATGGTGGTGAGGAGGGAGCAGGGGTGCACTGTTTACAAGAGCACTGCATGAGGAAGCAAGGCCTGTAACTTTCTGGGCGCAGACTAGCGGGCGGCACAGGAAGTAAGAGGGCCCAGGGCATGGACTTGAAGAAGCATGCGACTGCCCAGTACCAGGCAAGGCGCGGGCTGCAAAAATGCTCGTGGGGCAGAAGGAAACTTTCCTACCTGCATCTCCTGCATCTGTTCCTTGGCGGCTGCAGCTTCCGCCAGCGCTGCCTGCACTTGGGCAGCCTGGCGCTCCCTGCATGCGCAGGGACATAAGGCAGCAGCATGCTCCTGCTACGCTGCAGACAAAAGGCAGCAGCAATCAGCTGCTACGCTGCAGACAAGGCAGCAGCATGCACCTGCTGCGCTGCGGACTCAAGGCACCAGCATGCACCTGCTACGCTGCGAACAGGCACCAGCATGCTCCTGCTGCATTTTGGACAAGAGCGAGCGAGCTCAGGATAGATTGAGCTGGACAAACACAACCGCTACAGGTGCCAGGGGCGGCAAGCTCAGCAGGGAGCACACACCGTTCGTATTGTTGGTCAAAGCACTGGACCTTCCAGCTCATGACCTCCTTCTCAAAGCTCTCGCGCATCTGCCTGAGCTCCGCCTCTTGCTGCGCATGAACTTGGTCTGCGCGCTCAGTCTCGTCCTCAATGGCCTGCAGCGACGGTCAGATGTTGAATAGCATGCTCGCCAGCCTGGTTCTCAAATGAAGGGTGTGCGCACCTGCACCCACGAACTGGTATGCTCGATGTCAGGCATTCACATGCAGCAGGAAGCATGCATCCAGTGGCATGACGGACCTGTAAAAACTTGACGTACTTCTCCACTTCATCCTTCCAAAAAGCCACCTGCCGGGAGCGTGTGTGCTTGCATGCATCAGTCTTGCAGCGTCTGCGGTGATGTGTCAAACCCATGCATTCACACAATTGGTGCATGCCATTAAGCTGTGGCCATTGTGAGCCTCTCTACAACCAAAGCCAGGCCGCTCAAGGGGAGTCAACCGTGCAAGCGCGCGCAGGAAGCTGCGTGCTGCTGACCATGCCGAAACGCACGAGCGCACACCACGCAGTCAAAGGTTGCTTGTGTTCAGATTGTGATTGTATTGACTAGGTAGCAGCCGCATAGGGGTCATGAAACCCCAATGGATTGGGCAGACGGAGGGATTGAGTCATGCCAGTGCCAAGGGAGGGGTGCAAGACAGCTTCACGCACAAAGACAACTACTTAACATGCACACCTGATCCTTGAGCTCACTGATTTCCTTCTGCATCAACTCATCAGTGCGACTGGGCAGCACTGGCGTGAAGACGCCCTGCGCTCTGAGCCTGCGGGAAGTGATGCAGGGCAGTCAGGATCAGCCAGGGAGCTGTAGAGTTACGAGGGAGCGGTTCACAAGCTCTAATACTAAGCTGGACAGGGAACCCCCACTCGACGCCTGTCTACCTGTCCGTCACCGACTTTTTGCCGGTGGAATACATCTTCCAGCAATGCTCGAAAGATGCTGCTAACCACCTTGGGACCTTGCACGTAACATTTCCGTGTATAAAATAAAGCTGGGTCTAGCCCAACAGGACACCAACCTGATCTAGCACATCTTGTTTCATTCATTCATTCATTCAACCTACCCCTTTATTTTTGTGCATGTACAATATACACATGGGCAGGCAGGTAATGTCCACTTGTTGCCCTGTACAAAGCCGCCAGCTCCTGCACCATCCGCACGGGATGCAAGCGCTCCCCACTCCAAGAACAAGGAGGCGTGCGTCAACGGTATCAAGTGTGTGTAGGTCATTGGTGCCAGATAAGGAGGCCCCGCAGCAAATTGACGAGCAGCTGCTGTCATATGAGAGGGGGGTCCCCTTTGCAACTGGCCCCGCGTTTTATCGTCCAGAGTCTGGGCTTTCGAGGTGCGTCGCTCCTCCAGGCGGCCCCCTCCCCCTGCACCAGGTGGACATGTGTGCAGGCATGCTGCTGGCGAAATGCAAGCACATCAACACCCCCCATTTCTTCTTGATCCAGGGACCTGTCGACGCTGGCAGCTGCCGTGCACAAGCAGAAACACGGGAGCTTGAAGGTGTTGGACCTCATGGTGCGGTTGCAAGTCACCCATGGGTGCGCCTGTGAGTGGGCTGTGCTACAGCCGCCACTGTGTGCCCTCTGCGGCACCCGCAGCAGCGCCGACTTGAGCTTACGCTGACGACCGTCTGGACGCAGCACTCCATGTGCATAAACTCGCACAGCTAGAACAGACTAGCCCATATTTCCCTTCACATCCGCAATTTGCCACGTTTCAGGCAGGCAGCGGCGTCAGGAGCGCGCGGTACAAGAAGCAGGCGGGTGCAAGCCACGTCTGGTGCAACGACCTCAACCCAAGAGTACTTGACACTCAAGTGCTCAACTTGCTCTATCCTAACCTTGGGGCAGGCGCAGGAGGTGAGGTGCTAGCTGGGTTGCTACCGCCATGGCTAGTTGATTGCAGCTTGCAAGCAGGCACCTCGGCGTGGTATTACCTTGATGTACTTGATCAGGCGCTCTTGATCGTGACGCCATGCTGCGGTTTCTAGCAATTCTTGTATCAATCACTAGCGCGTGTGCCATTGAGTATCTGCGCGACTCTATCACCAGATCATGCCCAAGTTCGGACACTCAGCAGCAATTTGCATTGCTCAGCTGGTGACCCCCTGAGCCCCCGCGTTGTCCACGAAGCAACTTCTTGGATCAATCACCGTAGAAGGCTTTTTAATCTGCCATGTTTTCGCTGTGCTGTGTGCTCGAGTGTCCTGGTTCTTCTCGCATACGACATCGGCTGCTGCCACATGCTTAGGCACAGGCACAAGCCCTGCTTTCTGAGGCACAGGGCTGTCTTTTTGCTCATCATGCATGAACAGGCTGTCTTATTACTCATCATACATGCAGCAAAGGCGAGTGGGCACACAGATGCCCAAGTTCTGCTTTCTGAGGCGCAAGTGGTGCGGCCCAGTGGGCTGAACAGGGACATTTGGGAATGGGACAGGGGTGACTGTGTGACACGGGTGTCGCAGATCGACGCCACGCGCATCCTCACCTCGTGCTTTTTGGAGGAAGACTTTTATGATGTCATCGACATTGATAGCTTTGGGAGGTGCGTGGTTGGGCCAGGGCATTGGATCGCCACAATCGGGGCGGGCCTCTGATGCCATGCCTGCGCTGCCTGCTCAGGCCCCTTTGATGCACCATGCCCCCACAGGATGCAGCTTCACCCTTTGATGCAGCTTCACCCTTTGATGCACCATGCCCCCAGGATTCCCCAGGATGCAGCTTCACCCTTTGATGCACCATGCCCCCAGGATGCAGCTTCACCAGTCCATGGAAATCCAGATGCTACGTTTCTGCCCAGCTCGCGTATCCCGTGCTTTTGATTGCTGCGCCGGGGAGTGGTTCTGATCCCTTGCTCCCCGTGCTGCATTGCTGTCATGCAGCGACAGCTGTTTCATTGGGAGTGCCCTGGACGCAGTCAAGCACAACGGCCTCTTGTACTTGACATCCACAGGTGTGACTGTCAGTTTGGTGTCTTACGCGCATGGCTGCACCCCTGTGAAGGATCCTTTCGCGTAGTGAAGCAGGATAGGAATTCTGTGTCGGATTAACTCCTGCAACGGTAGAAAAGCATGAAGACACAACATGAGCCTGGAGACCAAAGCAATGCACACCCTGCATCATGGGGGCTGACAGGTGCAGCAAACGTTGCTGTGCAGGCATGTGGGTATGAGTGTGCAAATGTATAGGAGGTACTGCCGCCTAACTTCCTCTTGCCAACCCTGGAATCAGCGCAATTCCCTTGCAGATGGCTTTGGAAGCGGCGGGCGCCGACCGGAGCGGAGCTTGGCTGCATATGGTGCGTTTGTGCGCGCCGGTCTGCCGTCTTCCAACGAGCAGGTGAGACTTGCGGCTGGGCTCACTCATGTGATTGCTTTTGCGGCAGATGCCCGTGTTGCTCCACCTTTGCAAGGGGACGTCTGTGTTTTGGGCATCATGCACGCCGCACATCCTATCAACCTCACTCGCACTGCCCTTGCAACCGCGTTACCAAACCTCCAGGGGCTGAGGATGCTCATCGGGGCGGCCGTGAGGGAGGGTGCTGTGCGCGGACTGCGCGTGATGCCGGTGTTCTCACTGTACTCGTTCCATGGTCCAGTGTTCCGCGCCATGCTGAGGGTGACAAGGAGCGCCAAGTGGCCCCATGAAGACTATGGCTTCATTGGTGCGGCCACGCGGCGCATGCGCTTGCAGGGCATTCACCGCGGCCATGTGTGCACGCTGCAGGCAGCTGCTAATCATGACAGATCTCAGGAGTTTCAGGAATGTGGTGGTGCAGGAAGCACAGCAGCTGCGTGGTGTGGTGGTCTCGCAATCTTCTGCAAGTTGATTGATGCTCGACGGGGCAGCCATATCCAAGGTGATGCCTTCCTAGAAGTTTAGGTCATGTTTGTACCAGGTCTTGCCTCTCATAGCTTGCACGCCAAGGCGCTGGCTCTGGCTGTCCGATCCTAATGTTGCAGGTTACTGCCATGTCCATGGGCAGACAAGCAAAGTGCCTTGGAAGGAGCTTTCCAGTGCTGCATGCTCGTGAGTGGACCAATGACGCGGAGGTTTGGCAGCCCACGCACGTCTCAAAGCTCTAGTGCTGGCATATTGCCCTCCTTCCAGAGGAGTCCTCTGCTTTGTAGTGCCCAATCTTGGGTCATTTCCTCTAATCTTTGCATTTTGTGCATCTAAATTATCTGCTTGGTTGGAGCTGAGGCCGCCTAATGCCAAAGCCTTATAAAGTTTCCTGTCAAAATTTTTATGATCCTTTGCCAATCTGTTTGCTAGACACTGACTTGCTTCCTTGTCACTTGCGCTCTCCGTTTGTGTTTATTCAGGCTGTAAATTTGTACAGTTTGGCTCTGGTGGCCCCGTTTTGCACGCACAGCTACATAACCCTTGCTGACCTGTCCTATTTTGCCAAGCAGGTGTTGTGGACTGAGCAGGAAAGGCAAACCTTTGTGCCTGAGTGGCCCAATATGGACAGGTGCAGGGTAAAAATGCTGGGAAATAGATGGCGGTACACTATGTGTTGGTCTGCCTGGAAACGACCACCTGGGTCAATTATGCAAGAAGCTGCTAGCATGCGTGCCTTTGCCTGTCTTGGAGGTGGTCTTGCAGCCATAGGCATGACCGTCCTTGATGGTGTTGGCAAGATGCTTTCCAGGGCATAACACCAACATGTTCTGCATCATTGCTGCCGAGCCATTGGGTGCACAAGGTTCATGTGTGCGTACATCCGGGTGCAGCTCATCTTGCTGCCATCGATCTCCTACACGCCATGTCATGCTCAATCCAGGCCCCTTGCATGACCGCGAGGAGCTCCAAAGCATTGCCAACGAGGCTGCTGCAAGGGGGTGAGGCACGGGCAGGCAGTGATTTACATTGTGCCTCCATGTCCAAGGCAAATGGACACCTATCATTAACCTGCCTCCACAGCTTACTCAGCCGGTCCATGGCAGTGCTTTTACATCCAGCGCTTACGCCCCCCCCCCCTCCCCCTTGATCTAGGTCTCCAGTGTGTGCATTAAAATTCCTGCATACTTATAGATGTGGTTAGGCTGTCACTAGTGGAGCTTGGTGAGCCTCCTCTCCAAAATATGCAAACATATTCTCACTTCTATCTCCCCGCATCTCTGGTGGAATGCAAACAACACTGTTATATCCGTTCCAAACAATATATCCTGACGATTCTTCAGCTCCACTTTGGCTGCATTTTGTCTGCCTTATTTGTATGCAAGCCTGGGGCACACTTCTATGCCCATGCCTCCCAGTCCCAATGCAAGTCAGTAAAAAGCATGCCCCAATCAAAATTAAGCCTATTCTGCATTGATGCAGGTGGCAGGGCTACAGCTTTGACAACCCGAGTGGCGCAGGCGCAAGCAAAGTGCGCGAGCTCCGGAGCAAGAAGAACGGGCCAAAGCCGCTGGAAGACGTGCTTGAGGTGAGCGTGGCAGCCACTGTGAGCGAAGCTCCTCGTGTGTTCCTCGTGTGGCCCAGGCATTTTGCATTGGTTGGCCATTTGTTTCTGGGTGTAGGTTTCTGTTGCAGGTCTTGTAGGCTTCAGCTACGCCTGGTCTGATTCAGCAGGTATCTTAACCCTGACCTATACTTGACTCATTGCAGGTAATGCTTGGAGAAGCTGATGAGCGGTTGAGACCAGGCTACATAAACATAGAACATCTTGGTGGGTGGTGTGCCCAGGCACATAGTACAAGCAATCTATTTGCATTGCGGCCATATCCTCAGCTAGGAGGACTGTGCTATCTGTTGCTCACGAGGGCGACAAGACATGACCACAGGGTCATGCAACAAAACAGTTCAGCCAAACCTCATCCCAAACTGGATCATTGCACACTGCTGCAGGGAAGCACCTGATGAGCTACCCTGCCAGAGATGTGCTAATTGCAGAGCTGCAATCGAGAGGATTTGCAGCCTCCAGGTGAGCTGCGTAGTCAGCCATGCAGCAAATCCATGAGAATTTCGGGTACAGACACCTTTTCCTGCTAGCACCATCTATTTCCACTGCTAGGGCGCTTGCATGCCATTTCCGCCGGAGCTTGACCCGCCAGTGGCTGCAGCAATTACTTGCGAGTGAGTGACCTCAATCTGCTTCCTCTTTTCCTCTTCTGTCCTTTAGGTGCTCAACCACAGCAGCGCGCATGTGCTGTGCTTCCATGTCCTGCGCCCCTTTGTCACACTGTGGAGGCAAGCGCGCGCGCGCACACACACATACACACACACATTCACCTGCATGCACTTGCGCATGTATGCACACATGCAGGCACGATATATGTGTGCATTTGGGCATGATCTTTCCTGCAGGTCTCACTTGGAAACGAAGGCTTTCCGGACGTCAGCAACCTTGCAAGAGATAGTGACTGTGTGCGTTGGGATGGGTATCACACCCCGCAGTAGCTCAGATGTGTGTAAATCCCTCTCTCTCTGATGGCCCTGGATCTGTGTACAATACTAGTTGAAACACGTGCTCTATCAAGGTGAAGAGCCAATGAAAATGAAACACAACTGTATACTTCATTGAAGCGCGTGTGGCCCCTGGCACCCCTGGCCCTCATGTGCTTTAACTTGACAGCCGAAGTCAAAGGTTCAGAGTTAAAATCGTCCAAAAAGAAGTATTTTGCATAACTATAAAAGGTCTGCGAGGATGGAGCCAACGACGGGCCTCCCGCTCTCCCTCCTGTCCGCGATAAAGTCAGGCTTGGTGTACGAGTATGCTGGCGCTGGCCTTCCTGCCCAGGTTCCTCAGGTGAAATGGAGCTGAGGGTGTCCCACTATGGGCCTTTTGACCAGCTTGCTCAAAAGGCAAGTGCAGCAAGTGCGGGCATGCCCATGTTGACCCAAGGCACCGGTCCCTTTCCTACCCTCAGGTCGCGCAGGACAATCTTAAAGATGTAACTCTGAAGAACCTTGTGGATGCTGGCCTCATAAAGCCGGGGGTGGGGAACGTCACATTGTCCTACCATGGAGTCACCTATACTGCCAACCTCCTAGCCTCAGGGAGCATAGAGTTCCAAGGTGAGGTCGAATCCAGGTTGATAGGATTCTAGTTCATCATTGCATGCTAGAAATTTGACCAGCAGGAATGTGGATGTGTCAAAGGTGTGGGCGGCAGCCTTGGCTACTGGGGATGCACAGAGGAAGAAAGAGGGAGCAGTCACAGTTGGCCTGCTACAGTCCGAGCTATCAAGTATGCTTGGCCTACCATTGAAAGGGGGATTTTCATATTTGACTCTTGCATCACCACGTAGCATCGCCACGGTGCATCGCCAAGTCAGCCTCATTTAGTCAGGCAAACAGGACAGCAGCCCTCCTAGCAGAGCCCACCCACTGTGGTCTGAAAAGCTTGAAGCTGTAGAACGCAATCCTGGGGCTGGTAGTCAATCTGGTAGGGTGAAATGTCCATGCACCTGATGGTTTTTTAGTGGGCTGCATGCCTGCGACTAGCCCTGGCCCCCATAGCCGATGCAGTCCAGGATGCAGCCTCCTCCGCACAATCCCCCTACCATATACCTCCAAAACTGCTCCTACAGGTGAAGCCTTTGACTGCCCTGACGCTTTCTCCCTAAAGGCCAAGCAGCTGCAGCTACCAGACAGGGACAGCGACAATGGCTGGCGGAGCGTGGCTGTGGATGGCGTGATCCTGGAGGACGTGCGGTACTCCTACCTGAAGGGGAAACGAGAGGCAGCTAAGGTGCGCTGCCGCTATGTGGGGTACGCGTATAGCAGGCCAGCTAAGGGCCCATGTTGGGTCGAGGTGCTGCTTCCCTCAGCTGCCCCACACCTGTCCGTTCACCCCGGTCGAGATGCCTGACGCCTTTCTTTGGAGTGTAAGGGCCTCAAGGATATTCGTCAAAGCTTGTTCAGCTATCTGCTTAAAAAGGCGGGGCTGCTGCTTTTGTGCAGAGCCTGCGCAGCAGTGCTCATCTGCACTTAAGTGCCAAGCTGGAAACGTGGCTCAAAGCTACATGGCACGGAGCAAGCACTCCTGCCGCAAGCATGCTTTCTTTTGCTCAGCACGCAAGCCCTTCATACAAATGATGAGTTTTCCATGCGTCAGGCGCCGCGCCGGCAGGCTGCACAGGTGAGGGAGCTCTGGCACCGGCAGCGGGCGTGCTGGTGGCCCATGACAGGGTGGGGGAACTAGTGCTAGTGCCAAGCAGCAGGCATGCTGTCCCACGCCGTGGGCCACATTCTGACAAGCAGCCCCGCCCAGCTGCCGCCCCCGGCAGGCCACACTCCCACGTACCTCGCACGGCGGCTGTTTGCAGGCGCAAGAGCTGCAGCCCAGCTCGGCAGCAGCAGGTGGCTTTGAACTCCCAGTCCTGCCATCCAGCTTGGAGGTCCCCGCAGACTCGCTCGCGGCAGAGGCAGCGCCCGATGCAGCTGGGGAGGCAGATGCCGGCGATGCAGCGCAGCAAAACTGGTGTGTGGCGCGCGGGCAGGGATGGTGGATGTGCCCACAAGGTTTGGTGCGCTGTTGGGCGCTGCAAGGGCGGCGCGGCTGGGCAAGCGGATGCTGAGCTGTTCCTGCGCTGGGTTGTCTGCGCGTATGGGGCATACCACCACTGACGCATGCATACATGCATGCATGCCTGCGCATGCTCGCACCAGATGGCCGGCGAGCTCTGACTGGTTTGGAATCGCCCTTACCCTGTTTCACACTGCATGCGCTGACGCAGGGTGCAATGCTCGCGGTGCATGACCTGGCGCATTGTGCCCGATGAGTTCTGGCCGGACATTGATGCCGCTGGGGACGAGGACTGGTACTGCAATGTGAGTGTGCCCTGCTGCTGCTGCTGCTGCTGCATCGCTGGCATACGGCGCCAGCTCAGAACTCAGGTGCTCAACGACTCAGCAGCTCAGTGCAGTCAGGGCTCCTCGTGGGTGTCAGGGCTCCTCGTCAGTGTCTGCTGGCGGATGGGGGCGTGGTCAAGGGGAGGCAGTGTGTGTGCGCGTGTACATGCAAGCACACACCCACTTTTTGGTGTCCCGCAACAGGTGCAACATAGAAGCCATAGTACAAAACAGTTGCTGCAGGGTGAGAGTGTATCTCTGCCACCGAGGCATGGTGCCTCAATGTGTGCCCTGTCACTGCCGACGAGGACAGGGGTTGCTTCAGCACGAGCATGCCTGACAGGTACCTGGGGCCTGATGCGCGGCGCTGTTGCGCCGCATGCAGCCTTCGCGGTTCTGCACTGCAGTGTGAGAGTACACTGCCACCGCTGTGGGACAGCACTGCAGCAGGCCGGTGCCTTGTGTGTCTGTGTGGTGCTGAGGTGCCAGCCTGGTCAGGGACAAGCTGCCCTTTTGCCCCTTTCAGCCTTCAATGGGCCCGGAGGAGCTCTGCATGAGGGTGCAAGCTCAAGTGTTTGCCCCTGTGTGCATGAAGGTGGGGCAGGCATTCAAGGGGCGGGTGGAGAGGGCACTCGGTGATCAGCGAGTGAGGGCCTGGGAACAGCCCTGACCGGTGGTGTGGTGAGGTGGAGAATGGAAAGGGGACTCTGGAGGGCTGCTGTGGGGCATATGAGGCTCCTTTAAGGATTGCTAGGGAAAGGGGGTGTAGTTCCTTGACCCTGCATGTACATTTTGGTGGAACAAGCCCTTGAAGGTTGGGTGAACCTTTAGGTAAGCAGGCAGGCAGGCAAACCAACAGGCGCAACAAACTCACAGGCGCAAGGCAGGGGGCCTGTGTGCGAGACATGAGTGGCGTGCTGTGCGATGCTCTCTGGACCACCGTGCACACAGCTCAGGCACAGTGCTCTGAGGCGCAGCCGCAATCCAGCTCTCTTTTTGGCGCCAAGCACTGATCTCCTCTGGGCTTTGCCTTGCGCATGTGCAGGAGGCAACCTGGGATGTCACGCAGTACGAGCCCTACACGGTCTCTTGCAAGTGACCGCACCATCTGCAGAAGCTGCAATAAAGGACAAAACAGCTTGCCAAAGTCGGCTCAGAATAAACAGCACCCCTGTTGCGTGCTTGTGCTTGGCCTGGCTTGCCTGATTTGACCTTCACAGGGATACATTGCCGCCAGGCACACTTATTTGACTTCAAAGACATGCTGACGTTTGCGTGTCTTTTGCGTGTTTTGATGTGGACCACATGTACATTAGTGCACAAATGACCTACTTTGTTATTGCAAAACCTGCCTTGTTGGTTCCACACCCCAGACCCCAGGCTGGTCGTTCGCTTGCATGCAGCTTACTGAGTGCAAAGGCTCATGCATTTGAACATGGTGCAGAGGTGGCATTCAACCACGCTGTTTGGCTGCTGTTGAAACTTATTTTTGGTCAGAATTTAATTGAACGCCTGCCATCCTATGTCTCCCACTTTTGGCCTGTTTGCCCATTAGCCAGCTCCATGTGCTTCATACGGCCATACGCATACCAGGTGCTAATCTGTGCACGTCCTTCTTTTTATTTTTGACCGGGCTTCTGTCTGTTCATGTATAGTGGGCATGCCGGTAACCCTGCTACAAACTTGTTGGGATGACCCTTCGAAGAAAAGGAAAGAACAAATACATACAGTGCAAAGTTCCCACATCAATCAAGGAAAAGGTTGCCCCTTCACCAGGCCTGAGCAACTTCGTTAAATTATTGCGAAGTGACTGGCCAGTGCAAGTCACGATGGTGATCATTGGAAGCTGGCTGGAGGAATGAGATTGAATTAGTTGCCTGGAAGGTTTTTGAGGTTCTATATTCTATAATGGTTACGACAGGTACTATAGTATAAGCCTTCGGCCAGATGAGTTGACTGCTGGGCTTGCTGGTCACTGCCACCAGTTATACCTCGTGTTGTGTCTAGCGACTTTGTGTTATGTTACAATCAATAATTTATGTACCAGGGAGAAGGCCCCTCTAGTATTTTGGTCCACACAAACAGGGGCTACCTTGTTGGCGTAGTCTTTCTTTCTGTCTTTCCTTTGGTTGCAATGGGCATGGCAGTCCTATCCAACCAGTCCGCCCCAGTATGAGTGCATCCAACACCAGCTACTGGAGCTACTGCCCAAGCATGTCTGGCTGCTGGAGCCCCCTGCTACAGAGCTGCACCCCCTGGTGTGGGCGGCAGTTTGTCTGGCCGCCTTGACGGTCATGCTGTCGGTCAGCAAGCAACTGCGCCG
>LFIK01002381.1_pt1 | contig 15215 bp, 13 predicted proteins | sample 643401 | NCBI WGS metagenome assembly LFIK01 (sample SAMN03777447, study PRJNA286221) | soda lake metagenome | biome: soda lake; feature: Kulunda steppe; material: water; isolation source: sample T5-Br brine of Lake Tanatar-5 | place: Russia: Kulunda steppe | collected 2010-07 | reverse complement strand
ACCTGCATGGGTGGCCCGCCAGCTTTTGATGGCGTGCATGGGTGGCCCGCCAGCTTTTGATGGCGTGCATGCGTGGCCCGCCAGCTTTTGATGGCGTGCATGGGTGGCCCGCCAGTTTTTGATGGTGTGTCCTTGCATGGCCGCACTCGCTCCTCTGCACCCTGCAACCTAAGCCTAGCCCTGCATGGCTGCTGCGTGCCCCTCCTCCAGGTGCCTGCAGGGACACCGCTGGCGGTCCACGGACATTGGACCCCAGCCAGGTGCGGCTGGCAATCCGGTCCAGCATCAAGGCCGCCGACGAGTACATCCTGCTGGACAGGGAGGGCAACCGCCTCATTGCGTGCAAGTCTTGGAGCCAGGGCGAGGGGGAGGATGCGGGTATCATGCACGAGCAGTATGTGGAGGCCGGGGGCGCCGGCCACATCCCTGTTGGGAAGGTGAGCCAGCATAAGGAGCACCTACCGGGTGGAGCCTCTGCCGTTTTTGGGAGCCATGGTCCATATGCCTCGCCTTGCTGGCTGGCTGGCTGGCTAGCTGGCTAGGATGCTTGTGTGCGTGCTTGCTTGCTTGCTTGTGGCACCTCAGAGCTGCACAACTGCACGAGCGCAGAGTGCAAGCATAGAACAGCTGCCTTACCATGGAATATTTAAGCTCCAAGCATTGATGTGCCCTCACACTGCAGCTGGAGGGCGTGCTGGGCAGCATGGATGGCGAGTGGCTGAACCTACCTACGCATGGACTTCAGGTGCTAATGTCCTGTGTGGCTGAACCTATTTGTCTTGCGTGTGAAAGAACCTACCTACGCATGGACTTCAGATGCTTATGCCATGTGTGGCTGAACCTATATCATATAGGCTATTTGTCTTGCATGCAAAAGAATCTACCTATGCATGTACTAGGGCAATTATGGCAATTGTGTGTGGCAGGCAATTATGAAATCTTGTTTTTGGGGCACCTGGCACTCCTGGAACTTAGTTTCTGGGCCTGAAGCGTCAGGAATACCGCACCAAAGCATGGCTGCTGCTGAACGGTGTCCCATTTCCTGTGTCCATATACATGGGGAGCGTCTGCATCCCTGCCAAGCTGACCCGCCGTCCAAGCGCGCTCATTTAATGATGCGGCATGCATTCTACAGCATGCACTCCACAGTGTGGCTTGCCTGGCCTGCGCAGTCTCAGGACAGTGAGCTTGTGCATGACCAACCCAGGGTAAGCATAGAACGTCATTCTCAGCATGCTGTGTGCGGCTGAGATGGCACGCAACTGGACATTTCAATGCGCATGCATGTGCTGAATGTCTGCTGATTGCTCGACATGAATGCTTGTGCCAAGGAGGGAAATGAGCATTTTGCATGCTCTTGCATTGAAAACGTGCGCTTGCATTGAAGACGTGCGGGCGCGTGTCCCACGTGCAGGGCCTGCCCTGCACCCTCCTCATCCGAGCGAGTGTGTACAGCAGCAGCAGCGGCCGCCGCAGGCGCCCACAGCGCAGCAGAGCAACCACCTGCGACCCAACAAAGGCGTGCTTTGCCGCCCTGGAGAGGAGCAGCATGCCCCAGGGGCCGCTGCAGCTGTACGGAAAGATGAAGCGAATGGGCTTCGAGCCGCTGGGCACGGCGGAAGCGTACCGCCACCAGTGCTCTCAGCTGGACGGTGAGCTTGCATGGTGGAGTGCTGGAGACTGGCTGCAGGAGCAGAATGCTTGCGCATTTCGCGGTGTTTGTGCTGGTTTGCCATAGTGTGACGCATGGGGCATACGTATGGTGCCTCATGAACCTGAGCACAAGGCTGCGGATGCTGAGGTCAGGGAGTTGCGTCGTGGTGCTTTGGGCTGCCTGCCCACAGCAAGCGGAATCCCACTCTCCTGCCTGCACATCAGATCACAGCTGTTGCATTTGACCAGCTGCCTGTGTGTGTGTGTGTGTGTGCAGTGCGCCTGCCCTTTTGAAGCTATGCAATGATCAGGTCTTGCACAGGCTTCTAGGAAGCCGAGGGTGTGATGCAAGGAGCTGTCAGAAAGCAGTGAGCATGTTCCTCCAAGGCTTGCTTACGCGCATGCTTGCACTGTTTGCATGCCGGCAGGTGACAGGGATTGATAGGCAATGCAAAGAGGGTGCAATGCAGCGGTGCAGCGCAGGCAACCGCGTGTCTTGCTGCATATTTTGCGCGCACGGAGGCTGCCTCAAACCACCCATCGCCTCTGTCTGCTGCTGCAGTGGCGCTGGCGGTCCCACTGCATGGCAGCCCGGGCAGCTACAGCCTCACCCGCGTCAACGTGAACCACCTGGAACCCGGCCACGCCATCAACCTGTGCCTGAGCGAGCAGCAGCGTGTGGAAGTGCAGGCCCACACGCTTGTGCAACACGCGTTGGCCCAGCTGTGGCACACAGACGCGCCCCAGGATCTGCCGGTGAGGCTGAAAGGCAGCTCATGCTGACCACGCGGCGTACAGCATGCCTGCTGGTGCCTGCATGGGCTGCAGGGCAGGCGGGCCCCTTCCTTCTCACACAGACAGACGAGTGTGCAGCTGCCCCGCCCTCTGCTGTGTGACCCTGACCTATACTAACAGTGCCCCTCCCCGTGCCCCGTCCGGTTTGTGCTGCTTGACCAAGCAGCGCCACTGCCCGCGCACATCCTGGTGCTTTAGCTGTGTGCCACTTCCTGCCTGCAACGCAAAGGTGCATAGCTTGACACACAAAGGTGCATAGCTTGACACACAAAGGTGCATAGCTTGACACCCCAAGCGCTGATGATCTACCCCCCAACACCTTTCCTTGCTTGCCCTCTGCTTCATCAAACACATCTCAGGCCGCTGCGGCGCGTGACAGCACGCCTAGCGCTGATAAAGCCATGCCAGAGACCTGCACACCCCTTCCAGAGGCAGATGCAACGCATCAGAATGCCCAGGCTCTGTTCAGCAGCTGGAAGCCACATGTGCAGTTCAAGAGGAAGGGGAAAAAAGACTGCACCTCTGTCAAGCGGGAACCCTGTCAGGTAGGGACCCCAATCCACAGACAGTGGAGCCGCTCTGTCGTGCACTGCTCCTGTCTGCGTAAGGCACAGTTGGTGCATGTGACAGCCTCTTGCTCTGAGCTTCCGTTTGGCACAGAGCACACACGCAATTTCTTGCAACGCGCAGGCTTGATCACCGCGCTCCTCAGCCGCTCCATGTCCAGCTGAGCTACGAGAGGGAGGAGAGGGGGGGCTGCAAGGCCATTCAGGGAGTCTGGCTCGTATCCCAAGTGCCGCGGTACCGGGCAAAAACAAGCATCGTCTAATCGTGGGATTAAGAGGATTGATTTGGAAGCATTGCTCTGGTGCCACCATGCGGACCTGATTTGCAAAGGTCTGACCTGAGTTGGCCTAGAGTGAGCTCCCGCACTCACCTGACTTGACTACCTCTGCTTATCCCACAAAGGAGCTAGACATTGGGTCAGGGCGTGGAGGGGTGCTTTTGGGTGTTGTGACGTAGTTTGGTTAATTTATTGCAGGAGCACAAGCACGTTCATGCACAGCGCCTGCATGCGGGTGGTGCAGCGTACTTGGTTGGTAAATCGCAGGAGCACGAGCACCTGACATGCGACAGCTAATCTGAGTTATGACATACACAGGAGAATGACATTTACCCGAGCACTGATACACAACAATTGAGCTCCTTACGACTGTGACGTGTACATAAGTCTATTGAAAGGGGCCAATCATTATGCATTGTGCTGGTTGTTTTGTTCTAAGCTGCATCCTCTGGTGCATGCTGGGACACAAAGTGGTGCGTCATGAGTACTAGTGACCTGCACAGCCAGGTGCTCGTCATGGGATACATCCTGTACATATCAATATGTATGCCGACAGCACCAGAGACTATGTCCACTGTCTTCTTTGATTCAAGAATTGTGAGGTGTGGTAGCTAAAGAAGAATTCCGTTGGTGTGCTGACCATGTTTTTTAGAAAGTGACAAGAATGTTTTCACAACTTGGAGTCTAGCCAAGCCTTCTTGGACACATCCTGCTACAATGCCATGCCATTCACCATGTAAGTCATACTTTTGGCTGTGTCGCAGACCTCTAATAGGGCCTCATCAAGGTTGACCAGAGCTGTTTTATGCTTCCCCCTCTTGCTCTCTCTCATAAATCCCATCCTTAGGACTGCATGTCATGGTGCCTTTAAAGCTTTCACTTGAATTTTGCAGCCAAAGAGGGAATGACGAAAATGTTTTTGCAGGCAGCACCAATTACAGAAGATGGGCCTCCTTGGGCGTAGGCACCATGAAATGATCCCTACACCATGACAAAAGGACTCCCTCGGATCAAGTCATGAATTGTGCCCTTAGACATGCAATTACTCTGCCATAGCAAACAACACTGAAACCTCCCTGTTGAGGAAAAAGGATGAGCACTTACCCCTGATCGGAACTTCTTAACGCCTACCCCCATTTATGTTGCACTTTTCCTAGGGACTATTCCCTCATCCAACCTTGACTATGCCACCCCTTCCTTCTGTATCAGCAAAGAAATTTACTCCCTTTCCACAACTGGGTAAAAGAAATGAAAAAGGAATAACTTTGCAGTGAGACCACTCCCTGCATCAATTTAGAAAGGGATTCATCACATTGGCCCAAGAGCCAAAGGCCGCGGCGTCTCCTCCACCAGAATTGGAGTGCAAATTGCTGTTTGGAACGCAGCCACATGCTTGATCTTAAATAATCACAATCCATTCTGGATCAGGGACCTGGCTCATAAAATTCTTGAAGCAGATTAGAAGCACAAACACGTCAGTAATGATCCAGTTCTCAATGCCCAAAACCCAAAAATGAAACTGTTTTCGAGAAGTTTGAATCCTCTTGATTACCAACACATACATACTCTCAACTAGACCGTCTTAGTGACTTAAGAATCGATCTTCCTACACAATCTAGCCCACACTTTGTCAAAAAGGTGCCTGATTGGAAGGAGTGGGCATTTACAGGCGGCAGCTGCCAGATTCATCAAGGAAAGCAAGTGACAGGGGAAGACACACACCATCCTGCTTCCTCTACTGCCAGCTCATGGGCATTACAAACGCCATTGGCAGGGCTGAAGTGGCTGCCATTACAATCGCCATTCTTCACGGCTAATGATACATTGCCACTGACGGTTGTTTCTCCTCTTCATACTCTCATGATCCATGGAGCACTTTAAGTACCCTCAGGCTGAGCTTCACCGCTACAACATTCAAGGGGATATTTTGAAGATGCTCAAACAAGTCATTCGCAACTCACCAAACCCTGTGCACCTATTTAAGGTCAAATCCCACTCGGGCATTGCTGGTAATGAGTGCGTGGATGCAGTGGCCAAGTATCAGGCAACACAAGTTGATACGAGCCATGCAGACACAGGGATGCCATGTGCTGGCATTAGTGTAACCCTTTTCATGACATAATCCGGCTTCACGCAAGTTGCCTTAAAAAGAAATACCCCCCTTACCGCGAAAATCCTAAGATCTTCAGCCCCAATTACCCTGAGGCTCCAGTACTTTACAAATCTTCATGATGCTCTGAAGGCACATATACACGTATTCAGTCCAGTCCACCGTCCAGTGTGAGTGCATCCGACAGCAGCTGCATGCAGCGCTGATCTTGCCTTTCTGCAGGCTGAAGCGAGAGAGTCCTTCAAGAAAAAGAAACATTTTTCACTACTGTACGTTAGAAGCACACTGTTCACTTCAAGACCTTGACCAGTCTTCAATACCCCCTGTCACCACCCAAACAGTGCTCTCCACACTCTGTCTGGTTATCAATACCAGACCATCACCGGTATGATTACTGAACACCATAACATCGCTTGTAGAGTTATCACGAAAGCTATTGAAGCAGGTTCCCTAGGGGGCTGTTTTGTCCAAATGGATATTAGCAGCAAAGACCGCTGGCATTAAAAAGCTTACAGATCCCAGAAGGATCTACTTATTGAACTATCCCTGAATGGCTTTTAGCAAGCCACTTCCCTACTAAGCAAAGACTCACTGCCAGTCATCCAGACGCTATACTGCTATACTAGTAACAGAAATACCTGCCAAAATAAGAAATGCAACAGATGCCCACCCTCGGTATGCTTTAAAAGGTATAGTACGTAGGGCAGGGTGTAAAGGGAATGGGGGCCTCTCAGCAACAGCAACAGCTTTCCAGCCTTTGTCTTGGGTCCAAAACCCTAGCCAGCTTATACTTTATCTATGTACCATCTATATATAATATATACAGTAACAGAAATACCTGCCAAAAGAGGAGATGCAACAGATACTCACCCTTGGTATCATACCATCATACCATGATGCTTTAAGTATAATGGCAGGGTGTTGAGGGAATGAGGGGCTCTCAGCAACAGCAACAGCTTTCTAGCCTTTGTCCGGGATTTGGAACCCTAGTCATCTAATACCCAATCAACTGCACACCCATCTCGTGAAAGTCAAGTACTGTGAGGATACCAGGCCTGGTGGCCAGCTCAAGGCCGCCAAGCTACAGCGCTTTGTCAACATCTCCGTCGAGCTGCTGCCAGTGTTAGCCTCCACACTATCCTTTTGAGAGTGGAGTGGGTGGCACTATTTACAGTCATTACAGCATGGAGCCTCTTAAGAGTGAAAAATCATGGCCTCAGAACGTGCTCTTGAAAAAATTATGTGACCTCTCATTGCCAAGGTCAGGAATGGGGCACTGCCAGTCACCCTCCTGATCCCCGTTGACCTCTTTTTTCTGTGTTGCTGGGGTCATTCAGTGTCTAGTCATATGTGGTCCCTCTTCTTTGATTGATGTACTACACTAAACCCTAGTAGGGAGTGTTTCACTGCCAATGCAGATTTTGTTTTTCTTTTTCATCTCCCTCCATTTAAAAGGCTACCCACTCCACTTTGACTAACTAGTTTGCGGCTTTTTACTCCATGCCTTCTTTTGCTGGCGTAGTGAACTTCACTAGTAGTGCCAGCAGTGCACTTCGAGCATATATTCTTTTCCTTTCTTCTTTTCCATCGTGCATGCCTCAAAGCGCTTGTTTCAAAACACTTGATTGGGAACCAGATTATCATTGTAAATAATGTACCAGCGCCTGTTTCAAAACACTTGGTTGAGAAACCAGATTATCAATGTAAAGAATGTACCAGCAACTAACTAAGTGCTTTTTTTCCCTTTAAAGGTTTTTTTTTTGTAGGTACAGCAATCTGCTACAACAAACAATTACTTTTCTTACGTGTTTGTGACATGCAGCCTTGCAGTCACATTTTTTTACTGATGGCTTATTCTTTAAATCTGTACTAGCAGGAAGTCCCATTGTGGCATGCATGACTGATGCATCCCTAAGAAATGGAAGGGTGAGTACTGCTTGGCACCTTATTTAACCATGAGAAGACAGCATGTAAAGGGCAAGTTTTCTGAATAGCAACTTTTCTAAATGGCGGAGGATTTCAAGCAAACATCCTTCAGTGTGGTTGCACCTCTGTGTTTAATAAGTTGGTGCAATTTAAGTTTGATTTGAGTGTTTGGTTTTATTGCAAACTAAGTTGAGTGGCGGTCTGGATCCTTTGTAGACAGAATTGTTAAAAGAGAATGACAATAGCCATGTCATATCAATAACCTCTCTTTTTTTTCATGGTGGAGGTTTGCTTGCACCAAATGCAAATTTCTTCCTTGATTCACGCAAACAGGGGTTACCTTGTTGGCGTAGTCTTTCTTTCTTTCTTTCCTCTCTTCTGGACAATTACAGAAAAAGGCTGGAAAGAGGAATATGAACAAGGATCTAAATGCTTGGCTGTTCTTCTCAGCAGCCTACCCACTGGTATTCAGGATATCACACCTGAAATAGCTAGAAGCGTCCTCAAGTCAGGAAGAATTTCAGCCTCATCAAGTCCTGCAACATACCATACATCTGTGCATTACCTAGGATACCCTATCCCTCATCTATCCTTGGCAAAAAACACAAACAACCTGAGTCCAGAAAATTGTGATACAAATACACACCTACTAGACAATCAAGATAATGCACCAACTTAGTACGTCCACCCTATTTTGTTCAGAAGGCTGCGCAAACCAAGTTCACCTTACATCAGCAAAAAAGCCACAACTGCAGATGATACCTTCAGTAACCACCAGCAACAACCATCCCTCCATGGAGAGACAGTCCTGACAAACTCATGAGATATGGACACTGGCATTCCAGGGTCAAACAAAAAAAGGCCACTAGATAGCCATCGACCAAGCAGCCAAAATCTGAATGAAACAAGACAATGTACAAGGACTAGAACAAGCAGTACGTAAACAAACAACCAAATACACATCCTGGAAATGTAAGCCTTGAACCTTAGGGGCACAGGCTCGGTCCCAGCCACTAGAAGGCTGTATGCTCGTGCAGAGTCTCACCAAAAAATTCATTGTCTCTTAAATTCTGCCTTTATGAAGGCAGCTTGTGCAGCCTTGTCAGGCTGGCTGGGGGCTGGTTTGTGCGGTTGAAGCACCACACGACCCTGCAAAAATCACGATGCAAAGGGCGCCTGTACACATCCTTCTAAAGCCAAGATAAACAGCCACACATACTCAGCTTCCAGCAACATGAGCGCCTGTTGAAGTTCTAAGGAACAGTGCTTGGCAAATACCAAGCAGCAGTAGTGTGCCTCAATGGACATGCGCCTGATTAAAGACCATACCATGCAAGGATGGTGAAATAAATCAGATGCAGCTTGCACGTGCATTAAGAGCAGATCTGATTGTGCTGACTAGCTGCAGTCCTCCAAATTGGCGCTGGGCAAGTGTCAAGCAGTAGCTGTACGCCTAGAGATGCATGTATGCCTGAACAATAACCACATTATAGAAGGCTGGTGAAAGCACATGCGGAGGGCAAGGAGGCATTTAGAGGGCAATCAAGATTTATTGTAGAGCATGAAATCATTCTATGCACAGGAGCCTGCAAGTCCAGGGGCCTACAGTAATGGGACTCTTGCAGACATTTTGAGCACGCCTGGCAATGCGCTACCAGCCACACAACAATCACCCTAATGACCTGACAAACAGTCAACCATAACCTTACTCCAATGCCCTTTCGTGCACACTCATGCCTTTGCAGTTGATCCTCTTGTTCCTGACCATCTACCTTGGCATCCCGCTTTATTGGCCCTAAAGGGGCACGGACATGCTCAACATTTTCTGTCTGCAAGGGAAGGCAAAGTTGGGTGAGTGTGCAGTCAGGGGATAGCTTACGATAGAGACAAATGTGTATCATGCTCTTGAGGACAAGGCCAGAAAACAAACGTGATGCATGCTCATGCCGTTTCATGCTCTTGAGGACAAGGGCAGGGAATAAACGTGATGCATGCTCATGCTGTATCATGCTCTTGAGGACAAGGGCAGAAAACAAACGTGATGCATACTCATGCTGTGCAGCAGGACGGCAGAAATTATAAGTGATGTATATGCTCATGCTGGCAGGAAAGAGCGTGCTTGTATCTTGCACCAAGGAGGCTCAGAGAAGCAAGAGCACACATGCATCTGAACATTGACAAAGCAAAAAACAGAGCACAAGGTGTGCGTGCACTTGATTAGTCTGAAAGTGCAAATAAGTGCAAATACGCGCATCAGCTAATTGATGTATGCAATTTCCAAAGTCTCTTGTGCTTTTGATCAAGTTGAGCGTGCAGAGACATGGTGTGCTTACCAGATGTGCAAAACACAAACATGACACATGCTGTGCCCTCGCTGTCTTGTGCCCTTCCTCAGACTAAGAAAGGAAGGAGCATAAACTGTGCAAAACACAAACATGACACACGCTGTGCCCTCGCTGTCTTGCGCCTTTCCTCAGACTAAGGAAGGAAGGAGCATACACTGCAGAAACCAGATGCCAGAATCTGCCATTTGACACATGCCATGTGCACATTTAATGTGCCTCAACTTAATACAGTCTTCCTGCTGGGGCACGTTGAGTGGAGGACATTCAAAGCCATCAGTACCCACCCACCTTTGCCCGAGCAAACAGCACGCTTGGCTTCCAGGGCTGCCCTTCCTGCTGGACGCCCTCCTGAACCTCCAGCTGCAAGCTGCTGCCGGATTGGGAAGCCACAGCTGCAGTGTTGGCTGCTGCTGCTGCTGCTGCTGCTGCTGCTGCTGCTGCTGGGGGCAGGAACCTAGGCAGCAAGGCGCCCTGTGTGCTGCTGCTAGGTTGTGGTGCAGCAGGCATAGCGTCGGCCATTGCGGAAAGGGGGTGCCTGGGGGATGTCATGCTCTCCACGTAGCTGCTGAACTTTGCAGCCCCTAGTCCCACAGCCTCATGAACTGCAGGGCCTGGATTGGCAGTGCTGGGTTCTGCAGCACCATCTCCTGCAGCCCCTGGTCCCACAGCGCTAGGAACTGAAGGTCCTGGATTGGCAGTGCTGGGCTCTGCAGCACCATCTCCTGCAGCCCCTGGTCCCACAGCGCTAGGAACTGAAGGTCCTGGATCGGCAGTGCTGGGCTCTGCAGCACCATCTCCTGCAGCCCTTGGTCCCACAGCACCAGGATCAGTGGCACCTGTAGAACCAGCTCCTGCTGCAGGCTCAAGAGTGGCGGGAGGGAGTCGAGCCTGCGTGCACAAAACAAAACGGTAGCCAGTAGAACACAGGCCTTGAGTTGCAGCAGTACACAAATTCAAACAGATATAGGAGATATTTAGCCTGGCAGAAATCTCTCAAACTATGTTGTGGTGCTGGATCAGTGAGGTTTGATGCAGGCGTGGTTTGATACATGAAAGCTGTCCACTGGCCAGCCTGACACATTGATTTGAGGGGTATCGTGGCGTGTAGGTCCAGCCTGAAACACACTGATTTGAGGGGTATTGTGGCGTGCAGGTCCAGCCTGACACACATTGATTTGAGGGGTATTGTGGCGTGTAGGTCCAAGGCCATGTGAAGGAAAGGACTGCCCTCGAAATGCACTCTGCTTCCTGGCAAGATTGAATACCTGAGCAGCTGCAGTCTGCCGGATTTGTTCCAAAGAACAATTGAGGTTTGCGAACTTAATGTTTGCAAATGTGCCAGAAGTGGCGGCATGTTCCTTCCAGGCAGTGGCCGAGAAGTTCCTGCAGGAAACATGGGCACTCCATTTTCAATGCAGGTCTTCTTCTTGCTGATCTTATTGCATTGCATGAAGGCGTCCCTAGCAGAGCTTCAAAGCCAGCAAGGGGCTTGCATGATTTATTACTGGACCTTGTGCTCATGCCATCAGCAGTCAAAGCCACCTGGTTCAACATGGTCACGCAGGAAGCTTTAACAGGGTTATGCAAACAGAAGCCAGGACCACCCTACCACAAGTGTATGGAGGAAGGACAAAGCAGGGGATGTAGCTTGCAAGCCCTTTGGAGACTCTGACAATGACTCCTTGTCTAAGTGCACAGAGCACACAGCTGCAGTTCCAGGGCCTTAATTTTAACCAACAACCATGCAACCCCAAAATGATGCTCACCTCCTTGTGCCGCATTCTTTGCAAAGGCATTGAATAGCCTCTTGGCGGACAACTCCCCTCAAAATCTGCAAAGCTCGTTAAAATCACAACTTTGTGCTATTAGCTCAGGCCCGTGCTGAAAAACAATGACTTTTGGGGCCAGGATGAGTGACCAACTTCTGATTTTAACCTATTTGGGTATAGAGCACACACACCCCCTCACAACGAGCCACACCGCCCCAACCAGAGCCCATTTCACCCTCAAAACAACACAAAAGTACACTCTGTATGCTTTAAAAAAGCATTGTTGATGAAATCCAGGTTTGTAGGTGGTCAGTTTTTGCCCATTTCACTGTATTGTTCCAGAGGGGATTTTTTGAACATGAGTCCGGGCATGCTCATATTTTGACATGCCCTATTGTTATCATAAAACTAGACTACTGGTGGAGTTTGGGGTGGGACAGGTGATTCTGGGGGCCAGGGTCGGAGATCAGCCTCTGGTTTTGGCCTATTTTGGCTTAGACCGCCAAATATTCACTCACCACGTCCCAACCAGAGCTCAGTTTGCCTCCAAATACTACCATAATGCTTCTCCTATGGTATAATTGATATTGGATGTTGAAACCAAGTTCGGAGGGGGTAATCTTATGACCCATTTCGGCACCCGTTTGTATTTTGTAAATGATCCAAATTGCGTGTCTCCCTTACCACTGAGGCTTTTTGCTCCATTTCTTTTGCAATGATGCAATGGTATTCTTTTTGCACAAGGTCACCAAAACACCATAACTCATTAAATTTGGTGAAGTGGGTGATTTGGTGTGGAGATTTGGCTGTGAAGAGTACGTTTACGCCGCGGGAGATTGGGCACGGTGTCCCTGACTGGCAGTTTTAAAGCGAGGAGAACATACCCTGGGAGGGTGCCAAAACCATACCCATTTTGGCCTCAGGTAATCCCCTATGAGGAAATTGATGGAGGAACACTGTGAAAAACAAAGTGGCTACAAGGCCCTTGGGTCTTACACCCAGAGACCTACAGGTCCAGTAAATGTGGGTGTTTGATGCAAAAGAAGCAAGGCACTAGCTGGCCACCAGATGAGCGCGGCGGTCATCCTTGTGAAGTGCCACGTGGTTAGTCGTGCCAAAGCAGAGCAAAAGCATGATGAATGCAAGGGGCCTCTTACCCTCATGCGTCTTGCAATGTAGCGATCAAGACTCACCACTTCCCCTTTCTTTATATAGGTGACAGGCTGTCCGTCCAGCACTGCAAGGAGGCATTTCATCCTTTCTTGGGATTTCTTTAGATGCCAGCCTTTGCGATTCAGCTCTGCAGATATCTCTTGCAGTGCTGGACGGTCGGAATTCGAAGCAGCTGCTTCGAGTGCGATAAGCGGGGCTGCCAGTGGTGGGTGTGATGCTGGCATCATCGGTGGTGCTCCTGCCTGGCAGAAAGAAAGGCAGGTGATCAGGCACAAGCAAGAGTGATTTGACAAAAGCAGTGATGTATCTGTCTGCACCACTTAAACAATAACTACATGCCACCTTCAAGTGCTAGGGCACATGCAGACTCCCCTCTTCCACTGCCATGGACACAGCAATATGATTGTTGATATGATCAGCGATTCTGCAGTGCATTGTACGCAAAATGAATATTCTTTGAAGGGCAAAGATTGCAAAACGTCCTCTAAGCCAAACAGACTAGTCTTTCTGCCTGAACCTGGCGGACATGAAAAGCACCTTAAACAGTCATCGTTGACTGTGCCTTGCCCAAACCTGTACCTGTTCAGCCCTCAGAAGGGCTTTGGTGGCGGTCAGCTCGCCTTCAAGCGAGCCTATTTGGAAGAAGCCCTGTTGAAGCCTCTCTCTGGCTTGATGGAGGGAGTCCTGCCCAAAGCACAGAGAAGGGCCATGAGCGCTCCATCTGCCAAGTCGCAGATTGTTGCACGTCCACACGCAGCAGTTCCTTGATTTATACCCCTTTCTACAAGACCCCACCATTCACAGATGTGGATAAACCCCGCAAAACGGAGCTTGAAACGATGGAATTCACCACATAGAGCGGCTTATGCTGGACCACATAGAGTGGCTTATGCTAGACCAACTCACAAAGCTCACTTGCAGGAGTGGCATATGCTGGACCAGCGCACAGTGCTCACCTGCAGGAGAGTGGCTTATGCTGGACCAGCGCACAGTGCTCACCTGCAGGAGAGTGGCTTATGCTGGACCAGCGCACGGTGCTCACCTGCAGGAGAGTGACTTATGCTGGACCAGCGCACAGTGCTCACCTGCAGGAGAGTGGCTTGTGCTGGACCAGCGCACAGTGCTCACCTGCAGGAGAGTGGCTTATGCTGGACCAGCGCACAGTGCTCACCTGCAGGAGAGTGACTTATGCTGGACCAGCGCACAGTGCTCACCTGCAGGAGAGTGGCTTATGCTGGACCAGCGCACAGTGCTCACCTGCAGGAGGGCTGCATCCTCTCGCACAGCGCTAAGCTCTGCCCGCTCCTGAGCTAGGACAGCTGCTTCTTGGTCCGCAGCAACCTGGCTGCTCGCCAGCTTTGCCGTGAGCCAGAAGACCTCTGTCGCCTGTAAACAGCAGGCAGAGCAGCATGCCAGTGCATTGTAGCATGTGCAGGAGAGCTGGACTAAGCAGATCGGCCTGCACAAGCCCTCTCAAGCAGATTCAAGCTGCTTCATTGGGCAAAATGCATGGGGATTCCCTAAAAAATGAGCAGCACCAAGTTTGCGCGGCTTTAGCGAATAGAATGAGGACAACTTCATTCTAAACTTGACGCACCTTTTCCGAGATCACTTTTGCCAAATGGGTTTCAGTGGCAACTGACTTAAGGTCAACATAGGTCAACATAGGTCAACATAGGTCAACATAGGTCAACATAGGTCAACATAGGTCAACATAGGTCAACATAGGTCAACATAGGTCAACATAGGTCAACATAGGTCAGGTCGTCCTGCAACTGCCTGACCTTCTCCTGTGGGCCACGTCAGAACCGTGATGTCAGTTGCTTGAGGACAGCAGGCCAGATAACAAGCAAAACTTGACCAGGGCGATAATCATTACGTTCAAAGCATTAGAAATGGCTCTTGAATGCAGCTTACCTAAACCGTACCAATGGTCATGTTGGCAAATGCAAGCCTTGCATGTGCTAGGCAACCATGCTGTGTCTAGAAGCATGCCTGAAATATTTTGATCAAAATAAGTTTTGTCACGGGGATGCCCCTCACACGAGCACCACCATCTTTTACCTTCTCTTGGCGCAGTTGCAGCTGTGCGCTCTGCAGCACCTGCTCTTTGCCCACCAGCTGCTGCTGTGCAGCATCCAGCTCAATGGCTTGAGTCGCCAGCTCCCTCTTGACGGCCTCGCCCTTGCTCTGGCTGACTTGGAGCAGCTGCTGCAGGCCCTTCAGCTCTCTGTTCTTGCCTTCAAGCTCAACTGCACGTGCTGCGAGCTCAGCCTCCAGCCCTGCTTGTTGCTGCAGCTGCGCCTGGGCAGTTTGCTCGGCTGCAGCCTTTGCAGCCTCCAGTTGTGCCACCGCAGCTGCATGGCTGGACTGGGAGGCCTGCAGCTCCGCATTCAGCTGGGTCACAGCTCCCGCATGCTGCGCAACCACGGCCTCCATCTTTTCTTGCAGCCTGAAGGCTGCGTCCCCTGCTTGCTGGGTGGAAGCTGCAAGCTCCTCTTGCGCAGCTGAAAGCTGCACCTGGAGGTGCGCTGCCTCTGCGCGGGCCAATGCTGCTGCCTCCTTCTGCTGCCTCAGCTGGCCTTCCAGCTCAGCAGCTT
>LFIK01002380.1_pt1 | contig 15217 bp, 15 predicted proteins | sample 643401 | NCBI WGS metagenome assembly LFIK01 (sample SAMN03777447, study PRJNA286221) | soda lake metagenome | biome: soda lake; feature: Kulunda steppe; material: water; isolation source: sample T5-Br brine of Lake Tanatar-5 | place: Russia: Kulunda steppe | collected 2010-07 | reverse complement strand
GGCGGCGTTGAGGCACAGGGGGGGCGTGGGGGGCTGGACGTGTGCAGCGTTCCTCAAGCGCAGTGAGGGAACGAAGGAGGCCTGCCCGTTTTGGCTGTGCTCAGTACCTAGGCAAGGCTGGACCCCTGCCTGGTCCTCACCTGACCTGTGCCTCTGCTGCTGGGCTCAGAGCCGCGGCAACTTGCAGCCCTACCGCAGGCGAGCGCGTGTGCATGCTTTTGCATGAGGGCAGGCGCTGGTGGCCTCCCAGCCCAGTGTGCGCAGAGCTGGTGCATGGGCTTCTGTGCAGGGCGCTGGAGGTGTGGTTGCTGCTGCTGCTGCTGCTGCTGCTGGTGATGATGATGGTGATGGTGATGATGATGATGATAATGATGATAGTGGTGGTAGTGATAGCAATGCTGATAAAATTGTGACAAAGATGCTGATGCCCCTGGTGGTTGTGGCGGTGGTGCACGTGCAGGCGCTGCTCAGCTCGGAGCAGCTGCGCGTGCAGGGCGTGCAGTCAGACCTGGCTGCGCGCACCGCCAAGCTGTCGGCGCTGGAGCAGCAGGTGGACTCACTCAACACTGAGGTCACTGAGTGGAGGTCGCGGTGGGTGGGCAGGCGTGGCGGGCGCATGCGCTGGCATCCGGTGCTTTGCAGACAATTCCATGTGTCAACATGTGCGCTTGAGGGTGCAGATGGGGCAGGCAAGGACTTTGATTGTGATTCAATGTAGGTGTATGGGTGCAGACTGCCAGGCCCCTCCGCTGCAACGCCTGTCCATATGGCACCCCTCTCCTCAGCTGTGCCCCAGCCCCCCCCCTTGCTGCCACCCCCACTTGACACCCACCGTCTCCTCTCACTGTGTGCTCTGCTGCCATCCCTGTTTGGCACCCCATTGCCTCCCGAGGGCGCCTTGGCCGGCCTCCTTGTCCACGGAACCCCTCACCTCAGCTCTGCCCAAGTCCCCCATGCTGTCGCCATCCCTGCCAGGCACCCACCACCTCTGCTGTGTGCCTTGCGGTGCCCTGCCGCCACCCCTGGGCCGCAGGTACAACGGCGCGGTGGAGGAGAAGGTGCGCGTGATGCAGGAGCGGGACACGGCGCGTGACGAGGTGGCGGCCCTGCAGAGCAAGAGGGAGGCGCACTCACGCCAGCAAATCACGGTGAGCCCTGCGCAGCCGTGGCGCCAGTGGCGGTAGTGGCCGCTGGGGGGCGCTATAGGCAGAGGGCTGCAGGCTCTGCCAAAGCCCCATCATGCAGCGGCATGGTGATGAGCAGGAGAGGTGTGGGGAGCGATGGATGGGGAGGTGTGGGGAGCGGTGGCGAGCAACTGGTCTAGCATGCCAGCCCAAAAGTATGCCTCTCGAGCCGTGGACCGGGACTTGTGGACCTGGCAGTGAACAACAGCTGCTCACCGGTGCATGCCTCCAGTGCACTCACCAGCGCATGCGCGCAGTGCTCACCAGTGCATGCTCCGCGCGCGCCCTTGCACGCGAGCCACAGGTGGTGATGCTCGTGCAGCGGAAGCCGTAGGGGCAGGGAAGTTTTGGCGAGTGCTTGCTGGCTTTGCAGCAGCATTGCCTGTGCTTGAGTGTGATTGTAGGACATCCCTTGTGTCTCTCTTTCCCCCCCACCCCCTCACCTCCACCCTGCCTCCTGCCCAACCCCCATTCACAACCCAGGCTGGCATCCAGCTGCAGGAGCTGCAGGCACGCATGGAGAAGGAGGAGAAGTACAAAGCGGATGTGCAGGTGGGTGGTGCCCTGCACGCCTGCACTTGCGTACATGCGCGCCCACATTTGCGCACATGGGCGCCAGGAAGGCCCGTGCCTCAGCTGGCCGACAGGAGTGGGGCTGCCGTCTGACCCTGCACCAGCGCAGTGGCGGCCGCTGCTGCATGAGGGCCCTACGCTCAAGGCAAAGGGTGTCTGTCGCCAGCAGTGTTGCCAGCATGCTCCCGCACTCGAGCTGCCTGTTGGCCTGCAACACGCATGTGTGCCTGCCACTGCGCACTCCCACACACAAGCTGCCTGGTGGCCTGCAGTGTGCACTTGGGCACATGCCGCTGCTTGTTCCTGCGCAGGCCCGTCTGGATGCCATGATTGAGGAGGCGCGGGTTGCACGGTCTGAGGCCCTTGCCGCGCGCAGCAGCAGGGTCAGGCAAGCCACGCAAGCAGCCACGCTGGCCCTGAACGAAGGCGGCCCCAACCAAAAAGTAGAGAGCAAGGTGGACGGCAAGGTGGGGAGGAAGGTGGGGAGCAAGGTGGATGGCAAGGTGGGGAGGAAGGTGGAGAGCAAGGGAAGGAGCAAAAGGCAGAGCACGTCGGTCCTCAACGGAGCTGGCGCCCCACGGACCAGTACTGTTTGTTTAAAAGAAGGATGGCTCCCTTTGGATGAGCATTGACGACCGCAAGCTGCACTCCATCATTATTCGCAACTCTTACCCTCTACCACGCAAGGAAGCAAGAGAGCAGCTGCTGGTGGTGCCCCCTGACGTGGGTTTGCCAAGCTCCTAGCCGACGCGTGCTTGGTTACCATGCCGGCCGCCACTTATGCATAAGAACCACTGCTCGCGGCAGGCATTGACCCCAACTCCTGCTGCACACATCCCTGCTTCTGTGCTCAGGCTCAATGTCTGCGTGCGTGTGCATGTGCATGTGCATTTGCATGAGTGTGTGTATCATATTCAAAGGGAGAGGGAGGTCTGAAATAATGTGTGTGCGCAACTCAGCCCATTGTGCACCCAACACCCACGGCCCTTGCGCAACTCGGGTACTGCCTGCTGGGCTTCTTCCCAGTCAGCCCAGCATTCAAACAGTGTGGCTGAAGGACACGTCACATTGTGGCTGAGTGGGCCTCTCCCCAGGCACACATACCCCTTGGCCACAAAAGCACACCGTGCTCTATGCTGCGCAGGTGGTTGAGGAGCAGCCTTTGCAACAGGGCCAAGAAGACTCAGCGTGGGCCAATGATGCACCTGCTCCAAAAAAGGAGGAATGGGTGGAGCTTGCACGCAGCGTCCCAGTGGCTTAATGGACAAGGAGGGCTGCGTTTTCTTGCTGCTTTGTGGGATTGCGGCAAGAGCTCGACTTCACGCATGCCTCAGCCGGCTTGCCCACACTTCTATGATGGAAATCATGTGACAGAGCAAGCCGCACCACGTGCCTCAGATCCTTTTTTGGCGCCGCACCTGTTCGCCCTAAAGTGCTCAATGCGCAGATTTGTGCCTTGCGTTTGAATTGTCCTAGTTTGTTGGTGCATGTGAACATTTGACTTGCAGCCCGTGCAGTGTTTACAAGTTGCAGCAATCCTCGTTTGAATATCATTTGTACATTAGCGTCGCCATTTGCGATGCTGCCACACGTTTTGAGGCCTTGTAAATTTGTTGGTGCACAGGCTGAGTAAGCTTGAACATCGCAACATCATGCCAATCCTGTTGGCTTCCCGGTATACTTTTGGTTGTGCTTGCAATATTTCCCCCATTGTTTAAAGAAATTCTTTCCTCGTTCCGTCCTCTCTTTTTTATCCTCCATTCTTCCTTTGTAATTGACATACGGTTAGGGTTTACAAGGATAGGCTTTCAGTCAAGAAGTGCGACTGCTAGCCTGCTCATAAAAAGCGGGAAAATGTATAGCTTATTCTTGTTCTGGCTCAGAAAAGCAGACTAGTTCTTCCTTCTCCCTGGTGGAGGAGACTCACGGATCTTCGGGCAAATGTGTCTCCTTTTCCTTAACGGATGTAGGGAGTGGTTTCACTGCCTACGTATCAGACACATTGTGGACACCTGTGGTGCGAGGGAACAGAGACGCATAAGTCCTACGGAGAGAGACAAAGTGTGGATTGGTGAAATGGAAAGGACATGCTGGTCATCTTCAAGATGTACAAGTTGTACGTCAAAAGCATTGCACAAATCACAAGTAGGGAAGGAATTGTGAGTCCAGATCACTGTTTCAACTCGAAGGGTGTGGGCACAAAGTCTGGAGCGTGCCACGCTGCGAATAACATCATGTGGATGGTCAAGAAACATGTATTCAGGAAGGATGTATGGCGAATACGTGGCCAGGGCCCTCTTTGTACTACATTCTCTAGTAGAGAGGGCGCACCATTGATGATAAGCGTTTGCTGCCGCGCTCTCATGCATGCGTATCAGGATAAGGTGCCCAATATTCCAAGTGCCCATCCCTGAGGTCCACAACAAAACGATCAAGATCAAGTGGCTCATATTCCAGCAGCTTTTCTTTGAATATGTAGGATTGTGTCAGACCATTCATGGTAGAGAGGGCGTGGAGTGTGCTTTGAGAACGTGTTTTCAGTTTGAAGCACAAATAAAGCAGCTGAGATGACATGGGTACCACGATGGGCATACATGCGCTCCATATCTCAGTTTCTAAACATTGTATTAAATTGAAACTTTATGCAGCTTACAAAGCTGCAGTTCAACCGCAATTTTACGCAGCTTTCGAAGCTGAAGTTCAGAACTTCCTATTTAATGACTGAGGACATCTTATTTAATGATTGATTAGGTACCTAACGTCTGCTTTGCAGTAAGATTGTCCATTTCATCACACAAATCTAAGCTCAATCTTGCGTCGGGGCCCTTGGTTTCTTTCTTAACCTGTTTCATTTCAAAGGAAGTTCCTGATCATGCCAAATTTGATTGAGCTGGCTAGCAGCAATCCACCTGCCCTTACATCATTTTGTCAGGCAGTTTGTAATGCCAGATTAGTGTTCTTGCCGAATCAGTGTCACAACAAACAACATCTTCTTCAATGGTTGAACATGCACCTCGTTTTGCACAGCAGCATACCAGCACTTGTCGCAATGTCCATTTCTACTCAGGCTGCCGCGTTGATTTTCAAGCCCCTCAACTTGCTGTGTTGAGGCTTTTACAGTGTTAACAGGCAGCAAATGATCCAGTATTTATCGTTTGTTTTGTGTCTTCACTTGCTTGCTGAGAGTCTGCTCCATGCAGAACAGCTCCTACTACTACTTCTGCAAGTAGACTCTAGTAGACACACTGTGCTTAGTTACCACAACGTCGCCACTGGATCATTGTCTTCAAGTTGATCATCTATTACAGATCAGTAACTGTAAAATGACGGTCTTTAACGTTTCTTGCTGGTACTTAATAGCAGAGCTTCAGCAGAGCTTGGTGAGCTTGGATGAAATCTATCATTCTATCACAGAGTAAGCTGAAGTAAATTTTTGGCTTTCATTGTGAATCACTTAATGACAAAAGAGGAGAACCAAGGTGAGTGCTGCAAGCTGGCAGTGCAAGCTCAGAGGCTTTCAGAGCAGGGGTGGACCAGCAAGGACGCCAAACTGTGTGTGTGTCACGGTGTGTGTGCAAGCGTACGTGGGGAGCATAAGAGCATGTAGATGAAAGAATTCATGATGACAAACATGTGCAGCTCAATTAAGCAATTGTGTGCCCTGTCCTCACTGAGGGCAGATACACTGCGTGGCTTTTGCGCTTGGAGCCCTAAGCTAGGGCAACTAAGAGCAAGGCTCTGCGGTCTACTCTCACTTCTGAATGTCCACGTTTTTAGCAAGGTGTGTATTGCATCCAAATTGTTGACGAGACAAAAGCAGTGGAAATAGAGGTGAAAATTACATAAAACCGCCTGTGTGACCTTCTAATACACCATCACTCAACTTAGTTTGCGGAGATTATGGACACTAGAAAAAAGCTTTTGATCACACCAACAAAATTCGCACCCAAAATTCCACACAAAGAGGGAGGGATGTCTGCTTGAAATTCCCCTGATACTCATTGAAGCTTGTCCTCTTCACATGGGTCTGGCCACCGGGTACAAAAACCTCCCTCATTGCATACCATCGGGGTGATCCATACTGGCATTGTCTTTTTTCATCTTTGCTTGCATCGCCTAATCACAATTTTCAACATTGCAGCTAGCCTCCCTAGTAATAAACTTAACAAGGTAAATTATCTTGTGCTTCGCAATAAACAACTAGGAACGTGCAGGCTCAGCTGCATGTGGAACCGAAGAGATACACTGGAAGGTGAGTGCGGCAATGGGGCCATCCAACCTGTATAGATATTGAATAAAAAGGTTTGAACAAGCTGCGCAGCGCAGAATTGCTCAGCTGAGATGGAGCCTTCATCCTACTTTCTGCTGCTTTGAAGCTGCTCTGAAGCTGCTTTGACATTTCAGCAGAAATGAGCATCACCTTTGCTATATGCTTGGTCCTCTTACCTGTGCTGTTCAGCCCATTGCTTGTGACTGAAGCCTTCTCGAGGGTCCAGCAAATTGCTTAGCATGCCCTCCATAGCATACTCATGAGTGTACATGGAGGGCTGCTCATATAGTGCGATCTGGCAACTGTAGTTGTTCACAGAGTAGGGCAGCACTGTGCTGCTTGAGTCAATTACGAGTGCAACTATTCTTTCAACCAGACATGGGTCCAGCAAGATACATAGCTTGCAGCTCAAGGAAGCATCACCTGCTTCCGTGGGTGTCTGTTTTCCTGCCCATGCTACCTTTTGCAGCGACAGCTTTGGTGCCTTCTTTCTCTTTTCTTTCTTCATCTGGAAGCACTGTTTGTGTTTGTGTATTTTCAGCACGCACCTGTGCAATCCAATCACAGGGCGCGGCAGCTCGTAGGCGCAGAGATCCTCATCTTGTCGCTCGCCGCTTTCATCAGAGTGTATGTTAGCTTTTGCCCAAATAAGCCTGAAACAAGAGCGTACCAGTGTGTACATGGATAAGGGTAAGATCGGGATGATGGAAGCCCATGCATGGTGTGCTTGATGACATCAAGCAGTTGAAATGCAAAGAGTTCACTAAGTTTTGATTAGCTTACCTGCATTGTGAGGCAGGTCAATGTAGAATATTAACATTTATTGACATCCTGACATGCTCTCACCTTTCCGGTTGCTCAGCATCCAAATCCACCATCACCTGTCTCCAGCGTGGAGAGAGCAATTGGTTTTGGACTCGCAACCCTGAATCTGATCATCTGTCTGCAGGCAGCTGTCTGATTATTGTTTTGGGCTAGTGTACAGACCTACCAGGGCAAAGACTCGCTTGGGAAGCTGGTGGGCCGGGAGAATTGTGTATTGAGGGTGCACCATCTTTGGTGTCAGGCATAAGAGGAAACACAAAAGAAAAACAGCTTGAGTGGCGTGCAGTGCAGTGCTTTGGAGATGCACGCCTTCCTTTCTAGATATTAATACAAGTCATGCGCATGCATTGATGATGCTTATTAAGCGGTGTTGCACGAATTCGAAGGGGTCTTGCGTAATGATACGAGGATGCTACCTGATCTGTGGCTACTTTGGCCCCCTCATCCACATTGGTTTCTCCAAACCTGCTTTTTCAGCAGCAAGCTCCATATTATATGGATAATGATTATCATCAATTTTAGAGCCAGATCTGCCGCGTTGCATCCCATCTGCACAACACTCGTCATACAGTACCGACCGAAGAGCTAACTGAACAATGGGGCGTGCCAGGGGCGGGTGCACATCTCCAATCACTCCAATGGACTTTCTACCATAGCTCCTGCAAGTGGGCGTAGGGGATTTAGTGCTGTGCCCAGGGAATTCATGCTGTGCTATGCAGCAAAGCAGCATAAGAACTCACTCCATTCGTGAATCCAGTTCAATTTTATCAAAAATTTTCAGAATAATCGTATTGCTGATGCCACATTTTAAAAATGTCATGGCAGTTGAGGCAAAACCTCGCATTGCTAGTATTTTTACTCTTTTTGTCAACGAACGATTATTTTGCCAACGGGTGAGCAGTCTGAATGCTCGCAAATGCTGCACAGCTTTCTTCTGCGCGCATGGGTAGATCTGAATGCCAAATGTTGAGGACTCTGAATTGCTGCTACGTGATGGAAAAAACTACAGCTAGAAGTATCAGGTTTCAGGTATGTGCGTGCATTGCGGCTGAGTATTGCAGCATTTCAAGGAGGAGATAGTTACAATTAGCTCAGTTGGCATGGAGTGCCACCCTCATGAAACGATCTTGCCCCTGATTTTCACTTTGAAATAGTAAATCATTCATGATGATAAGTGTTCAGAGATTGCTAAGGTGACAGATGATGGTATGCTCCAGTAGAAAGCTTGATAACTTGCGGTACTATTGCAATGTATAAGCACCCATATAATCCTCCACAGGACGTCCTGTCACCATGTTTGCCAACCACAGATGCCTGTGCACAATACTCTGTTCTTTCTTCTCCATACTGTTATTTTCGCCATGAGCTCATTTTAGTTGTCTGTCGTGCGTATGCTCTACAGTGATTACTGCTAATGTTAGCAGAGACTATGATTTTTTCTTGTCTCTTTGGGTCCAGTCAAATGTCTATGCTGCAAGCCTCTTCTGTGCCTTCAGAGTTGCAAGAAGGAGGGTCACCCTGTATCTTGTTTGTGAAGTGATCTGGTCCTTATGCTTGGTCAGAAGCTCTCCCTAAGAGCATTGGAGGCGACTAAAGTTAGCCGCCTTTTACATGGGACTTGGTTTGTGCACATGAAGTGCTACATGACAACTATGCTTGTGCGCCAAGTCAAGGGGGGCCAGGATGGATGCTTTGGCCCAGAAAGAGGCCTGGCTGAGACCGCCATTCTGGGGTGTGCTGCGGCGCGCCCCTTGTGGCCACCTTCTCAGGGTGCACTGTGCACACCGAGGCCAGCAGCCCAGAGGGCTCTGCCGCTGCCAGAGCAGCCCTCTCTGCTGTCATGATGATGGTTTTGAAGCTCAGCGAGGTGACTGGCTGCATGCAATGGCGAGCTGCAAAAGCAGAGGCGTCAAAGCCGGCCCTCTGCTCCGCGCTGATCTCTTGCCTCTGCAATTGGGTGGGCAAGCAGTTGTCCTTGATCTGGCACGAAGCGAATATGCATCTTGAGTATTCCTTGTCCTTTTCCGCTGTGTTCTGTGTGAACGTGCGTCAAGAGCGCGCATTAGGAGCGGGCTTTCCAGGTTCTGGTTCAACCCAGCATATCTGACCAAAGTCTCAGGCAGGTCTGATTGGCCAATGATCAAGCTTACATTTGGCAGCATGTCTGGATCGACTGGACTTGCGGGTTGCTCAAAAAGATGGAAAACCTGAAGCCTGGAAAAGGGCAAATTTTTTTGCAATAGGGATTGATAGGTTGGTTGCAGATACTTGTAGGCCAGCTGTAGTTCATATAGATTGCCCTGCAAAATTATCACCCCACACCTGTCTTCCGTGCTTGATGGCCTCAAGTACTCTGCAATTGTATCTCCTGAAAGACCCTTTTGTGTGAGTGTTAAGTTGACACGCGCCCACAGCAGCCTGCCAGGAGTGTCAGAAAATAATCATCTTCAATGTAAAATGGAAACATCAATGAATGCCTCCTTGCTTCCAGATTATGTGAGGCTGTTGCTTCCCGGCACTCTATTCCAATACTTCAGCAAGGGCTTGCAAACCATCCCCATCCCCACCCCGCTAGCTCCCACACACATGCACACGTGCCTAACCTGCCGTGGCACACTCCAAACCCTGCAGGCTCATAGAAGCTTAAAAGAGTTATGTTGTGCAAATCTGCTTAATCAATCAAACCCTTAAAAATCTTTTTTTAATCAGGTTGCAACACACTTGTGGAAGGCGGCCTCCTCTTTGTCCATGCTGAGCATGAACAAGGCGTACGTACGCCCTGATGCCTGGTCTGGGGGATCAATACTGCAAAAGGGCTCACGTGATGCCTGTGTGCACGCATTACAGACGTATGTATACACCACAGACAGCAGCAGGTGTGTACGTACACCACAGACAGCAGCAGGTGACCCAATCACTCTTGCAAGCTAGATCGCTAAAGGAACAATTGTGTTCCACAAACTTAGTGTCTTGTTGGCAAAACCAAACTTTGTGTGTATAGGCACATATAACCGCACACAACTTACATGCATGTGATCAAGAAGATCTGAAAAGTATGCTTACCAGTGTGCAAGGCACATGCATCCCCTGTTGAAGCTGTAGGTCACCAAACCTGTGCATGTTGCATCCTGTGAGTCGTACTTGGTGAACAGCAACAGCAATTTGCAAACGGGCCTCGACGTCTAGGCGTGCAGATCTGCAAATAATCATGAGCCGGCACATAAGCACGCCATACCTGATCACCAGCTGCATAGGACCTCCTCGAGTGATTGGTGCTGGAGCCTGAATGGGTGGCATTCCAAGTGGATGAGGAAGCTCCTCTGTGGTATAATACATCGCAAACTGCAGTTCAATTGCAGATTTGGTTCCGAAATGTGATTTTGAAAATATTCATTTTCGTTAAAGTTTATTTTAAGAGATTTTTTGAGAAACTGCATTTTGTTTAGATAAAGATGCTTTACCAGAAGCAGGTTACTATTTAGTTGGTAACATGAATGACGTTTTAGCGCTCCACAAAGGAACAGAAAATACATCTGACCAAATTGTTGAATTTGAAGTGGGCCCCTGCCAAGGAGAGCAGAGCTGCCAAGTCCTACTTATGCCAAACTTTGCGAAGGCTAGCCAAGCGCTTGTATCAAACTCACCTGTATAGCCTTGGGTGTCAAGCACCAGCGCGCATCAAGCCAAGTTCATGTTAGGGTCAGCGCTCAAGTTGGCTTGCAGCACAAAGGACTCAGGTGTCAAGTCGGCTGCCAATCTGGCTGGATCTATCTGCAGGTCAATAGGAATGTTTTTGCAACCAGATCAATGTGACAAGTAAAAGGAAATAAAGAACTTTGTTTTGGCACTGGAGAAGGTCAAACACTGTCAGGTTTGGTAAGGCATGCTGTTTGAGGTACTTGTTGCAACAAACAGGCACGGTAAAATTGTCTTTGAGGTCGCGCTGTTCCTGTCTTCAGGCCTCCTCTCTATTGTCTTGTTGTTGAGGCAGGAAGCGCCAGAAAAGTATGAAGATATCTGCAGTCTTTCTTGAGCTTGATTTCTTGGCCTTTCTTTGGCCATCTTCCAGCACCAATTTCCAGCAGCTCATCGCAAGCACATGTGTACAGCCACCTCCTTGCGAGACATGAACAAGTGTGCGCATCACATCATGGACTGCTGCTCACAGCGGACAAGCAAATCGTCCACAATCAGACCCACTGGCCATGGCTCGCAGCCCTGAAGAGCCGCAGCCCCTTACAGCCCACTCTCCCTTACATGTGGTGTGCAAGGCTGGCACTGTGGTGAGACAAGAGTTGCTGTGCTGCGCCTGCCAAACAAGGGTAGCTGAGCCGATGCATGCAGGCTTGCATCCCACACCATAACAAAATGAGGAACAGGCAAGAAGGAGCCCAGGGATAGAGGACAGGGAAAGGCAAGAGCGCTGAGAAGCTTGGCAGAGCCAGCAGAGCAGGTGGAGGTGGAGGTGGTTCAGGCAGTTGCCTACTTTGTGCTGGCAGCGGAGAGCAGTGGTGTGCATGTGCTTCAAGTAACAGCCTTAGCCACTTGTAGTCTCCAAGCAAGGCCCCCACAAGCGCAGTTTCTCACAATGCATGTAGTCCATGCCTGTCAAAATCTCCGCCTACCCTGCAATGGTGCCATAGTGGGCAACCGCTCCTCGGCTGGTCGTTTTTGGTCAGCGCTTCCATAGCATTGCGTGCTTTGTTGACACATGTTGAGTGCATGCCCTTGCCTTCAGGTTGCCTTCCCCCTTGCGCTGCAGCGATCCTAGCCTGCACTGCAGCACCTTGATCTGTGCCGGGGTCATTGCACTGTTGGTCAACCAACCCCACACAGCAAACTGATCAACGCCTCACCAGGCATGCCACACCCAACACCTCGCTTCCGTCCGCCTGGCCCCTCCATTCCCCAAATGCTCCCCATGCCACACTCAACACCTCGCTTCCGTCCGCCTGGTCCCTCCATTTCCCATATGCTCCCCATGCCACACCCAACACCTCGCTTCCGCCAGGCTGGGCCCTCCATTTCCCATATGCTCCCCAAGCCACACCCAACACCTCGCTTCCGTCCGGCTGGGCCCTCCATTTCCCATATGCTCCCCAAGCAACAGCAGTGCATGCTTGTCTGTCTCCCATGCTCCCCCATGCCAATCCACCTGTACCTCGCGCAGTCCAGCTATGCGTGTGTGCGCGTGCGCGTGCATGCATGCAGACCTGGGACCTGGAAGGCGCAGCAGACCGTGAGGAGGAGGTATAAAGAGCGGCTTGATTAAGCCCTACAGGAAAAGGAAAAGCATATGGGCCAATGCCTGAGCCAACGACGATGCCTGAGCTAACGATGATGCCTGAGCTGAAGATGAGCATGAAGACAACGATGAGTAGACTGAGGAAGAGGTCATCAAGATGCGAGTGGTGTAGGGGGGCGCGGCCACCGCCATGGCCAAATGCTTACAGTGGCAAAGATTTGTCATGTGGGGCTTGGAGTGTACGGAAGGGGGTTGCCGGGGCGGGGAGCCATGGCTCGCTACATGTGGCAGTGTCTCCCCCATGACTAGCTGTTCTAACCAAGGTGCTTGGTTGTGCTTCGAGCAGCAGCAGTGTCTCATTTGGACAACACAAACCTCTAGCCGCTGGCCGTACATGGCGAGTAAGGGAGCAACCTGCACGTGCTGTCCCCACGCCACGCTACAGACAATTATTGACCATGCGCTTGAGGTGCCAGCCAGGGCCACCTGCACACACCCAGCTGCGCAGGGCAGGGCCCAAGCATTAACGCTTTGGTTGAATTCTCAGTGCGCCCGGCCTACAAAGCCTGCCAGCCCCGCTCACAGGATCGCTCTGCTGCGCCTTGCACTCGGCCAGCTGCAACTGCGCTGTGTGCACAAGCTGGAGTGGCTCTGCAGGTGCAGCCTGCCTGGGAGGGATTGCATGCTGCAGGTGCTGCGGGGCGTGGACGCATACTAGATGAGGGTGAGCTGCAGTGCGTGTGCGCACGGGCGGCGTGAAGGGGACCATAACCGATTTAAAGCGGAACCTGGAAGAACACCCTCATGACAAATGAGCACGGCCCACACCTCTGCCTCTCAGCCCGCATGTGCTGCAGCACCCTCTCACGGCAGCGGGGAACGTGGCAAGCCAGCTGTGAGAGCGTGTGTCATACCCTTGAGAGCGGGTCATGTCTTCAAGAGAGAGTGCCGTGCCTTTGAGCGCGTGTTATGGCCCTAAGGGTGCATCACATCCTTGAGAGCGCGCCATGCCCTTTAGGGCGTGGGTTGTGTTCACGCGAGCAGGGTGTGCCTATGCGCCAGGGAGGGGGGGCCTGCTCTTGCTCCAGGGGCTACTGGTGATGTGAGCGCCCACATTCGCAGACTGGTGCCTCTGATGCGTGCTGTGCGCAAGACTTGCGATCCACAGACTCTACCTTGCTTGGAGCAACAGCGCAGGTCTTGCTTGCCTTAAACCTCGTGCGCCACCTTGCCCCGCGTTCTACCCTGAACTTTGCGCTGCTACCGACGACATGAATGAGGCATGCCACACGCAATGCTTCCGCAGTCTGCCTTGGGCCAAGCATACCCCACCCCCCCCTCAATGCAAAAAGCGACACGCATGCACACACGCACACACACACACACACAAGCAGGCACACACACACACACACACACACACACACAAGCAGGCACACATGCACTGTGCGACATGCCAGGTGCAGGTGGTGATGACCAGGGACGAGGCTGTTGGCTTTGCCAGCACAATTTTGTCCTCGTGCTGCCCAAACCCGGTCACCCTGTCCCTGTGCAATGGTCACCCTGTCCCTGTGCAATGTGCGCCAGCCCATCCCCCTCTCCCCAAGCACCGCCACCCTTACCTGGTACCTGCAATGCCTGCGCCCGGAGAGGTAGGCCAAACGACACACACATGCAAACAAAGGCACACACACGCAACCGGTAGGCCTTTTGGCTTTTGGGGTGGCACCTGATTTATGCAGGTCTGTGTTGCTTTAAAGAAGGAAGGTGTTAGCCATCAGACAGCTGACAATCCTCGATACTCTGGATGTCACAGATTGGACAGCCTGCCTTTAACCACATCTCATAAACATAAAAGCGGATCCTTTTCCTAGAAACGCAAAAACGACACACCCATACCAACATCCACAGGGCATTGTTGAAATGATTGGAGGCTCTGTCACACCCATGCATTTCCCTTAAATACAAGGCCCACCTGGCATAACAGGCAATGAGTTTGCTAATGTGATTGCAGAACATGCAGCCTTTTAAAACAGCAGGCACAAATAAATACATTTTCCACCTGCACCTGGACCCTCTTTCTCAAATTCATCTGCTCGCTGCTGACAATGTAGCAAACTCCTCATCATCCAGTGTACACCTTCCCCCCTTTGAAATATCAAAGGCAGGCTGAAGGAGCACATAAGCAAATATCACATGCTAGGATGGATTAAGCCATCAGTCAAAATGTGACCGGAAAAAAGCATGAAAAAAAACTAGAGGACAAGGGAGGAAAACGCAGCACAGAATTAATACAGTCAATGAGTCTACCAGACCACCTGCATCAAATGAAGAGGCGTGTGAGCAAATGAATGATAGCATGGGGTCTAGCACTCTGCAGTAACCAAGAGTGAGGGAAGCAAATAAATGTCATTCGGCAAAACTTACGTGTGAGGAGTCATGTGTGGGTCTAGAATATCAAACATGGTCTAGATCATCAATCTCTTGCTGCGGGCCATGCTGCAAGAAGAGCTTTGAACCAGCGCTTGCCTGGATAAGACAGTCAAACCATGCATTGGAAGATTAATGGTTTCTGATTTTAGAAAGGCATCTTCCATTTGTTTGCTGTTCAACACCTTAACAGCAAAACACAACAGAACCAAGGACTTGTACAATTAAAAGAGCCTCTTTGATTCTCTTCTATTGGCCTTTGAACCAATCACAGCCAAGATGAAAATTTTGTCTATATTACAGGGAAAGCACAGCTGTTAATTTGCCAAGCATTCTGCGCTCAAGCAACATCTACATTTTTGGTAGCAGCAGCAGGTGCAGCTTTGCGCAGCCCAAGAGCACCAGAAGCAGCAACTCCACCTCCAGCAGCAGAGGGAAACCCAAGCAGTGGTAAAGAAGCACAGAACAGCCATGAGGGCCCTTGAGGCCCGGCTCCTGGAGCAGCGGCCACAAAACCCCACTGACAGCCAAAAAGAGAGGCAGATCAGGCTGGAAGAGGAGGAGGAAGAGCGCCTGTGCGGGGCTCAAGCTGCCCAGCTCCAGCCGCTCAAGGCGGCTCACTCCCAGCAGCGGAAAGACCTCATGCGGATTCATGAGCGGCAAAGGCAGCAGCAGGCAGCAGCTCAGCCCCCT
>LFIK01002379.1_pt1 | contig 15219 bp, 26 predicted proteins | sample 643401 | NCBI WGS metagenome assembly LFIK01 (sample SAMN03777447, study PRJNA286221) | soda lake metagenome | biome: soda lake; feature: Kulunda steppe; material: water; isolation source: sample T5-Br brine of Lake Tanatar-5 | place: Russia: Kulunda steppe | collected 2010-07 | reverse complement strand
TGTGTGTGTGTGTGTGTGTGTGTGTGTGTGTGTGTGTGTGTGTGTGTGTGTGTGTGTGTGCGCGCGCGCGCATGTGTATGAGTGTGTGTGCATGTGTGCGCGCGCACATAGCTTCGTAAGTGTGGGCCCCTCCTTCGACCCGAAACAGCCCCCTCCCCCAGACACCACAGAACGCAGCCGGCAAAGTTCCTCCCTCCCCTGCCCGCGTGCGCACCTGGATGGCCCCCTCCACAAACAGCTCCTCCACCAGCGTGCGGTCCCGGTCATTCAGGCCCGCATGGTGCAGGCCAATGCCAAACTGCGTGCGCATGGTCGGGGTGTGAGCAGCTGAAAACTGAGCATTGGCATTTGAGGATGATCCCTGTATCAGCGACATTCAAGTCTGCATGCTGAAGTCATGGGGGCCAAGGCGAAATCGCATGCCATGTTTGCACCCGGATTCAGCTGAGCCCACACTGTATCACCACACCACCCATCGTTACCTGCAGCGTGTGCTTGAGCGCTGCATCCCTCACGCCCGCGCACACCTCCTCCAGCTCCTCCTCGTCCATGTGCACCCACTGCTGTGGCCGCTCATCAGCAGCTGCGTGTGTGTAAGCATGTTGCGTCCCATGTGCATGCGCAGGGGTGCAGGAGCAGCGTGCACACCTCCTTAAAGTCACCATCCGCAGCAGCTGCAGGGAGACAGGGGTTGGGTGGAGTGGCTCTGCCATCACAGCTCTGCTGTCAAGCAGCAGGTGCTAGTGCGCACAAACACACATACACGCACACACTCACCCGCGCATGTGATGAGGTCCAGTGCTGTCAGGCGCGTCTGGCGGCGTGACGACACGAACACAAGCACCGGCTTTGTGGGCGAGTGCATCTGCCAAGGGGAGGTGGAGGCGCGTTGAATGAGTTGTCTGAGGCCATGGCTGGTGAAGAAGTGCCGGGTCCACGCCCTCCGGATTGGCGCATGAGGATGCACGCATGAGCGCCAAGCTGTGTGGGTCAGCGCATAGGCAAAATTGAGGGAAGGCCCATTGATGTTGGGTGAAGCAGGAAGGGGTCGTCACGAGGCGAGCACAAGATGCACCGCCCCTGCAGTGCATGCGCATGGGGGGATCCACTGACGCCGCGCCACAGCCTCTGGGAGTTTGGGGCCACTTGCTTGCGCACCGACCTGGATGGCAGCGTACGCGGGCTTGTTCATGGACGCCATCCTTGGGCAGTAGAACTTTCCTGCAGCAGGTGAGATGGAGCAGTTGCGGGCGAGGGGAAGGGGGGGCTGTGGGTGGCGTTGATAGCTGGTGAGCGCCTCTCCTTTTCCTTACCCTCCTTCATTGCTCGCGCAGTTAAGTCTTAAGAGCTGGTGAGCACGATTGGTGAGCACGAGCAGCATGCTGGGGGAGGTGGCATGGCCCCGCACCTGGGAAGCCCTGAATGTGGGCCTCAAGCGGCACGGGCCGCACGCTGGGCTTGAAGTTGAACAGGCCTGCGCTGCTGATGCCCAGCCACGCGCCCAGGTCCTGCTCGGCGGCAGGGGTGCAGCGGCAACACACACCAGTCAGTGCGGCTGCAGGGCAGGTGGCTGGCCTGGCGTCGAGCAGGCCTGCGCTGCTGATGCCCAGCGGCGCACCCAGGCCTGGAGGCAGAGGAAAGGACGGCCCACCCACAGGCGCGCCGCAGGGGCTCCGGCCTGAGCCAGGCACAAACGCGCGAGGGAGCACCATCCTACTGCACGCGTGCGCCCGTGCACCCTCGCACCTGTGCGTTGGCAAGGGCAGTGGACAGCCCCACGAACCGCACGTGGCGCTCTGTCTGGCCCGCGATGTACCTGTACCACACAGAAAAGGGTGGCATGGAAGGGGGGGTGGGGGGGAGGGGCATGACCAGCAAGCGGTGCAGGCTGCTTGGCGCGCGCGCACGGCTGCAGCAAAGCCTCAGCATTGGGGAGGGTAATGGTGCGCCGCCAGGGAGTGCACACAATCACCTCATGCAAAGCCATTGATTGCGCGTGACTGACACCTCAGGCAAGCCGCCCTGAACAACGCAGCAGCACGGCATCCCATGGGGGGAGCCCCCCCCCTCAGCCATTGAGTGAGAGCATGCGGCGCGAGTCGTTGAATCCCCCGCGCCCAATTCGGGGCACGGCTTCTCACGCACCTCATGCGCGACACGATGACCTCCAGGATGGGCCCCCTGTCCGCGCCCAGCAGGTGGATCTCGTCGATCACCACCAGCCCCACCTGCGTGCGTGCGCGTGTTTCCGGACGTGTGGGCACATTTGTAGGCAGTGCATTTGCGCACGACCCTACACATTTGCACACATTTGGCAGAGACACGCGTGCGCGGGGTGTGGGCGCAACGGGAGCCAGAGCAGAGAGGGTGTGGGGTGAGGTCAAGGAAAGGCCTCACGGCACGCCCATTCCTGGCCACTGCCCAGACAAGCTACCCCCCTGCATTGTCTTTCCAGTTTCTTTCTCTTTTTCCCCCAAGCGTGAGTGCGGGCACCGCGAGCGTTGCTGAGGCAGCAAGCACCAAGGCGAGGGCGGCCTGGTGGGCTGTTGAAGGGCTCGTGCACGTCAAGCGCGCCTGCCCGTAGGGTGGTGGAGCAGGCGCTTCACCAAGGGACCCACCTTCTTCACATAGCCCCTGGACTGCCAGTTGCGGCTGATGCCGTCCCACTTCTCGGGTGTGGCGATGATGATGTCGGCCGCGAGGAGAGCCCGGAGGTCGGGCGTGTAGTCGCCTGCAAGGAGGGTGAGGGGGTGAGCGAGGAGGGGGGCGCCAGTGAGCCACAGTTACACCTAGAGGCACAGGTGTTAAGGCATGCTGGCGGGCATGAGGGGAGACCTTTTGAGCCTGGACAGCCTGCCGTAGGCACCACCCCCAAACAGAGCCACACCTCACCCACACAAGTCTAAGCTAGCGCACGCAGACACTCAATCACACGCGCGAGTGCGCGTGCACCTGTGAGCTCCACCAGGCTCTTCCCCAGCTGTGCGCACATGCCGTTGCCCCAGTCGTTCACGCGCTCGCGCACCAGGGCTTTGAGGGGGGCAATGTAGATGATCTGCATGCGCACACAGGCATCGTATCGGGGGGGGGGCGTGAGGTTGAGTGGGGGTATTTGCATGGGTTTTCGCGCAGCTCAAGTGGTGATGCCACCTGCACGCGCGCATAGACAGGGAGTGGCAAGTAGAGGTCGTGCGCGGGTGGCCAGCATTAAGCCAGCATCAGCGGTGCATGCAGCACTCTGCAACCTGGCTTCTGGGGGCCGACACACGTGCTTGCGCGCGCAGACATAGGTCATCTCCTGTAGTGCAGCACGCACACGTATGTGCTGCGTGTACCAGCGTGGCTGTTGACCCCCCCTCCCCCCTCACCTTGCTGTCAGGGTGCTGGTTGAAGATGCGCATCATGGCCAGCTCCGCGCTGATGGTTTTGCCTGCAACAGTGTGTTGAGGGGAGGGATTGAAGGGGGCATTGAGGATGAAAGGTAGAGACCGACTGGAGAGGGGCCGTGAAGGGAAGTGCGCAGGCTAGCTCGCCCCACTCCTCCTGCACCAAGAACCCAAGAACTGACCTGGAGCCTGGTTGAGCTGGCACGCAGGCAAATCCTACCATTCCCAACGCCGCATAGGCCCCTCATGCACTGCTCCCTTGCTGTGGGCTATGCAATCCTGGCGCGTGCGCTGCTCCCTGCCCCCCGCCGCGCCCGCCTCACCTGACCCAGTGGGTGCGCCCAGCAGCACGTTCTCATCCGTGTGGTAGATGGTGTGGAAGGCCTGCGGCACATAGAGGCATGGTCGGGGGTACGTCCAACAGTGCTGGTGCGGGCATCCCCCCAGTGCAACGCACATGGTGGCCGACCTGGTGTCGATGGTTGAAGTGAGTCGCGAATGCCACACACACACACACAAGCGCACACACGCCCTCCTGCTCCCATACACACGCACATACACACGCCCACACGCCTTGCACAGCCGCACGCCCTGCCTGTACCTGGGTCTGGATGGGGTTGAAGTGCGTGAACTTGCCCTCGTACAGCGCCTGGTAAGCGGGGTTGCCCAGCGCGGACAGGGGCAGCGGGTCCAGGTCCAGCAGCTCTGCGCACGGACCAACCCCCGGTCACAAGTACATTGTAAAAAGCATTTGACGACACCTGTTCCCATTGGACGACCCGATCATGAGCACCCTTTCTCGCATATTCCTGATGGCCACGATGCGTGAGCAAAATGGTGGAACGCAGGCCTGCGCCTTACCAAACCCACACAGGCATGAGGTGCGAGGTTGAGGGAGCAGCCTCTTCCCTCTGCCTGACAACCAAGCTCAGCAGGAGCCAAAAGAGGCTGCCGTGAGGGTTGGAGGACCACAACTGTCTTATCATCTGCCACATGGGTGCTGGGCCCCAAAGCACCATTCGCCTGCACCTGTGTTGGGCGGCATGCGCTCCGGCAGGATGAGGTTTGCAAAGCTCAGCGGCAGCAGCTCCTCCGCGTGCAGCCAGTCCTCACTGATTGCGTGTACATAGTACTGCGGGCAGGCAAATGGCGGCGGGGGCCTGAGGTGAGACGACTGCCTTGAGCACGTGAGAGTTTGCGTGGGCATGGGGGTGAGGGAGGAAGCAGGAGGGAGGAGAGTGGTTAGCCCTGAGTTCTGGGGCACTCTTCCAGGCGATGCCCTGCACATGCCCTTCATGTGTCACAACCCTGCCCCCCAAGAAGAGCACAGTTGGTGCCCCACCCCTTGAAGGAGGCAGGCACCCCGCAGGCCCATACCCACCTGGCTGGGCATTGGCTCAAAGATGGGGATGGTGAAGGCCAGCGTCTGCTCGCCCTCGTGCGCCATCTTCTTGGTCAGCAGCCAGGACTAGGCATGAGGGTGGTGGGATGGAGCGCCGCGATGAGCACAGAGCTTGGGGCACCGCGGGAGCAGAGGTGGGTGATAAGGGTGCGCCCTGGCAGCCTCTGCTCCCGAGGGCGTGGCGTTTACCTCGTCTCTGGCTTGCTCTCTCAGCATCCCACACCCACACACATCCACACACGCACGCACGCATGCACGCACATGCGCACGCATCCGCAAATGCACGCATGCACACATGCACGCACGCACACACACATGCATGCACACCTGCGCACGCACTCACGCGCACACGCACGCACGCGCGCACGCGCACCTCCGAGTGGTAGATGTGCTCATTCGCGCTGTCCTCCACCAGGATGAGCCAGCGCAGCGCCTGGCCGTGCCCCTTCTCGCGCCACTCAAAGTCCGCGCGGATGGAGAGCTGCACGCGCAGCACCGTGCGCGTGATGGGGTGCAGGGAGGCCGTCATGTGCAGGCGCGGGAAGGCGGCCACGCAGCCCGCGATCTGGGCGCCTGCAGGGGAGGTGGCAGGGTTGGTGGCATGGCATGGGTGGGTTGCCTTCTTGTGGTTCGGGCGATCTGGGCGCCTGCAGGGGAGGTGGCAGGGTTGGTGGCATGGCATGGGTGGGTTGCCTTCTTGTGGTTCGGGCGATCTGGGCGCCTGCAGGGGAGGTGGCAGAGTTGGTGGCATGGGATGGGTGGATTGCTTTTCTGTGGTTTGGGTCTGTGGTTTGGGGGTCGGGGCCAGGTGGCCACGCTATACGGTTCCCATGACTACCCCAGGACGCTTGCAGGTAAGGATGAGGGTTAGGTTAAGAGTTTGAGTGAACATTAGGGTGAGGCCCCAGCCAAGCGCCTCCATGGGTTTGGACCGCCAAAGCAGCCGCGGCCGGCGCAGCAGCTCAGCCCCATCCAAGTCCCTCCTCCCCAGGTCGCACCTGCCGCAGGGTGCCTGACTGCTGCCCCGATGTCCGAGGCGCTCATGTCGTACAGGTCATCCAGGCCCAGCCCGCGCTCCTCCAGCTTGGACAGCAGCTGCAGGTGCGTGCGTGCGTGCGTGCGTGTGCATTTGTGTGCTTTGTGTGTTCAGGTGTGTGTGTGTGCGCGTGCGCGCCCATATATCTGTTGGTGCTGTGGTGTGGTTGTATGGTCAGACAGGCGACAACGCAGGGGTTTCCCCCTGCTCTGCGCACTGCCCCGCTGACAGCCGGCTGCTTCCCCCTCTGCCCAGCAGCACGCCATCCCACCCCCACAACCGCTGCCCCCACCTCATAGCTGAGCGTGTGCTCAAACTGGCGCAGGGGGTGCGCATCCAGCCACAGCTTGTGCTCCAGGCACTTGCACAGGGTCAGGCAGGTCTCCGCCAGGCTGCTCCACTTGCGCCTGCAGAGGGTGGAGACAGGCTGACATGGAGACAGGCATACATGCACACATGCCTTCTCACTGCGCGCATGCATGCATGCTTGCAGAAAAGCGAGCCTGAGCACAAGAGTGCACATTTCATGGTATCTACCACCCTCTGCGGGCCAGGCACAGACAAGGAGGTCTGAACTACGGGCGCTCATGGCATTCAATGCTTCAGCCTCATGCAACATGCAACACACTCCAGCAGCATCAGCACCTCCTTGCTTTGACCCCCTGTACAGCCTGTGCTTGGGGAAGAGGGCCAGCCGCGGGAGCAGCGAGCGCCAGCAGTGCGCACCAACAGCCAGGCATGCACCCACCGCAGCGCAATCTCAAACACCGCTCGCAGGATGCGCGGTGAGTTGGTGGCCATGTACATCATGTCTGCGATGAGGCTGAAGGACTCCACGCGCGCGCGGCTGACGCACGCCTGCAGGCAGCAAGGGGGGTCAGGCAGGGGCATTTCCGCAAGGACAAAGGGGAATCAAATGAGGGGGGCGTGGTGGTGGCGGCGGCCAAGACCAGTCAGTCAGCACCGGGCCTGCGGACTCAGCGCGCGCTCAGCCCACGCGTGCCTGCAAGCAGGAGAGGGGCACTGCTGATGATACAGGGCGACTCTCGAGCAGACATGCTGGCAAAGCACACGTTGAATGTGCAGCCTGAGTCCCTTTTCCCCCTCTGCCCAGCTTTCCTCCCCTCCCTACTCCTCAGTCAGCGCCAGGACATTCAGCGCCAGGACAGGCACCTACAGAGCGCAGCCCACGCAACCCACCTGGAGCAAGATGTTGGCCTTGCCGTGCTTGTTTTCAATCCCGCCCTTCACCTACAAGTGGGGAATCAACCGAGGTGGCCCTGGTGAGCCTTCACACGTCACAGCTTGTGGCGCCAAGGCTCCAAGCAATCAAGGACGATGTGCACAGACGTGCAGTTTGCCATGGCAGCCCTCCTCAGCTCAAAAAACCACAAGAGCACCAGCATTGCCTCTCTCCCACCGTCACACAGCAACAACACCACTGCATACTCACGTCAAAGGGGCATGCCTCCCTGCTCAGCTTCTCCACCTCCGGCATCTCCTCCTGCAGCGTTGGCGGGGGGTGTGTGGCAGGGTGCGAGCGTGGCTGCTGCGCTGCTGCAACCCTGGGCAAGTCCCAACCCAAGGCATACTGAAGCTCAACCAGCCTCTGACGTCTCGGTATAGAACCTGTGCTGGCCAGGCGCTTGCAAGCAGGCACGTGCTTGCCAACAGGCAGCCTACCCAAAGCCTCACACGCTCCCAGTCTGCGCACAATCTGAGCAGGCCGCTTGCGCACACCCCACGCACCCACCTCCCTGACCATCATGGACTCGAACTCCGAGCTCTGCGCGATCATGCTCAGCACCTCCGCCTCCGTCATGTGCGGCTTGAGCAGCGAGTTGAAGGTGATCATGCTCTGGTGCCTGCAGGCAGGGAGGCAGGGTCGTGCGCTTAGTGGGCTTGCCCACCCAGACTCCCACAGGGCACATCGACGGGTGTGCGCAGCATGGCACGCACGACCTGCACAGATGTGTCCGCTCACATGCAGCAGCTGGTGGAGGACGCAGGCGGCGTGCTGCAATTGCAATCGCCTGCCTCTGCCTCCACCAACACCTTGGTATATGTGGAGCGACACCCACAACACACAACGCCTGCGGCAGCTGCACAGCAGCACTCCTGGTGTCAATCAGTGGCGCAGCCCTCTGAGCAGGGCCCCCCAGGGACGACACACCGCCTACTGGGAGCAGTGGCGCACCTGATGTAGTAGTGGGAGGCCACGCGGCCCAGCTCCGTGACGTACAGGTTGCCGCTGCGCTCGTCAAAGACCGCCATCTGCAGGAGCAGGGTGTTGAGGGGGTGCTGCGCTCATGCTCGCCTAGTGTGCCACAGCCTCAGTGCAGGGGTGCAAGCAGGAGCACCAGGGCAAGGCAGGGCTGATACGAGATGGGGCTGCCCGCTGCATCAAGTTGCAATGAGAAAAGGTACCCCCTGTACCTGGGCTGCCTTCAGCTGCTTGGCTGCGTCCACAATCAGGCCACGCTTGTGCGACTCGAGGGCCGGGTCGGTGGCCAGCTCCTGCAGGGGCCAGGTGCACACAAGGGGCATGCCTGTACTTTTCAGGTGGGGGCCACGATGATGACTGATGGCCCCAGCCAAGCACTGCAGGCGCAATGGAAGGCGTTGGCAAGGCAGGGGCCTGCAAGGACCTCACAACATGAGCGCGGGAGGGGGGGTCAGTCATGGATAACAAAGCAGGCTCCCCCACCTGATACGTGATGCCATAGGACAGCGGGTTCTTGGACATGCGCGTGTACAGGTACCTGCGCAGGCAACCAACCAGGATCCTGCTTGAACTGGGCGACCTCCTTTGCTGCTGTGTGACGGCCTGTGGCCACCCAGGCGCGCGCTCAATGGACCGCTGGCCCGAGTGGAGAGTGAGGTTTGCCCTGCCTGCGCAGCGCGCTTTGAGGTGTGGGCTGAGGCAGGGGTGTGTGTGCCACCCGCAGCTCCCAGCGGGAACAAGTGGCAGGAGGGCCAGCAGAGCGGGCAGCGCTGCATGCGCAGCAGAGCCTGCGGTGCGGCGTGGGCGCAGCGGGCGCATGGCCACCCACGTGTAGCTGAGCCAGGTGGACGCCTCGCGGACGTTGGACACCGTGCCCAGCACAATCTCCGCATTCAGGTTGTCCACCAGCATTGACTTGAACTGCAGGCGGGGCAGTTGGGAAGGGGGGCGTGGGCTTTGGGGGGTGCGGGTCCGGGCAGTGTAGGACAGAATCTTGAAGGGGCTGCTATTCACTCATGGTAACGGGGGGAGCAAGGATCAGATTTCTTGCAATCAAATTTTTGCAACTTGGAAGAGGGGTCCTTGAAGTGTGTTGGGCAAAGGAGGAGGCCGTGCAACAAAATCAAACCACACCCTGCAGCTCTCACCTGGGACTCTATGGGCAGCTGGGAGGTGAGCATGCCCAAATAGTGCGCCAGCTTGGCGTGGGCGGTGATGATTACGGCCTCTCCGCTCGTGTCAAACTGCAGGGCAGGCAGTTTGTTGCGACGTCGCATGTGGAGCAATCAAGTACAGGAGCGCAGTATGTAAGAGGGCCTCTGTGTGATCGTGAGCTGGGGTAAGACTGCATTCCCCGCCTTAACCACCCGTCTACTCCCCCCTTTCCTCACACACACACACATACCGCATGGCGGCAGCTCACCTGCGGGCGTCCAGCGCGGCCAAAGATCTGCTGCACGTCCAGCATGCCCAGCTCTGTGAAGGTACCCTTCTTGGCATCGTACACCTGAGCGCAGGCAGGAGCAAGTGCATGCGCAGGCACAGGCACATGAGCCAGCAACTCTCCACACTTAAAAAGCTGTCACCTAAGACCACCGCAAGCATGGATTGGCAGTTGGCTCTCCGCAGCGTTGCCCTTAAGACATGGTGCCACGCAGACACAACTTGAGCTGGCACGCTGCGGGGTTGAGCCCTGGGCACAGCTCTCGCCAAGCCCACCTGCGTGCCCTTGATGATCACGGTGTGCGCGGGCAGGTTGACGCCCCATGCCAGCGTGGCTGTGCACACGATGACCTGTGCGGGGAGAGGGCAACGCGCACACACAGTTAAGCAAAAGATACATCAGGCTGATGCCATCATTTAGCTCACACACAAGGCTTGCCTACCCGCACAACCAAACACAAGCATGCCTTTGCGTACGAGCGCCAAGCACACACACCCGCACACACACACACACACACGCACACACACACACACACACACACACACACACACATGGACACGCACACAAATGCGCACGCGCCTTGATGAGGCCGTCAGCAAAGAGGCGCTCAGTGAGCGTGCGGTCCGGGCGCAGCATGCCCGCGTTGTGGATGCCAAAGCCCAGCTCGAACAGCTCCGACACCTCGCGGCTCCTGTTGTGCATGGGTGCATGCACGTCTGTGAGGGTGCGGGAGGAGTGCATGCTCCATCTTGTGGTGCAGGCAGGGCCGCAGGGTGGGTGGCTGATGGTGAGGAGGCTCGGTGCCCGCATCACTTCCATGGCGCGTGACTTTACATGTGTTGCAAGCTAGGAGGCAGCCAGACACAGCTTGCTCCCCCCAACCGAGTGAGGTGCAGGCAGGTAGATGCGCAGCACACGCGCACCTGCTCTTCTTCACGTCGCGCTGGGCAAAGCCATACATGGGGTGCTCGCGCACATCAAAGAGGGCCCCGTCTCCGTTGCGCACTGCGTGTGTGGGTGGGTGGGGCACGGGTCAGTGGCCATGCAGGAGCACAGGACGCTCGCCAGTCCTCCCGTGAGGCCACCTTGCCGTAGTGCACTGCAGAGGGCAAGAAGCCCCAGACTCCCGCACGCTCCGACGTGATCACCAAGCGCACGCAGGGGTGTGCCAGTACTCGTGCAATGCTTACGTGGCCCCTCAGCACGGGGCCGCTGGCGGATGCAGCGCCCAGTTGCATACAGTAAGGGGGAGGAAATGCCGCGAGCCACCACAGACCACAGGCCCCCCCGCACCTGCCAGGTCCGCCAGGGTGCGTGCCGTCTTGCCCGTGTCCTTCCGGCTGTGGACAAACACCATGGCCTGGTAGCCGCGGCGGAGGCTGTCCGCCACCTGAGGTGCGGGTGCAGGTGCAGGTGCAGGTGGGTGCAGGGTGTTGGCCCTTTGACGCGGGGTGCCATTGAGCAGCGCGCAGTCAGAAGCAGGAGCAGCGCCCCGGCGCGTTGCCCGTTGTTGGCTGTGGCCCTGAGGGCGAGGGGCAGTGGCCCCTCACCCGCGCGCCTGGCTGCCTGGAGGGGCGTGCTTGGCCTTGAGACCTGCTGGCCAGCCGCCCTCGCGCTGCGCACTGCAGCGCGTTGCAGGTGCAGGCCAGCCGCCCTTGCACTGCACACTGCAGCGCGTTGCGGATGCAGGCCAGCTGCCCTCGTGCTGCGCACTGCAGCACGCCCCAGGGTGTGGCCAGGGCGAGGCCACCCAACAAGCGCAGGCCGCACCTTGCCATAGCAGACCTCGGTCATCATGGTGTTGCGCGCCGTGAAGTTCTGCGGCGTCACGCCTATGAACGCCAGCGCAAGCGGCACCGGCCGGAAGCTCTGGTCGAAGTAGAATAGGCCTAATAGGGGAGGGGGCAGGGGGGGGGGGAAGGGTAAATGTGGCTCAGATGACCCAAGGGCACTGGCAGGGAGGGGCGCTGAGCATGTGGTTGCATGTGGTTGGTGGCCAAGGAAGCATCGCTACCTTGCCCAGCACCTCCCTTTTTGGACGGGCGTTCGTGTCCGTCTGCAAGCCCATGCCCTCCGTTGGCGGGCAGCACTGGTGGGGGAAGAGTAGAGGGCGGAACCGCTGCAGCAGCGACGGACAGGCAGGCGCTCCATCTCACCCGTGGTTGGGTTGACGTTCAGAAAGGCGGCCACGTCCTTGTAGTTGGGCAGCGTGGCGCTGAGGCCCACGATGCGGATCATGGCCTGGCTTGCCTCCACCTGAGGCAATCGCACACGCACATGAGCGAGGGGAGGGTGGGAGATCTGCGCCAACAAGCAGGCCGGCTCGAAATTGCCTGTCCCCCGCCCCCCATCCCCCCTCCACAAACTTACACCCAAACCTCCACCCCCATCCCCACCCATTTGCCCACCCACCAACACATTCAACCACGCTCACACCCAGACGCACCTGTCTTTGCGTGCGCGCCACCAGCGTCTCAATGACCGGCCCACGGTCGTCGTTCAGCAGGTGCACCTCGTCAATGATGAGCAGCTTCACAAGCGAGGCGATGCTCACGTCGCCACCCTGCGCACGCACACAGGAGGGCATGGCCTCTTGCACCCCTCGAGGGAAGGTTTGGGCAAGGTAGAATCCTCTGGCAAGGCTCACAGGAGGGAGCTTGGTCACGCCCAGATGGGAGGCCAGGGCACACATTCCTTGCACGTGAAAACAGGTGAGCCAGCCCAGCGCATTAATATGCACCTTGCGCGTGATGACGTCCCACTTCTCGGGCGTGGTCACGATCATCTGCGTCTCTGCCAGCTCCTTCTTGGTGAGCTGCATGTCGCCCGTCAGCTCGCGCACCAGCAGGCCTGGGTATCAAGCAGACGCACACACATGCGGCTCACGCATGCGCATGCATGCTGCTGGGCTTTAGGTAGGTGGCACGGCTGCAAACCTGAGAGGTCAGAGACTTGAGCGCATGCGCTGTGCTGTGATCCACAACATTATTATAAAAACATGTGCTGAGGTCCACAACATTTTGATGGTACCCGGCCAGCAGGAGCTCCAGGCACACGTAGCAGCAGAGCAAGCCAGCCCTTGCCCACGCACCTAGTGGCTTCAGCCTCTTTGAAAAGTTGACCACCACCTCAGCAGCCAAGGCCTGCAACGTGGAGGGCACAGACCGAGGGGCTGGAACCAATGCAAGCAGGGTTGGTGCAGGCAAGGCAGCAGCATGGTGCACTGGCGCCTGCGCTTGGCCCAAGGTGAGCCAAGGAGGGCATGGTTGGCACCCAGCTTCGCTGGACGCACAGCGCAGGCTGCCTGCAGGGTCACAGCAGGACGATGCACGCAGGAACAGGTTGCCCAGTGGCGTGGGCCACTCAAGTCGGCCCCCACCTTCATGGGCGCCACGTACACGATCTTGAAGTCCGCCTTCTGGATCACACCATGCCGCATGTTTTGCCCCACCTCGCGCAGCACGCTCAGCATGGCGATGTTGGTCTTGCCGGCGCCTGCACGTAATTTGAAGGTCAGGGTGCCATGCAGCTTGTGCGCGCTGGGATGCAACGGCTCTGCACTCCACCTGCCACCTCCCTGGCACGCGTATTGGAGGTGGCTTCCACACGCACAAGCGAGCCACGCCATCGGAACATGCAGGCCCCGCACCTGTGGGCGCGCACACCAGCATGTTTTCATTGCTGGTCATTGCCGTCTGAAAGATGCGGCTCTGAATGCGGTTCAGCGTCTTGTAGCCTTGGAATGCAAGCTGCAGGCAAAGCATGGAGGGGAGGGGGTGCGTGCAAGAGGGGGTGAGAAGGGTTGCAGAGGGAGAGGGGAACGGCAAAGTGCAACCTACACACCTCCCAAGCCCTCAACCCCACGGCCCGCAACCCAACGCTTGCAAGCGCACCTGCACCCAATCCTCCAGGTCTGCAATCTTGACAAGCTCGTCAGGGCCAGGGGGCGGAGGGCAGGGGGGCGCAGGCACCAGGACCTCCTCGTACCCCTTGTACGACCTGCGCGGTGATAGGATGTGTGGGGGGCGCGCACCAGAGTGTGTGTGGGTGTGCACGCGCATGCGTGCGGTGGCAGACACGCATCAGCACATTCTTGAGGTCTTGTGGACGTGGGCATGCGTGCACACAAGCATTTTTGCGCGCCCACCATACCCACTAGAGAGAGCCCGCGTGCGCGCAATGTCAATCGCGCCCCCACCCCTGTGCCCACAAGGACTCACTTGCGTTCGGTGCCTACTGGCAGCGCCTTCTTCGCACCGGCAATGGCGCCGTCACCGCCCACCTTGAACTCCAGGCCATCGCCTGGAAAAGGCGTACGTACAAATGAGGTGTGATTTCCACATTTCCTTGAAAGGGAAGTGGGCAGGGCAAGGAGACGCGGCACAGTGCACAGGCATGACCCTCCCACCTGGTGCATGCATGGCCAGGGCCACATGGCCAGGGCCAGCACCACGACACCCTGTCTTTGCGCTCCAGGGAGGGAGGCATGAGCAAGGGGGCAGCGCCCCGCCCCTTCCCCCCTCCCCGACTAAGCCTGCCTCACTTTTTACGGAGCCACCTGTTCGGATGTGCAGCAGGCACTGTGCATCATGCACAATCAGCTCCTGGCACCCCAGGACTCAGGACTCACTCCAGGGGGGCCCCCTGCATCCAAGGCCCTAGAGGTGGCAGCCTGCAGCACCCACTCACCCACCCAATGCATGCCCCGCCCCACCCACCCACCTAGGATGAGCGTGGAGCTGTGGTCGCGCTCCGTGTCCAGCACAGCGTCCCAGCCCACTGAGGAGAGGAGCTCCGCGTCGTCGCCCGCGCCTGCAGCATCATCCAGCATGGAGCAGCAGCCTCAGGTGAGGGCACTGGGTGGGAGCAGGGCAGGGGCTTGGCTGCCCCTGTCAGCAGCCTCGGGCTCAAGAGGGCACGGCCAAGTCGACCGCCTACAGGGCTTCAGCAGCTCGGGTGCCATGCAGCGTGGCAGCTCTGCATGCTGAGGGAGGGTGCGGTGGCGGGTGCTGCAAGGCTGAGGGGGGGAGGGGCTGCCTGCACCTGGGCTTTTGGGCCAAAGCATAGGTGAAGGTGCCAGAGCCGGAGCAGCAGCTTGACGCTTGGCGCCGGCCCTCACCCACCTAGCCCCTTCCGCCCCTTGTCCTTGCGCGCCTCCTTGCGCTGCAGCTTGGACAGCAGCTTGGCGCTGTCGCTGGTGATGGTGACCTGAGCAGAGGGGTGGCGGACCCGGGTGAGGAAGAAGAGGGCTTGACTGAGACTGGGGTTGCGGCACGCACCATGCGCAAGCAGCACAGGCAGCAGAATAAGATGCTGGAGCAGCCACCTGTGCGCCGTAGCCTGGCATGGCCGTCTCCTTTTCTGCGGCCTCCTCCTCGGAGCGGACCTTGGAGAGGGCGACCTGCAGCGCCTCACGCAGCAGCTTCCTGTGCAGCAGACGAGACACTTGAGGTGAACCGCATGCGTAGTGCCTCGGCAGAAGTATGGAGAGAGCAGGTGGAGGACCCAACCATGGTACACTCCTGGTCTGTAAGCTGCGAGAGCGGTGCCCCATGAAAGCAGGCAGCCCCGGCACTTTCCCACCCACATCATCATGGTGAACCCCCAAGCGGGCAGCCCCGCCATGATGGCACCATAGACTCCATTTGCTTGCACGCGCAGGAACAGCGCCCTTAAACCCTCCCTCCCTCCCTCCCTCCCTCCCTCTCTCACTCTCTCTCACTCTCT
>LFIK01002374.1_pt1 | contig 15233 bp, 14 predicted proteins | sample 643401 | NCBI WGS metagenome assembly LFIK01 (sample SAMN03777447, study PRJNA286221) | soda lake metagenome | biome: soda lake; feature: Kulunda steppe; material: water; isolation source: sample T5-Br brine of Lake Tanatar-5 | place: Russia: Kulunda steppe | collected 2010-07 | reverse complement strand
TTATCCAACCGGGATATGCGATAGAATATGATTATGTCGATCCTCGGTCGCTTACGGCGACGCTGGCTCTGAAGGAACTGCCGTCAGTGTTTCTGGCGGGTCAGATCAACGGGACCACAGGATACGAGGAGGCGGGTGCGCAGGGGCTTGTGGCGGGGGTCAACGCGGCCGCGGTCGCGCTTGGCAAGCAGCCCATGACCATCGGGCGCGCTGACGGCTATATCGGTGTGTTGGTTTCCGACCTCATCGAGCGCGGTGTCAGTGAGCCCTATCGAATGTTTACCTCGCGCGCGGAATATCGTCTGTCCTTGCGCGCGGATAATGCTGACCAGCGACTGACACCCCTTGGTGTTGCGGCTGGTTGCGTTCAGCCAGTGCGCTGGACGAGCTTTCAGGAAAAGCTTGCAAAGCTCGAGTCTGCACGCGATCTTCTGGATAGAACGACGATCGGCGCAGGGTTGCTGCAGGCCGAGGGCTTGGGTTTGAGCGATGACGGTAACAAGCGGTCGGCGCTGGAGCTTCTCGGAATTCCTGGGTGTGATATCCGCTTGCTGCAGAAAATCAGGCCAGAGTTGGGTTGCATAAGTGACGAGATTGCAGACTTGATTGGCAAGGAGGCGGTCTACCGGCCGCAACTTGCTCGTCAGCAAGCCGAGATACGGAGGCTGAAGGCTGACGAGGCAGTGAAGGTCCCCGCCGATTTCGACTTCAGTGGCTTGCCTGGCTTGTCGTCCGAGTTGCGCCAGAAGCTTACTACGCAACGCCCTCATACCATCGCGGAGGCGTCGCGGATCAACGGGATGACGCCAGCGGCGTTGCTACTCTTGCTCTCGAAGGTGAAAAGCCGGGCATCCGCTCAGCGCGAGCAGCGCCAGGCGCATGCATCGTGATGCAACGTGGTGCGCTCGATCATGTTTCACGTGAAACACTGGACATGATCGACGACTACGTGTCGCTTCTGGTGAAATGGAACTCGACGATAAACCTTGTGTCCAGGGCAACGCTGCCGGACGTGTGGACGCGACATGTTACCGACTGCAGTCAATTGCTTGACATCGCGCCCGCCAGCGGTCGTCATTGGGTTGATCTCGGAACGGGCGGCGGGCTGCCGGGAATCGTCGTCGCGATCCTGTCCAGCGAGCTAGCGCCGCACCGCAGAATTACGCTTGTTGAAAGTGACAAACGCAAGATAGCCTTTCTCAACGTTGTAAAGACTCAGTTGAATCTCAAGGTCACGATCGCCGAAGGTCGGATCGAGCTGTTACCCCCTTTGCGGGGTGACATCGTCTCCGCGCGGGCGCTCGCCCCCTTGAAAATCCTGCTCGGCTACGTCTCGCGGCACATCACGCCCGGCGGAATGGCATTGCTCCCAAAAGGCCGCGAGTTTAACACCGAGCTTGCTGCTGCCAGGACAGGATGGCGGTTCTCGTGCGAGCCGGTTACCAGCAAGACTCAGGCTGGCGCCGTCATTCTCAGGATGGGGAATATTGTGCATGCCTGATCCCAGTCGACGGGTCATCGTGATCGCAAACCAAAAAGGTGGAGTGGGGAAAACAACCACAGCCATCAATCTTGCCGCAGCGCTGGCTGAATGTGACCGACGCGTCCTGCTGGTCGACCTGGATCCCCAAGGAAACGCATCGACGGGAATGGGGATCGCGGTTCTGGATCGTGCCTCAACAACGTATGACTTCCTCATCGGCGACGAGCGCCTGTCCTCTGTGCTGCAGCCGACACCGGTAGCGAATGTCATGCTGGCGCCGGCCACCACCGATCTTGCGTCCGCAGATCTCGACATCGCGCAGCGCGAGAACCGTACCAGCCTGCTGCGCAACGCCTTTCAGCGCGACGCTGCTGTCATGTCACAATTTGACTACGTTCTCATCGATTGCCCGCCGTCGTTGAACCTGCTCACGCTGAATGCGCTCGTTGCGGCGGACAGCATCCTCGTGCCACTGCAAAGCGAATTCTTTGCGCTCGAGGGGCTCTCACAACTTCTGCTGACCGTTCGAGAAGTTCGCGAGGCCTCGAATCCGGGCCTCAGGATCGAAGGCATTCTCCTGACGATGTATGATCGCCGCAACAATCTCTCTCAACTGGTTGAACGCGACGCGCGCGACACCATGGGCAGCCTCGTTTTCGAAACCATGATCCCCCGCAATGTTCGCATCAGCGAGGCGCCTTCCTTTGCGTTGCCCGTGCTCAGCTACGACACCGGTTCTCGAGGCGCGGCCGCGTATCGCGCTCTTGCCCGCGAATTGCTCCAGAACGAAAAGCAGATGCACCGCACAGGGAGCCTTACCCAATGAAGAACCGCAACAGGGATCGGCGCGGCCTCGGACGTGGCCTGTCCGCCTTGATGGCAGATGTCGCCACGGAACAATCAGACTCGAACAAAGCCACCAGCACGGACACCACCCGTCGCGTCGCGATCGAAGACCTCATTCCCAATCCGAACCAGCCGCGGCGCAACTTTGGACAGGAAGCGCTCGAAGAGCTTGCGGCGTCGATCCGCACCAAGGGCGTCATCCAACCCCTTGTTGTCCGTCCCATAGCCGACCAGCCTGATCGTTTCGAAATCATCGCTGGCGAGCGGAGATGGCGCGCCGCGCAGCTTGCCCAGACGCATGATCTTCCGGTCATCGTGCGCGATTTCACCGACACCGAGGTGCTGGAAATCGCGATCATCGAAAACGTCCAGCGCGCCGATCTCAACCCGGTGGAAGAGGCAACCGGATATCAGCAGTTGATCGAGCGTTTCGGGCATACCCAGGAGCAACTCGCCGAAGCGATGGGCAAGAGCAGGAGCTATATCGCAAACCTCCTGCGGTTGCTCACCCTCCCGCCCGAGGTGCGCGCCTTCGTGGAGCAGGGCACGCTCAGCGCCGGGCACGCGCGCGCCTTGATCACATCCGACAAGCCGCTCGAGCTTGCCCGCCACGTCATCGACAAGGGCTTGTCCGTCCGAGAGACCGAGGCGCTGGTCCGCAAACCCGCCTCATCCCCGCGCGGTGCGCGCAATTCGAAGGCCGGGCAAAAGGATGCCGACACCCGGATCCTGGAACAGGATCTCTCGTCTGCACTCGGCATGTCGGTGGTGATCGACCACCATCCTGGCGGCGAAGGCCGTGTCATCGTGCGCTACAAGACGCTGGAACAGCTCGACCACCTCTGCCAGGCGCTGTCGTTCAACCACTGATGCCGCAGCGGGAGGCCGTCACTCGGCGGCGATCCGGCGCCGGGCAACCAGGTCCACGATGTCCGTCATGATCCGGTTCAATTCGAAATCCTTCGGGGTATAAACGGCGCTCACCCCAGCCGCACGAAGCTCCGCCGCATCCTGTTCGGGAATGATCCCGCCCACGATCACAGGAATCTCTGAGAGACCCTCGGCGCTCAGCCCGGCCATGACATCACTGACCAATGAGACATGGCTTCCGGAAAGAACGGACAAACCAAGAACATGTGGCCTGCCGGCTCGAACTGCGGCCACGATCTCTGCAGGGGTCAGCCTGATCCCCTCGTAATGGATTTCCATACCACAATCGCGGGCACGTGCCGTGATCTGTTCGGCGCCGTTGGAATGACCATCGAGCCCGGGCTTCGCCATAAGGAACGACAAACGCCGCCCAAGCTCCGCGCTCACCCGGTCCACGGCGTCGCGGATCTCGTCCAGCCCCTCGGTGCGGTTCGACATCGCGGTCGAGACCCCGGTCGGCGCGCGATACTCGCCGAACACCGACCGGATCGCCGCCCCCCATTCCCCTGTCGTGGCGCCCGCGCGCGCCGCCGCGATCGATGACGGCATGATGTTGGCGCCGCTGCGCGCGGCGGCGGTCAGCGCTGCCAGCGCGTGCCGCACAGCATCCTCGTCGCGCGCGGCCCTCCACGCCTCCAGCCGGGCGATCTGGTCGCTCTCGGCCGCCGGGTCCGCTTCCATGATCGACCCGCTCCCGGTCGTCAACGGCGATGGCTCGGTGGTGGTAAAGCGATTGACGCCGATCACACTGGTCTCGCCCGCTTCGATCCGCGCGATCCGCTCGGCATTCGCTTCCACCAGCGCGCGTTTCATGTGTTCGATGGCGTTCACCGCGCCGCCCATGTCGTCGATCAGCTGCAACTCGGCCAGCGCACCCTCCTTGAGCGTCGCGACCTTGCGTTCCACCGTCGGGTTGCCGTCGAACAGATCGGCATATTCCAGCAGATCGGTCTCATAGGCCAGGATCTGCTGCATCCGCAGCGACCATTGCTGATCCCACGGTCGCGGCAGCCCAAGCGCCTCGTTCCACGCGGGAAGCTGCACGGCCCGCGCACGGGCCGATTTCGACAACGTCACCGCCAGCATCTCGATCAGGATGCGGTAGACGTTGTTCTCGGGCTGTTGTTCGGTCAGACCAAGGCTGTTGACCTGCACCCCGTAGCGGAACCGCCGGAACCGCGGGTCTTCCACGCCGTAGCGCTCGCGGCAGATCTGGTCCCACAGCTCGGTGAAGGCGCGCATCTTGCACATCTCGGTCACGAACCGGATGCCCGCATTCACAAAGAACGAAATCCGACCAACCATCGCGGGGAAATCCTCGGGCGCGACCTTGCCCCGCAGATCGTCGAGCACGGCCGTGGCCGTCGCCAGCGCGAAGGCCAGTTCCTGTTCGGGTGTCGCCCCGGCTTCCTGCAGGTGGTAGGAACACACATTCATCGGGTTCCATCTGGGCATCGCCTCGCGGGTCCAGGCGGCCACATCGGTGATCATGCGCAGGCTCGGCTCGGGTGGGCAGATATAGGTGCCGCGGCTCAGATACTCCTTGATGATGTCGTTCTGCACGGTTCCCTGCAGCTTCGCGACATCCGCGCCCTGTTCCTCGGCCACCGCGACATAAAGCGCCAGCAGCCACGGCGCCGTCGCATTGATGGTCATCGATGTGTTCATCTGCTCCAGCGGGATCGCATCGAACAGCATGCGCATGTCGCCCAGGTGGCTGATCGGCACGCCCACCTTGCCGACCTCGCCCCGCGCCAGTTCGTGGTCGCTGTCATACCCGGTCTGCGTGGGCAGATCGAAGGCGACGCTCAACCCCGTCTGCCCCTTGGACAGGTTGGTGCGATACAGCGCGTTCGACGCCCGCGCGGTGGAATGGCCGGCATATGTCCTGAACAGCCAGGGCTTGTCGCGCATCTCGAACACCTCGTTGTCACATCGACGGCGAATCATGCACCGTGAAATATCATTTCCTGAAAAGTGTGATATGCGACATTATATGTCACTGTCAATTCGCCGCGTTGCGGCATTCCCGATGCCGCCGCGCCGAAAACCGTTGTCGCGATCACCGCATGCTGTAAACCCGGTCACATGACGGCGACCGTGGAAGTGCCAACCTGGGTTCTGCTGCTCGTGCTGGGCTTCGCCGCGGTCGCCGCGCTCGACCGCGTGCTGGTGCCCTCGGCGCGATGGTTTCTGCGACGCCGCATGCAACGGGCCGTCGACCGGATCAACCAGCGCCTCGCCGTCCCGATCCAGCCGTTCCGGATCATGCGCCGCAAGGATCAGGTGATCCGCCTGATCTACGATCCGCAGGTGATGGAGGCGGTCAGCGAATTTGCGCGCGATCAGGGTGTGCCGCAGAACGTTGCGTTCGACCGCGCACGCTCCTATGCGCGCGAGATCGTGCCCGGCTTTTCCACCGCGGCCTATTTCGGGTTCGCCACCAGGGTCGCGCGCCGGCTCAGCCTCGGACTCTATCAGGTGCATCTGGGCGGCGCCGACAGCGAGGCGCTCCGCGGGATCGACCGCCGTGCAGCGGTGGTGTTCGTGATCAATCACCGCTCCAACATGGATTATGTGCTGGTGACCTGGCTCGCCTCGCAGCATTCGGCCCTGTCCTATGCAGTGGGCGAATGGGCGCGGATCTGGCCGCTTCGGGCGCTGATCCGGGCGACGGGGGCGTATTTCATCCGTCGGCGCTATTCCAACAACCTCTACCGCGCGGTTCTGGCCCGCTACGTGCAGATGTCGGTGCAGCAGGGCACCACGCAGGCGATCTTCCCGGAAGGGGGGCTCAGCCTCGACGGGGCGGTGGGCGGCGCGCGCAAGGGGCTGCTCAGCTACATCCTGCGCGACTTCAGCCCCGAGCTTGGCCGGGATGTGGTGTTCATCCCGATCGGGCTGAATTACGACCGCGTGCTCGAGGATCGCGTCCTGATCGCCGCGCGCAAGGCCGGAACGCGCAAGTTTCCCGTGAAACCGCGCGAGCTGCTCCGCTTCGGCCTCGGCGTGCTGTGGAAGCGCCTGCGGCGGCGGTTCCAGCGCTTCGGGCACGCGGCCGTGTGCTATGGCGAGCCGCTGTCGCTGCGCGACTTCCGCGCCGAGCACCCCTCGGGCAGCATCGACCTGCTTGCCGACCGCCTGACCCAGCGGATGCGCGCCACGGTGCCCGTGCTGCCGGTGCCGCTCGTTGCGGCGGCGCTGACGCGCATCGGGCCCAGCGCGAAGCGTTCCGCGGTGGTGTCCGACGCCGCGGCGATTGTCGAGCGGCTGCGCGTGCTGCACAGCTGGCAGCACCTGCCGCGCGGAGAGGTCGGCGCCGCCGTCGACAGCGGGCTTCAGGCGCTTGTGCTGCGCGGTGTGGTGCGCACGGATGCCGAAACCGTCGCGGTGGCCGATGGGCAGGGGGACCTTGTCGCCTATTACGCGGCGTCGGTGCTGCAGCGCCTTGATGAGCCCGGCGCTGCTCCGGCACGGGCGGGTGAGCTGACCCTTCCGCAACCCGATGAGACATAAAATTACAATTCCTACCGGTTCCGGGTTGCATTGTTTCAAAACCGATTCTATCCCTGCTGCGAAGCCGCAAGGATACTGCAGCGCGGCATAACGCATGGAGGCCTGCATGGCGCTTGATATCGACAGCGGGATCGCCGCCTATGACGCACCGCAAAAGGATCTCTACGAGCTTGGCGAGATGCCGCCGCTCGGCCATGTCCCGAAACAGATGCATGCCTGGGTGATCCGGCGCGAACGCCACGGCGAACCCGAAACCGCCATGCAGGTCGAGGTGGTGGACACGCCGCAGATCGACAGCAACGAGGTGCTCGTGATGGTGATGGCCGCGGGCGTCAACTACAACGGCGTCTGGGCGTGCCTGGGCGTTCCGGGATCGGTGTTCGACGTGCACAAGCAGCCCTATGCCGTTCTCGGCTCGGACGCCACCGGCATCGTTTGGGCGGTGGGCGACAAGGTCCGCCGCTGGAAGGTCGGCGACGAGGTCGTGGTCCATTGCAATCAGGACGACGGCGACGACGAGGAGTGCAACGGCGGCGATCCGATGCTGTCGCCTTCGCAGCGCATCTGGGGCTACGAGACCGCCGATGGCAGCTTCGCGCAGTTCACCCGCGTGCAGGCGCAGCAGCTCATGCCGCGCCCCAAGCACCTGACATGGGAGGAATCGGGCTGCTACGTCCTGACGCTCGCGACCGCCTATCGGATGCTCTTCGGGCACGAACCCCATGACCTGAAGCCCGGGCAGAACGTGCTGGTCTGGGGTGCGTCGGGGGGGCTGGGGTCGTTCGCCATCCAGCTGGTCAACGCCGCCGGGGCCAACGCGATCGGTGTGATCTCGGACGAGGACAAGCGCGATTTCGTGATGGCGATGGGCGCGAAGGGCGTGATCAATCGCAAGGAGTTTTCCTGCTGGGGGCAGTTGCCGCAGGTCGGCAGCGACGAATACCGCGACTGGCTGAAGGAGGCGCGCCGCTTCGGCAAGGCGATCTGGGACATCACCGGCAAGGGCGTGAATGTCGACATGGTGTTCGAACATCCCGGCGAGGCCACGTTTCCGGTGTCGTCGCTGGTGTGCAAGAAGGGCGGTATGGTGGTGATCTGCGCCGGCACCACCGGCTACAACTGCACCTTCGATGTGCGTTTCATGTGGAGCCACCAGAAGCGCCTGCAGGGAAGCCATTTTGCGCATCTGAAGCAGGCCAGCGCGGCGAATCTGCTGATGCTGGAACGGCGGCTGGACCCTTGCATGTCCGAGGTGTTCCCCTGGGCCGAGATCCCGCAGGCGCACATGAAGATGCGCCGCAACGAGCACAAGCCCGGCAACATGGCGGTGCTGGTGCAGGCCCCGCATACCGGGCTGCGCACCTTCGACGACACGCTCGAGGCCAGTCGGGCGCGCTGAAATCGCCCCGCACCCCCGACGGCGTCGGCGCTTTTTCGCGCGATCCGGCGCCGTCAACGCTTTCTAAACCAACTGCGCCCTACGGTCCCTTGCAGGATCGGTCTCCGCCTGGCGGGCCGGCAGCGCACAGGACAGAGGGGTGGCAATGCCACATGACTGGATCATCGAAGTTCTTGACGACCTCAAGAGTTATGCAGAACAGAATCGGCTTGATGAACTGGCCGCGCAGATCGAGGATACGCGCCTCGTCGCGATGACCGAAATCGCCTCATTGCCTGAGACGCGCCGCGACATGCCCGGCGTCCCGCCCTCGCCGCTGGTCCGGGCGCGCTAGCGTGATGATCGCCCCGGGCGCGGCAACGCGAGAGCGCAGCAACGGGCCGCGCGGCGGCGTTCGACCTGCTCGCGCGCGCATGGTGGCCGGACTGTCCCGATCCGAGCGTTGATCGCGCCGGGACAGGCGCTCGCACCGACACGACCATCGACACCATGTCGACCCTCCCCCCGGCCGCGGGTTTGGGCTAGATTGTGCTCCATGTCCCAAGCGCCCGCCCGATCCCTGCCCAGCTTTTCCGCCGATCAGGCCGAGGCCTGGGCGCGCGTCTCGGCCCTGCTCGACGCCGTCGGCATCGACCTTGACACCGCCAGTGCCACAAGCGCGCAGCGTCGTGACACCGACGAAATCCTCGCCATCCTCGGCAAGGCCGGGTCGGGCAAGACGATGCTGCTGTCCGAACTCACCCGCGCGCTGACCGATGCGGGGGTCGAGCTTGTCTCGGCCGATTACGAGCCGCGGCGCAAATCCGACCGGCGCAGCCTTGCCATCCTCGCCCCCACCAACAAGGCCGCAAGCGTGTTGCGCGCGCGCGGCGTGCCGGCGACCACCATCCACCGCATCCTCTATACGCCGGTCTACGACCCCGAATATCAGAAGATCGCCGACTGGCTGGCCGGGAATGGCGCGCGGCCCGAAACCGACGCACTGGATGCGCAGGCGCTCGACCGCGCGCAGGCGTTCTATGCGCAGGTCGCGTCCATCCCCGGCGCGCTGGCCGCCGCCGGGCTGCGCGGGTCGGATTTCATCAAGGGCTGGACCCGGCGCGAAAACCCGCTCGATATCGGCTTCGTCGATGAAAGCTCGATGCTGGATGCCCGCCAGCTCGACGATCTGCGTGCGATCTTCCCCACGCTGGTGCTGTTCGGCGACCCCGCGCAGCTCGCGCCGGTGGGGCAGGGGGGGGCGATGGTGTTCGACACGCTGGACGCGGCGCGCCAGTGCCACCTGTCCACCGTGCACCGGCAGGCGCGCGGCAACCCGATCCTGGACCTCGCCCACGCGCTGGCCGATCCGGCGCTCGAATTCGAGGAGTTCGAGGCCCGCGTCGAAGCCGCTGCCGCGCAGGACGACCGCGTGGTGGTGGCGCGCAGCGTCGATGCCGACCTGATGGCGCGCTCGCCGGTGCTGGTGTGGCGCAACGCCACGCGCATCCGGCTGATCCACGCCTTCCGCGCCGCCTTCGATGCCCCCGAGGCCGACCTGCTGCCCGGCGAGCCGCTGATCTGCGACGGGCTGGAGCTGCCGCTCAAGCACCGCAAGCGCCGCATCGATCTGGAAGCGCGCGGCCTGATCAAGGGCGCGCAGGTGGTCTATCTGGGCCCCGGCCGACGGCCCGGTTTTTCGCGGCTGCACGTTTTCGGCGCCGAGGAGCCGCAGATCTCCGTCGCCTCGATCGTCAAGATCGAGAAGGACGCCGAGTCCGAGCCCTTCATTCCCTTCGCCGCCCATATGGGCGCGGCCTTCCTGCACGGCGCGGCGGTCACCATCCACAAGGCGCAGGGCTCGCAATGGCCCGCGGTGCAGGTCTTCGCCCCCGATCTGTGGGCCGCGGCGCGGTCCGGGCGCAGCGAATCGGGCATCCCGCTGTGGAAACGGCTGGCCTATGTGGCGATCACCCGCGCCGAGCATCGCCTGCACTGGGTGGTGCGCAACCGCCTGCGCCGTCCCTCGGCGCCGCTGTCGGTCGATGACCTGCGCGCCGCCCCCGCCGCGCCGCTCAGCCTGGATGCGGCGGCGGGCTGAGCGCCGCGCCGAATCGCACTGGCATCCCGCGCGGCGCGGGCTTAGCCTGCGTTCACGCCACTTCGAAGGACCCCGCCATGAAATGCGTCTTTGTCCAGTTCCGCTGCCACCCCGGCAAGACCTATGCCGTTGCCGACGCCATCTGGGACCGCGAGGTGGTGTCCGAGCTCTATTCGACCTCGGGCGATTTCGATCTGATCGCCAAGGTCTACATTCCTGATGAAGCCGATGTCGGCCACTACCTGACCGACAAGCTGTTCGACATTCCCGGCATCAGCCGCACCCTGACCACGATGACGTTCAAGGCGTTCTGAGCACCGCCTGGAGGGTCTTGAAAACCGCGCGCACCCCTCCCAGATCGATGCTGCCGGAGGCCACATGTCGGCTCCGGTGCAGTCCCGGCCCGTCCATTGCGGAGGGCCACCACAGCATCGCTTCAAGGAGGATGACAATGCGCAGTTTCGATCCGACCCCGCTTTACCGTGCCACCGTCGGCTTCGACCGGATGGCGGACATGCTTGACCGTGTGATGTCCAGCGACGTCTCGGCCCCCAGCTATCCGCCCTACAACATCGAAAAGGTGGACCAGAACGCCTATCGCATCTCGATCGCGGTCGCCGGGTTCTCGGCCGATGATCTGAACATCGAGGTGAAGGAGAACGCGCTTCTGGTCAGCGCCCGGCGCGAGGAGAGCGATGACGACCGCACCTTCCTGCACCGCGGCATCGCGACCCGCGCCTTCGAGCGCCGCTTCCATCTGGCCGACCATGTCAAGGTGACGGGCGCCAGCCATGCCGACGGCATGCTGCACATCGATCTGGTGCGCGAGATCCCCGAGGCGCTCAAGCCCCGGCGGATCGAGATCACCCGCGCCGGAGCCGATGGCGCGCGGATGGTCGAGGGCAGCACCGACACCTCGCGCGCGGCCTGATCCGCGCCGCGCAACAGTGAAAGCCATCGCCCGCCCTTCGGGGCGGGTTTTTCATGGCCGCGCGCGCGGGTCCGCTTCGGGCGCGAAATGGCCGCGCTGGCGCAGGCCGGGAAAGCGCGCGCGCAGGTCCTCGGCCAGGTCCGCGGGCAGTTGCGCGGCGCTCGCGGCGCTGACGGGCAGGCTCTCGACGGGAGTGCCCTCGGCGTAGATGATCTCGTGCCGGTCGAAGGCCAGCGACAGGTAGCGCACGCGCCCGCCCTCGCGGCTCTGCACGCGGTCGCCATCGACCAGCATCCGCGCCTGCACCAGCACCTCGGCGCGCGGACCCAGCCGCCGGTCGCCGCGTTGATACAGGAACACCCGGTGCTGCGGGCTCAGCTGCAGCGGCGCAGCGTTGCCCAGCACCCCCGGCGCGAAGCGCACCGGCGCGAAGCGGCCCGCCGCGCGCAGCGTCGTCTGCCCGATCCAGCGCAGCGGCTGGCTGCCATTGTCGCGGGTCAGCACCGGGTCGCCGACCTGCAGCGCCTCGATCGCGCGCTCGCCGCCATCGCCGAGCGCGATGCGCGTTCCTTCGGCAAAGGCCGCACAGGCCAGATCCGACAGGCGCACCGCCCCGTCGGGCGGCGACGCGCGCAGCAGCACGTAATCGCGCCGCGCCAGCAGCGGCGACAGGGGCAGGCCGTAGAGCGCGGCGTCGATCTCGACCAGCTCCAGGTCGACGCGGTCGCCTTCGGGCGACATGAGCACCAGCCGCCCGCGATGCGCCACCGCGCCCCCCGGCGCACCCAGCCCGGACCCCTGCGCGATCCGCGGCGCGGCCGGGTCGCGCAGATCGATCAGCAGTCGCAGCGGGCGCGCGGCATCCGACAGCTGATAGATGTCGCCCGGATGCGCGCGCGCCGCGGGGCCAAGCCCCGCACCCTCGCCCGCGCCCGAGACAACGCGGATCGCGTCGGCGCCGAAAACCTCGACGCTGTGGCCCCTCGGGCTGGGCGGGGGCGCGTCGTTCACCCCTTCTTCAGGCAGCGGCTGCCCAGCACCTCGGCAATCTGCACCGCGTTCAGTGCCGCGCCCTTGCGCAGGTTGTCCGAAACGCACCACAGGTTGATGCCGTTGTCGATCGTCGGGTCCTGCCGGATGCGGCTGATATAGGTGGCGAATTCGCCCACGCATTCGACCGGCGTGATGTAGCCGCCATCCTCGCGCTTGTCGACGACCAGCAGTCCCGGCGCTTCGCGCAGGATCTCGCGGGCTTCTTCCTCGTCCAGGTGATCCTCGAATTCGATGTTGATCGCCTCGGCGTGGCCCACGAACACCGGCACGCGCACGCAGGTCGCGGTGACCTTGATCGAGGTATCCACGATCTTCTTGGTCTCGGCGACCATCTTCCATTCTTCCTTGGTCTGGCCGTCTTCGAGGAACACGTCGATATGCGGGATCACGTTGAACGCGATCTGCTTGGGGTAGACGCTGGGCGCGACCTCCTGGCCGGGGACGAACAGGCCCTTGGTCTGGTTCCACAGCTCGTCCATCGCGTCCTTGCCCGAGCCCGAGACCGACTGATACGTGCTCACCACCACGCGCTTGATCTTCGCGCGGTCGTGCAGCGGCTTCAGCGCCACCACCATCTGCGCGGTCGAGCAGTTGGGGTTCGCGATGATGTTCTTCTTCGTGTAGCCGTCCACCGCCTCGGCGTTGACCTCGGGCACCACCAGCGGCACATCGGGGTCGTAGCGATAGAGGCTGGAGTTGTCGATCACCACGCAGCCCGCCTTGGCGGCGATCGGCGCGTATTTCTTCGTGGCGTCCGAACCGATGGCGAAAAGCGCGATGTCCCAGCCGGTGAAATCGAACTGGTCGAGGTCCTGGCACTTGAGCGTGCGGTCGCCGAAGCTGACCTCGGTGCCCTGGCTGCGGCGCGACGCGAGCACCGCGATCTCGTCCACCGGGAATTCGCGTTCGTCCAGAATGTTCAGCATCTCGCGGCCCACATTGCCCGTGGCGCCCGCGACGACGATCCTGTAGCCCATTGCGGCCTCCGTTGCATGCGTTGCGCGCGGGTGTAGCGGATTGCGGCGGCAGGGGGAAGGGCGCGCGCATTGCGCAGCTTCCGGGTCGCGGGGCAGGGCGCGGCCGGCTAAAGTGCGTCCCATGACCGACATCGCGCCCGATCCCGCCTATCATTATGCCGTCATCCGCCGCGCGATCGACCTGATCGACGGCCCCGGCGGCACGGCGCTGGGGCTCGATGCGCTGGCCGGCGCGCTGGGGATGAGCCCGGCGCATTTCCAGCGCGTGTTCAGCCGCTGGGTGGGCGTGTCGCCCAAACGCTACCAGCAATACCTGACGCTGGGCCATGCGCGCGCGCTGCTGGACGCGCGGTTTTCGACGTTGGAGGCCAGCCACGCCGCGGGGATGTCGGGGCCGGGACGGCTGCACGATCTGTTCGTGACCTGGCAGGCGATGACGCCCGGCGAGCACGCGCGGCGCGGCGCGGGGTTGCGCATCGCCTGGAGCCACGCCGCCACGCCGTTCGGCGAGGCGCTGGCCATGGCCACCCCGCGCGGGCTCTGCGGGCTGGCCTTCTGCGACGAGATCGGCCGCGACGCCGCCTTCGCCGACCTGGCCGCCCGCTGGCCCGAGGCCACGCTGCACCACGACCCCGCCACCGTGGCGCCGCTGGTCGCGGCCGCCTTTGCCCCCGCAGGCCGCGTGCCTCTGCACGTCCTTGGCGCGCCCTTCCAGATCAAGGTGTGGGAAGCGTTGCTGGCGATTCCGTCGGGGCACGTGACGACCTATGGCGCGATCGCCGGGCGCATCGGCCGGCCCGGCGCGGCGCGCGCCGTGGGCACCGCGGTCGGGCGCAACCCGCTGGGCTTCGTGATCCCCTGCCACCGCTGCCTGCGCGGCTCGGGCGGACTGGGCGGGTATCACTGGGGTGTGCCGGTCAAGCGCGCGATGCTGGGCTGGGAATCGGCGCGGGTCGAGGCCGGCGAGGTCTCGCCGAAGTGACCGGCGCCGACGCGCATGGCGCATCAAGCCCCTGTGCCCCGCGCGCGCGAGGTGATATGCAGCCGGCGTATCAGTCTTCCGAGGGGCGTTTGTCATGGTCAGGATCACCACGCTGGGCATTGTGGCGGGGGCAGCGGTCGCGCTGTCGGCCTGCGTCAATCCCGAAAACACGCAAAGCCGGGTGGTTCCCGGCGCTCTGACCGGTGCCGCTGCGGGGGCCGCGCTGGGCGCAGCCACCGGCGATCACCGCGACCGGGTTCTGGTGGGCGCGGCGGTTGGTGCCTTGGCGGGCGGGTTGATCGGCCGCGATCTGGACCGGCAGGCCGAGGAACTGCGCCGCCAGCTGGGATCGGATGTGAACATCCGCAACACCGGCGAAGAGCTGGTGCTGACCATGCCGCAGGACATCCTGTTCGACTTTGACAGCGCCGTGGTCCGCCCGGACCTGCAAAGCGATCTGCGCACCATTGCGCGGCATCTGCTCGACTATCCCGACAGCGACGTGTTCGTGATCGGTCACACCGACAATGTGGGATCGGCGGCCTACAACCAGGGGCTTTCCGAACGGCGCGCGAATGCGGTCGCGGCAGTGCTGCGCAATGCGGGCGTGCCGGCGAACCGGCTTGGCACGATCGGCCGCGGCCTGACCCAGCCGGTGGCCGACAACAGCACCGCGGCCGGGCGTGCGCAGAACCGCCGCGTCGAAATCGTCATCCGGCCGCGCGCAACCTGATCGCGCGCGACGTTTCGGAACCGGCCCACGGCGCGCAGACATGCTCTGCGCGCCGTGGGCGTTTTTCGTTCACATGCCGATTTGTTGCCTTGCCTTGCGCAGGGCGCCATGCACATTGTGAGCCATGTCTACCTATACCCTCATCAAGCGCACGCTGGTCATCTCGATCGTCGTGATCCTGGGGCTCTTCGTGCACTACACGCTGCCCCGCAACGAGGTCGTGCGCGTGGTCGGCGTGACCGAGCGGCTCGAGACCTTCGGGATCAACCGGTTCTTCTTTGCCGGCATTCCAGGCGGCGCCGA
>LFIK01002373.1_pt1 | contig 15241 bp, 16 predicted proteins | sample 643401 | NCBI WGS metagenome assembly LFIK01 (sample SAMN03777447, study PRJNA286221) | soda lake metagenome | biome: soda lake; feature: Kulunda steppe; material: water; isolation source: sample T5-Br brine of Lake Tanatar-5 | place: Russia: Kulunda steppe | collected 2010-07 | reverse complement strand
TAAGTATGTGACAAAAGGGGATGAATCCGGGGTCCTCTCGTTTGAACAAAAGAATTTATCGTCAACGTCCAATCCCGATGGGGGGTATTTAGTTCCGAAACGCCTGAGTGATAAGATTTTATACCAAATTAAAACGGATTCACCGATTCGGCGTCTGGCAGCCACAACAGTTATTTCTACAGATGCCATCGAACTGCTGCGGGAAAAACAGGGGGCGAGTGCCGGCTGGACAACGGAAACCGGGGACAGACCCACGACGGACACACCCTCGCTACACAAAATACGTATCCCCGTGCACGAAATGTATGCAAAACCAAGGGCGACGCAGAAACTGCTTGATGACAGTCATATTAACATTGAACATTGGTTGCAAGAAAAAGTCTCTCAGCAGTTTACCGCCCTCGAAAATAAAGCCTTTTTATTTGGGGATGGAAAGGGCAAGCCCAAGGGGATCTTACGTCATGATATTTCCTATGATGATGAAGATGCCTGGGGAAAACTGCAAGGTTTGCATATTAAAAATTCCAAAGATATTACGGGCGATGCTTTAATAAAACTGATTTATAAGTTAAAAGCCTATTATTTGCAGGGGGCATCTTGGGTGATGTCTAGAAATATGCTGTCTATTCTTCGACAGCTAAAGGATACGTCAGGACAATATTTGTGGAATCCAGGCCTTAACGGACGTCAAGAATCAACTTTGTTAGGCTACCCTGTGATCATTTGTGATGATATGGCCACGACCGATGCCGAAGACCGATCTGGAGCCTTCGTTCTTTTTGGGAATTTTAAAGAAGGGTATCAGATCGTCGATCATTCGTCGACACGGGTGTTAAGGGACCCTTATAGTGCAAAGCCCTATGTTGAATTCTATGCCACACGTCGTGTAGGTGGAGATATTACAAATTTTGAAGCCTTTAGTGTTTTAACGTGTGATCAATAATTTTTTTGGTGCCTGGCCTTTGGCTGGGCCATTTTGGTAGAGGAAAGTTATATGTATTTAAAGTGTTTAACAACGACGACGCACGATCCCGATTTAACGGAATTGAAGTGTTACCTTCATATTGACCATTCGGATGATGATCAACTTTTAAAACGTTTATGGAAAGCTGCGGAAACGCTGATTGAACAGTATGCCCAGTGTTCCTTGTGGGTTCGAAACTATGGCTTAACGGTTCCCCTTACGCCGGAGTTCCGGAATCGATTCGGGTGTCCTCGAACCGGTGAGATAAAGTTACCAATTCCAATGGTACCCATTCATTCTCTTGTGGATAGGCCCAAGGTCGTATCCCACAAGACCTATGGTATTAAAAAGTTTGATCTTATGAAAAATGGGCGAACGGCCTACGTTGTCTTCCCCCATGACCTGCCTGGAGAAAAAGGGCAGCTTGAGATCATGTTTAAAGCCGGGTATGCCCAGAGCTTTGATGATATTCCCCCATTATTAAAAGAAGCCATGTGTTTGTTGATTTATCGACTTTATGATTCTCGATGGCGCGAGGGGAAGAAAAAGCGGTCTTTTTTTGATGAACACATAACCACGTTGCTGAATCCCTTTCGGCAAACACGGACGGCTTTGATATGAATCCAGTCAACATGACGTTATACACCCGGGACATGATTCCTGATGGGTTTGGTGGTTTTCGTTGGCGATGGAAACAGCAAAAAGAGATCCTGGTGACGCTTTTAAAGAAAGCTCAGTCCCAAGGGGCAGTTAAGGTTCGGGTTGATGCGCGCCATCAAGTGAAAAAAGGAGAGAGGCTTTATAAAGGAAAGGAACGGTTCGAAGTGAGAGATGATGCCTTTGTGGAGGGAAAATGGGGGTATTTTTCTATAAAAGCCCACGACCGAGGCAAAGATGTTTTTTGATATATTTCACGCCTTACAACGTGTTTTTCAGGAAAACCTTAAAAACATAGATGATTATTTAGGCTTATATACGTGTTCTCTGGTCACGGACAAGCCCTATATACGCATGGTCATGAAAGAAAATGGCCAAAAACATGGCCAGATCGCACTGGACATAATCCCTCACTATCAAGGTCATTACCGGCTGGAGACAATGTTAAGACGTGTTCGTCAAAGTTTGTCACAGCCCATTCAGGGACAAGGGTTTTATCTGATACTGAAGGAAAAAAGGTATGAGGTTCAAGGCTCGGATCCGAATCATGTGGCAGGGGTGATAACCTATGACTTTCGGTATGGACAAGAGGAGAAATGAATATGAAACATTTGAACGTAGACAAACCCATCGAATATCCTTTTGAGGACGAAATTTTTTCGGCATTCCATGAATATCGAACGTATGAGCATCTTCTTGATTTTGAAGATATGCCGGACTGGTATTCATAGCCATGGAATCTTGCTTAAAACTAAGTGTAGGGGGACTTCCTCCCTGGTCGGCCCGGGGATGTCATCAAACTCTATTCCCGGTTTCAAAGTCAACATGTGTACGAACGGTCAATGGTGAGCTTATTCAATTGCCCCAAAATCATCCGCTGAAATACCGTACGTTGATTGAATGTGAAGATGTGAGACCTGTTGCGATTAACCACGTGGCCTTAGGGGAGGAAATGAAAGTATGGTGTTTGCAAACATTAATACAAAGAACTACACACCCAACAACCCTGCAGAGGGACCCCGTTGAAGGATCTATTGATCTGATTTCAACAGATAAGAAGGCAAAGGTTGAAAAAGTTGAAGGAAGGAAGGTGTTTTTAAATCCCTCGACTCAAGAGGCTTATATTCAATATCGCCCCAAGCTTAACATGCGCCTTATTGACTTCCGCATGAAAACCAATGAATGGGGCGAAAAAACAGGATGGCAAATGACGTTAGATGAAATTTAAAGATGACAGCGAATACAGATGACATCTTTCGATGTCCCCTAGAGATCTCTTCTCAGGGGGACATCCAAGACCAGACCCTAAGCTTTGTTCTTTTTTTGAAGCTGTGTCTCATAATAGGCGATTGCAAAGGTGGAAGGAATGATTAAAGCTGCCCCAAAAAGCATCATTTTTGTGGGCATTTCACTGAAAAACATGTAGCCAAATGACGCTGCGAAAATGAGTTCCACATAGCGATAGGGTTGGAGGGCAGAGATATCCGTGGCGGCGAATGCCTTTAAAAGACAAAATAGAATGAGATTCGCCCCGCCACCAAGACAAAAAAGAAAAATGTACTCGGTCATGTTTGGGGATTGCCAAACATTGATAGCCGGAATAAGACCAATGAGAGACGTGCCTAAGGAGATGTAAAACATGATGGTAAGGTCATTTTCCTTGGACACAATCTTTTTATTAAAAATATCGCTGGCTGCGAATAATACGGTGGCAAGAAGCAAATAGGCAACCCCCGTATTTCGAAGCACAGACGAAGGGTCGATGTGGATGATTCCGAGTCCATCGAGTAAGGGGGTGTCTTGGCTGCTAACGGTAATTAAGATGCCGATAAACCCTGTAATGGTCGCTAACGTCCGTTGCCAGCCCACATGTTCACGCAGAAAAATCGCGGACATGGGCAGAACAAACAAAGGGACAGTCATCGCCAGGGTGCTCACGACTGTAAGAGGAACGGATTGGACGCCAATGCACCAACTTGCGATGGCGCCATATAAAAATATCGAACGAATGGTATGGATTTTAATAAGCTTTGTATGAAATGTTTGCCGTCCTTTATACAGCATAAAAGGGATTAAGGTCAGGACAGAGAAGAAAGTTCGTAAAAAGGCAACTTGTATTGGGTCAAGCCTTAGCCCGGAAAAACGAATAAGAACGTCGTTCATGCTGCTCATCAGGCAGACCATGATGGCCCAAAAGACCCCTTGGGCGTAGCCCTTTCGGTTGACCCATAATGAAGACGTCGTCAGGGAAGGTGAAGTGTAAGGTGCTGTCATATTAAGAAACTTTCTTGTCGTCAATTTATTCCTAACATTGGCGAACTTCATTTAAAAAAGCAATGGAAAAGTAACGGAGATGATCATGAATTTTGGTTTTGCCTGGGGAAATAAAAATGACGTTTATGATTCAAAAGTTCATTTTCGTGAAGATGAAAAAATTTTGAAAATAAAAATGGTCCATGAAGAAGGAAAGCCGGCGGTTGCCCATGTCTTGGTCTCAGGGTCGAGATCCCCCCCATCCGCCCATGTTTTTCTCAGCTTTCAAGGCACTCTTTTCTTCCGGGGGCGCTTAATAGACAGGCCAATATTCCATGAAAAAGGCAAAAGCTTGTTGATTTTTTCCGCGCAAGCTGAAAATGCTCAAGAGCAAAAAGACCAACACCTGTCAGACATACATAAAAAAACCCGCCGTGATCCCTTATTTGAAACAGTGGCCGACCCTGCCAAGGAGACAGACATCCTGAATCATCACCAAAAAATTTTTCATTGGTGTCGACTCTCAGGTCAGGTTTCCCTTGCGTCTTTTTTTGAAGGGGAGCCTTTGGATCTTTCAAAGGATATCTTTGAGGACACTCTGAAAATTCGTCAGGTGCGACCGTCACTGGGGGGCATTCACGTCAAGGTCCTGTTCAACTGGGTTCAACAATGCCAAGGTGTGCGAGATATTACCCCTCTTATACAGGAAAAAATCGGCGGGCCCTTTTTAAGTACATTTACGGGGGCATCCCTTCAAAAGGGGTGGTTTCAGAAAAGCAGAAAAGGGCAGACATCGCGGTTTTGGGTTGAAGATGCCCGCCTTGATCATATGACGTCTTTGCCCTCTAACTTTTATCCGTCGGCTTCTCGGTGGTTTTACCAAACCGTTGATTCAGGCTATCAAAAGATATGTTTTTCTCGGCACTGGTTTCGTCCTCATTTACGCATAGGTTGGCACTACCAACAGCGTCGCCGGGAAATTATTCATTTTTATATAGGAGAAAAATCTCCTTCGAAAAAGCTTGTTTTTCATTTTCACGATGTTGTGGGATCCAATCATATCTGGCGCCGAAATCATCGATACTCAAAAGGGTTTAAGGTGGTCTATGATCAGCAAGTGTACCGGTGTCGACAAATGCATGTTTCCGGGGCTCAATTCGATGCCAAAATGTGGACATGGCTGTCTCGTCAGTTCCACGTATCAGACCAATCGTATCGCGCAACTTTTTATAATACAGACCGGGGTCGACGTCTTTTAAGCGAGATTTCCGCCATGGCTCAAACCCATTATAAAGCTGGGCAACGCGTTCAGGAGGTCACAGGACGTGTGCCCATTTCAAGGGCGATCAATATATCGCCAATTCATAAAGGAAGTGTTCGGCACGAAAATATGAAGATTCAAGGAAAGGTAAAAAGGCTGGTTATTTATGCCGATGGCGAGGGGCAAGGATATGGCGCGTTTACCTTGGCTGTGGAAAAGCAGGATGCCGGTGGTTCTCCCTTTGTGTCTGAAGATGACTTTTCTGCCCAGGAAGATGAAATCGTCGATGAGGAGTGGAGTACAAATGTGGAGGGGGTCGCCTACCCTTCGCAGGTGCAAAATGAGGACCTTGTGCGGGATATTATTATTGAAAATGGATGCGCCGAGCAAGAAGAGAAGGTGGTGAAATGTCAATATCCCGAAAATAAAACATTAGGGACGGTTTTGGGGCAAAATCCGACCAAAGTAAGAATTGCCTTTCATCCTTTGGAGACTCCGGGAATCTTAAAACATGAAGTGACGCTAAAAAAGGTAAAAAATGGATAAATATTTGAATGTTTATAAATTTGGCGACGACGATATTACGCGAGATATCAAGGAAGAAACGTGGGAGACACCGGCCCCAATTGAGGTGCCTTGTGCCATTAAGGCACCGGAATCCCTGCATCTGGATGTCCGAATGACGTTCCAGCACAACCCGAAACCAGGGAAAATTCTGTATGTCCAAGATGGGTCAATCATCCAAACAGTCACCAATGAGTTTGAATTTACGAAAGAAAGCACAGCCTATCGCGGCAGGTGCGAAAGCATCGAATTTATTTACGCCCAAACGGGTACGGCCTTTGTTAATCAACAACCGGTTCTGTTTTCAGATCGGCAGTGCCAGGTCTTTACATTAGATGTTTCCGACGATATGTGTCTTGGAAGGTTGCAAACCCCGAGTTCTTTCGGAGCCCCCTTAACAGTAACCCTGCCTTCAGAGACTTCCCCTCAAGACAAACCGACGTTTTCGTATGGATTTCCGAATCCTGTTGGGGGACTTCAACCCCTCTACTTCTATGGCTATTATGCGGCTGAAGGGGTGAAGCCGGAGCATATGGAGCCCATATTTGCGCGTGTTCTTACGGACGAATTGGGTATCAAGCTTTATCGCCTTAGCTTCCTAGAGTCGCAAGGGGTTTTCTACCCCGAGGGAGGGCATGTGAAAGGCCGCACCTATCAGTTTGATACAAAGGCCCGGACGTTCATGTGGAAAAGTGTCCATCAATTTCTGATAAGTGGGGGGTTGAAAACCTGTCTTAAATTTGACGACAAAGACATTTTTTATGTATCGGACTCATACAAAGTATTAAATGAAGATAGGTATCAACTGATATTTAAAGTGGAGGATTCATGTTAAAGATGACGTACCGAGAGGAAAAAGGAGGCCCTTTAAGCTGGCAAGAAGTGGATGCAAATTTTCGTGTCCTCGAAAATAAAATCGACAGCCTTAAAACGGCTCCCCAAGCGGTTGACGTGATACAAAAAATAGATGTGGACGGACGAACGCTCAAAATCTGGGGGCGCCAAGGTCATTTGTTAGCCGAATGTGAAATCCCGATTTTGACCTTCAAATCCCGGGGGCAGTGGAAAGCAAAACGGTCCTACATACCGGGGGATATTGTCTCGATTGGATCCAGGTTATGTTTGTGTGAAACTCCTCATGAGAGCCACACCTTTCAGGACGAATCCGAAAATTGGATTTCACTCATAAGCCAACCCGAAGTTAAGGAGAAATTGCCATGAATCATGTGTCCGGTAAAGCTTGGGAACAGGTGCTGCTGCAGTCCTTAAGGAGTCTTGATTCTCGAATCCATCACTTGAATCAAAATATTTGTCACTTAAACACCAGCCTGGATAAAATGTCTACCCGTGTCGGACATTTAGAAGCACAACAATCGTATTGGCGGGGGGCCGGGGGCATGCTTGTGATGGCCTTGGGGTTTTTAAGTACCGTCGCCAATATTGGCTATAATATATTAGGGAGGGGATAGATGATCAGTTTGCTTGGTGCGTTTCTTGGGTTTTTAGGCAGTGCCTTCCCTGAATTTATGAAGGTCTATCGTGACCATAAAGACCGTGATCATGAATTGGCGGTCATGGATCGTCAGATTCATATCATGCAGGCGGGGCATAACCAACGTTTAGAAGAAATTAATATTCAGGCCGATGAGTCTTATGCCAAATCTCTTTATGCCCATGCACGACACACCGGTGTAAGGTGGGTTGATGCTTTGTCCGGTACCGTAAGACCTTTGGTAACTTATGCCTTTTTCTTTTTGTATGCGTGTGTCAAAATTGCCCATTGGCATTACTGTCTTATCCATGCGAAAACTCAGGACAGTTTAAAGGCGTTGGTCCATACATGGACCCCTGAAGACCAAGTGCTTTTTGCCACCGTCATTTCGTTTTGGTTTGGCCAACGTATGCTCAACAAAGCTTTTGCAAAAAAATTAGGAACCTGAAACTGCCCTTAAAAACGAATCAGCTGGGAATCGATTTAATCAAAACTTTTGAGACGTTTTGCCCGAAACTATACCTATGCCCTGCAGGGTATCCAACGATTGGATACGGGCATTTGGTCCGTCCCGGGGAACACATCCCGGATGTTTTATCCGAAGACGAAGGGAATGCGTTGCTCGAAAAGGATATTTTAAAGTCAGAACGTTCGGTGGATCGTCTGATCTCAGTGCCGTTGAATTCCAATCAATATAGCGCCTTAGTAAGCTTTACCTTTAACTTAGGATCTGGGGCTTTGCAACGTTCGACCTTACGTCGAAAACTCAATCGTGCAGACTTTCAAGAGGTTCCCTTAGAGCTAAGACGATGGGTTTATGCAGGGGGGCGAATTTTGAATGGTTTAATACGAAGGCGTCTTGCGGAAGGAGATCTGTTTATAAGGTAAAAACCTAACAAATAAGAAAAACAGTCGAAAAAAGGTCGATAGTGATAAAATAAAGGTGGTGCCCAGAAAGGGATTCGAACCCCTGACACAAGGATTTTCAGTCCTTTGCTCTACCAACTGAGCTACCTGGGCATCACGTTTACTCTGAAATTTATATAGAAAAACCCTACGGTTGTCCAGGGGAATTGCCCGATATTTTTATTTTTTTTGTATGGATCCTATTCATGGGGCATTTTTATCGTCTATGTGGGGATTCCGCTCCCGGCGCACTTATTTTTTGTTGGTATTAAAAAAGGAATCTAAGTTTTGTGAAATGTTCTGTACCTCAGCTAATTTTGCTTGGGTAGCGGAATATTGTTTTTGCAGTCGCTCCTCATATCGGGATGTCCTTTCATTTAGGCGATCGATATCCTTAAGTATTTTTTGATTTTGATTGGTAAAAGTTTCTTTATGAACCTTCAAATCGCCTTGATAAGGATCTAAATAGTTTTTAAGGGATTGAGTGATCCGATCCCCAATTCCTTGTTTCAGGTTAATCGTAGTGTGAACCGACCCCCCATCTGGGATATTGGATACCCTCGTAAGGGCGACCTCCAGACCGTTAAAAAGAGTCTGTGCGGGCATGTCATCGCTAAATGCGTATTTTCCATGAATAAAAATCGTATCCCCTAATGTATGAATGGCATTTTTATCATGAATAGGGACGCTAAACACTTTCCCTTCATAGGCGGGATCGTCAAGTGTAAACTCAACTTTTTCTAACTGACCGTCCGCATCTTTCGACACAGTTACAGTTGTTGTGCTTTGGGCAAGGGGGTCTGGTATGACCTCTGGGTGGCGTGTGACAGAAAAACCATCGCCTGGGACGACGGCGTCAAAAGCAAACAGATCTTCAACCTCTGAAAATTTTTTAAGAAGGGCATCGGCCAGAACAGAATCATTTATTACCAGTTTAAAGTCGTCATCGGTTGTAATGCCAATATCGCTTAACTGCTGATATTGATTCGGATCAAGCCCTTTTGCTTGTCCAAGAATGCCTGTGCTCAGCATGGTTTCCACCCTGTGTAAAAGGGGGTGATTTTGTAAAATGGCGTTTTCCGTATATTCTTGTGTGGCGGGGTCTCTTTCTTTCTGCAGTTGGATAAAATCTTTCAAATCATTATATTTTTCGACAAAGGTTTGTATAGACGCATAGGCTTTATCAAGGTCTGGTTTCACTTGAATGGTTAGGGTTTCGCCGGGAACGGGTTTTTTTAAGGACAGGGTCATACCGGTAACGACGTCGTTGATATCATTTGTCTTCCGGAAAATGGTTTGAGAGTTAAAATGAATTTTTGCGGATAAATCCTGTTCATCTTTTCCTGAAACGCTGGGAATACTCCCTGCGGGGGCGGTTGTGTCATTTTCAATGGACATCGGTTCGCCTAGTGTCACGGATTGAAACTGAAGGCGGTATTCGCTGTCGCCAACTTTCAGCATGTCGGCCTTCATATGCGTGGTCTCTGTATGTTTATTAATATTATTTACAATATCTTTTAAAGATTGATCTTCCTCGATGTCCAGGACCTCTTCATTCAAAGTGAGGGATCCAGACCAACCCAAAGCGCTTTGAGGATCGGAAATCCCTGTTTCACTATGGGATGAATCGTAAGTGGCAAGTTGATCAATCCTAAGGTTGAACTGCTGGGTTTGTAAATCTTGGGTGCAATTCACAGCAACCATGGATTCCGGCGAGGTGGGTCCATCCGAGTACGCATCGGGTTTTTTTTCGGCAAAGATCCCAGGAAGACCGGTTTTATAATCAATGCTTGATCGTAAATTGTGGCTAATCTCCTTAAAAGCATTGAGTTTTGACTCTAAATCCGCCAAAGCCGATAATTTTTGCGTATTCTTGTCAATTAAGGCTTCTTTTTTTTGAATGGGAATTTTTTTAACCTCAAGTTGCTTTTGCAGAACATCGTTAAGGTCAACCCCCATCAAATTTTGCCCCATCTTCATGGACCCCGTTTTTTCATCAATCTGGGGAGAGCCAAATGAGGTTACGTTTGAAATTCCCATTGTTTACTCGTGCGTTGTGGACCTTTGTTTAGAGTAGAAGGGTAATCTTTAAATTTTTCTTAAAAGCGATCGGGAACTTTAAAGTTCATCAGGGAATGTAGAGGCATCGAGACACTGCCGCCTTTTTTTAAGAAGTCTTTGATTTAATTCATAAATATCATTGTTTTGATAGTTTTCAAGGGCGCTCATATTTTGAAATTGGCCTAAGGATAAGAAAAAAGCTAAATTCACCTCAAGACTGTTAGAGGGGCAAGGTTTCGCAAGAACGTTTTTGGGTGCAAGACCAAGGCTTAAGGATTCCTGTTTATACAAGTCGAGAAGATCAGGATTGCCACTGCACAGGAAAATCCGCATGTCTTCTGGGGAAGAAGATGGAGAGAAAGATGACAGAAGCGTCGCTAAAGCAAGTTTTTGGTTTTTTTGGGTCAGCTTCTTATTATAAAATGCGGCAGCGCAGGTTTGACGACTTATGATTCCTGCAAAGGTGTCTGTTTCAGGTTTGAACTGATACGCAAGGATGCAGGGAGGCGTTTTGGGTTTGACAATATGCTCCCCGGTGAACAAAAGCGGGGCCACCTGAAAAGGTGTAAAGCTAGCTTTTGTAAATCTAGCTTTCGAAATGGGAAGTGAGAGGTTTTGCGGCTTTGGCAAAGCCAGGGCATGGTGAGTGATCAAAAAAAATAAAAACGCATATTTCATGAATGTGTCTCCCTCTCTTTTTCTAAAATCATACCCCACCTTAAAAGAGTTTACAAAGGGAAATCCACCAGTTTAGTTCTCAAAAAAGGTCACTTGCGCCACGGCCTTCCAGGATAGGATTTTTTTCTGAATTCCAGCTTTATATCTTTTATGGCAAGACACCTTAACCTCGATAGAATTTGCTTTGAGAGGCTCAAAAAACTGTTTTAATAGATCGATTTTTGAATGGGTCATTTGGTCTAATGTGACAACCGATATGTCGTTTAGGTCAAATGATGTTTTTTTAAGGGATTTCAAGGATCCCGAAATGATGAGTGTCTTTGGACTCGTTTGTTGTTCAGGGGACAAGGGGGAAGACCGATCCGGGCTGGGGCATAAGAGTTTCCCGACACCGAGATCTTCCTCTTGCCGATTTTGATAGGTTTGATACCAAAAGTCGAAAAGCTCGTCATGGGGATCCCAATCGGATTTTGATAAGATCTGGGTAAACTTTTTATATTGAGTCATTGAAAAAAGTTCCTTCTTTGAATCATACAAAGAGTCTAAAAATTCAAACTGACTGATCGCGGCTTTCTGGGCAAAAGCGAATAAACTTTGATCCTGGTGTTCGGTCATAAGTCGAATGGACATATCCAGTTTGCCAGAAACCGTATAGAGTTCATGGCTTGCCACTTGGAAAAGACCATAAAGCGTTTCATGGGGTTGATAACCTTCCTTCGCTTCCCATGATACCACCTGGTCCATATACTCTTTATCGGAACTAAGACTGCGTTCCACAAAAGGCTTGGGATAAAAATGACTGCTAAGAGGAGACAGTTGGTGTCTCCAGGATCCATTTCTCGCCGTGCTTTTGTGAATTTGGTGCGCCCACGGAATATGAAAAGTTTTAAAAATATCCGAGTCTTCCTCCTGTTGATATTTTTGGTTCATTCCCACAAAATAAACACCCTCAGGAACCGCTGTATGGTTCTGTGTATATTTTGGATTTGAATTGTAATAGGCATACTGGGTATAGACCCCGTTTTTGTTTCGGATATCTCGGACAAGAGAATTCCGAGCCGTGGTTGCCCAATACCTTTTTGGCTCGGGAAGATAGTTTCGTGGATCCAAAGTTGAGGTGTATTTTATTAACGGAGTCCCCTTTGTATCTTGAAAATCGATACAATGACCACGAATATAAGGTTTGTAATCTTCAACCACCATAGGGGCCCAATCCATTTGCGTCCGTTCTTTTGAGAAAACGGGGGTTCGTGTATGGCAAAACGCTTGTTTGTGACGCCGATCGTGCATCACCACATAATCAAAGGAAAATCTGTTTGATGTTTTTTCATAAGGAATCAGTTCAATGTCGACATCTGGGGCCTCTCTATGTTTCCAAATGTCTCTTTTTTCATTGATATCTAACCACTTATATCCCGGGGGCAAGGTTGGAAGTAGGGCGGGGGGTAGGTCTAATAATCGTGAATAGGTATCGGTATAATCTGTATAATGTAAGTCGATTTTCGGGGTGATGATCTCATAGCATTTGTGCACATAGGTTCGTTCTTCGGAAGCGTCATTTTTTGGGCCTGCACTTACTTCATGGTTTAATGTGAAAGAGAGACACAAAGCGAAAAAAAGGTTGGGGACCATCGTTATTCCTTGTTGATAAGGGCTATAATGCAGACCGTACTTTACGAAAAAAATGAACAATGTACAAACTGGATTTGTGTACAAGACCTAAAAAATAAGTCATTTTTTTAAACCCCCAAAGAACCGCTCGGTTATCTTTTCCTTGACCTCTACACAAAAGCGTCTTCACGAAGGGAGAGCTGCGGTCAGTGGGGTTTATTTTCGCGTTTGATGGATCTAAATGATTTGGGTGTGAAGAATATTATTTTCTCTATTTCTGAAGTATATTAACCTGGTAACAGGTTTAACAGAGAGAGAACGATCCGTGGCGAAGAACCTCTTCGATTCATCGAGGCGTGCGTATAAATTTTGGCCTTTGATGGGGCTTGTTTTCTTTCTGGTAAAAATTCCCCTTAGCCAAATAAAATTGCCTGCGAAGACCGTGTTTGATACGATCCTTCCCTTGTCTTACAAACGGGAAAATCCCCCATCCTATTCCCGCCCCCTGCTATATTCCTTGCCATCGCTGAAAAATCTAAGGTGGATCCCCCTGGTGATCCAGCCGAAATATCAAACCCATCGGAAATCCTTTCAGCTTCGAAACACCCAAATTTTTTCACGGCCGGTTCTGCATCGATCCTCTGGAACACAGATGCTTGGTATGCCCCCTGGGTTTGAAAAACAGGATGCCCGATCGAAGGAACACAGGTCCTTTCGAAACCCCCGACAGTCCCTGCGGTTATCTATGAAAACAAAGGGAGGGAAGTTGCCGTCCCCAAATAAGTTCTTTGAAGAATTTGGACATCCGAAACCGTTGAAGGAATCGGAGAATCTGCCCACCTTGCCAAAACCCCATATTTCACCTTTATCTAAGCCTGCGGAAAAGCCATCTGAGGTTCAGGTCCCCGCCCCCCAAAAAATGAAACCTTTCCCAGCAAAACCTGTGGACCGTTTCCGTTCCCCATCCCCTTTGGGACACACGTCTTTGCCTCTCATGTATGGAGTGAATACAGACCGACCACCCGCCAAAGATTCTGCGGCGCGCAAGGCGGTGCAAAAAATGTTTTCCATGAAGGGTTCTTCGCAGAAGCATGAAGGTTTTTTCGAAGCACATCTGGAAGAGATAAAACGTCCTCGCCATCCACAGCCTTGCCATACATTGAACGGGATTGATTTAAGGCCCCAGGGGGGGGATGTCCTCCAGGCGAATATTGATTCCCTTCCTGCGAGTGCTGTGGCTGAGCCGAATCAACCTCAAAAGCCCCCAAGGGGACATTCCGTTCCTCCTACGCCTCCATCGATTCACAAGCCCCAAACTTCAAGTCGCACGACGAAGGGATCGTTAGAAAAAAGCGATAGGGACGACGATGCAGGAGGCTTATGCCTTGAGTCCTTGTTCTCATCCTGTGTGCCACAAAAGACTCCTGCAAAGACTGCCGAAACGTCACGCAAACCTTGGCAGCAAAAGGCGGAGTCAAAAAGATTTTCCATGATGGGTCTTTCGGAGGAGCATGAAGGTTTTTTCGAAGCACATCTGGAAGAGATAAAACCCCCTCGCCATCCACAGCCTTGCCATACATTGAACGGGATTGATTTAAGGCCCCAGGGGGAGGACGTCCTCCAGGCGAATATTGATTCCCTTCCTGCGAGTGCTGTGGCTGAGCCGAATCAACCTCAAAAGCCCCCAAAGGGACATTCCGTGATTATGGGGAATCCTCCTACGCCTCCATCGATTCTCAAGCCCCAAACTTCAAGTCTCACGACGAAGGGATCGTTAGAAAAAAGCGATGGGGACGACGATGCAGGAGGCTTATGCCTTCAGTCCTTGTTCTCGTCCTGTGTGCCACAAAAGACTCCTGTAATAACTGCCGAAACGTCCCGTAAGCCTCGGCAGCCAAAGGCGGTGCAAACCAAGGATGAAAGCCGACATCCCCAGTGTTTTCACAAAGATAAAGCCATGCAACTCGTGTCGTTGGGACATGATACATTTTTGATTAAGGCGTTATCGCCGGATCAACAGGCCCCCAGTGAATTTGGGGACATAGATCGATCACAAGGGGGGATAAAACGCAAACACGTGTCAAAGAGTGCGCCTCGAAACGCCGCACAGACGAAACGAAGCTATTCACCTACACGTTTTTCAAGCCCAAATTTGAATCAAGAATCGCGCATTGAAATTCAAAAAGACTATCGTGAAGTCAATAAAAGGCTTGAGGATTTAAAAACCCATTTGAAAACCTACTCGAAAACGACAAAAACCCTCGAAAGTGTGTTTTCTGGGATTAAAATAAAGGGGCGCCCTGAAGAAAAACAGCAAAAATATGAAAAATTAACAGGTTTTCTTGAAATTTTGTCTCACTGGCGTCGCGTGATCAACAGTCAGGTTAAAAAAGAGAGCTATTTTGCTCATTATCCTGACTTTCAGGTTGAAAAAGACTTCATTTTTCCGATCATTGGGGGAATACTTCATGAAGCTTCGTCTTCTAAAAAATCAGATGACTTTTCCATAGTTGATATTACAATTGAGGAAGACGTTCTCAGAACAACCACAAGTACATACATAAAACAGAATGAATACGAGCTGAAAAGGTGAGGGCATGGACTTTCAGGAAGATAGAGACTGCAAAGACAAAACTGAAGACAACCTTGGCAAAGTGGATATAATCCCTCAGGAAAAAGAGGAAAAAGAGGAAAAAGAGGAAAAAGAGGAAAAAGAGGAAAAAGAGGAAAAAGAGGAAAAAGAGGAAAAAGAGGAAAAAGAGGAAAAAGAGGAAAAAGAGGAAAAAGCTGACGT
>LFIK01002371.1_pt1 | contig 15247 bp, 9 predicted proteins | sample 643401 | NCBI WGS metagenome assembly LFIK01 (sample SAMN03777447, study PRJNA286221) | soda lake metagenome | biome: soda lake; feature: Kulunda steppe; material: water; isolation source: sample T5-Br brine of Lake Tanatar-5 | place: Russia: Kulunda steppe | collected 2010-07 | reverse complement strand
GGCGGCCGACCCCATTCATCGCGGTGCCCGCCTGGTGGCACGGGCCGACGTGGTGCTGGTGACGCTGGACTACCGGCTGGGCGCCTTCGGCTTCCTGCACACGGAAGGCGGCAGCAACCTGGGCGTGCGCGACCAGTTGCTGGCGCTGCAGTGGGTGCGCGATCACATCGCGGCCTTCGGCGGCAACCCGGATCAGGTGACCCTGTTCGGCGAATCCGCTGGTGGCATGTGCGTGCTGGACCTGATGGGCACCCCGGCTGCCGACGGCCTGTTCCAGGCTGCCATCGTCCAGTCGGGCGCTGCCAGCTGGCTGGCCACCCCGGAGGATGCAGCCCGCGCGCGCCAGGCATTCGCCGAACAGCTGGACAGTGACGACCCGCAGCACTGGCGTCAGCTGCCGGCGGACACCCTGCTGCAGGCCCAGCAGTTGGTGGACCAGGACATCCGCGCCCGCACCGGTCGCGGGGCCTTCCGGCCGGTGCTGGATGGCGAACTGATCCAGTTCGACGGCCTGGCCGCCCAGACCCGGCCGGTGAACCGCCAGCGCCCGCTGCTGATCGGCAGCAACGGCGATGAGCAGCGCCTGTTCCTGAACCTGAAGCGACTGCGGCGCGACGCCAGCCAGGCACGGCTGACGCGGGCGCTGGCGCGGCATGCGCCGGATCCGGAAGCTGCGGCAGCACAGATCCTGGATGGCTATGCGGCGCGTCACCCGGACCATGGCGAGAACGCGCTGCTGGCTGCGGCCGAGACCTTTCTCTACTACCGGCTGCCGATACTGCGCCTGCTGCTCACCCGCCATCTGGCCGCGGGACCCGCCTGGAACTACCTGTTCACGCGACCATCACCGGCGTTGCGCGGCCGTCTGGGGGCCTGTCATGCGCTGGAGATTCCGTTCGTGTTCGGGACGCTGGACGCGCCGGGGATGGCGCGCTTTGCCGGCAACGACGCGGCTGCCTGGCAGCTGTCCGATCACATGATCGACCTGTGGGGGGCCTTTGCGCGTCACCAGGACCCGGCAAGTGCCGCGCCGGCCTGGCAGCCGTGGGCACCGGACAGTGCCTGTGCCTGGCGGCTGGACGCCCACTGCGAGCTGCTGCTGCAGCCGGATCAGGCGGACCTGGCCATCTGGCGTCCGGCCATGCCGGGGCTGTTCACCCGGGCGGGGTTGCCGGAGCCTCATCCGCAGCCGGTGCGCTGACACTGCCTGATCCTGTGTGCGCCTGGCGGGGCGCCGACGCACCTCAAGTCAGGGGGAACCGCGCGATCGAAAGAGCCTTCATGTTTCGATCACGGGGGGGGGCGGGTCAGGCGGGCTGGATGTCGAAGCCGCTGCGGGGGAAGTGGACGCGCAGCTGGCCGGCGTCCGGGTCCTCGCGCAGGATGCCGCAAGTCAGCGCAGTGCAGTAATCAAGCGTGCCGGCAATCGGATTGGTGCCGTAGTCCGTGGCCGCTACCGTGACCGCCTGGCCCAGGCTGACGCCGGCAGGCAGATGGGAAGATGCCACCGTCCAGGGCATGGGTTCGGATTCAGTACCGATCCGGAGCGCTTCCGATTCGGACATTTCCCGGCGCACGCCCTGACCAAAGCCGGCCATGGTCTGCATCCAGGCGCCCACCTTCGGATAGGGTTCCAGCAGCCCCGCCACCACCGGATTGTTCTGCAGCAGCCAGAGGCAGTGATAGACGCCGAAGTCCGCCAGCGAAGGCGCATCGCCCAGCACCCAGCGCTTCACGTGCAGCTGCTGCTCCAGCACGGCCAGTTCCGCTTCCAGTTCTGCCTGGGCCACTTCCGGTGACATGCTGGTCACCCCGCTGCTGCCCTTCGACAACTCGGCGCGATCTTCCGCGAACCGGCGCGCCAGGTCCTCGCCCAGCCCCTTGAGCATGGTTTCCACTGCCTTCGGCTGGAAGCAGAGTGCCACCACCACCCTGAACAGATGGGTATCAGCCTTCTGGGTCAGGCTGCGCGCCGACCACTGCAGCGCCTCCGGATGCAGCGGTGGCTGGGGGTGCAGCTGCTCCAGGTACTCGGTCATCACATGGGTATCGCAGAAGATGTCTGCCCCCACCTGCATCACCGGCGTGCGCCGATAGCCGCCCGTCAGCGGCATCAGCTTCGGCCGCGGCATGATCGGCGGAATCTCCACGCTGTGCCAGGTCAGCCCCTTGAAGCCCATGATCAGCCGGATCTTCTCCGAGAACAGCGAGCCCTGGTAGTGGTGCAGGATCAGGTCAGTCATGGTCATCATCCGTTTCGGCAAGTGCCCGCGCCTCCTGCTGCATGCAGCGATACAGGCTCTGGATGACCGGGCGAGAGAAGGTGGACTTCCTGGCAACGAAGCGTACCGGACGGTTCAGGCCAAGACGACCCATGTCGATACAGCGCTCCATGGGTACGCCCAGTGTCCGGGCCACCCCGCGCGGCACCAGTCCGTGGCCGAAGCCCGCCAGCGCCATCTGCGCGGTCGCAAAGAAGGATTCCAGCGAAGTCTTGCGGCGAATGCCCAGCCGGCGCATGTCCTCCTCGATGGAAGCCCAGGCACCGGAACGGGACTCGATGGTAATCACCGGCAGATCTTCGCCGTTCTTCGGCGGGTAGTGCAGTTCTCCCAGTGCCGAGGGCAGCAGCACCATGGGTTCCAGCCGCAGCACCTCGGAGACCAGATCCAGGTCGGCTTCCGCCGAGCCGGTGCACAGTCCCACCATGTACTCGCCGGAGCGGATCCGGTCCAGCACGACCGGCGAACGCTGGGCGTGAAACTCGAACTCCAGTTCCGGCAGGGCCGCGCGCACCCGCGCGAACAGCGCCGGCGCCCAGGACGCCAGAATGGCCTCCGAAACCCCCAGGATCACCTTGCCCCGGTGCAGGGCCGGTTCTTCATGAAAGACGCTGCGCAGCTCCGCCACCAGTGGCGTCACCCGCTCCACCAGCCGGGTGCCGTGAGCAGTCAGCACCATGCGCCGGCCATGGCGTTCCACCAGAGCCCGGTCGTAGTGCTGCTCCAGCGCAGAGATGCGCTTGCTGACCGCCGACTGGGAGATCTTCAGGACCGTCGCCGTTTCCTGCATGGTCCCGACCCGGGACAGCGTGATCAACGTCTCCAGATTCTCGATCACCGGCGGCTCCAGTCACCTCGCCTTCGGAAAGGATCACGGTTCATGGCGAGCACGTCGCGCAGCAGGCGTCGCGCAGCAGGCGTCGCGCAGCAGGCGTCGCGCAGCAGGCGTCGCAACGCTGTCTCCGGGGTGATTCGCCCTCGCCCCGTCCTGCACCGCGAACAGGAAGGATCGGCAGCCTGCAGCAGAAAGCCCCCCGTGTGGTGCGACCCGCCCCCCGGGGACAGCGTTGCGACGCCTGCCCCGGGAAGCTCCAGCACCGGCGCACTCAGCCCTTGCGCGGCTGCACCACGAACAGCAGATCGCCCGGATTCACCTGCTGGCCGTTGGCAATGTTGATGCGCGTGATCACGTACTGCTGATCGGCCGGATACGGCTGCACTTCACCCCGATTGAAACTCGACAGGGTCAGCGGCGAGAAGATCTTCATGGCCTCCAGCTGGCAGAGTGTCTTGTCGATACCCACCACATCGCCCACGGCCACGTATTCGGGCTCGCTGGGCGAAGGCGTGATGTAGAACACGCCGGTGGAAGGCGCCAGCACCTTCAGCTCGTCACTGCCCTCGATCTTCAGATCGTCAAGGCTCACCAGCGTGCCATCCACGCCAGAATCCTGCTGGATCTCGGCAATCAGCTCGTCCGGATCCACCAGCTTCAGCAGCTCCTCCAGATAGCCGGTGTCGTAGACCCCACGCCGGAACGTCTCGTCCGCCAGAATCCGCTTCAGCAGCGCCAGGTTGGTGCAGATGCCCTTCACCTGCACCCGATCCAGATAGGTCAGCAGGCGCTCGGTGGCATCCAGCCGGTCACGCCCGTGAACCACGATCTGGGCCACCATGGAGTCGTAGAACGGTGACACCTCCTTGCCGGACGCAATCGACGGAATCACGTCGATGCCGTCCTCCTGCGGGAACTCGGCCAGCTCCACCGCTCCGGGGTCGGGCCGGAAGGTGATGCGGCCATCACTGCTCACCACGGCCTTCTCGGCATTCAGGCGCACTTCGATGGAGTAACCGTCATCGCCGATTTCCAGATCGGCAATGGAGCCACCACCGGCAATGCGGAACTGCTCGGCAACGATGTTCACGCCGGAGACGTACTCGGTCACCGGGTGCTCCACCTGCAGACGCGTGTTCATCTCCATGAAGTACACCGCATCGGCCTTCAGGTCATAGATGAACTCCACCGTGCCGGCGCCCACATAGCCCACCTCTTCGGCCAGCGCCGCCGTGTGACGCATCACTTCGGCTTCCAGCTCCGCCGACAGTGCGGTGGAACCGGACTCCTCAACCACCTTCTGCTTGTTGCGCTGCACCGAACAGTCGCGAATGCCCAGCACCCGGGTGTTGCCGTGGGTGTCACGCAGCAGCTGGGCCTCGATGTGGCGCAGCGACTGCACGAACTTCTCCAGGTAGACATCGCCGTTGCCGAAGGCATTGCGTGCCTCGGCCGCCACCTGACGGAACAGGTCATGGAAGTCCTCGGGACGCTCCACCACCTGAATGCCCTTGCCGCCGCCGCCATGGACCGCCTTGATCACCACCGGATAGCCGATCTGCTCGGCCAGCTCGGACGCCCGGTCCACCTGGGTAACGATGCCATGGCTGCCCGGCACCACCGGCACGCCCACCCGGCGCGCGGTGTTGATGGCATTGGACTTGTTGCCCATGGTTTCCATGGCCGACACCGGCGGGCCGACGAAATTGATCCGGTGCTTGCGGCACAGCTCGGCGAACTGGGAGTTTTCCGACAGGAAGCCGATCCCCGGGTGCAGCGAGTCCGCTCCCTCGTGCTCGGCCACCCGCACCACCGACAGCCCGTTCAGGTAGCTTTCGTCCGGTGTGTTGCCGCCAATGCAGACCAGCCGGTCGTTCGGGCCCAGCATGTCGGCCACCACCGAATCCATGTCCGGGTCCGACTGCACCAGCACCACCTCGATGCCTTCCTGCTGCGCCACCCGCACCAGCTTGCTCGCCGTACAGCCGCGCGCGTGGATCAGGGTGCGCTTGACGGGGCGGATCAGCGCACCGTCATCGGGGGCTGTCAGCTCCAGTCGCGGCACGCTCGGCTGGGTACTGATGATGGTGCCGGACATGACCCGTTGCACCACGGTCCGCACATCGTCCGTGGGCAGCGGAATTTCCGGATCTACCCGGCGCAGCGCGCCGTCCAGCTCGGCCTGGAACGGATGCCGCACCAGCCCCTGCATGGCGCCGGGCACCATCGACAGGTAGTTGGACAGGGTGGCATGACTGGGCAGGTTGGACGGCACCACGATCTGGCCGGCAAACGGCATGTTGGTGCCCGACATGTAGAACGTCTGCACCAGCGGGTGCGTCACGAAGCTGGCCTGGGCACCGCCGGTGCAGTCGCCGAAGCCGAACACGATCACGGGCAGGTCGATGTCGCGCACGAACCGGGTGATGCGATCGTTCACCGCTGCCATGGAGAACAGCGCGCCTGCACCCTCCTTGGTCTGCATGCCCCCGGAGGAGATGAAGCAGACCACTGGCAGTCCGCGCTCGGCACAGACCACCAGCAGATGACAGAATTTCTCGGCACTGGCCATGTCGAAGGCGCCGGCCTGGAAATCGACGTTGGAGATCACCGCGCCGCACTGGAACGAATGCTCGCCGTTGCGGAAGGTCCCCACCCCGGTGATGATCCCGCAGGGTGGCCGGCCACCGGACAGCGCGCCCTCGATCGACTGGCGGAAGCCCGGGAACTGCACCGGGTCCGAACTGATCAGATCACCGTAGAGCTCCTGGAAGTCATCGAAGAATTCGCTGATGAACGCTTCCGGCATGGTAGTACGCCGGCGCTTTTCGCTGGTCAGCACCTTCTGGATCAGCAGATCCCGGTAGGCAATCGTCAGCCGGTTCCAGAAATCCTTGCGGCGACCGATGTTGCGCGGGTTCATACGACCGTCGAACTTGCGGTTTTCGCGCACAGAGGCGATATAGGACGGCACGATGCGCTCGAACAGGTGAGTCACCACCACCAGCAGCGTGTCGGACAGGTGCGCCACCCCCGACTTCTTCCACTCTTCCACCGATTTCAGGAAGGCGTCCATCTTCAGGTAGGCATCCAGACGCTCGATCCAGTCGAATACCTGGGTCTTCAGTACCTCGCGGGTGCTCTCGTCGGCCGGGTTCTGCAACCCGAGCATCTGCAATGGCACCCGGCTGGCTGCCGCCTGCAGACTGCGATCCAGCAGCTTCTGCACCGTCTGGCGCGACAGCGCGCGCTTGTCCTCGGCCTCTTCGGCAATGGAATCCAGCCCCTGGATCACCTCGCTGTAGAGCGCATCGAAGATCAGCAGGTTCAGACACTCACGCTGGAAGTCCTCGCGCAGACTGTCTTCCAGCAGCACATCCAGAATGGTGATCTCGGACAGCGGCTGCGGTCCGGCCACTGCCGAGCGCTCTTCCAGAAACTCCGGATAATGGGCACTCATCAGGGCCCTGCCGGTGCGGATGGCCTGCGCGCTTCCCGGCAGCATGGTGGTGGTCGTGCCCACCAGGCTGCGCTCCGGGTCCGGCAGCTGATCCGGCTTGGCGCCCGACTCCCCATAGACATCATGGGCAGACAGGATCAGGTTCAGCTCGGAGACCAGATGGGAGCGCAGATAGCCGTCCGACTTGTCCGCCACACCCCGCCGCGACAGCAGCTTGCGACCCTCGTGCGAGAAATGATCGCGCAGGAACACCGACAGCGGCGAATCGTCCTCGCGCAGATGACGGGCAAAGGCACGCGCATCATGCATGTCCTCGGTACGCAGCAGCAGCCGCGTGGCCGCCGGATCACGCAGGTGCTCCACCAGCGACGCAAAGTTGCCCGGCGCTTCATGCTTCCAGCGGTTGTAGAGATAGGTGGACAGCGTCAGCAGCAGGGTCTCGCGCGCATCCTCGTAGTTCTTGCGCGGCTCGCCGAAGAACAGCTGGGCCAGCTTGCCGCGCTCGTCGTGCACGGCTTCCTTCTTTTCCCGATAGTTCTTCCAGGCGCGCGTCAGGGCCTCGTCATAGACCAGTTTCTCCGGATCCTGCAGCCAGGACAGGAACGCCCGCCGACGCTCGCGCTCGGCCCGGTCGGCCAGCTCGCCACGGGGGATCTCCACCTCGGCCAGCCGTCCGTACTGCTTCACACTAGTCGAACGGATCCGCTTGCGCAGCCCCAGATAACGCAGATAGCGGAAAGTCACGCCGAACACGTTCGGGTATTCCGTGGGGGTCTTGATGCTGGACAGTGACGAACTGGCCTCGGTGGCATTGAGCCGCGCCGAAGGGTTCAGGTACCGCTCCAGATTGCGCTGGTAATGGTCCAGGATGTAGGGGTTGGCGGCCACGAACGCGCGTGTGCTCTGCTCCACGTTGAGGATGCCGGTGACGATGGCCTGACGCAGGTTGCCAAGCTTCTCGTCATCCTCACCGGGGACATAATCGATGACGCCGTCGATGTTGCCCTGGGCACAAAGCTCGTAGGACGACACCCCGACCAGCTTGGCGCATTCCTGCCACGACAGGTTGTACTTGCGGGCAATGTTCGCCAGGCCCTTGGGCTGGATAGTGTTGAAGACGCCGTCACGCACGGACAGGATCAGGTTGCTGGCTGCCAGCGGAATGGCACCGCCGGAATAGCCCAGCCCGAAGATGATGCCCAGGGTGGGCACATCCACGTTCGACATCTCGGCAATCAGCCGCGAGATGCTGTGGGCCTGATTGTTGCGGTTGGCTGCCTCTTCGGCATCCGCACCGGGCGTATCCATGAAGCTGACGATCGGCAGCCGGCGCGTGGACCACTGATCCACTCGACGGGCGGCCGCCAGATGATGCTCGGGGCCCCAGACACCATTGCGCACGCTGCGGTCCTGGGCAATCACGCCCACCTGACGCTCGCGATCACCGAAGTCCATGGTCAGCACGGCGGAATAGAACGGTCCGTTCTCTTCCACCTGCGCCACCCGGGTGCCCAGACGCGGGATCACCGTACGCGCACTGATCCGGCCCGGATCTTCCGCCGGCGCCACACAGCGCTCGATATAGCTGTCGATGTCCATCTGACGCAGTTTCTCGAGCTGCCGCTCGATGGCCCGACGTGACAGCAAGCCGTGCACGTGGTCCTCGATGGAACTCGTCTCGCGCTCGGCAAACAGGGAAAAGTCCTTCGCCAGGCTCTCGGCAATCAGGAACAGCTGATCACCCCGGTCTTGCTGCGTCTGCATCTACTAGAGCTCCTTCAGGGCACAAGCGGCATCAGGTCGCACGGTCGCGGGCGCTCGCCGCCGGCACCTGATTCCGATTGCGCAGTCGATCGCGGGATACCCATGACCCGGCGGACATGCGCACGCGTATCATCCCGGCATCCCGAGCCGGGGGCGCAGTCTACCAGCAACGCGGCCCGCCACCACGCTTCCGGTGCATCCCCACAGCCGCCCGCTGTCTCACGGGCCCGTCGTCGGGCCCCGAGTACGGACGCACCGCCCCCACCACCACTCTGATAGTGAAAGGCCGGCCCTTACTCGAACAGGTCCGGCTGACGGGCGCTGATCATCTCCCAGAGCGGCTGAAAACTGAACCAGCCTGCCGCTTCGGTCCCCACCTGCTGGCGAGTGGCCACGGCCACCTCACGGGGAATCGAAGTGATGCTGCCCGCTGCCGCTGCCGCCAGCCGCGCCTGACAGCACCGCTCCATGGCCACATACCACCAGGCCGCAGATTCCACGCTGCCACCCACCGTCAGCAGGCCGTGGTTCTTGAGGATGGCGGCCTTGCGCTGCCCCAGCGACCGGGCAATGTTGTCGCCCTCGTCGGTATCCAGCACCACGCCGAAGAAGTCATCGTGGACCACGTGATCCTCGTAGAAGGCACAGGCGTCCTGGCAGAACGGCTCCAGCGGCACGCCCAGTGCTGCCATGGCCTTGCCGTAGATGGAATGAGAATGGGCAGCGGCCACCACATCCGGGCGCGCCGCGTGCAGGCGGGAATGGATCGCGAACGCTGCCTGGTTGACCAGACCATCGCCCTCCAGCACTTCACCCTCATGGTTGACCAGCAGCAGATCAGAGACCGACAGACAGCCGAAATGGCGCCCGAACGGATTCACCCAGAAATGATCGGGATGCTCCGGATCCCGCGCAGTGATGTGACCCGCAGCGCCCTCATCGTAGCCATAGAGCGCGAAGATCCGGAACGCACCCGCCAGTCGGGCCTTGATGTGGTCGCGCGCGTCCTGTGGCGAGGCGAACGTCTGCATGCCGCCTGCGTACTCCAGATTGCCCTGTGCCTGTGCCGTGCTCATGGATGCCTCCCGTTGCCATGTGCCTGCAGGCCATGCATGCATCCAGTCTCCGGCACCCTGCGCTGGGGTCACCCGCCTGATGACATGGCCTGATCGTGTTTGCGCCGGATTGTACTGTTGCCGCCGCGGCAATGCCCGCTACGATAGCATGCAGCAATCGGTTCGGGCCCAGCACCCGAACCCGCCCCTTTATCATCAGGCCCCGGAGCACCCATGAGCCGCAGCGATTTCAGGGCACTGCGCATTGCAGTGCTGACCGTCTCCGACAGCCGCACAGCCGCCACCGACAGCTCTGGCGACCTGCTGGTGGAACGCCTGCAGGCGGCCGGGCACAGCCTGGCGGATCGGGACCTGCTACCCGATGACCGCTACCAGCTGCGGGCCACGGTATCGGCCTGGATTGCGGACGCCGCGGTGGACGTGATCATCACCACCGGCGGCACCGGTTTCACCGGCCGCGACTGCACTCCGGAGGCACTGGCACCCCTGTTCGACAAGACCATCGATGGCTTCGGCGAGCTGTTCCGGCATCTCTCCCATGAAGAAATCGGCACTTCCACCATCCAGTCCCGGGCGCTGGGCGGACTGGCCAACGGCACCCTCATCTTCTGTGTGCCCGGTTCCAGCGGCGCCTGCCGGACCGCCTGGGACGGCATTCTGGCGAACCAGCTGGACGCGCGCTTCCGCCCCTGCAACTTCGTCGAGCTCATCCCCCGCTTCGCCGAACGCTGAACCGAGCCGCCCTCCCGCCTGCGAAAATGCAGGCAATTATCGCAATGAGAACGATTATCAGTTTCAGGATTTCCTGCTACACTGCGCGACCGTTCTACTGCTGACGCGGAGCGCTGCATGCAACGCCTGACCATCCTGCTGGCCGGCTTCGCCGTGATCGCGGTTATCGCCCTGGTTACCCGCGACGGCGACCCGGCCGCTGACCGCGACGCCAACGGCGATGCCGGCGGTCCGCTGGTAGTGTACTCCGGACGCAGCGAATCCATGGTCGGGGAACTGCTGGAGCAGTTTCAGCAGGACACCGGCATCAGCCTGAGCGTGCGCTACAACGGCACGCCGCAGATCACCACCCAGCTGCTGGCAGAGGGCCGCCAGAGCCCGGCCGACGTGGTGTTCCTGCAGGAATCCGGCTACCTGGCGACCCTGGCTGCGGCCGAACTGCTGCAGCCGCTTCCGGAAGAGGCCCTGCAGCAGGTGAACGCCCGCTTCCGCGATACTGACGGCTACTGGGCAGGCACCAGCGGCCGCGCTCGCGTGCTGGTCTACAATACGGAGGCGGTCAGCAGCGACGAACTGCCGGCCACCCTGGCGGAACTCAGCGATCCACGCTGGCAGGGCCGGCTGGGCTGGGCGCCGGGCAACGGCAGCTTCCAGTCCCATGTCTCGGTACTGCGGCAGCTGTGGGGCGAAACCGAGACTCGCGAATGGCTGGCCGCGGTAGCCGCCAACGAGCCGCGGGTCTACCCGCGCAACTCGCCCCAGGTCAATGCGGCAGCGGCCGGCGAGATCGACATCGGCTGGGTCAATCACTACTACCTGCACCAGCTGTCGGATCGAAACCGCGCCCGGGTCGCCAACGCCTCGTTCAGCGAAGATGGTGATGCCGGCAACGTGCTGATGCTCGCCGGCGTCGCCATCACCGCCCACAGCGCCCGCCAGCACCAGGCCAGGACGCTGGTCCGCTGGCTGGTCGAGCGGCAGGCCCAGGAATGGTTCGCCCAGACCAATTTCGAGTACCCGGTGCGTGACGATGTCGCCACTCACCAGGACGTACCGGCGCTGGACAGCCTGCGGCTGGCTGACGTCCAGCAGGACTGGATGACCGACGTCGGCCCCACCCTGCGCATGCTGCGGCAGCTGGGACTGCTGTAATGGCAATGGCATGGACCCAGCCGCGCATAGCTGGCCGCGCCTGCGACCTTCGGGCTGCCACACGCTCATGCTGAGCGGCGTCCGGGGACAACAGGTGTCCTGGCCCCGGGACAGTACCGCGCTGCGCTGGGGCGCGGTCGCCGTGGTGGCCGCTGCCCTGCTGCCCCTGATCGGCCTGATGCTGGCCTGGCTGGACCCGCCCGCTGCCCCGTTCGCGGAACGCCCCTCCCTGGGCGGCCTGCTGCTGGAACCCCGCACCCTGGACCTGCTGTTCCGGACGCTGGCGCTGGGCGCCACGGTCGGCGCGCTGGTGCTGCCGCTCGGCTTCTGGCTGGCCTGGGCCGAGCGCCGCTGCGACCACAAGGCCGTCCGCTGGCTGGCACTGGGCACCTTGCTGCCGCTGGCAGTGCCGTCCTACATCCTGGCCGCCACCCTGCGCGAGAGCCTGGGGCCCTCGGGCTGGCTGCCGGCCTGGCTGGCTCCACAGAGCTTCACGGGCTTCTGGCCGGCAGTGCTAGCCCTGACCCTGGTGACCCTGCCCTACGCCCAGCTGCTGGCGGGCGCCGCCCTGCTGCGCCTGTCCGGTTCCGAGATCGACGCCCTGCGGCTGCTGAACGGGCGCCCACTGGACCTGCTGCGGGTCGTGCTGTGGCCGCGTCTGCGCGTGTCCCTGGGCCACACATTGCTGATCGTTGCCCTGTACGTGATCAGCGACTTCGGCGCCGTTGCCATCCTGGACGTGCAGGTACTGACCTGGCGGCTGTACCAGGCCGTGGATCACCAGCAACTGGCAGAAGCGGCAGCGCTGGGGGCCGTGCTGATCCTGGCAGCAGCACCGCTGTTCGCCGGATCACGCTGGCTGCGCGGGCGCCACGAGCAACGCCAGGGCGTGGCCAATCCGCGCCAGGCGGTCCGTACGCGCTTTTCGCGACCGCTGCTCTGGTTCACGCTGGCACTGCAGCTGACGGTCATCACCCTGGGTGTGTTGCTGCCCGTGGCCACCCTGATCGACTGGACCTGGGGCGGCCTGCAGTCCGGTCAGCGCTTCGCCGCACTGGGCGGCCCCATCGGCGATACCCTGCGGGTGACGCTGCTGGCCACCGGCCTGATCGTGCTGGCGGCCAGCGTGCCGGCGCGACTGGCACACCGGCTGACCGGCCGCTCGGCGCGCTGGCTGGACGATGCAGTGTACCTGGGCAGTGCGGTCCCCGGCGTGCTGCTGGCGTTCGGCCTGCTGCTGGTGGCCCTGGCCGCAGGCCGGATGGTCCCCATCGACGGCTTCTACGGCCTGCTGATCAGCAGTGGCATCCTGCTGGTCATGGGCTATCTGATGCGGTTCCTGGCCGAGGCCTTCGCGTCGCTGCGCAGCGCGCTGGGGCTGCTGGATCCACGGCTGACGGACAGCGCCCGGGTGCTGGGCGTCAGCCAGGCCCGCTTCCGTCGCCAGGTGGCGCTGCCGCTGCTGGCACCCGGCATTGCCGCCTCTGCCATGCTGGTCTGGCTGTCGCTGCTGAAGGAACTGCCGGTCACCCTGCTGCTGGGCGGCGCCATGGGCCTGGACACCCTGGCCTTCCGCATCTTCGACCGCTACGAGGAAGCACTGCTGCATGACGCCGGCGCCGCGGGCCTGATGCTGCTGGGGCTGGCCATCGTGGCCACACTGATCACCCTGCCCTGGAGAAGACATGCCTGAACCTGCGCTGGAACTGACCGGGCTCGGCGCCGACCATGGCGACCTGCGCATCCTGGATGCGCTCGACCTGGCGGTCACTCCTGGGGAGTTCATCGCCGTGCTGGGCGCCTCCGGCAGCGGCAAGAGCACGCTGCTGCGAGTGCTGGCAGGGCTGATGCCGGCGGCCCGGGGCAGCCTGCGGCTGGACGGACAGGCGGCCATCGCCGACGGTCGCGAGCGGATTCCGGCGGAGGTCCGCAAGGTGGGGATGGTCTTTCAGGACTATGCCCTGTTCCCGACCCTGACCGTGGCCCAGAACATCGGCTTCGGCCTGCAACGGCCGGATCCGGACCGGGTGCGCGAGCTGCTGCACATGACCGGGCTGCACGGTCTGGGCGATCGCCTGCCGGCAGAACTGTCCGGCGGCCAGCAGCAACGCGTGGCCATTGCCCGGGCGCTGGCGCCGCGGCCGCGGGTGCTGCTGCTGGACGAGCCCTTTGCCAACATCGATGTCAGTCACCGTCAGGATCTGGGCGCCGAGCTGGCCACGCTGGTCCGGCGCGAGGGTGCAACGGTGCTGCTGGTGACCCACGATCATCAGGAGGCGCTGCTGCTGGCAGATCGGGTCGCCGTGCTGGTACCCGGATCCGGGGGCGCGCGGCTGGCCCAGGTAGATCACCCGGAAGCGGTCTGGTCGGAGCCGGCGTCGCTGGAGGTGGCGCGCCTGTTCGGGCCGGTCAATCAGCTGACGGGGGAAGGCGGACGTCGATTCGGTGAGCAGCCGGCGGTGGGGACGGTGCTGGGGGATCTGCCCTGCAGGCGGCCGGACCACGGCACCCTGAACGTGCTGATCCGGCCGGACCAGCTGTTCTTCGAAGCGGCAGAGAACGGACCGGCGCGGGTACTGAGTGCGGGTTATCTGGGGGGGCGCTGGCGGGTGCGGTGTCTGATCGAGGATCAGGAGCTGCTGGCGATGACGACGGGGGCGCGGCCGCCGGAGGGATCGCGCGGGCATCTGAAGGTGACGGCGCCGGTCTGGACACTACCGCGGCAGGGCTGATCGCAACATCAGCGCCTGGCAGCCCAGCGTCGGGCGCATCGTGGCGCGTGCGCCGGCAAGCCCCCGCAACCCGTGCACACTGGGCGCGAGACGGCAACGGAATACGGAAGTGGGCAGGACAGGGGGGATCGGGGCGCGCGAGGCGCCCCGGGGCTGGATCAGCCGAAGATCATGCGGGTCAGGAACTCGGCCACACAGCCGGGCTTGGACTCGCCGTCGATTTCCACGGTGATCTTGTTCTTCACCTGAATCGTGTTCTCGTTGATCAGGGTCACTTCCGCCAGTTCGCGGTGGGCGCGGACCTTCGAGTCGACCTTCACCGGGTTCGGGAAGCGCACCTTGTCCAGGCCATAGTTCACGCCCATCACCACGCCCTCGAACGCCTGCGGGTTCTGCTGCGGAATGCTGGCCACCAGGTGCGGCAGCAGCGACAGCGTCAGGAAGCCGTGAGCAATGGTCACCTTGTAGGGCGACAGTTTGGCGGACTTCTCCGGATCGATGTGAATGAACTGGTGATCCAGGGTCGCGTCCGCGAACAGGTTGATGCGGTCCTGATCGACAGTCAGCCACTCGCCATGCCCATCGGGCTTGCCGACCTGCTGCTGGAGGATTTCTACGGCCTTCTCGGCGGCACTTGCCATGATGCTCTCCTTGATAAGTGATCGGGCAGACGGCCCATCCCGCGCCCCGGCTGGCCGCCGGGCGGGGCTGGCTGCCTGCACCAGCGTGAATCAGCGCTGCAGTAGTGTGCAGAGCGCGCCCGGGATTGTCCACGCGCCGACAGCATCAGCCTGGCTGCAGAAGCACCACTATAAAAGAAGGGCCAAGGCACGCTAGAATCCGGCGATTCCATGGATTCAGTTGCGAGGGAGCCCGCCTTGTCCCGCTTACCCGTGATCGTCGGCCTGGGAGGCATCAACCCCGCCGGCCGCCTGTCCGCTCACCACGCGTATCGGCGTCTGGTCATCGACCGACTCGACACCGCCACGGCAGACGCCACCTGGCGCAGTCTGGGCGCACTGATGAACCTGACCGGGGGCGAACTGCCCGACGAGGCGCAACGCAAGCACATCCTGGACCACACCCTGGTCCGGCAGATCGAGCCCGCCCTGTTCGACGCCAACGCCATTCCCTGGAACCGCAGTTTCGAGATGCGCGGCGTGGAAGGCGACCGGCTGGTGTTCGTCACCCGCCAGCGGCTGCTGCCGGACGAG
>LFIK01002370.1_pt1 | contig 15250 bp, 17 predicted proteins | sample 643401 | NCBI WGS metagenome assembly LFIK01 (sample SAMN03777447, study PRJNA286221) | soda lake metagenome | biome: soda lake; feature: Kulunda steppe; material: water; isolation source: sample T5-Br brine of Lake Tanatar-5 | place: Russia: Kulunda steppe | collected 2010-07 | reverse complement strand
TGTGCATGTGTGTGCACGTGTGTGTGCGCGCACGCGTATGATACAGCCATGAGGTAAAGCACGAAAATGCGCATTCACGGCGTTCTTCTTCGCATGGTTATGCTCTGGTGATCCAAATGACAGATCAGGGTTCTCCAGATGTACCTCACCCTGTGCACGCTCTTCAGCTCTCCTTCAAAGCCCGGTACTCGCTGGATAACATCTGAACTCTCTTCAAGAAGAGGTACTATCTTTTTACCCTCGGAATGTGGTCCAGTCCTAGCTGCATTCGCCAAAGTAAATGCTAGGCAGCAGGCTAGAAGTTTGTTCAGTATCATGTCCTATCGTTAATTTTTTTAATGGAGAATTTTACACCTGTAACCCTTGTGCCTTGCCGAGTTGACATGGGCTTGTCAAGCCCTAGTTGCACTGTCGTCAGGCACCTTGATGCAAGCTGTGTAGCAGAGCTGACATGATCTCAGTCAATCAGCATCAACAAGCTGCACACTTACATGCAAAGAACGTAGTCAGGAAACTTTTATCTAGCAAAAATCGTCCACGCCAAGCTGTGCCCTGCGGACACAGGCCTCCCTCCCAGACCCAGAGTCCATTGTCGCCCTCACTCTCCCAGTATCCACTTCAAGGATTCGGGAGTATTGATGCAGTTTTGCGTGAGTGAGCACATACTTGTTGTGATGTGCATGAAGCAGCTGAAACCCAGGTGTCTTTGTCTGTAACATTCACTATGTAGATGCACCCATGACAGAGCAGATTCGCACTAAGATGTGTATGCTGCACACTGTACACATGCCTGCAGCTGGAGTGTACTGCTTTGAGAGTGCAGTGTGGCTGCGGGACCTAGTGCCACTCATTGCCGTCTCTGACACCAGCACACAGAGCGCAGCTGCGCAGTTAGCGGCTCTCACCGCCAAGGCAGCCACCACCTCTGCTACAGCAAAGCAAGCGGCCCAGGCTGCGGCAGATGCAGCCGCCAAGGCCACAGTCGCTGCCGCCGTTGCCGCAGCAGCGGCTCCAACAGATGCGTCATTGCCATACACAAGCTGTGGCACAACAAGTGCCGAGGCGGATCAGACCCTGAGTGTCCAGCCAGGCGGCGCCTGCCTGGATGCTGCAGCCCGTCACTTGGCCGACCTTGCTGCCCAAGCTGCTGCAGAGGCCGTCGTTGCAGCCGCGGCGGCGGCAGAGGCTGCTGCAGCCGCGGAGGTGGGCAGCGCTTGGGGAGCAGTGGCAGAGGATGAGCAGGAGCATGAAGAGCCAGATGTGCCGGGCTACCGCACGGCTGACAGGTGAGTGCAAGCACAACTGACAGGTGGGCGCAAGCTACTGCACATCTGACAGGTGAGCGCAATCACAGCTGATATTGCAAGTACAGCTAACAGGTGAGCGTTAACTACCGCACAGCTGACAGGTGAGCGCAAGCACAGACGGGGTTGGGGGTAGTGGGGCATCATCTTTGCTGAGGTGAGAATACCTCGCACGCAGTTGCAGGCGGCCACCATGGCTTCCTGGCACCCCCCTCAGGATCGGCCACCATGGCCTTCCGACACCCTCCTCAAGGTTTCCGACCAAGCCGACAGAGCAGCCTGCTGGCATGGGCCAGCCGATGCACGTGCATGACGTGCCTCCTCAGGCCCTGTGTGTCCTGCACATCCATTTTGAGCTGCAAGCATGCTGCCTGGCCTGCAAACACGGCCCGCCCCACGCGCACCAGCTCCCTCCCCCTTGCGCGCATGCATGGCACTGCAGGGTCTCCGTCCTCCGCGTACCCATGAGGACCGACCCGATCCCTGCTACCTTCCCCCGCATCCCCCCCCTGGAGAAACCCAGCATCTCGGACGGAGCAAGGGGCCGTGCTGCCTTGCAGGCTGCAGGACGACGGGGCTGGGGGCCCAGAAGCCGCGCACTGCAGCAGCTGCTGGCATGGGTGCTGGCGCCGCTGGTTGCGGCCGCACGTGCGCTCCTGAGCAGGCTGCACGCCATGTGCGTGGCCCTGGCAGGCTTTGTGGAGCGGCAAGGCGGCGGCGCACGCAGCGCAGGCGAGGGGCACGCGAGTACGAGCAGCGCAGGAGCCAGTGCAAGCCTCCAGAAGCCTGCAGGCGCGCGTTTGAGCATGCCCCACAGCGAAGCGGGTGCAAAGCAGGCTGGTGTGCACGGTGGTGGCGGCAGCGGCAGTAGCCGCGAGCAGGGAGCGCCTACACAGGGCTTGCAGGGGACGGGCGGACCGCAGGAGGTGCAGGGCAGTGTGGCAGGGAACAGAGAGCAGAGCATGCTGGTTGTGAGCAAGCTGAGCAGGTGAGGAAGAATCCATCCACGGGTGTGGTTTACCGCACTTAAGAGGAAAACGCAGCCAACTTGGACCAGACCCACCAAAGGTTAAGGCCAGCTGCGTCACCTGTTTGGCAGCTTTTGATGTATGTTTGGTTTTGGCTGCTTGCTGCTTACTGAATGGCAAGCGGAGATAAAGGGTCCAGAAATCACGCTTGCGCAAGCACAGCCGTGCTGTGCACGCAGTTCTTGCAATTACATTACAACACCTCAAACTGTTCAGCATGTCTTCCTACCAGCCCAACCAGCTAGGCTGCATAGCGCCTCCCACAGGGGCTGCGCTAATTTCCTACTTGGCCACACTTAGATGCTAGGTCTCCTTTCTCTTCTCCCTCTGCCACGTGGTATCTCGCCTCTGTTAGCAAGCTGTGTGGTTGATGCATCCTAGCATCCAGCATGCACTTCTCGTGCTTCCATGCGTTTTTTTGCAAGTGCCTCGTCTGAGCCAAGTGGCAAATGCATACTTGGCCATCAATCATGGCAAGCTTGTAAGACCTGTGCATCAGGTGAGCGGATCTTGGCGCGTACATGGGCGCGACTTTGCGCATGTGATGCACGGCACAGGTTCAGGAATGAGGAGACTGGCAAGATTGACTACTTCAAGATGGCTGCCAGCGCAAATGAGTACGCCTCTTTTGTTAAGCATGCGCAGCACACACAGCACAGGTCAGTGTTGCGGGCTGGTTGGCAAGTAGTAAGCTTAGCTACCTGCATCTCAATAGGGGGGGAGGAGATACTTTGGCTCTCAGGCTGTCAGGTTTGCCAGGCCTGTCTGGCTTGTTGGACAGAGTGGGAGAGACTTTGCGCAAGCAAGGTGGACGGCAGCATGCGTCGACAAAAGTGTGTGGAATAGGCTTTAGGACAGGACCCAGTGCCATGCTCCCTATCTTGCAAAACAGGGGTGCCGACATGATGAGGATGACTTGGCGGAAATGATCAATATCATACTGCATTTTCCAGGTCTTCCGGTGTGGTGTGTCAGCTAACACGCCTTGCTGGGTTGAGGAGCCTTTCTGCTGAAACCCACTGAATTCCAGATAGGCACTCAGCTCTGGGCGCCTCAGTCAGGCCCCGTCTTCCAGACCCGAGCTTATTCAGCTTTGAGTGCATTACGCACAGGCGCCCAGGGATGCAAACAACAATCTGGCAAGCCACAGGCCTGATACTGCAGTGTCTCATATGCAAAGTGATGCTCTAAGCATTGCCATGTGCCCTTATTGCACGATGCGGAAGAGCTGCTTTCTCACCTGCCTGTGCGTAACGCCATGGGGCTCTGCGCTGCAAACAGGAACCTGGTGCAGATGCTGGGGTGCGCACGAGATGGAGACAGCCTCACCCTGCTGAGCGAATTCAGTGAGGGCGGAGACCTGCAGCAGCTGCTGGCACGGGAGCAGGACCTTCAAGGAGCCAAGGCCAAGGTGCAAACGAGCTCTGTGGGCACTTGCATTAGTGCCTGTGCTCATGCACGTTGGCAAGGCAAAGGCTTGGTTGGCTGCTGGACTCAGGGCATGTTGTGTTTTGACGGGCTGCGCTGAGTCGACAGCAGTTGCAGACAAGTTGTTTGCCTTAGCTGGCATGCCAAGGCTGACCAAAGTACGCGGTGTGTGCTGCTGGCAGCTGTCTCGTGTGTGCGATCCAAAGTGCGGCGCATGCACCTCACAGTTGTCTCATTTGTGCAATTCAAACTGTGGTGCGTGCAGGTGGGACCGCAAACGGGTGGTATGCAACCTCATGCTGAGCAACGAAGAGTTGGACTGAACGGGCTGAGTGAGCAGAAGGTGTGGCAGGTGCAGGACTGCATCCCGCAAGGACCATGAAGTTGAGCATTGCTGTACAGCAGTGGCAGCTTCAAGAGCAATCTTGCCAGCAGGGGTTGCCCGTCCTGCAAAAGGGCCTCTGGGCTCTCCTAGCTTGCCTGGACTGTGAATGATGGCAGCTCTCACAGCAAGAAAAGCGTGATCTTTTGTAGCACTCATGCGAGCAAGCACCTGCTCGTGCAGTCAAACGTGGAAGGCCAACCCATGCATCTTGTCATCATGTGCCAGGCTCGACCCCCTTGACTGCTTTTTGTCATGTACTCGGCTTGACCCCCTTGACTCCTTTTTGTCAAGTGCCAGGCTCGACCCCCTTGACTCCTTCTTGCCATGCACTCGGCTTGACCCCCTTGACTCCTTTTTGCCATGCACCAGCTTGACGCCCTTGACCCCTTTTTGTCGCGCACCAGCTCGACGCCCTTGACTCCTTTTTTTCGTGCACCAGCTTGACGCCCTTGACCCTTTTTTGTCGTGCACCAGCTTGATGCCCTTGACCCCTTTTTGTCGCGCACCAGCTTGACGCCCTTGACCCCTTTTTTTTGTGCACCAGCTTGACGCCCTTGACCCTTTTTTGTCGTGCACCAGCTTGACGCCCTTGACCCCCTTGCCTGCACCAGGCTTGGCCCCCTTGCCCCAGACTTCAATGACGGGCACCCCTCACAGACCGGCTCTCATGAGTATGTCATGCGTTGGTGACAGCGCATTTCGGCCCTGGGACTTGCAGGGCCTCCCCACACGACCGCGCATTGGCCTCACGACCGGCTAGCGCAGCCTAGGCGTAGCTAACCCTCAACCACACGCACATACACACAAAGAAGACACCCATACTTTGGCGATTGACGGCCTGCATGCCTACCTCGCAGCTGCTCTACATTGCAAGAGACCTGCTGGCTGGGCTGGCGGCCTTGCACAGGGGCAACCTCACACACGGAGGTGCGCCCTCTCTCTAGAGATCAACTCCGCTGGCATCCTGATAGGCCGTGCGTCCGGGTGACAAGTGCCTGCCGCACACCAGCCGCTTCCGTGCGCTTTTGTTGGCATGTATACCATGCACACTTGTTGAAACCATGCCAGCTGCAAAGCCGTGGGTTCTTGCACTTGTCTGGGGAGCACCCTGTGGCTCATGGTGATGAGGTAAGGCCCATGATGTCAATTTCTGAGTACAGCAGCTCTTTGCAGCTCCCAGAAGGGCAGCGTCCTTTCCTTGTGATGCATGATGCTGCCCCATTGATGCTCAGCTCAGCTCAGCAAAACGGAGGCTTTTTTCAGGCCAGGAATAGGAAGCAGGGGCAGTCACAGCAGCAGCCTGTTGATGACTCTGCTTGCTGTTGGGAGATCTGATTGACATTAGGTTGATTTATGATTTATGCTTAGCAGGGGCATTGATAGCGTCATTGCGCGGACAAAGACAGGGCATCTTGTGCCCCTGGATGCATTTGCACATTGGAGTCACTACCAGCGCACTCTGGGCGCCTGCCTGCCTGCATTACGCCCTCACCGCACTCCAGGCGCCTGCCTGCCTGCCTGCATTACGCCTTCACTGCGCTCCAGGCGCCTGCCTGCACGCATGCCTGCATGGTGCGCTCATTGTGCTCCAGGTGCATGCCTGCATGCCTGCATGCATTCCCTCAGCGTGCTCAGCACGGCTGCATGGGTACTGCACACACGCAGACATCAAGCCCTCCAACTGCTTTGTGTCCTTTGTGGAGGAGGGCCCCCTCAGCACCCTAGACCTGAGTGCCCACTCGCCTGCAGCACCAGCCCACAGCGCCCACTCGCCCGCAGCACCAGCCCACAGCGCCCACTCGCCCGCAGCACCAGCCAGCAGCGCAGCAGCCAGGGACGCCACACATGACAACAGCCCCTTCACCTTGAGCGCAAGCACACCTGTCCGCCCCACAGCCACCCTGCTTATGCCTGTGCCGCCAGGCCCTGCCGGGCATCAGCTGCCGCCCTTGCAGCAGTCCCAGACACCCGTGCTCAGAAGCGCACGAGGCACCAGCCGCGCTGCTGCCCCGGCCAGCGGCAGGGGCGTTGGCGTGGCAGAGGGCGTCAGCCAGTGCAGCGATGGCGGCGCTGGCTTAGGCGCGCAGCCGCCCAACCTCCGCGACGGCATGCCTGACAGCGCGCAGCCGCTGGGCCTAGGCCTGTCCAGCTCTGACCTCGCTGTGGGCTTGGCCACGTTCAGTGTCGACTCCAGCACAGACGAGGATGAGGATGTAGAGGCGGTCGTTGTGCAGCTGCCTGTACCGGCAGAACAGCCTAGCCTGCTGCGCAGGCCCCTGCCGGCCACTGCTCCTCAGGAGGGGGGCACAGTGCTTGCCTTTGCGCCCTCCACGGCAGGACTGCTGCTGCCAAAAAGGCCGAGCCGCAGACGGCGCAGCCACGTGATCAAGCTGGGCGATTATGTGAGAGCTTTCACCTGCTTGCATTGGCAAATGCACACAAGAGCGCGTGCGATCTGCACGCGTATGCCCTCCTCTTGTCTGCTCAGGGCTCATCAACTTGTGACCATGTCTGAGCCTCTAGAAGTTGTGTGCTGCAGTGCCTTGCATGCCATCCAGGCGCTTGCAAGCAGCGCACCGCCCGCCAAATGCTATGATGCCTTGGGTGTATACGGTACGCTTGTGCGAGTGCATGCACGTAGCTACAGGGCGTGGCGCACGCGATGCTGTGCTGCTTTGTGTACGCAGGGCACACTGCGAGAGAAGGGACGGCAGCACCTCCACTACTTTGTGTCCGGTTTTGGGTGAGTGAGCATGCTCGCACAGTACAGTGGGTGCGCACGGTGGGTGCACAGCATGGTGGGTGAGTGACCATGCTGGGACGGTAGCACTTCACACTACCTTTCAATTTGCTTGGGGTGAGAGGGCGTGCTGCCTAGTGTACACGCCGCCTCACACTGTGTTTGTGTCTTCCTTGGACTGCCGCTTAAACGCTTTAGGGCTTGGATGCATGATTGCTTCGAGGCTGCTCTGACCTAGAAAATGCTGAGGCTGCGGATTGGCATGGCCACGCAAAACCACAGCTCCCCTCAAAGCGCTTGGGTCTGCGCCTCTGGCAGGGCCGCCAGGCAGGCAGCTGAGCTCAAACGCCCACAATGCCCTGACAGGTACACGCCAGAGTACGCGGCGCCGGAGGCGCTGAGGCACGGCACTGCCAGAGCCCATGCACCCGCAGGTATCTCATCAGAAGCCCAGTAAACAGTTGCTTGGTACGGCTCTGGACGATCTGGTCAGGTTGATCTGGTCAGGCTGACACGGCCCTGTTTTTATCTGTATTCTTGTCAGATCGATGTATGTTGTCAGAATCCCAATCAATCGGTATGGCACTGGGCAGCCCACCAGGACCGCGCTGCAGGGTCAGGCCTCGTGTGGGGCGCCTGAGCAAAAGCCTGTCACCTACAAGCCAGACTGCGTGGGGGGGCGCTGTTGGCCTAGACTGCGTGTGTTGGGGGGCCCTGTTGGCCTAGAGTGCGCGCGGGTGGGGGCCCTGTTGCCAAGACTGCGTGCGGGTGGGGGCCCTGTTGGTCAAGACAGCATGCGGGTAGGGGCCCTGTGGGCCAAGACAGCATGCGGGTAGGGGCCCTGTTGGTCAAGACAGTGTGCGTTGGGGGGGCGCTGTGGGCCAAGACAGCATGCGGGTAGGGGCCCTGTTGGCCAAGACTGCGTGCGGGTGGGGGCCCTGTTGGCCAAGACAGCATGCGGGTAGGGGCCCTGTGGGCCAAGACAGCATGCGGGTAGGGGCCCTGTTGGCCAAGACAGCGTGCGTTGGGGGGGCGCTGTTGGCCAAGACAGCACGCGGGTAGGGGCCCTGTTGGCCAAGACTGCGTGCGGGTGGGGGCCCTGTTGGCCAAGACTGCTCAACAGAAGTGTGCAGTTTCCAAGAATACTTGGGCTGAGCGCGGGCACTGGCACAGCATAGTGTACCTGCAGGACAGCGTGCTTGCATGTTTTGTACAAGCACAACTGACATGCTCTCTGGAAGGGTGCACACGCTCAGTCTGGGCCGGAGATTGGCCTGGTCGCGCTTTCACGCTGCGAGCTCACAGAGAGTGTGCACACACTCTGAGCAGGAGACTGCCCCTGTCGCATTGCCTGAGCATCACTCAAGGCTCATGAGATTTCAAACATTACATGGATGTGCTCTCACACAGACACACATACACACGCCCACATGCGCCTGCATGTAAACCAAACACTGCCTGTGCACAGACATCTGGGCTGTGGGCGTGACGCTGCTGGAGCTGCTCCTGGGGAAGCTGCCTACCTTTGCGGTGCGTGCGCATTAGACTTTCCGTGTACGCAATGTGCTTGCATGCACACCCTGGGTAGCCTGCGCATGTAGGACGTAAGCCAAGGATTGCCCACAGGAAACAAAAGGCAGGGGAACAGGTGATGCAGTCGTTCTGGCAGTCGTTCTGGGTCATGTCCATACAAAGCAGAGTTGTGCTGGGTCGTGTCCATGCACAGGAGGGTTGTGTCCATTCACAGCATGGTTGTATCCGTGCACAGCAGGTTCAAATCCATGCACAGCAGGGTTGTGTCCATGCGCAGCAGATTCGTATTCATGCACAGCAGGGTGGTGTCCATGCACAGCCGAGCCGTGCTAGCGTTCATGCTTTGTGTGTCTACACACAGCAGAGGGTGCCTGCGTGTGCAGAGCGCAGCCTTGACAGTGATATTAGAGAGCGAGTCCGGTCTTTGCCTTTGGGGTGTTGTACGGGCCATGGCTACACGGGACAGCACTAACTCTGCGTGGGTGCTGTAGCAGGAGCATCCCATGCTGGGGGGTCATTGCAGAGGTGACAGCTGTCATTGCAGAGGTGACAGCTGCCGTGGGCTGCAGGCCTAGCAACAACCGCGCAGGCATTTTGAACTTGGTAGCAAAGAGCGCCAGAGCCCCTTCACCTCATGCGCATGCCTCCCCTGATACCCCACTGACCAAGTTGCACGGGCCGCGGCGGCGCACAAGGGTGGCGCATGCATGTATGAGCAGGCTGGGCTAGGCAAGGCGCCAGTTCTCAATCCAGCTCACAGGTGTGCATGCGCGCGTGCGTGTACCGGTCCTGCCCCGGCCCCTGCAGGTCAAGATGCGCGAGCTGCAAGGGTCTGAGTTCCACAGGGCACGGCAGGCGTGGCTGAAGAAACACAAGCCAGCGGACCTGACTGACCTGCATGAGGCCCTGGCGGCATGCGACCCGGCCGCGCCCCCCCCCTCCCTTGAGCTCCAGCAGGTCCTGGCGGCGTGCTTGCAGGTGCGGCGTGCGGGGCCGCGCTCTGGCTAAGGGCGCGTGCTTGCAGGTGCCACATGCAGGGCAGCGCTTTAACTGTCCTGGCCAGCGGCACCCTTTGAGAATGATGATTAGTTTAGGCACAGTCCACCAACCAGTACTGCCCCACAGGGCATCAGTACCAAACAAATGCGTGTGCAGGACATACTTGGGCCACAGGTGCCTTGAGTGTCAAGCATGTGGAAAAGTAAGGCAGGCCCGTTCATTGCCGCACCTCTGTCATACCTGTCCTCTACCCCCCCCCCTCACACACTGGCTGTACTCCTCCTCTGCCATTCCTGGCCCCTAGCGCTGTATGAATTGGTCTTCTAAGTCACCGCGTAGGGGGGACCAGTGGCCTGGTGGGCGTAGCCTGTATTCACTCTTCTCTTCACCTTCATGAAACCTACATTAGCAGGCGTGTCGGGCGGCATTAAGATGCCTTTTGTTACACAAGGGGCTCACCATGCCCTTGCTGCTGCCCCTGCGTGCGCAATCAGGGTCTTGCTCAAGGTTTGCACATAGCTACATTGTATATAGCCAAGCTGGCAGGCAGTGCAACCAAGACATTAACCTGGCTGGGATAGTGATGCAGCGATGCACTTCATGCCTTTGGTTCCCCCTGCTCAACTTGCAGCTGCGTCCAGAGAAGAGGCCCCAAAACGCAGATGAGCTGCTCAAGTTTCCCTGGTTTGCCTCTCCCAGCGACTCGCTTTGGCTGGAGTAGCAAGTGAGCTCGAGCTTTCTATGGGCAGGTGGATTTTGAGCTGCACAACTGTATACAAGTTGGCGCAAAGTTGCTTGGTGTAAGGCATTTGAGTGCGAAGCCATGAAATGGGGTTTGTTGTACGAATGTATGTGCAGTGAGGCTTCCTGGTTGAATTGAGCTGCCTTGCTGCAGACTGCCTCGTGATGCTTCATCCCTTAACATTGCTTGCACACCCCATATTGATTGACTTCCTGAGCCAGGTTGCTTCGCAGATAAATGTTCCAAGACAATTTGGTAGGACATGCCGGTGAATATCACGGTAGTTTAATTCAATCTGTGTTATCTCTATGTATGCTTGCTATCTAAGAAGAGGGCATGCCGATGTACGCTCATCAGCTTCATTTGGATTAGACCTTAGGTATGGGTTACGTTGTATGCATGAGTGAACGGTTTTGACAGAGGATAAGTGCCGTTTTTTATTTTATTTAAGGGACAGGCTTACATATTCTTTCTCCAGCTTATGCCACAAGTGTAATCCCCAAAGGTGCCTTTCTGCCTTATCCCTTGTGATAGTGCCTGGTTTCTATTTCTGTGCATCTCTGGTCAATAGGCTTGAAGGTGTGAAGCCACCAGGATGTGCACTGGTGCCGACTCAGTAGACATCTCAGTCTTAAGCGTGACAAGTGTGAGCTTTTATGACTTTCATCTTCCCAATAGGCCATCGGACTTTTGCTAGATCAAACCAACCTCAGTGCAGTGCTCCCTTTCCTTCTATTCAAGGATTTCTTTTGTCTTAATCATAAGACCAATTTCTAAGTCATGACCTCAAAGCCATGGAATGCAAGGCACCTATTGCCATTCCCTTTTTACCCCAATCTGCAACCATTTCCTCTTCTATTCATTCTTTGGTACCTTTGCCTGTAATAGTTCCTCTGACTTGGTGATCGTCGCTAGGGCAAGAATATATGTAATTCCATGCTGTTGGATGCAAGACAACTTGAAGAAGATTGCAGCCTCAGGAATATCCTCCTCTGTGCAATCGTATAAATACCCTAGGAGTTAGAGACGTAGGGCAGGCAAAAGCGTTGGGCAATCCTTTGCCATCCACTGATGATAGTTGGCAACTAGTGGCTCTGTGTCACACTACCTGCCCATAAACAGATTTGTGCCACAGTGTGGGAGAAGCGTCCACCTTGCGCATCTGAGTCGTGCAAGAATCTGCCCTTCAGTAAATAAGTATAAGTAGTACATCGGAAAGTTGTGCTTTGTTTGAATCATGCTTGAATCCAATTAAATCAAACTTGAATCCAATTGAACTACTTGAATCAAATGGGATTCAAGTGGGCATTTCAATCAAGTCAAACTGGCATTGAATGCCCCCTGAATCAGATGGGAGTCACATGGCATAATTGATTCAAGAGGACTTGCAGCTGAATGGACCTTGAATCGATTTTAATTCACATGGACTTCAAATGGTTTGGCTTATAGTGCTGGCTAGTTCAGCAAAGGGCTGTGTGATGTGCTTCTAGCCTTTTATGATATTATTGTCAACATATTTGGTGCTGAGGGGGCATATGCCTTCCTTACATGAAGAGTGTCACACCACACAGGTTGTAAGAAACCTCCAAGTATGCTTTGATCCTGCAGCCTGCCAACTGGCAGTGCCTTGAGCAATCTTCTGCATTTACTCCCCCTCTGCTGCCTTTGTTTCTTCCTCTGTTCCTGCCATTCAAATGCTGATTGTTTGCACATACCACTGGCCTGCTTTCTTCTTTCCTTTCACTTGCAATTGTACATTGGAATCGCGTTACATTTGCTCGTCTTCAATAAGTTGAAAGTGAATTAGTTAAGGTCAGTCCTTGTGACCTCACTGCCTACGCAGTTTCCCTGTTCTGTTCTGTTCTTTTCTTTTCTTGACAATGTATGTCCATAAGTGCGCTCACGGTCACCATGCAAGGTGCAATTGCTGGTCCAGGCTCAGCATGTAAACTGAAGGATGATGATTCATCTGGACAGAGATTAATTCAACTAAAATTCAACCGTAAAATTTACTGAATCAATTGGCATTCACCAGACCCTGGCATCTGCCACTACCTGCACATGGGCCATTTCCACCCAATTCAGATGGAGGAGGCTATGAATTAAATCTGAATCAAATGCAAAGATTAATGCCTGGCCCATCAAGAAATGCTGCTTGAATCCCATATGAAAAACAGTTATCTTCAAACCGATGATTCAAGCACGAACCAAATTAAATTCGTTTGATTCAGCCAGGAGTCACCGGACCACAACTTTCCGACGTTTGTGCAGAACTCTGCGAAGTCATCGTTGTCACTATTGTCAGCCCTCACAATAAAGCAACAAATGAAAAACTACAACAGTTTACATCTTGACCTTTGGTTAAGAAGGTTCATTACACTGCAATTATCTTTAAAGAAGTATGATTCATGACATCATAGCATAAAGATTGAAGTTTCAACTATATTTCATCCCTTTTGGAATGATAGAAAAAGGACTTCATTTTTTTGGAAACACTTATCTTGAAATCATCAATCAGGCTCCCCTTTTAAAAATGCCACCAGGGACAGGGCAGGTATCGGCAAACCGTGCATGAAAGCGCGCAGCATGGCTGCAGCATGTGCAAACACGTCCTGGGACGCGCAGTTTAAGGCGTACAGGCCCTGTGTTTACGAGGGTGGCCGTGTGGGGCTGCCGAGCGCAGCTGCCATTTGATAATGAGCACAATTAAATGAGCTAGCATAGGTGCTGGATGCCCAGACTGCATCACTGGGCACTCCTAAGATTTGTGTGTTAAAGCCCTTTTTGGTGGCTTACATGCCACAAATCTCTTTTGCAGTCATACAACTTGCCGTGGCTTGGTGTTAATGCCAAAGTGCACTTGCTTTGCACCAACGTTAGGCTGAGGTTGGCTAAGCGCTGGTCAGTCGGCACTCCAAAGGAACAGCTGAGCCACCTCCAAGTGGTATGTCATCAAGGCTTCTTCAGAAGCTGACAGAGGTCTGCCAGACTTCTCTTGTGCCTACCTCAGGCAACTTACTACCTCTGCTGCTGTGCTCTGTGCGGCTTCCATGATGATTGCAGCCGGCAGGTAGAGGTCGGCCTGAAAACAAGATGTTATGGGCCAAATGAGGTGCTGTATGCACCGGCGCGACAACATTGCCAAACAGAGCAGACCTCCTTTTTCCTTGTTCTTGGTCCGTGCTTCACAGAACCACTTCAAGTGTTACATTAAGGCGTGCAGGTGGGGAGGCCTGCTGTGCCTGCTCTTCTTCCTGATTTTAGTGCCTGCTCGTCTTCAGTGCATGTTTAACATCATGATGATCATGATGCAACACTGTCCTGGAATCTTGACCCTAATAAGACACAGGCGTTTGACGCGGGCTTCCAAGCTAAGACAAACTGTGAGATGAGGAAATCCTGTGCGTTGTCCTGCGAGGAGATCTATACACGGACGCACAAGACAAGATTTGCGCATGGGTGGCATCTCCCAAGGATCTTGCAGCCGCCCAAGGGGCCCATACCCCTAGGGGTAAGGCCTTTTCTTCTGCCTCGTTTTGCCCCCCCTCAGCCAGCTGGCGAGGCACAACTTGTGGCGAGGCACAACTTGAAGCTAGTAAGATAATCAGACATGAAATTGATAAAGGTCACCAAAACGGACCTAAATGGGCTGCACTCTGTCCCCAAGTTCACCACGCTGATCTCGGGCTATCCAAGCATTACGATACCTTACTGTTGATCAGGAATTATTGTCTGTGGTTGGTTTTGATTAAGTTTTGATTAATACATGAGTGAGTTTAAGTGCAAGGCCTTAAGTTACTTCACCTGTTGGCTCTCCGATCACAACCTCATCTGCTTCAGCAACATCACAAAGTCCCCATAAGCTGTAATCTGCACACAATGCTACTGTAACTCTGCAAATTTAAGGGTGCTTCCCCCAAGACTGACCAAGTCCAGACTCCGCAGGACTGCGCACTAAGCACCAAGACCTCCTCCACTCCCTCTATAGTGGCTCTAGCAGGATGAGAAAGCTTCGAGCTTGATAAGTTGCCAATCACTGATTGAATCAGACAGGACTAGCCTCACAGTGAGGCCCTCACTTGTGCGTAAGTGTCTAGATCTCCTCGCTATCTGCACCTTGATCTCCCTAAGCATGTTATGAGGAATGTGAGCAGGTTTCACTTGCGACCTCATACTCTCGCTGTGGAATCCTCCATCTGGCGCGGTGGAAATGGCAATTGTGACAAGTGTCCCTGTGCTGCTGTTCTGAATGAGGTGCATGTTCTTTTTCACTGTCAAGACTTGTTTGTGTGCTCTCTCAGAAGAAAGTACTTTTTCCTTTTCTTCCCTTTTTGCCAATCCTTTTCTATGGAGGCCCCTTATATTCTACATGCCTTGCCTAGTCAGACTGTCTTTGATTTTCTTTCTCAACGGCACAATAGACTCTGCCATTTCATTTCGGACATTATGGACTATTTCTTGGCTGGCGAAGACCAGGAACAAACCAATCAGCCTAACGATCTGGCTGGCGGTTAATCCTTTTTAACTCTTTAACTCTAGATCCCTGTGGCAAAGTTTACATATCACCACTTGCTTCTTGCGCTTTTTGGTGTTGGTTTTGGTTGCCCAATTGGTTTCAGCTAAGCTATCCTCATTCAGCAGGTACAGCTATTTAACCAAATTCACCAGGTTAAATGGCTCAGGCAGTTTGACTGCAACATCACTTTTGAGTGGATCATCTGACAACAATCTATGGGTAGTCTCACAACGATCTCTAGGCAGGCCAATTGCTTCCCCCATGGTGGTGCTGCTGGTGCTGCTGATGCTGCTGCATGAGCTGCTGCAGTTGTGCTAGTTGTGCGGCATGCTGCTCCGAGCCCCCCTGGCGCAATGCAGCTGCCAAGTTTGCGAGCACTGAGTGCGCTTGGCTTGAGTTGCTGGCCAAGAGGGCGATCGCCTGTGCCTGTGGTGTGTGTGTGTGTGTGTTGTGTGCGTGTGTGTGTGTTTGGTATGTGTGTTTGGTGTGTGTGTGTTTGGTATGTGTGTGTGTGTTTGGTGTGTGTGTGTGAGTGTGTGTGTGTTTGGTGTGTGTGTTTGGTGTGTGTGTTTGGT
>LFIK01002369.1_pt1 | contig 15251 bp, 15 predicted proteins | sample 643401 | NCBI WGS metagenome assembly LFIK01 (sample SAMN03777447, study PRJNA286221) | soda lake metagenome | biome: soda lake; feature: Kulunda steppe; material: water; isolation source: sample T5-Br brine of Lake Tanatar-5 | place: Russia: Kulunda steppe | collected 2010-07 | reverse complement strand
CGTATGTATTATATGATAATGAATCCAAAATGAAACAACTAGGGATTAACCAAGCGGTATTAGATAAATATGGTGCAGTGAGCGAACAATGTGTCTATGAACTTGCCTATCAACTGGCCCAAAAAACTGATTCTGATGTGAGTGTGAGTATTTCTGGGGTTGCTGGGCCTTTGGGTGGCACTAAAGATAAGCCTGTAGGAACCGTTTATTTTGGGATTACCCATGAAGGGAAAACCAAAACCTATAAACAAATTTTTGCAGGGGACCGTCAAATGATTCGCGAAAAAGCGACGGCTTACGCATTATACCTCGTGATGAAAGGACTTTTACATTATGAAGATTGATATGAACCGCTACAGTCATAAAGGCATCCCGGTTTTAGAATATAGTACCAAAGCATCTAAAACGTTGATTTTTATCAATCATGGGATTTATGGGAACAAAGATTCAGCCATGAAACTCGTAGGAACAACGTTGGTTAAACTAGGCTATAAAGTGGTTGCGATTGATGCGTTTAAACATGGGCAAAGAGGAGAAGCGCCTTACGCTACCAGATCAGATGATACGTTGAGTCTCCTTTATATTTTTGATATTGTAAAACAAACAGCGAACGATATTTTAACGGTAAAAAGAGATTGTTATAATCAGTATGAAACATACGATGTTTTAGGGATTTCGATGGGCGGATATGTCTCGTATTATTTAACCACTCAAACCGATGAAATTGATACCGTGATTCCTATTATTTCATCGCCAAAATTTTCACAAGAGCGTATCTTTGAGGTGCCTAAACCCTATCAAGACAAATATGAAAAAGAAATCAAGCGCCTTAAAAAAGATGTTATGGCGATGGATCCATCCAATGCAGTCGAAGATATGACCTTTAATAAAATGATTGCATTTAATGGAAAAAATGATGACGTTATCCCGTCTTATCATACCCAAAATTTTATCCAAGATAATCCAGAACTTAATATCATTTATGAAACATTTGATACGGGCCATCAAATGGTGCCTAAAATGCAAGAAAGGCTTAAAGACTTGCTTAAAACAAACACTTAAAGGTTTACAACATATAGTGCTTATGATATAATCATATATCGTGAGAAATCTCACATCCTTGCTGTAAATCTTTTTACAGCCATAAGACCAAAAGGAGGTAAAAACTATGACTAAATATGAAATTATGTACATCATTCGTCCAACGGTTTCAGAAGACTTCCGCAAGCAACTAATTGATGAATTAGAAGCGGTATTCACTTCAAGAGATTCTGAAGTATTAAAACGTGATGAATGGGGCATGCGCGAACTTGCATATGAAATTGAAAAGCACACAAAGGGTTACTATGTAGTCCTTGAAGTGAATTCAACACAAGATGCAAGAGTAGAATTCGAGCGTGTGATTGGACTTAAAGAAGATGTTATTCGTCATTTGGTAATCAAAGACGTACGTTAAAAAGAGGTGAACTATGATTAACCGAGCGATATTAGTAGGACGTTTGACGAAAGACCCTGAACTTAGAAAAACACAAAACGATATAGCGGTCACTACATTCACGATTGCGGTAAACCGTACATTTAAAAATCAACAAGGAGAACAAGAAGCTGATTTTATTAATTGTGTGGTATGGCGCCGTCAAGCAGAGAATGTTTCACGCTATGTTAACAAAGGAAGTTTAGTGGGTGTAGAAGGACGTATCCAAAGCCGTTCTTATGATGATCAAAACGGTAATCGCAGGTTCGTTACTGAAATTGTAGCGGATTCTGTACAATTCTTAGAAACGAAATCCTCACAGCAAAATACCCAACAAAATCAGTCTTATTCGAATCAAAATAATAATTACAATCATTCAAACAATAATAATAACTCAAACAGCAACCAATATTCACAACCTAAAAATGAACCCGATGATTTAAGTGATATCGATATTGCTGAAGACGATTTACCATTTTAAAAAGGAGGCATATCCATGGCTAGACCAAATTTCCGTAGACGCCGTAAAAAAACGTGCTTTTTCACCGAAAACAACATTAAATATATTGACTATAAAGATGTAGACATGTTAAGACGCTTTATTTCTGATAGAGGAAAAATTCTTCCTAAACGTGTAACAGGAACCAAAGCAGGCTATCAAAAAGAGTTAAGTGTTGCGATCAAACGTGCACGTCATATGGCTTTATTACCATTCGTAAAAGAATAATACCTATTAAATGCGCAAATTTTTGCGCATTTTTTTGTATCATGAGTTTGAGGAGTGTTAATGGTGGAATATTTAAACAAAAATGAAGAAAAAATAAAACAGTTAAATGCGTTTATGAAGGATTTAAAAAAAGACATTTCCAAAGAAGAAAAACGCAAGGTTTATAATCACTACGAACCTTTTATAAAACAAATTACCCCAACGGATTTATTTTATTTAGAGTCTTACGCGCACAATACGAAAGCTTCCATTAAAACCATTAAAGAAACCGCAAATAAGTTTGTGAATGCTTTTTATGCCCCTTTAAAAACGTATGAAATCACTGATCATAATCACCCTTTTATGAAGGGGCTATTAGAAGAAAACCAGGCAATTATCACCCATTTAAAAGCTATTAAGGCTATTTTAAAAAAAGGCCCTGTCATTGACCATATTCGCCCGCTAAAAAAGGCATTTGAAAAATGTTTAGAATTCGAAAAAAAATTCATCAAAAAAGAGAATATATTGTTCCCTGCATGATGATGCACGCGCTTTAATTAAAAAGCTTCTTCACTTACTTGATGAAAAGACGGATTCAAAAACTTTGAATCAATTGATCGGACAGTATTTTTATTTAGTGTATGGCATCATCGAAAAAGAACAACTTATCTTATTTCCTGTTGCTCTAAATGCATTAAATGATGAACAGATGGATGAAATGTACACTGAAGCGTTTGATTATGGCTTTACTTTTTTAAATAAAACGCCGCCAGCCATTAAAAAAAGCACATCAACCACACAGTTAAGGGATGACTTGTTTGAATCCAAAACCGGGCATCTTACGTTTAAACAAATAACGCTCATTTTCAATCACTTACCGGTTGATATTACGTATGTGGATAAACATGACCGTGTAAAATTTTTCAATGAAACAAACGAAAGACATTTTCCTAGAAGTGCTTCCATTATTAATAGATTGGTCAAACATTGTCACCCACCCAAAAGTGTTGCTATGGTCCAAAGAATTGTGGATGCATTTAAAAAAGGTGAAAAAAATCACGCTGATTTTTATATTCACTTTAAAGATTCGTATCTTTATATCCAATACTTTGCGGTGCGCGATGAAGATGGGGACTATGAAGGCGTATTAGAAGTTTCACAAAATATTAAGCCTCTTAAAGCCATTGAAGGGGAGAAAAGATTACTAGATTGGCAATAAAAAACTCATGTCTTTTGCGACATGAGTTTTTATTAATCATTTGGGGTAATCCTTTTAATAAGGTAAACAAACGGTGTATCTAATAATGCAACAATGAGTTTGATGATGTAAGTCGTGATAAATATACTAACAACAACTTCAAACGGATAGAGTCCTAAAAACGCGATAGGCACAAAGATTAGGGTATCTAAAAATTGTGATGCAATGGTTGAGCCCATGTTTCGAATGTAAAGCTGTTTATCGGTATGATATAACGCTTTGATTTTTTGGAATAAATGGACATCAAACAACTGCGAAATTAAGTATGCAGTTATACTACCAAGCGCTATTCTTGGCATGACTTCAAAAATCGTACTAAGCGCACCATGTGCAAAGTCATCGCTGTGGGGTTCAAATAAAAGCGCAAGCTGCATAATGACTACCATCGAAATGAGTGTGAAAAAGCCAATATAAACTGCCTTTTTAGCGTCTTTCAACCCGTATTTTTCATTCAGTGAGTCGGTCACTAAAAATAATGTTCCATACATAATATTTCCAAGTGTTGCGGTGAGTCCAAATAACTCAACAGTCTTGGTAACTTGAATGTTCGCTAAGACACTCCCCATCGCAATCCAGGCAAACAACCCATTTTTACCAAATAACTTATAGACTACCAAAATCAAAGAGAAGTTGACAATCGCAAATAATAACCAAATTAATTCATTCATAAATAAAAAGCCTCCTAGTTTTGATATCGCAGGATGGTTTCGAACTGCGTTACAGAAATGTATTATAGAGTTCATTTTATAACTTGTCAAGCGATTTTTATGCTTAATAATGATGGTTATATATGGTATAATGTTTTCATAATAAGGATTGAGGTGTTGAACCATGAGAAGACGAGTTTTTATAGGATTGGCTGTAGGTTTTTTATTCGCCTTAGCAATGCTTATCTTGTTATATAATGAAAGTTCACTCATTCCTTTTTTAACGATTGTCTCCCTAATTTTAATTGGGAACATCGTTTTCTTTGTGTTTGTTTTAAAGCATTCGCGTCTTGAAAAAAATCGGTTAAAAAAAGAACTTCAAAATAAAACAAAGCTGATTCAACGCAAACAAACCTTAAAAGATAGAATGGTTAAAGAAATCCCCACAGGCATTATCATTTTTGATGATGAAATGAATGTTGAATTTGCCAATCAATATGCCAAAGATATTTTTAGTAACCCCCTTGATAAAAGACCATTAAAAGCACTGCACACCCCTTTATATAAAGCGCTGAATGAAGAAGGGTTACCCCACCCAAAAGTGTTTAAAATTTATGAAGAATTTTATGAAGCGCATTATTATGAAAGCGATCAAACGCTTTATTTATATAAAGTTGGTCAAAGAGAACGTTTAAAACGGGCCTATAATGAACATACCGCTGTTATCGGGGTTTTACATTTTGATAACTTTGAAGATGCCTTAAGTGTTTTAGATATGCAAGAACGTAATGAAATTCAAGGAAAATTCTTAGGCGCCCTTGATCAATGGGCTGAAAAATATAACTTTCATTTAGCACCGGTATCAAATTCTAAGATCTATGTATACATGCATAGAAGTACGTTAGAAACCATTATTCAAGATGAGTTTTCGGTATTAAATGATATTGTTTATGTATCTAAAGAAAATGATTTACTTATCACCTTATCAGGTGGTTTTGCGTGTGCCAACATCCCTGTTTCAAACTTAGCTTCCATTGCGGATGAAGCCTTAGATTTAGCATTATCTAGAGGTGGCGATCAAATTGTTATCAATATTCAAGGAGAAGAATTTAAATACTTTGGGGGCAATACCAACACCCAAGAAAAAAGAACAAGAATTTCTTCTAGAATTCATGCTAAAAAGTTAGACATCATGTTTGAGAGTGCGTCTAAAGTATTCATTATGCCCCATAATTATCCTGATAATGATGCACTCGCTAGTGCGATTGGGGTTTTAAATATGGCCCTTGCATCAAAAAAAGAAGCGTATATCATCTTGGATTTTGAAACGCTTGATAAGACCGTTAAGAAAATATTGAGACAGATGGAATACGAATACATTTTATTGCTTGATTATTTTATTTCACCCGATAAAGCGTTACAATACTTAGACAAAGATTCTTTAACGGTTTTAGTGGACCATCATTCTAAAGGTCAATTGATCAATGAAAAAATTGTAGAACGCTCAGAACACATTGCCATTATTGATCATCATAGAAAACTTAGTGATGCGATTGAAACTGCGCAATTATCTTATATAGAACCTTATGCTTCGAGTTCTTGTGAGTTGGTTGTGGAAATGATTAATGTCTATCCGCGCGAGATTGATTTAACCCCGTTTGAAGCAACAGTGATGTTATCTGGTATGATTGTTGATACCAATAATTTTATGTACCGCACAGGCGCTAGAACGTTTGAGGCCGCCGCAATTTTAAGAAAATACGGAGCCGATCCCTATAAAGTTAAAACGATTCTTAGAGAATCCTTAAAAGACATTCAAATAAAAGCCGATCTCCTTCAGCGTGCAGAAGTGGTAAATAAGCGCTATGCTCTTGTAGAAGTGCCAAGTGATTATAACCCTGATCGACCGATGCTGGCGAAGATTGCGGATGATTTATTGGATATCGATCATGTGGAAGCGGCGTTTGCTTTAGGCAATGTAGGCCATGATACTGTAGGGATATCAGCCCGTTCGCTTGAAGGGTATAATGTTCAAGTATTAATGGAAAAATTTGGCGGTGGCGGTCATTTAAATAATGCCGGGGCTCAACTTGAAAACGAGTCGATAGAAAGTGTTAAAAAAGCGTTAGTTAAAGTCTTAGAAGAATCAAAACAGGAGGGACGACCCATGAAAGTTATTTTACAAAAAGACATTAAGAAAAAAGGAAAAAAAGGTGAAGTCATTGAAGTTGCTGCAGGCTATGCAAATTACTTACTCACTAGTCAACAAGCCATTGAAGCGACCCCTGAGAATATGCAGCTCATTGAAGATGAAAAAGAAAAACGAAAAGAACAAGCCAAACAAGATTTTGAAGAAGCCAAACAATTAAAAAAACGCATTGATTATCGTGCGGTTAAGGTTTATGTTAAGCTTGGAAAAAACGGGAAATTATTTGGGAAAATCAATACCAAACAAATCGCTGATGCCTTTAAAGAACAACACGGCATTGATATTGATAAAAGAAAAATTCAACTTAACCAGCCAATCACAGCACTGGGCACGTATCAAGTTGATGTAAAACTGCATAAAGAAATTCAAGCAACGTTTGAATTATTAGTGTTGGAACAATAATGGCAGACCGTCAAATACCCCATTCGCTCGATGCGGAACAAAATGTTTTAGGTGCTGTGTTTATCGACCCTTCAACCATCCAAACCATCACAGACTCACTAGAAATGAATGACTTTTACAATAGAAGACATCGTTTGATTTTTTCATCAATCGTTGAGCTTTATCAAGATGAGATAGAAATCGATTATACAACGTTGATTGATAAACTTAAAACGCAAGAACTGTTGGATGATGCTGGAGGAACCGATTATATATTAGGGCTTTCTGATACGACCCCTTCGATTGTTAATTTAGAACATTACATAAATATTGTTAGAGATAAAGCCGTCGTTAGAAATATGATGGAAATTTCTAAATCCATTTATGAAGAAGGCTTTAAAACGCCTAACATGAATGATTTTATTGTTGAAGCTGAGAAAAAAATCTTTGATGTTGCCCGTTCTAGAAGAACTTCAGGATTTGTATCAATTGGAGATATCACTGAAGAAGTGATTCAAAAAACGGAAAATGCTAAAAATATGGAGGGTGAATTAACCGGGCTTGATACGAAATACGACCAACTCAACCATTACACCAATGGACTTCAACCTTCCGAACTCTATATAATCGCTGCACGTCCTTCGATGGGGAAAAGTGCGTTTGCTTTAAATATTGCGTCTAACATTGCTAAGTTAAAACGAAAACCACACATTGCATTTTTCTCTTTAGAGATGGGGGTTGATCAATTGGTGGGAAGAATTTTATCATCAGAAGCCCGCGTAGATTCAAACCGTCTTAGAACAGGGAATTTATCGCCTCAAGAATGGCAATATTTATCCCTAGCAAGCGATCGCTTACAAAAGTTAAATATTTTGTTTGATGATTCAGGAACGGTTAAAGTGACAGATTTAAGACAAAAGTGCCGTAAATTGGCTCAGGAAAATAGATTGGACATGGTCGTTATTGACTACCTTCAATTATTAAGTGGCTCAACGTCTTATACCAATAGAGTTCAAGAAGTTAGTGAAATATCAAGAACCTTAAAAGAGATGGCTCGGGAACTTAAAGTACCGGTCATTGCGCTTTCACAACTTTCAAGAAGTGTTGAGCAAAGACCGGATAAAATTCCTATAATGGCAGATTTAAGAGAATCAGGTTCAATCGAGCAAGACGCCGATGTTGTCCTTTTCTTATTTAGAGATGATTATTATACCAAAGACCAATCCGAAAGACCCAACATCGTTGATGTCATGGTTGCTAAAAACCGTAGTGGGGCAACCAACATGAAAGGATTTCCGTTGATGTTTAGAAAAAATTACTCACGATTTGAAAACCATACAGAAGGCGAAATTGAAAGTGATTCAGATTTAGTCGATGTTGATGATTAGATGTACCTTAGGTGCATCTTTTTTTATCTTCTTATAGTATTTTTATAGACTTGGTGCTATAATACTTTTTGAATTTTAAAAAGGAGGGATTGTAATGGCTTTCAAAAGACGAAATAAGCAACCGTTAAAAAAGAAAATAGACCTTAGCGAAGGGTCTATTTTACTGAAACTTTTGATGGTAGCAATTCCAACTTTATTAACCTCGCTGGCGCAGATGGCCTATAACTTAACCGATATGTTTTGGGTCGCAAGAGTCCATCAATTAGGGATTCAACCAACCGAAGCGGTTGCGGCGGTTGGAACGGCAGGGTTTTACCCTTGGTTTGGCATTGGTATGATTTTAATTGTAAAAGTCGGGACGTCTGTTTACACGTCGCATGCGGCGGGTAAAAATGACGCAGAACGTGTTAATAAGATTGTTTCTAATGGCCTTATTGCGATGATGGGCTTGGCATTCATTTATATGATCTATGGAAGATATTTTAATCAGCACTTTGTAGGATTATTTAATATCGATAATCCCTCTATTGTTTTAATGTCCCAAAACTATTTAAGAATTATTTCTACGTTTGGGTTTTTCTTGTTTGCGTTAAACTTGTTTAATGGAGTGTATGATGGCTTAGGAAAAACCATTAATACATTTTATATTATGGGCGCAGGATTGCTTTTTAATATGATTTTAGACCCTTTGTTTATTTTAGGATTTGGATGGGGTGTTGAAGGGGCTGCTTGGGCGACAGTAAGTGCTCAAGGCTTGGCATTTTTCATATATGTTTTCATCTACAGTTCTAAACACCGACCGGCCATTTTAAATCCTGTGCGTTATTTTGATTTTAAAGCGTTAAAATCGATTGTGTCTTTAGGGTTTCCAGCGGGTCTTCAAAGCATGTTTATGACGTCGATTTCTATCATTATAGGAATCATGGTCGCTTCTTATGGTGATATTGCGATGAGTGTTTCAAGGATAGGGAGTCAAATAGAAGCCTTAAGTTGGATGGTTGCGGCAGGGTTCCAAGTTGCTTTAAGTGCCTTTGTCGGTCAAAATTATGGCGCCAATCAATTTGGGCGTATTAAGCAAGGGTTTGAAACATCGCTTAGATTGTTAATGCCTTATGGTTTAATGATCAATGCGCTTTTATTTTTCTTTGCGGAGCCATTGTTTAGAGTTTTCATTAGTGAAGAAAACACATTACGTGCTGGGGTAGAATATTTAAGAATTTTATCCATCTCTCAAGTCTTTATGATTTTAGAAATGATGACTGCTGGCGCATTTAACGGGCTTGGCAAAACGATGATACCTTCAACCGTAAGTATTATTGGGAATGTGATTCGGATTCCGCTTGCTTATATGGCAGTGAGCACTGCAGGGATATGGTGGGCATTATCGATTAGTAGTATATTTAAAGGGGTAATTATGCTTTTACTTTTTATTGGGTACTTTTATTTTTACCGTTTAAAACGTAAAGAATCCTTTGTACTTGAAAACTAAGCAGCACTATAATATAATATGCCAAGTAACCATTGGAGATGATGATATGAAAGACCGTCTTGAAACGATGCGTAAGCGTTATAAAGAAATTAATGAAGCGCTTAGTGACCCTGATATAACCTCAGACATTGAAAAGTTAACTGCCCTTTCTAAAGAACAAAGAGATTTAGAAAAAACAGTGAACATCTATGAAGCGTATTTAGAAACCGAAAGCATGATCGAAGATTTAAAAGAAATGAGCAAAGATGACGACGAAGAGATTCGTGAGATGGCTCATATGGAGTTAGATGATGCTAAAGAGAAGTTGTTTGGTTTAGAAGAACAACTGCAAAAACTGCTTATTCCAAAAGATCCTAACGATAAGAAAAATGTTATTGTTGAGATCAGAGGCGCCGCAGGAGGCTCAGAAGCGAACTTATTTGCGGGCGATTTATATAGAATGTATCAAAAGTTCGCTGAAAAGCATGGGTGGAGCCTTTCAATCATTAATGCTGATGAAGGGGACGCTGGTGGGTTTTCTCAAATTGAGTTTACGATAAAAGGCGATCATGTGTATTCGTATTTAAAATATGAATCAGGTGCACACCGTGTTCAGCGGGTTCCACAAACCGAATCACAAGGCAGAGTTCACACATCCACCGCTACAGTCATTGTTTTACCCGAAGCTGAAGATGTTGAAGTGGAAATGCATAATAACGATTTAAGAATTGACACATTTAGAAGTTCTGGTGCTGGGGGACAAAGTGTGAACACCACAGACAGTGCGGTTAGAGTGACCCATGAACCTACAGGCTTAGTCGTATCGTGTCAAGATGGAAAATCTCAACACGAGAATAAAGCCACAGCCCTTAAAGTGATGCGCGCTAGACTGCATGATTTTTATGAGCGTCAAAAACGGGAAAAAGAAGGCGAAGAACGCCGTTCAAAAATTGGTTCAGGGGATCGCAGTGAAAAGATTAGAACGTATAATTATCCACAAAACCGTGTGACCGATCATCGCATTAATTTTACCATCCAACAACTGGACCGTATTATGGAAGGCAAGTTAGACTCAATAGTGGATGCCTTAATCAACGAAGAATATGAAAGAAAATTAAACGATACACAATAATGAGGATGTGCGATGCATATCCTTGTTTCAAATAAGGAGCGACTCTATGCCTACTTATAAAGAAGCATTAAGAATCAACGAACAATACGCTTTAGATAATGGGAAAGAACCAACCGCAGTAAAACTTTTACTGCTTCATTATGCCAATATGTCTAATACGGATTTAATCAATCACTTAGATAAAAAAATGACAGAAGAACGGTATAAAAGCTTTAGAAGCGCAGTGGATGATTATGTGATTAAAAATAAACCCGTTCAGCATATTACCAGCTATGAATATTTTTATGGCTACGCTTTTAACGTCAATGAAGATGTGATGATCCCAAGGTATGAAACGGAAGAATTGGTGTCTTATACCTTAGAAATGATTGATGAACACTTTGAATCGAAAGACCATCTTGATCTTTTAGATATAGGGACAGGCTCAGGATGTTTGGCGATTGCGTTTGCGAAAGAAGAACCTAAAATTCATTCGACAGGGACTGAAATCTCAAAAGCCGCGATTGATGTTGCGAACAAAAATAAAAGTACATTGAAGGCGAAAGATGTCGAATTTATCCAAGGGGATTTAATAGACCCTGTTAAACATCGAAAATTCGATGTAATTGTTTCTAATCCCCCCTACATTCCAAACGATGAAGCCTTAGAGCCAATCGTTAAAGATTACGAACCACATTTGGCTTTATTTGGTGGAAAAGACGGACTGGATTTTTATAGAAAAATCATTAATGCGATTAAACCGTTGCTTAAAGACGAATTCATCGTTGCGTTTGAACATGCTTGGAATCAATCGAAGGCTTTAAAAAAAATCATTAAAAAAGAATTTAAAGAGGTTACGATCATTCAAAAGAAAGATATGCAAGGTAAAGATCGTATGACATTTATTAAAAACAAGCGAAAATAATTTATATATATAATAATATATATAGGATTTATATCAATTGACACCCAATAAATCCCGTGTCATAATAAGCTGGCAATAAAAACTTAGTGGGAGTTGACAATATGAAAAACCTTGTCATCGTTGAGTCACCTTCTAAATCGAAAACCATAGAACAATATCTTGGAAAAGACTATGTAGTTTTATCATCTAAAGGTCATATTAGAGATTTGGCCATCAGCAAAGCTGGGGGACTAGGTTTAGATATAGAAAACGACTTTGCACCAGAATACCGAATATTAAAAGAGAAGAAAAAAATGGTTGAAAGCTTAAAAAAAGCCGCAAAAAAAGCCAGTGCCATTTACCTCGCCACCGACCCCGATAGAGAAGGAGAAGCCATCAGTTGGCATCTTAAAGAAGTATTGGAGTCAGTAAAAAGTGACGAGGCTTTTCATCGTGTGATTTTTAACGAGGTCACAAAAGACGCTGTATTGGATGCGTTTAAAGCGTACCGTGATATTGATTATAACTTGGTATCCTCCCAAGAAACGCGAAGAATTTTAGATCGCATCATTGGGTTTAAACTTTCTAAACTGCTTCAAAATAAAATCAAATCAAAATCCGCGGGACGTGTACAAAGTGCTGCGCTTAAAATCTTGGTGGATAAAGAAAGAGAAATTGATGCGTTTACCTCAGAAGAATATTGGAAAATCAAAGCCTTTTTTGAAGGGTTTGAAGCGGAGTTATCAAAACTTAATAACCGCAAACCAAAATTAAAAAACGAAACAGAAGCGCAAAACGTATTGGATCAATTAAGGGAAACGTATAGTGTTGATTCAATCAAGAAGAAATCACGTAAAAGAGCGCCTAAAGCGCCCTTTACAACAAGCACGCTTCAACAAGAAGCGTCTTACAAACTTAACTACACCTCACAACGTACAATGATTATTGCGCAAAAACTTTATGAAGGGATAGAACTAAAAGATGAAACGGTCGGACTGATCACTTATATGCGTACTGATTCGACACGTATGTCCAAATCGTTCATTAGCCCTGCACAGTCGTTCATTGAAAGTGAATACGGCAATGATTATTTAGGAAAGTATCGGTCGAGTCGGACGAAGAAAAATGCGCAAGATGCGCACGAAGCAATCCGTCCAACCAATGTGAAATATCATCCAGATGCGATCAGTAAGTATTTGTCTAAAGATGAATATAAGCTTTATAAATTGATCTATGCTCGAGCCATTGGATCACTCATGGCGCCTGCTATATTTGAAACCACGTCACTCAAGCTTGCGAATACAAACACCATCTTTAGCGCCAAAGCACAGTCTTTGCTTTTTGATGGGTATTTAAAAGTGTATGGTGCGTATGAATCAAATGAAGCATCGACACTTCCGGATTTAAAAGAAAATGCTGAACTGACACAAAAATCCATTGAAAAAACACAACACTTTACGCAACCCCCCGCAAGATACACAGAAGCAAAACTGATCAAAGAGATGGAAAAACTTGGGATTGGAAGACCATCAACCTATTCTCAAACCGTATCAACCCTTAAAAAACGAAACTATATAAAAATAGAAGAAAAGAAATTCATTCCAACCGATCAAGGAAAACTCACGATTGAAAAACTAGAGAAATTCTTTGACCGTATTATCAGTGTTGATTATACCGCTAAGATGGAAGGTATCTTAGACGATATAGCTAGCAACGATGCGGATCAAACGAAGGTGGTTAAAGAGTTTTATGACACGTTTATTCCTTTGGTTGAAAAAGCCAATGAAAAAATGGAAAAAATCGCGCCTAAAACGACAGGCGAACAATGTCCTAAGTGTGGGTCTCCCATGGTTTACCGAGAATCAAGATACGGAACATTTGAAGCATGTAGCGCCTATCCAGATTGTAAATATATTAAACCTCAAGAAGGCAAGAAAGAACCCGAAAACACCCATGTAAAATGCCCGAAATGTAAACAAGGCGACATTGTTAAAAGAGAAGCTAAGCGTGGTAAAAATAAAGGCAATAGTTTTTATGCATGTAATAATTTTCCGAAGTGTAAAAACATTCTTAAAGGCAGACCAACAGGCGAAAAATGCGATGATGTTGATGACTTAATGGTGGAATTAGATACCGGGGAAATCGTATGCAATTCTCAAGAAAAAAGTAAGTGAAAAACGCGTCATATAAGTTGACAAATTATTTAGTACGTGGTATTATTTACTTGCAACTGAGAAGTTGCATTTATCCCTTACATAGCATGGTGAATATTTTATATTCACACATCCCCTTCCTTAATCCGCCGCGAGGCGGATTTTCCCTTTTTATAGGGAATTTTTATTTTGATAGGATGGTTTTATGTTATAATACCTATGATTAAAATAAGGATGTGTCGTCAATGGGATTCATTAAAAATTTGTTCAGTTCTAAAAAACGTAGAGAAAAAGCACAAAAATATAAAATTGGCATGGAAAAAACGCGTCAAAATGTCTTTAATCAACTTAATGATTTATTGGTAAGTGGCGAGACAATTGATGAAGATTTGTTTGAAGCAATAGAAGAACTTTTTATCATGGCAGATATGGGGGTTGATACAGTTATAAAACTGGTCAACCACTTAAGAGAAACGGTGGAAGTTAAAAATATTAAAGACGCTTCAGATTTAAAAGAGATAATTGTTGAAGAAATGTTTAAGCGCTATGTCCAAGAAGAAATCATTGATACAAATTTAGATGTTGATCATGATTTAAGTGTTTTATTGTTTGTGGGTGTAAACGGCGTTGGAAAGACTACAACGATAGGTAAAGTCGCGCATCAATTAAAAAATGAAGGCAAAAAAGTCATGATGGTAGCGGGCGATACGTATAGAGCAGGCGCGATTAATCAACTTAGAATTTGGTCACAGCGTGTCGCGTGTGAATTTTTTGAAAAACCCCAAGGCTCAGACCCATCAAGTGTTATGTTTGATGCGATTAAATATGCTAAAGACCAAGATATAGATGTTTTGTTATGTGATACAGCAGGGCGCCTTCAAAATAAGCAAAACTTAATGAATGAACTTCAAAAGATTCATCGAGTCATTGGTCGAGAAATTGAAAATGCGCCGCATGAAACACTTTTAGTTTTAGATGCGACAACGGGGCAAAACGGCTTGTCACAAGCGAAGGTTTTTAATGAAGTTACATCTTTAAGTGGGGTCGTTTTAACGAAGTTAGATGGAACGGCGAAAGGCGGTATTGCTTTAGCGATTAAAGAAACAATTGGGATTCCTGTTAAAATGATCGGCCTTGGAGAAAAAGTCGAAGACTTAGAATACTTTGACATCGAAGAGTATATATACGGTTTATTTTCGGATGTGATATAAATGGATTCTTTAGAAAAACATATTAGAGTGAATGATTTATATTTTGTTTATAAAAATTTACTCACAGAAAGACAACAATCGATCATACATGATTATTACGAAAACAATTATACGCTTTCTGAGATTGCGTCCAATGAAAATATCTCTAGAAATGCAGTCCACGATCAACTTCAAAAAACATTGAAAAAACTCGAGAGTTTTGAAGCGAAGTTAGGACTTTTAAAAAAACAAGAGAAACGGTTAAGTATTATTCAAGCAATTCAAAATAAAACGAACGATCAAACAATTTTAGATTTATTAGAATCATTAGAAAAGGTGGATTAGCATGGCATTCGATCAAT
>LFIK01002367.1_pt1 | contig 15257 bp, 14 predicted proteins | sample 643401 | NCBI WGS metagenome assembly LFIK01 (sample SAMN03777447, study PRJNA286221) | soda lake metagenome | biome: soda lake; feature: Kulunda steppe; material: water; isolation source: sample T5-Br brine of Lake Tanatar-5 | place: Russia: Kulunda steppe | collected 2010-07 | reverse complement strand
GCGCTCTTCCGATCTTCCCCCCCAGGCCCTTTGTTTAGTGCTTGGAGCAATGCATGCGACGAATGAATATGCTAGTAACGGGGTGTGAGCAGTGGTGGCATCAAACGCTGCAGGCCGAGTGAACAGCAGCAAGGGGAGAACACTCACAATGATGTAAAGGGATTCACATCCAGAGACGGCAAGCAGAGATGCCGTGACACAAAAAAGTGGGTGCAACATAGACCTGGCACAATGAAATGCTATCAATCGGTCTTCGTACCCCTACCAAAAACCTCAGTGAGCAAGCTTCCCACCAAAACTCTCAGCAAGCAAGCGAAGGTGGTACCATAGGAGGTATAGTACAGCGGGTGGAGCAGACATCACCAGGATTGACCTGGGTGTTGCTGTGCATGAAGGTTTAATGGGCATGCGTGAAGCGTGTCTGCAGCCAAGAAAAATCCAAGGAGCCATTGCGCGCTTCGCACCTCTCAAGGTCAGATCTATTGGCAGCAAAAATCTCCACGTAGCGGGTGCCCATTGTTTGCCTGTTCTTGGTCAGCGCTGTGGTGGCTTCTTGAGGCGTCGGAAACTCAACAAATGCAACGCCACTTGGCCTTCCGCCCTCCATGACTATCAACACACTGCACTCAGGAAGGTTTGAAAAACCTGCTCAGCTCCTGATGCAACCAATTTGACGTGATGGTTGAGCCATAAATCCAGTCCGAGGTGTTTGCTCCGAGGTGTTTGAGCAATCCCTGAGTCCCTCAGGGGATGCCATCATATGCTCACATTCCATGGGATTCCTGCAATCTCGCAAGGGGAGGGCTACCGCAGCCCCAACAATAATGCTACGCAGAAAACTTTCCAAAAGCAGGGCAGCCGTGTAAGAAAGCAGACAGACTGACAAGTCTCATGCTCATCAAAGTGAGAGGGAGAGGGCATTTGACATTCAGCTTGAGACTGGACATGCCAAGGAGCACTGGGTGGGCAATGGTTTGCATGCCAAAAAGGACCATCTGCTTTTGGGCCGGATTGCTCATGCCAAGGCTCAAAGCTACAGTTCCAAGATGAGCGCAAAGGTGCATTGCAGTGCCAATCCCACACCCACTTGTCCTTAATGACGGGCGAGATGCCCAAGGTGGTGTCGTCATTAAACCAGTTGCAGATGTCCTCGTCCGACACAGAGAAGGGCAAGCCGCGCAGCTTCAGGATGGTTGAGCCCTCGGCATCAGCCGGGATGCCTGAGGAAGATGCTACACCGCCCCCTCTACTGTAGGAGCCGCCACCGTAGCCCCCCTCGTAGTCTCCTCTGTACGCACGCGGAGGGGCCATGCCGCCCTCCATCACATCCGAGCACACACCCCGATAGTAGTCCTGCAAAAGAGAATGACAATGCAGGCCTTGGGTTCTCTTGCGCTCGTGAGCACGCATGTGCGTGCATCCGTCAGAGCGCCCACTGCTTTGAGCAACCGCCAAGCTGATGGACCGCCTCCTTGCAGCGACTAGACCCCATCCGCCCTGACGCTGCTTTGCAACACTGTTCCAACAAAGCAGCAATGATAGCGGGACTGCTTCATGGCAAAGGAGGGCATGCTGAGGCGCCAGCGAGAGAGATCATTCAGGGGTGGCTCTGGAGGTTGGCATGGTGGATGGGGGCAGCACACTGTGTAGAATCACCTGAGCTTGAACCTGCAAGTTTGTGTGCCTGCCTAGCTGTCACAATATGACCCAACAAGCATGAGTGGGCCCTTGCTGGTAAGAGGTGGGGCTCGGGGATTGCTGGATGCGAGTCTGGCCCCCCGCAGGTGCATGCCCTGGGTACACATGGGGTCCGTCCAAACTTGTGTACATCTCCTGCACTCCATCCCGTTCTAGACAGTCCCTCCCAGAAGAGGGAGTTGCAGGTGCTTAACAAGGGACTGAGAGCGCTTGACTCTGCCCTGCAACCTCTCCTCATTGCACAGTCTCTGCCATCCGGAGCCTGCCATTCCCTTGAACCTCCCATCATGTGTTGAGGTGTGGCATCATTGCAAGCAACTATTGGCCTGGAAGCACTGGCAGAGGCAAGCGCTCAGTATCCAGAAGGCTGGCTGGAGCACTCATGTTGGATGCAGCTCGTGTGTCAGCACGCTCGCGAACGGTGCAGGAGATGGCCTGAACGAACCCACAACTCAAGGGGAGGGTTGCTTCCCTGTCGACCTTGCATGACTAGCGAGGAGGGCATCCACGCAGAGCCACGGCATGCTGAGTGCTTATAAGGAGTAAGGTGCACCATGGTGGGGCCACGAGCACAAGCACTCGGATTGCTACAGTGAGGCATCAACCCAGAGTTGTCTTAGAGCATGCATGCACACAGGGCCTGCTCGTCCACCCACCGACTTCTTGGCCCTGTAGATCTCGATGTATCGCCTGCCCAGGTACGTGCGATTCTTGGACAGCGCCATCTCCACGTGCATCGGGTTCGACAGCACCACATACGCCTCCCCCGTTAACCGGCCGTCCCGCCTCAACAGCAATATATCGATGGGCTCCACCCCCTAAAACCAGCACACGCCCCACCACACAGGGTCCCCGCCCATGGAGCACAGTCACCACCAACCACATATGTGCATACTTGCATGTGCGCATGGCAGGGGAGGAAAAAGAGAGCGAGAGAAAGAAGAGGCGGAGGGAGGGGGGAAGGGGAGGATGGGACTCGCATGCTCATGCCCCCTACCTACCCTGCACGAGCATGCCAGGTCTCACCCATGAGTGCTCCTTGCTATTCCGTGCCCAAAGCTAAGCAAACCATGCCCTGGGGAAGACCTAGGCCTGCCAAATTCTCACGGTGGTCAAGCTGCTGCCCCCCGCTGCTGTGCGCTGCTGCTTCTGCCGCTGCTGCTGGCACCAACCCTCACCAAGAACATCCTGATGTCATCGTCCGTCACGTCGAAAGGTAGCCCGCGCAGCTTCACGCAAGGAAACAGGGGCAGGGCGGCCATCCCGTACCCCCCATACCCCACATCGCCCATCATGGGGTCGGGCATGTCCATCCGCGCTCGCTTGTAGCCTACGTAGTCGCCCATGACCCTTTTTCCCCTTGATGAATTCAAAAGTCAGGTACAGAAGAAAAAATCGATTCAAGAACAGTCTTCTACACAACCAAAGATCTTCATTGCGATTTAAAACTGCCGATAATTAGAATGGAGAAACCGGTGGTGAAGTAGCAGAAGCACTCAGCATCATGGTCGTGGACAGCCAACACCATCAGCAGCACCACCAGGGCCCGCTGTACTCAATTGCCAAGCTGAAGCTGGTGAGGGGTGCATATACCACGCATGCACTGGGAGGAATGGGCTCCCAGGAATGGGCTCCCAGGACAGACACACACAGCTAGCCAGGCCGTTGCCTTGGATTCACCCAGTGCTCGCGACCCCTGCCCTGGCCTACATACTACCTGCAGGATGAGTTCTTCCTCCAGTGGCTGAATACGCATCAAGATGTGGTGAGAAGCGTGTGCTTGCTGCTGGGCTGACCGGGGACATACCAACATGAAAGTGCTTTTCAAGCGGTCAGAGCACAGTCAGAGCAGACTCCCTCAGTTGAATCTTGATTCCCAGCAGCATCCCCCACCCTCCCTTGCACACACCTTTTTACACAGGTCAATACACTCATAGAGGATGCGCAAGAGGGCAAGCCCCTGCGAGGCCCGCAGGCCACGCTCAGCATCAACAGCGTCCTGGGCCCCTCGCCTCTCTCACCATCCACAGCCCACGCCATTTTTGCGTCCACGGTGCGCGAATTGCCCCGAAAATAATGGCAGCCTGTGCGTGGAAGTTTGAAAGCGGCTCTTTCGCAGATCATTGAGTTACGCTCGTGCTTGCATGCTCTCCCTGGCTGCTCTTGACTGCCACACCTTACCTGCCCTGTCCCTGCAGCCTCCCCTGTCCCCATCCAAGGCACGCTCCCCCAGGTCACCCCTATCACCCCATCGGAAGCTCAGCTCGTCCATCAGCTCATCATCCCTGAAGCGGGTGAGGCCTCTGTGTGATGCGCTCTTCACATGCATACCTAAAATCGGTATGCTATCCGCCTCCGGTACGTATCCCAGTCACTTTGGTCACTAGCACTTGTGATCACTGTGTAGAAGGCACTTGACTGGTTGCTCCTGTCGGCAACGCCTGAGCTCGAGCTGTCTGTCCTGCTGCCCTGCAGCCTCCCTTGTCACAGCTGCCCCAATTCTACTTCCCGGGCGGCCAGCAGCCAGCCTCCACGTCAGTGAGGGAAGAGCAGACGCAGCACATACAGCAACAATTCGATGCGCAGTCCAGTGTTCTGGGCATTGAGGATTTCTCAGCCCTCATCAGCGAGGTGCGCTCAGAGCAGTGTGCAACGCCTAGATCTCTGCATCTCTGCTTGTGGCTTCCCTGCTCCCTCGTCTATAGTGCACTGACTTGGCAAGCACACTAGAACTGCAAGCTCATGTATGCACACATTCCTCGGCCCCTGCCCCTCTTCCCGCTTGCCAGGTGTGCGAGATCCCTAGGATGGTCACGCGTGCCTTGTTTTTGCGGCTCTCAGAGCCAGGTGCCACCCACATCAGCAAACAGGCTTTCATGACGTGGTGGTCTTCGCACAACCTGACAAGCATGCCTGCAATCAAGCGCGTCTACGAAGCCCTGCGGAAAGACAACCAGGAGGTGAGGCGCATTGATCGGTTTTGTTGATGACTGAGGCTGTGCTGTTGGGAAAGTGACGCAATATATTTTGGATGCTTCGTTGAGGAGAAAGAGGAGCGGATGTGCCTCATTACACCATGTGGACTGCTCTTCACCCTGCTTTGCCGTACACTTATTATGCCTTGCCCCTGGCGCAATACTGCGCAGTACTTGACGTACGATGATTTTGTGCCATTAATGGACTGCGTACTCAAGTACCACCCGGGACTGGAATTCCTTGCTGAGACAGCTGAGTTCCAAAAAAAGTATGCTGAGACGGTAGTGCTGAGGATATTTTACACGCTGAACAGGTGAGCACAGCAGGGATCTCATGAACACTGGATCAGCATTTCTTGAGTGTGTGGCAGAGCCTGAACAGGCACCTTTCACACTTGGCCAGTGTCTACATCTGCTGCCTAATTGGGATGCGAAACAGCTGGAGAAAGTGTTTCTCATCAAACTTCCCACTGTCTTAGACATTGTGATCCTCGCCTGGGGCACGTGCATGCAGGTCAGGTACCGGCAGGCTAACATTACGTGAGCTGCGTCGAGGTGACTTGCTAGAGGCACTCGAAGCTTTGGACCAGGAAGATGATATCAACAAGGCAAGCACTCTGGTGGATAGATGATAATTGGTTCCCAAGTTGTTGGGCGTCAAGGGTTCTCTTGCTTGAGTGCCTGCTTTGTACCCTTGATGTGGCAGCTGTGACAATGGTTAGCTTGCCCATTATCATTTGCTTGGTGTCCAGTCCATGGTTCTCCTTTTGTCGCTGTGCAGGTTTTGAAGTATTTCAGCTACGAGCACTTTTACGTGATTTACTGCAAGTTCTGGGAGCTGGACAGTGATCACGATTTCCTCATTGACCGCAACGACCTTGCGCACTACAGCCAATGCGCCTTGTCTTTCCAAATCGTGGATCAGATCTTTGAACAGGTGTGGCTCTACAGAGATCGTGCACGGACACCGCGGATCCCTTTGGGCATGAAGGCTTGAGCCCGGAGCCCCCTTGCTTTGCTGCCAGTGAAAAATCTGTAAGGATGGGTAAATAGGGTGTCTCAAAATTCCAAAGAGGCTCGTTGAGCCTCTGCAGAGCCTCGGCCTATGTAGAGAGGGCCTCAGTGGTGCATTGTCGTTAGAAAACTGCTTTTCACAGACACACTCAAATACCCTGAGACTTTCATGTTAGTTTGTTAATATTAAATACAAATATTCTTGGTTGGACCGGCCTTCCTGGAGACCGGAACGAGTCAGGAGAAACCTGAGCACCTGGTCAGCGCCCCCGCCCACCCATCCCCCAAGCTACCCCACTACACAGCGCTGTTCAGTCTGAAATTCCACAGTTTGCTTACGCTGCTTCCTGGTGTCCACCTCGAAGAGCTGCAGGCTGCCTCAGCGCTCTTGCTGCACTGCCTGCTGGTGCAATGCACGTAGATTAACTTCCATGCACACACCAGAGTGAGCCTGGATCAAATTTTGCTGTGCATCAGCCCCCAAGCTGATCAGTTGCGCACAGGCTGTTGAGTGCATGCCACAGCAACTGCACAGCAAGCTTGCTTAAGCGCACTGCTACTCCTGGCAAAGCTGGGAAGCTCCTCTTCCTACAAGCGCGAGAAGTTGAAATGCTCAATGATGGGCTTCAAGCTGCCATCTTCTTTTGGGAGGAGCCCAGCGGTCAGCCCACTCAAGTTCTTCTCAAAGGGCGTCAGCCAGGCACGCCTGCATGGACCGCACAACACCCTCCTTATGCGCATGGAGCCCACACAGGCACACTTGGTACAGGTGCACATGCACACCCTTTCACTTGTTTTAATGCACACGTGCACATGCGCACGTATGCATAAGTTCCGTTCATGTGCAAGCCTCCTCTCTCACCTGAGCTCCTTCTTAAGGGAAGGGCCTGCGTCTCCTCCCAATTGTACAGCTGACCTTCCGGCAGCGTTGCCTGGTGCTTGAAGCTCGTGCTGCTGATGCTCCCTCCTGTTTGCCCGGTGCTGCTGCTGCCTGCTGCTGCCCAATGCTGCTGCTCTTTGGGAATCAGACTCTCCTTCACTCTCAAGTGATGAGCCTTGCACAACGTGATTTTAAGATGCATCTGGCGCATTAGGGGGTTGGGATAGGCTGAGCTGTTGCTTGTACAGCTTGCACTGTAGCTTGCTAATGGTGTCTGCATCTCAGCTCAGTGACAATGTTAACACCACGCTCATGCATTGCCACTACCAAGACTTCCCTTTGGCGTTCTAGCTTCTCACTGTTTCGAAGACGGCATCTACCATCTCTCCATCCTGCCAAGCAAACCTTTGTAAGCTGCGGCATCTGCACCCCACATCTGCCATGGGTGCATCCCACTCTACATCATCGTAATAGATGTGAGGGCATGTTGTAATATAAAAATGACTGAAATATATTTATCAAACTTATCTGAATTTTTGGAGCGTGTCAAAGCGCTGTTCCAGTGGAAGAGGGTCACCGAGGCTTTGGCACATTTGGCAGAGGGCGGCGAGTCTCGGCGAGTCGGCTACCCACTCTTACAAATTTGGCCTTATTTTGAGCAGGCAACATGATAGTATGCTGCGTGTCAGCGCTGAGTTCAGGGCAGCTTGCATGTTGTGATGGCTGGGAGGTAGGGCTCGTCTCATTGAGTTGGAGCATGTCATAAATCCCCTCTGGAGTTCTCCGCGGCTCCTAATGGTGACCTGGCCATCACACAAGGCGAGCCTACCAGGCTTGTGGTCGCTGCCCCCTGAGTAAACTTGCCCTTGCCTTTGCTTGCCCTGTACAGATTCCCCGGAAGCTCACAAGCCCTGTGCCTGGCAAGATGTCCTATGAGGACTTTGTGTGGTTCATCTTGAGTGAGGAGGACAAGACTAGTGAAACAGCATTGGAATACTGGTTCAAGTAAGTGCATGCGTACAGGCGTGCATTGGGTAAAAGAGATGACGACCTGCGTATTCAACCTCAGCAACCCCTGGCACCCTTAGGAGCGCCTGAGCCTGTATGACAAGAGGCCTGTACAACAAAAGGCAACCAGAGAATGATTTTTTGTCCAGCCGACTTATTTATTGTTTTGTTTCCTTTCTGACAACGCTCTGTGTTTTAGATATGCCCAGCGCTGTGTTTGAATAAGCGTGCAAAATCTCCCATCTGCGGTGCTTGCAGGTGTGTGGATTTAGATTCAGATGGGGTCATCAGGCCAAGGGAGATGTGGCACTTCTACGGTGAGCTGCTGCTGGTACTAAATCACTCACAAGCTCGAGCTGCCTGTGGCCAGCCTGAGGTCTGATTGGCTGCCTGCTTGCTTGTTGCCCTGTTACCGAGGCTCCGCGGGTGCAGCCTTGACTATACCACACTCGCTTGGCCGTTTACACGCGCGGAAACAAAATGCGCTGGCCAATGGTTCTGCCCTGTTGCAAAAGTGCATGACTGTAATGCAGCAAAATGCTATTCTTCCCCTCCCATTTGCTTTTAACATCTGCAGAAGAACAGCTGAAGCGACTGGAAGGCCTGAGCCAGGAGCCCGTGCTGTTTCCAGACATGGTGTGCCAATTGCATGATATGTTGCAGCCTGAGCAAGAAGGGCAATACACATTACGGTGAGATGGAGTTTCCTGCTGATGATTTACCCTGAGCATTTCATGTGCGCTGTGGCTGTATCTGCCTGTCCAATTGCTAGGCTAATGAGCTGACAGATAGGCTGCTTTGGTGCCTTGAAGTAAGTTCCCATTGCGCCAACCAATTTTCATTGTGCTGTACAAGGAGCGTTGGAGATGCTTGCAATCTGTTAGACTGTGTTCTTGGTTGTCCACAATGCGCAGGGATCTGCGGCGCTCTAAGCCTCAATCCTCCCTGCTCTTTAATGCGCTATTCAACCTCCACAAGTTCCTAAGCTTTGAGAACCGAGATCCATTTGCGATGCGGGCTGAGCAGGGGGAGTTTGCAGGTCTTTCAGACTGGGACAAGTTTGCCAAGATTGAGTACTACAGGTAGGGCAATGGCTGCACCGGAAACATGGTTTTAAGCTCATGAGCTTTTCATCTACCTCAAGGCATTAGAATTAGGATCCACCTGCTCAAGAAGGCGACCATTGTGTCTTGATTGTTGTAGATATTTTCCGCCCTTTCCTTTCCCTCATGCTGCACACCCCCAGGCAACCTCTTGATACTCTGTTCCAAGGCACATTGGCCCCCCCTCGTCACATGAATCATCAAGTCCTTGTGAAATTTCTTTACCAGATACAGCCCCTCAGCTACACATCTGCAATCTGGGATGTCTGCTTAGTCTTGAACAAAAGCAAATAGGCACACTAAAGCCTGCTTTCACCTGGAGTAATATTTGGAATTGCGTTTAAACGGGCATCTATGATAGTGGACCACCCCTGACATCTCCTGGAAATAGTCTGGGATTGACCTGTCAGACAAATTGGCTCCCTGCTGCCAAGGCCCGGCCCATGAATCTGAGGAGACAGCGCACTCTTTTGGGTAGCAACGAGAGGGACCTGATGAGAGCAGGAAGAGCTTATTCCCATCCCATTCCTATGTTTGGGACTGGGAGCAGGGGCCTGTGTGGGAAGTGCCTTATCAAACTGGCATAATTGTTTTTCTGACCAAACCTGAAAGCAGGCATTGCCACAAGCCGTGAAACTCTCCTCGCCCAACACGGAATGCTGTGTTGTGATGTGCTTGGGTAACCTACTCTCGTTGACTAAGCTTACCAACACACATTTGTTTAAATCAGCAACAACGTGAAAAAGCGATACCCCCTATGCCCCCTGTATTTAATACAGCTGTAAAAAACTTTCCTGCAGTCTCTCAATATAAGGCTGCAGTCCCACTGGCCGACATCCCTACCCGAAAAATCAGTTATCTGATTTTTCGGGAAGTGTCCTTTTTCTAGCAGCAATTTTGCAGGAGCCCAGCGTTTTCCCTCATGGACGCAAATTCAATGTGTGTAAATCTATGGATTTCTGATTGAACATTTCCTACTTTCCTATGAAGGGATGGAGTGAAGGGCAGGTGATAGCATGGAATGGCAAATTCACATCCTTCAGTCAACTAAATAAATTTCATTTCAGTGTTAAGAACATCTGTTTATTCTTGACATCTGAGCTCAGCAATAGATCAGTTGACCTGGGATGCGCATCATCTTTGGATTCACCAGTCTTCCGTCATCTTTGGAGGATCACCAAGCTTGCTAGCTCATAGACTTGGTATTTATCCAAATTATTGCTAGCCAAGCATGGAATAAAGATTTTTAAATTATGAATAATTCATTTAAATGAATGAAAAATATTTTATTTGCAGCAGAGTGCTCTCACCCATGCTTGGAGCGCCTGGGCATAACACTGCCCACAGCATTTTGTGCACGCACACACCCAGCAGCACATGCGACAAGCTGCATTGCGCATTCCATGTGCAACAGCTGAGCTGAGGAGGTGTGAGCAGGGCTGCATCAAGCACGACAAGGAAGCGTCCCAAGGGACCGACCTGACTCTCCTGAACCTTCCACAGGACCACACTCCTGCTTTGACTTCTCCTGTTGACCCAGCTTGTGATGCTGCAATTATCTGATGGTTGACCTGAGAGAAATATCCAATTCCGCTGCCCAGCTCTGCGGAAAAATTCCCAGGCAAATTCCTATGATGCACACCATCTGTGGAGGCCTCAGGGCCCTTCCTGCAGGTTTTCGAATTTTCAGGGGGGGGGGTGCAAATCCCTGCCCAGGGGTTTCTCTATTTTGGGGTAGGGATGTGGGAGCGGTCACATACGCCACATCCCTTGCGAGGGAATCAAAGCAGGGCTGTGGGCAAAGATGTCGTCAGGTGTGACCGCCCCCCTAATCTCCTGCTTGTTGGGAAATTGTCCACACTTTATGCGCACGCGCGCTCTTTCTCCTATCAGCTCCATGCGTCTCACTCTCCTCCTCCAAGCTGCTGCCCCATTTCTTTTGCCAGCCCCTGCTATGCTGCTGCTCTGGCTCCCTTCCGGGTAGCTTGAGCATGTCAGCATAACTTTTAGCCAGACTAGTACCTCAATCAGATGAGTTTTGCGTCATTGACTTACAAGGGGTTTACAAGCACAGGCCTGCAGTCAGAAGTGCGCCTGGTAGCCTGCTCATAAAGCGATAAGTGCATGAAGGAAAGTATTAGCTTTTTGTTGTTCTGGCTCAGAAAAGCAAACACGTGACACAGTTTCAACTGCGGGATTCAACAGTGACGCAAGTCCTGCGGATAGAGACCATGTGTCGATAGGTGCAGTGGAATAGGACGTGCTGCTCATCTTGCAAATCATGAGCATTGTACAAGTCACAAGTAGGGGAGATATTGTGAGTCTAGGTCACTGTTTCAACTTGTAGGGTGTAGGCATGAAGTCTGAAGCGTGCCATGCTGCAAATAACATCACGAGGAAGGTCAAGAAACACTTGCACTTGCACACCGGTTATGATTAAAAGACTTGCGCGCATCTGTTGTCCACGCATCAAAAGACGCCTAGGTATGTGATGAAGTGTTACTTCTGTATCCCTGCACACAGGCTGGCAAGCGAGGATGACAATGATGACAATGCGCTCATGGAGACTGATGAACCTGCGGGAGGCTGGCCTGAGGCTGATGCCCCCATGCTCAACCAGCTCTAGTTGTATGAAGGACTAATCATCATCTCAAGCAATTAAGAACCTACCATGCATGTCAATTGATACATAAAGCAACAAAGTATGTGCTAGAAATCTTGTGATCTGCATGATGAACAATGATGCAATGCCCTAATTCCTGGTTCATGGCAACTATCTGCATGCAGTATTCTACTGAGTGTACGAATTGTACTTAAATATCATGGCCAGACGGTACCTGCCTTGTATCTATGGCTCACTTAGTTGTGCACTACCTTGGAAGGCTTATGCGATTCTTTTCATGCATTCAATTCTTATTTTTGTGCAAACCCTAGCAAGGCCATAACTCTGTGGTAATTGGGCACCAAATGATGCTCGCACAGGATACACGCCCTGGGCATGTCCTGAGATGGTTGTCTTGCCGCCAGTGTCCTTCCAAATTGGTTCTTTGCGATACTGAAAAAACTGAGACAACAGTCAAGAGTTTGGCGGCATGCACAATATGTTGAGGGGGGGTTTCTTTCATGCACTCTCCAAAAAACTGCAAAGGCATCAGTTTCAGCCCAACCAAATATCCCAGGATTGATTAAATGAGAGCCATACCGTGTGGCATGTCTGGCAAATCACTGTTGTTGGCTAATTGACAATGTGGTATACGCGCGTACAACAATTGTGTGTGCGTGATGGGAAGCAAAAGGGAAAAGTACTGAGGACTTGTTACAAGGGGTTTACAAGAACAGGCCTTCAGTCAAGAAGTGTGACTGCTAGAACTCATCAGAAGCGATAAGTGCAAGAAGGTAAATAAAAAGCTTATTGTGATTCTAGAAGAGAAGTAGACACAATGTGGAAACCTTTGGGATGAAACAAAGACGCATTAGTCCTGCGGAGAGAGACCGAGTGTGGATGGGTGCAGTGGGAAAGGACATGCTGCTCATCTTGCAAATCATAAGCATTGGACAAGTCACAAGTAGGGGAGGTATTATGAGTCCAGGTCATTGTTTCGACTCGTAAGGTGGGCACGACTTGTTCAGACTTTGGAAGTCTGGAGCGTGAGAAGAAAAGAATAGAAAAATTATGTAGGCAGTGAAGCACTCCCTACATCAATAAAGGAAAAGGAGACACATTGGCCCAAAGAGCCATGAGTCTCCTTCACAATGGAATAGGAAGAACTAGTGAGGATCTGGATGGTGACAAGCCGTTCCCTGCTCCAGACCAAGACCTTGAGAGCAACTGGAGTTTTCAAGAGCGCATCTTCTTATTGTCAGTGTGTGCGCATAGAGCGCACAATGAGCATGTAATTTGAGGGCAGTCTTCTGGGCTTCAAAAGTTTGTGTGTATCAAAACCGAGCTCTTTCAGATGATTCAAAGTGTGTGAGGATAGAGCTTCCCACGTTAAGAAGAATGATGTGAAGGATACTTTTTTTTGGCCTTTAAGCGCTTACAAACAACCTTGTGTTTTTTAAGAGGCCTCTATTTGGTGCCCAGGCCGTGTATCTTCACAGCAACCTCAACGAGGTGTATCTCCCTCATGTTGACGTTGAGCTCGTGAACTCTGCATTCATCTTTGCTGGCTTGTCTTGGGTGTGACACCTGGTGCAAATGAGGAGTGGTTGGTGAGTTTGATATTCTCAATAGGTAAGGGAGTGACCAAAATGGCATCAGGGAGTGGCCGAAATGGCATCAGGGGGACTAGAGGTGGTGACGGTGCTTCTCTGGAGACAACAATTGTTTCCTAATTTGATGGAGTGAGGTAAGGCTGTCTGTGGCAATATGATTATGATCATGAGTGATAGCAGCAGCTATAGCTGCCAGTTCTGCTCTCCCTATGGTGTTGGTTATACTAGCACCATTTGGTTCAACCAAGTTGGAGTTGCCTGAGCTGGGGTGGTAGACCCCTGCCCCAATAACTGTTTAAACTTTAAAATTTTACCTTCTTGCACATGGATACCATCCGTGTAGGTCCAGTATTTCCAGTCAGGAATGTTAAGTGTGAGTCCCGGTTTGGAATGATATCATCCATCCCCATCCCCTATATAGGGGATATATCGATGGGACCCATCGATGGGAAAGGGGGGCCACTTCACCCAAAGCAGGCATGTGGGAGTACCTGGTATTTTGCATTTTGTCTGAGTGAAGTTTCACAAATTTCTTAAGACCAGGCGCTGTCTCTGCGTGCCTAGCATTGCTTATGCCCCCATGGGGTGGCTAGCAATGTTGTTGAGGTGCCAATTTGCTTCAGGGATGTCGCAAGCAAGATTTTGCAGCCATGCAGGATTGTGCTAATTTAGTTGAAGCCGCGCAGTTGTATTCCAGACTGCTATGATATGGAGATTCCAAGAGGCCTGGGGTAAGGGAGTCTCTCCAAGATTGAGAAAACGCGCAGGCAATCTCATTAGAATTATTCCAAGTAAATAAAATAAGTGGGCGTCAGAACTTTCTGGCCTCGATTGAAGTGCGATTGAAACGGTTGATTTCAACCGCGGTTGAAATGCGGTTAAAGATCAGTGGTCAAGCGCAACTGCGGTTGAAGAATTTTATTTCATCCCGGGGATAGGCCATCAGGAGACTTGAGGTTCCTCAAGGGTTGGTGATCATATGATCATGCATGGATCCACTCCAAGATTGTAGGAACATGAAGGTGGCAGTTGCCTGAGTACTGAGGGTGGCTGAGTAGATAGCATGCCTAAGGCTAAGCTTCATGGTGTGGTCGTAATAAATGGGATGGCACACCGACAATCCAGTGAATTGGGACGAGAGGGAGTCGACTCCCCTCGACGTCGAGGTGGGCACCAAAGAGTGCATCTCGTGAGTCTGCACTCCAAAAATGGGGGAAGCTAGTGTTGAAGTCTGCCGGGGAGGCCATTTTTTCCTGAGTAACCCATTTTTGGAGGGCGGTATGAACATACTTTGGCAGAGCTCGCGAGTAAGAATCCTTGATCTTCTTGCCATGCTACTTTCTTTCTAGCTTTAATTTCCTAGTAAGCAGCCCTAGTATTTCAGATGCAAAGCTTTTAGGTGCAGGTGTCATGTTGTTATGGAGACCTTTAAGCTTGGCTGTGTGGAGAGCTGTATGAAGGATGTTGAGGCGCTCCGGTGCCATCCTGCCCTGGCATTTTCCGTCTGTGCTGTAGATACATGCTACTCTTGATGGGCAGATTTCAGTGAGTATAAGAGGTGGTGGATTGGTGTTGAGGGCTGCTCAGTGGTAGGTTTAGGCATGCACCAAACAAGGTCTACATAACGGATCCAGAACTCACAGCTCCAGGTGGGTTGTGTGTCTGCTTGTGGGTTTGTGGAGTGGACATCAAAGGTGGCTTTATTCTGTAGATCAGTTTCCAGTTTTTGAATCCAGGGGTTGGTCTTGTTGGACATGTCAAAGCCTTGTCTTTCCAGGTCGTCTAAGGCCGCAGTCACACACATTTTTCACTTTTTTCACTTTTTTTTCACTCGACCCAAAAAAAAAGTGAAAAAATCGCGGTCACTCACGAAAAAATTTCCAACCCCCAAAAAATTTTCACTTTTTAATTCAAACCCCCAAAGTGCACTTTTCACTTATTTTTCACTTTGGGCGAAAATGGGGGGTGGTCTCAGGAGGCCCCCAGCGAGGCCTCGCCCTAGGGCCCTAGGGTCCCAATCGTGCAAGACCCCTAGAAACCTCTTGTTTGGAATTTTGTATGTTGGAAAGAACATTTACCTCGGGAGAATGTTTGAGGAGACACAGTTTCCATACATGGTTTACACACGTGATTTGTGCAGCATGCAGCACTAGCTGGTGACGATTCTCCAGGCCGACTATGCACCGAGATGATGCCTCATGTTTGTGTTCACCAGGCTTACACTTGTGGGGAGCCAAATGTGGTGAAGAATGTCAGGCAAATAAAAAATGAGATGGATAGTCATCGCTGACATTTCCTGGGCCTTAAGACTGTCAATTTGAGGAGCACTTGTGCGCAAAAAAGGCTATCTTTGCATGCGTGAGG
>LFIK01002365.1_pt1 | contig 15262 bp, 7 predicted proteins | sample 643401 | NCBI WGS metagenome assembly LFIK01 (sample SAMN03777447, study PRJNA286221) | soda lake metagenome | biome: soda lake; feature: Kulunda steppe; material: water; isolation source: sample T5-Br brine of Lake Tanatar-5 | place: Russia: Kulunda steppe | collected 2010-07 | reverse complement strand
GATGTCGTAGTCGTCGCGGGTGATGTGATGACCGCCGCCGAAATTCAGCCACTTCATTTGTGGCAGGAATTCGCCGAATTTGGCTTCGACGCCCTCCAAGGTTTTCTCCAGATCGTCGGAATTCTGTTCGCAGAGAGTATGGAAGTGGAGCCCGTCAATGCCGTCCAGCGATTCGCCGTCGAACTGGCTGCGGCGAATGCCGAGACGGGAGCCGGGCGAGCAGGGATCGTAGATGGCCACTTTGCCCGTGGAGACCTCCGGGTTGATGCGCAGCCCACATTCGATCTTTCGGTCGGAGGCTTGGACGCGGTCCCGATGCTTTTTCCATTGGCTGAAGGAGTTGAAGACAATGTGATCACTCAGGGCGATCAGGGTTTCCATGTCGGCATCGCTGAAAGCCGGCGCAAAACTGTGCACCTCGCGGCCGAATTCCTCGCGTCCCAGTTGGGCTTCATCCGGTGAGCTGGCACAAATACCGTGCAGGTATTTGCGCAGCAGGGGAAAGGTGCTAAACATGGCAAAGCCCTTGAGGGCCAGCAGAATTTTGGCTCCGGTGCGTTGTTGAACGCCGTCGAGAATCTGCAGATTCCGCCTCAGCAGGCCGAGGTGAACCACAAAACAAGGGCTCGGAGCCTGCGCGGTGATCTTTACAAGGTCTTGATGTTCCACGGAAGTCCCCGACGGTTCAGTTCATCCATGAATGGATCCGGGTCCATCTGCTCCATGTTGAAGACGCCCTTGCCAGCCCACTTGCCCGTGGCCATCAGCAGTCCGCCGATCATCGCCGGCACACCTGTTGTGTAGGAAATCGCCTGGGACTGCACCTCGCGGTAGCATTCTTCGTGGTCGCAGGTGTTGTAGATGTAGATCGTCTTCTCTTTGCCGTCCTTAATGCCACGGATGACGTTGCCAATGCAGGTCTTGCCCTTGGTCAACGGACCCAGGCTGGCCGGATCCGGCAGCAGGGCCTTGAGGAACTGCAAGGGGATGACCTCAGTGCCGTTGTACTTGACCGGGTCGATGCGGGTCATGCCGACATTCTGAAGCACTTCGAGGTGCTTCAGGTAGTTGTCGGAGAAGGTCATCCAGAAGCGGGCGCGGCGGAGCGTTGGGAAGTGTTTGGTCAGCGACTCCAGCTCCTCATGATACATCAGGTAGATTTTTTTCGGGCCGATGCCCTCCGGGAAATCGTAGGTCTTACTGACTGAGAGCGGATCGGTTTCAACCCAGTCGCCATTTTCCCAGTAGCGGCCTTTGGCTGTGACTTCGCGGATGTTGATTTCCGGATTGAAATTGGTCGCGAACGGCTGGCCGTGATCGCCCGCGTTGGCGTCAATGATGTCCAGCTCGTGGATTTCGTCAAAATGGTGTTTGGCCGCGTAGGCCGTGAACACGTTGGTGACCCCTGGATCAAAACCGCTGCCGAGCAAGGCCATGAGGCCAGCCTCTTTGAAGCGGTCCTGGTATTCCCATTGCCACTTGTATTCGAACTTTGCGGTTTCCGGCGGTTCGTAGTTGGCCGTGTCCAGGTAGTGCACGCCCGCATTCAGGCAGGCATCCATGATGGACAGATCCTGATAGGGCAGGGCGACATTGATCACCAGATCCGGCTGGATGCGCTTGAGCAGGGCGGTGGTTTCTTCGACATTATCGGCATCCACCTGCGCGGTTTCGATCGGGCGTGGTAGCTGCGCCGCGATCTGCTTGCACTTGGATTCGGTGCGACTGGCGAGCACGATTTCGGAAAAAACCTCGGGTGCCTGAGCACACTTGTGGGCAACAACTCCGCCGACTCCGCCGGCGCCGATGATCAATACTTTACTCATGGGTCTGGGATCTGTGATTAAGTAGCGTTGGTAGATTCGTAGTAAGTGTAGCCGCGCAGGCCCGCCTGGTAGTAGCGAAGAATCTCGCGGCGCTCGCTGGCGTTGATCTGCTTTTGCTGGACCGCTGCTTCGGCCTTTTGGCGGAAACGGTCGAGCATTTCCTTGGCATTGTATTCGACGTACCCAAGTACATCCTCCACCGAGTCGCCTTCGATTTCGCGCACGTATTCGACGCGATCGCCCTCATGCACCCGCACGCTCACCACGTGGGTGTCGCCGAACAGATTGTGCAGGTCGCCCAGGGTTTCATGGTAGGCCCCGACGAGGAAAACGCCGAGGTAGTATTCCTCGTCCTTTTCAATTTCGTGCAGCGGCAGGGTGCGTTTGATGTCCTGCAGGTCGATGAAACGGTCGATCTTGCCGTCACAATCGCAGGTGATATCAGCGATCACTCCGTTGCGGGTTGGGGCTTCGTTGAGGCGGTGAATTGGCAGGATCGGAAACAGCTGGTCGATCGCCCAGGCATCCGGGAGCGACTGGAAGACACTGAGGTTGCCGTAGTAGGTGTCGGCCAAAGCTGTTTCGAGGTTCTCGAAATCGTCCGGGACGTAGCGCATGTGGCCGATCTTCTCTTTGATCCGCTGCATGGTCACCCAGAAGACCTCCTCCACCAGAGCGCGCTCGCGCATTGACACCTGACCGTGGCGGAACAGCTGGCGGATTTCGTCGCGGTAGTAAATCACGTCGTGGAAGCTTTCCTGCAGGTTTTTCACCTTCAGATTCTCCGCCGAGTCGTACAGGTATTGGGTGTATTTGTGCGCGTCTTTTGGCGTCTCAGGCAATTCACGTCCGCCGACCGCAAAACGGCCGACGTCCAGTATGTTGAAAATCAGAGCCGAATAGTAGGCCACGGTTGCCCGTCCGGATTCGGTGACCAGGGTCGGGTGCGGGATATTTTCTTGATCGAGGATGCTCTTGACCGTTTCGACAATGTCGCGGGCGTATTCGTCGATGCTGTAATTGCAGCTCGAGGCGCAGTTGGTGTGGGAGCCATCGTAATCGACCGCAAGGCCTCCGCCCAGATCGAGCATACCCATAGGGGCGCCTTCTTGAACCATGCCGCAGTAGACCCGGACCGCTTCGGTCACGGCGTTGCGAATGTCATGGATGTTCGGGATCTGTGAGCCCAGGTGATAGTGGAGCAGTTGCAGGCAATCGAGCATGTCGGCCTGCTTCAGCATATCCACTGTTTGCATGACCTGGAAGGCATTGAGCCCGAACACACTGCGGTCGCCGCCTGAGTCCTTCCAGTGCCCGCCTGCAGTGGCCGACAATTTCATGCGGACACCGATGACCGGTTTGATGTCGAGGGCTTTGGCGCGCTCGATGATCAGTTCTGCCTCGCGCGGCATTTCGACGACGAAGACACAATTGATGCCGATCTTGCGAGCGTAGAGACCCAGATCGATGAATTCCTCATCTTTGTAACCATTGCAGATCAGCAAGGCTTCCGGGTCGTCGAGGTGCGCCATGGCGGCGATCAACTCTGGTTTGCTGCCAGCTTCGAAGCCGTGGTGAAATTCCTTTCCGTAGGTGGCCAGCTCCTCGATGACCTGTTGCTGCTGGTTTACCTTGATCGGGTAGACGCCGCGGTATTTGCCGCCGTATCCGTATTCCTTGATCGCGGCTTTGAAACTTTCGTTCAAGGCCTTGATCCGCGAATAGAGAATGCCCTCGAAGCGCAGCAGAATCGGCATGTCGAAACCGCGGGCCTTCATGTCCTGGATGATCTCCATGATGCTGGCGGACGGGCCGTCTGCCTTGCCGCTGGGGCGTACGCAGACCTCGCCCTCATCGGAGATGTGGAAGTAGCCATTGCCCCAGTCGCGAATCCCGTAGGTTTCCCGAGCGCGGTCGATGGTCCATTTATCGTGTAGTTTTGCGACGCCTTTCACCGTATTTTGCCTCCTTCAGAAAAAGATGGGAACCTTACTTGATAAGGCGCTGAACTCAATGGAAATTGTGGATATTTCGGTGAATAAGTTCCAATATCTCTTTCTTGCATGTTGGCCGGCCTTCGCGCAGGTTCGGGTTCTTCGTCTGGACACCCCGAATATCGACCTTTTGATGCGTTTGAAGAAAATCCGGTTTAATCCATCTCAAATGCATTGACACTATATCTGGTGTGGTACAATAGTTTTGACCCCTACATCTAGTGGGGCTTGCTCACTCGGTGCTGCGTTATGCAGCTTTCTCTCTTTCAAGCATTTATAACCCGTTCACTCTATCTCCGTCTATGGAAACCAAGGAATACACGATTGGAAACAAGACTTTCGTTCTCGATAAAGACAAGGCCGAGGCCGCGTTTGACGCCAAAAAGGTGATCAACGGCCGACCCACCATGTTCTTCAACATTCTCCCGCTGAGGTATCAGTGGGCGTATGACTTGTACAAGACCATGAAGAACAACCACTGGGAGCCTGAAGACATCCCGATGCAGAAGGATGTGGAGCAGTGGCGCAGCACGACGGATGAAATTACCGAGATTGATCGCTGGATCATCAAGATGGCGATCGGTTATTTCAGTGCGGCTGAAGGCATTGTCGGGGACAACATTCTGCACGTGACCCGTGAGCTCATCACTGCGTCTGAGTTGAAGCTGGTGTTGGGCCGTCACGCGCACGAGGAAAACATCCACGCAGACAGCCTGGTGTATATGATCAGCTCCCTCGGGCTGAATCCGCACGAGTGTGAGGCGATGTTTGAGGATGTTCCGACGATCAAGGCCAAAAACAGCCTGGTGGTGAACAACAGCCGGACCCTGCGCCGTGACATCGATCTGACGCAGACCCGTTCTAAGCAAGACTTGGCAAAGAACATGTTCCTGTTTGGCCAGTGTATGGAGGGAACGCAGTTTTACGGGCTCTTTGGTATGGTGCTGAGCCTTTATCGTCAGAACAAATTCCCCGGTATCGGCCAGATGTTCCGCTACACCCTGCGTGACGAGTCGAACCACATTTCTGTATTCAAGCATTTGCTGTTGTCGCTGGTGGACGAGAATCCTGACATCTGGACCGAAGATTTTCGTAAGGAGCTGGTCGACTTGATGAAGGAGGCCGTTGCGTTGGAGAAGGCCTTCATCGAAGACTGCCTGCCGGTCAACGCGCTGGGACTGAGCGCTGCTGAATTTACCCAATACATCGATTACATCGCGGATCGCCGACTGGAGAGCGTGGGCCTGCCCCAACTCAATCCCGGGGTCAAGAATCCGCTTCCATGGCTGGCCGAGATGATGGACATCAACAAGGAGCAAAACTTCTTTGAGGGTCGCGTCACCGAATACCAGAAAGCCAGCGCCCTCGGGGTCGTCGACGACGACGACCTCTGATTCCTGTTGTTCCCCTTCATAGCCTCGCTCCACATCGCTCAATCCGCCGACCAATGATTAAACACGCGCCCTACGACGAAGACATCGCTCTCAAACGCTTCACCCTCGCTGCCGACGACACCAAACCACGCTTTAATTGGCGCGACGTGGTGGCCGACGACCCGCTTTTTGGCGAAGACGTCACACCCGGGTCCATCAAAGTCCAGCTGCACGACGAAGTGCATGCGTTCGATCCGGCCGAAGTGGCCGACACCATTGGTGTGGCTTTGACCAACTTGTTGCTCTCGCGCGATGCCGATGAGGATCAGATTTTCACCGACAAAAACCGCAGCTTCGTGGCCATGGTAGCGCGCGCGGTGGCCAGCCGCCTGTGTAAGCTGGCTGAGCAGGGTCAGGCCTTGACGCTCAGCACGCGCGAAGTCCACCTGCTGATTGAGAAGATCCTGATTGAGAATGATGCACCGGATGTCGCCAAGAGCCTGCTGTTGTTGCGCAATTCAGGCAAAGAACCGGATTCCCGACCGCTGGCCATCCGGGTGATTCGGCGCAATTCCAAAGAAGTGCCTTGGGACAGCGACAAGGTTGAAATCGCCGTGCGCAAAGCCTTTCTGACGCATGGGTATGATTCCGAGCCCGCTGTCAGCGTGGCGAAGGCGGTGACCGAGCAGGTGCGCAACCTGAACATTTCACGCATTCACATCGAGGAGATTCAGGATCTGGTGCAGGAGGAACTGATGCGCCAGGGGCATTTTAAGGTCGCTGAAGCCTACATTCTTTACCGCGCCCACCGCCGTAACCTGCGCGAATCCGAAACGCTGAATCAGGAGCAGGAAGATGCCCGCCAGGAAAGCATGGTGCTGATTTCGATGCCGGATGGCTCGAATATCTTCTGGGACGGTCTGGACCTGAAGCTGCGCATCGACTTTGCGATGATTGGTCTCGACTTGAATCTCAGCAAGGACGAGATCGAAACCGAGTTGAGGCGTTCTATCTACAGCGAAATGAAGATGGATGATCTGACCAAGACTATCATCCTGAACGCCAAGAGCTTGATCGAAAGAGATGCGGATTTCAGCCGCTTTGCGGGTCGCCTCCTGCTGACCTACATTTACGAGGAAGTGCTGGATTGGAAAATCGAGCGCGATGGCATCGGTAAAATGAAGGACGCGCACCAGAAGGCCTTTCGTAAATACCTGTACCGTGCGGTTGAAATCGAGCGCCTTAACCCGGTTTTGCTGGAGCGCTTTGATCTGGACCAGCTCGCCCAGGCGCTGGATCCGGGCGCCGACATGGATTTCGATTACCTCGGTGTGCAAACCCTCTACGACCGCTACCTGATCGTCGATAAGACAGCTCGCCGCCAAAAGCGTATGGAGACTCCGCAGTTCTTCTGGATGCGCGTCGCGATGGGTTTGTTCCTCGAAGAAAAGGAGAACGCGGAAGAGCGCATCATCAGCCTCTACAACCTCTACAAGAGCCGTCGTTTCTGCAGCAGCACGCCGACACTGTTCAATGCCGGAACCCTGCACAGCCAGCTCTCGAGCTGTTACCTGTATAAGGTAGATGACTCGATTGAGAGCATCATGATGCGAGGCATTGCTGAAAATGCATTTTTGTCCAAGTGGGCCGGCGGCCTCGGGGGGTCCTGGACCTCCGTGCGCGGCACCGGTTCCTACATCAAGGGCACCAACGGCGAGAGCCAGGGAGTGATTCCCTTCCTGAAGATGCACAATGACCAGTTGGTCGCCGTAAATCAGGGCGGCAAGCGTCGCGGCTCCGGCTGTGCCTATCTCGAAACCTGGCACAACGACATTGTCGATTTCCTTGAGCTGCGCCGCAACACCGGAGATGACCGCCGCCGCACGCACGACATGAACACCGCGAACTGGATTCCGGATCTGTTCATGAAGCGTATGGAAAGCCGTAAGGAGTGGACACTCTTCCGCGCCAACGAAGTGCCGGACCTGCACGACCTGTATGGCAAGGCTTTCGAGGAAAAATACGAGTACTACGAGCAACTCGCCGAAGAGGGCAAGGTCTGGGGCAAAAAGATGCCTGCAATCGATCTCTGGAAGCAGATGCTGAAAATGCTTTTCGAAACCGGCCATCCCTGGATTACGTTCAAGGATGCCTGTAATGTGCGCAGCCCTCAGGACCACTGCGGCGTGATTCACAGCTCCAACCTCTGCACCGAAATCACACTGAACACCGGTGGCGATGAAACGGCGGTCTGCAATCTGGGTTCGATCATTCTCGAAAATCACATCAAAACCGACGGGTCGATCGACCACGAAAAGTTGCGCGAAACCGTTCGCATCGCGATCCGCGCGCTCGACAATGTGATCGACATCAACTTCTACCCGACCGATCCGGCCCGCAACGCGAACCAGCGTCACCGCCCCATCGGGCTCGGCATCATGGGCCTGCAGAACGCGCTGTTCAAAAAGGGACTGTCCTTTGCCAGCGATGAAGCGGTCGAGTTCAACGATGCCTTCATGGAGGCCATTGCCTTCTACGCTTATGAAGCCTCGAGTGACCTCGCCGCTGAAAAGGGCACTTACAGCACTTATAAAGGCTCCAAGTGGGATCGCGGCATCCTTCCTCAGGACAGCCTTGACCTGTTGGCCAAAGAGCGCGGTGCGGAGATCGATGTCCCTCGTGGTGGGCAGATGAACTGGCAGACCGTGCGCGACAAAATCGCACGCCAAGGCATGCGCAACTCCAATGTCCTGGCGATCGCCCCGACGGCGACCATCTCCAACATCATGGGTTCCACGCCTTGCATCGAGCCGACCTACAAGAACCTCTTTGTTAAGAGCAACCTTTCGGGTGAGTTCATTGTGCTGAATGCGTCGCTTGTGCGCGAGCTGAAGCAACGCCAGCTCTGGGACGATGACATGCGCGATCAGCTGAAGTATTTCGACGGCGATCTGTCCAAGATCGACCGCGTGCCGGACGACATCCGCAAGCGCTTCCTCACCGTTTTTGACATCGATCACACTTGGATTATCCGTGCGGCGGCCCGCCGCCAAAAGTGGATCGACCAAGCCCAGTCGGTGAATCTCTGGCTCGGTCATCCGGACCTGAAAACCCTTTCCCACATGTATCGCGCCGCCTGGTGCCAGGGATCGAAAACGACCTACTATCTCCGGACTCTCGGGGCTTCCAATATTGAAAAAGCCACGGTTTCGTTCAAGGCGGACAAAAAAGCACCGCCTGCGAAGGAATTCACCGAGGCCGAACGCCAAGCCTGCTCGATCGAAGCCATGATGCGCGGCGAGGAGTGCGAAGCTTGTCAGTAATTGGAAACCATCCAAGTGCGCCCTGAGGACGTTCAGATAATTGGCAATGTGGTTGCCATCCGCTGGAGTGATGGCCGCGAGGATTTCTTCGATATGGAGAAATTGCGAGTGGCCTCACCCAGCGCTGAGCGTCGGGGAGAGCCGGATATCTTTGGCCGCATCCACGGCGGTGATGGCAAAACATCGTTTCCGGGGGTCACTGTGGAAGGCTTCGATTATGTGGGCAATTATGCCATCCGCTTTGTCTTCAGCGATGGTCACAATACGGGTCTCTACAGCTTCCGCTATCTTCGGGAAATGGCGGAGTCATAAGCAGATCATTCAGGTTTTTTTAACAAGACTCAGGTCATTCACCTCATTTCAATTTTGAAGGGAGTGTGTGTATAATGCCGTGGGGTAGCTGTGCATTTTTCCAGCCAGGCTCTTACACACTTTTCGTATCATGAACTACAGTCGAATCCTCTGCTTTTTTCTGCTGCTGCCTTTTCTTTCCCTGTCGCTTGAGGCACAGGATCCAGCATCGGATTATCTGCCGCTGGCCGATGCCCGGATTGTCCGGGTGAGTGATGAGAACGCTTTTGTCTATCGGAATGAAACCAATATCCCGCTGGAGGTGGATATGATGGTCGAAGAGGGGGACTGGATCTATTCGATGGACGGAACGGTGGTGATCACTTTTGCCAATGGCTCGAATTTGGTGATGCAACGCCAAGCGGTCATCTACCTCGCCGAATTGCGTCAAGAACCTTACGATTCCGAAAGCTTGGGCGCGTATGGGGCTTTGGAGGCCGACCCCAGCCGCTCTGTCACCCGCGTTTTTCTGAGCGAAGGGGAGGTTCGTGGGCACACGCGCTCCTTGCGCCAGGATTCTGTATTTCGGGTGAACACACCAGTTGGCGCGGCCGGAATCCGCGGCACTCGCTTCGCGGTCAGTTTGAGCTTGGATGGTAATCGGCTGACCTTGAATGTCCGCAATTATGGGGGGATTGTTATTCTCGAGCGGACCTTCGTGGACGGGGCTGGCCAAATGGCCGTCGATGAGATCGATTTGGTGGACGGCGAGACCCTTGAATTTGACGTTGAAATCGATCCGGAGTCGGGAGAATTTTTCGCGGATCCCCTCGACAGTGTTGTGCGTGCCATCATGAGCGAGGAAGTTCGGAGTGAGGGCGATGAAACCCAGCAAGCCGCGGACGACGATGCGCGTACTCGCCAGCAGCTGGCTCCAGCATCGCCGCGGGCGGACAGTGGCCGCGGAGTCGCTCCATCCGCTCCGCCAACACCGCCGTCGCCGCCAGGCCGTGACGGCTCTGCTCCTCCGCCCTCTACGACCGTTCCTGGCCAAGGCGGATCGGTGAACTCGCCGACTCCTCTGCCATCCTTGCCGTCGACAACACCGGCTCCTCCGGTGCCACCTGCAACCCCGGGACAACCTGGCCGCCCCGATGATCCTGGCTCCCAGGCACCCGCCGGACCGCCTGAGGAAATTACCATCCCGGACTTTGAGAACCCGAGTCCGATGTCCAATCGGCCTGGATCGCCCCCAGGGCTGGACAGAGCTCCCGGATTGGACAGGGCTCCCGGATTGAACCGCTGAATAAAAAGTCAGCTGCTTGGTATTTGTCACCGGCTTGATGGGAAACCATCAAGCCGTTTCTTTTGTCCTGAAAGCGGGTGTATCAGGTGTTGCTTCTTGTGTGAATGATTGTTTTAACCATTCTTCAATGGGTTTAAAACCCTATCTTTAAGCTAGACAAATGCTTGGGCTTTTGATTCGGTCTTTAGTCTGATGTCGTCTGTATTAAGTCGCTTATTCTCTGGCGCCAGACTCTGTGCTGGGCTTCTGTTTCTCACCTTTGGCTCCTTCAGTGGCCTGTTCGCGCAGGCTCCGGGTTTTATTTTCAGCCCAGCCCAAGAACCGGGACGAAGTGTTATGGACCCCAATGGAGACGGCTTTGTGTCGAAAACCAGCGCAGGGTTTCAGGTCGACAACATGAGTGACAGTGAAATTCCCTTCTTCGCGATCCCCCAGTTACGTGAAGAGCCTGCGGATGATTTGGCTACCGGTTCCGGACATACGGACTTGATTGAAGATCAGCAGGGAAATCATTCTTTCATGTTTTACAATCGAGCCACTGGGAACGTCCACTTCAGGATGTTGATGAGGGACCAATCCAAGGCTTCGAAGGGTTACACTTTCCTTTTCAATACTGATTTTGATATTTTCGGAACGCTCGAAGGGCGAAACCCGGGCTTCCAGTTTGAAGTTGTTTTGGAAACCGGGTTTCGAGTGTCAGTTTACAAATTTGACCAGACCGATGGGGATGCTTCGACGCGTGTTGCGGATCTGCCAGTCAATGTTCACCATCAGAAGGCGCTTTCCTACGTACACAGCGGGGGTGTAACCGGATACTTCTATGACTTTTACGTTCCGCTAGAGGCCATTACAGGTCCGGAATCCAGCCCGACTGGGATTGATTTCAACCCGTTGGCACCGTTTCGGGTAACCACAGCTACCATTACCCGCGCCCAAGGGGGACTTATCGGGTCGCCTATTTCTGACACGGGTGGTATTGATGACGGCGAATACAACGACCCTTATCAGGGCTTGGTGGATAAAATTAATGCTTTCCCGGAGACGACCCTGGATGATCTCGACGACGATGGAGAGGGTTTTGCACCGCTGATTGAAGAAACCAGCCCACCCCGGATAAATCGGCCGCTGGTTGAAAATGCCGAATCGATTTCGGGAACCTTGAGCGAAGAGTCTCCGGCGACGGTTTGGGTTTTCGTAGACGGGGTGTTTGTGGGCAGTACCACGGTAACGGATTACGCATGGACATTGTCCGAAATCGACCCGCTGGAAGAAGGGAGTGTGGTCACCGCCCGCGCCCAGGCAGGGGTTAAGGAATTGTCGGGGTTTTCCTCTGAAGTGACAGTGACCGCTGTTGGCTTGCCCGGAGATCCTTTTGAGCCATGTCTTTCCGGAGAGCTTACCGGAGTTACGACGTCTAACGCAAATACGATGGAAGGCAATTTCCCAGGTATACAGGCCAATTCGAACCTGCATGTGAGAATTTTTTCCTATACCAGCACAGGTAGAACCATTGTTTATGAGCAACGACCCACTACGACTGGAGCAGATTCCTGGAGCACAGGAAATCTAGGGGGTAACTTTTTTCAGAATGGAACTTTCGAAGTCGAAGTTTTCGACAATTCCTCGATTGATCCCTGCACGTCAAATTTAGCAACCCACACAAGGTCTTCAACACCGCCCAGCCCACCGGTCATCACCACAGATCCGTTGTCACCCACTTCGACCGAGGTGGCGGGTACTGCACCCTCGGCTACAGGGACCGTTTTTCTCTATAAAAACGATCAATTGCTCGAGGTAGGACCCGTTTCCGGTTCTGCCTGGGAGATTTCTGTTACCGGTCTGGTAGAGGGTGATCAGCTTTTTGCGAGGTACTCGACGAGTACCAGCGGTTCGGATCTCGTTGTTTCAGGGAAGTCTAATCTCGTCGATGTTGTCGATGATTCAGCTCCGGAACCTGAAGAACCTGAGGAGAGCAGCCCGCCGACAATTATCGGGACCTATCTACCGTCCGCCGATGCGACTATCATTGGCTCGACCAGCGAGGGAGGTGGCACCGTAATCGAAGTATTTGTGAATGGCAGCACGGTCGACACAACGAATGCATCCAGTACAGGAGCCTGGGAGCTGACGGGCGTAACATTGGCGGCGGGTGATGTCATCACTGCAACCGCAACCGGCCCGGGTAAAGAAGTTTCCGAACCTTCGGCAGGCGTTACTGTGCTCAGCGGAGCATCGACGGCCCCAATTATCGAGGACGATCTAACGATTGCCTCAGATAGTATTACGGTAACGGTTCTGAATGCAGGTACAATCCGAATCTATGTCGACGGGACTGAGATAGGATACTTTGAGGCCGCTACCGACGGAACGTACACCATCAACAGCGAGGATCTTATCGTCGAGGGTGCGGATCCGTCCGAAATCGGAGAAACCTATCTGCGCAATGAGCTCTTTAAGGGCGCAGTGGTGCACGCCACGCTGACGGAGTCGGGTTTGGCCGAGAGTGAACCGTCCAATACAAAGGTAGTGCAGGGCGTTGAATACTTCAGTGTAGTCCTACAGTCGCCCGGACCCAAGCTAGCGGGTGAGTCGTTCAACATCATCATTACGGCCCGGGACCTGGACGGAAACCGGTTCACAGAATTTGAGAACTCGGTGACGCTTTTCTCAGACCAGGTATCCTTCACACCGGATTCCAGGGTAACCGCCTCCTTTGTTGAGGGACGGATCGTTCATTCCGTCAATGCCGAACACGGCGCAGAAGACGTCCGCATTCGCGTAATCGATACGGACGATCCCACGGTCTCAGGTATCAGCGCACCGTTTCTGATTAACAATCCGGATGAGATGGAGCTCTTGGCTATTGACCCGATTCAGAAATACGCTGGAGAGCCGGGCTTTGGATTAACACTGACAGGTAGCAATTTTGTTTCCACTTCAGTGACTTTCTTTGGCGGTGAAGAACGCGACTCGATTTTCGTTAGTCCAAGTGAACTCACGATGCTGGTCCTTGGTGCAGACCTGGATATCGACGGTCCCTATCCACAGACCTTCGGGATAACCGTTCAAAATCCTGAGCCTCTGGGGACAGGCGTCCCCACACCTCCGATTACCTTTAGTGTAGTCCAACCGCCAAGTCCGGTTATATCCAGTCTTGACCCTACCCAGGGGCGGCAGTGGACCAGTCTGGAGGTAACCATTGAAGGCGACGGTTTTGTTCAGGGAGTAACCACAGTCAGCTTCGGGCCGGATATCGATGTCAACACTGTGACCGTCAACAGCTCGACGGAATTGGTCGCGAGCATTTCAATCCTCGGCGCCGATACAGGATTGCGGGATGTTTCAGTGATCAACCCGCGGGCTGAGACCGAGATCAGCACCCTGAATAACGCTTTTGACGTTACTGCCGCAGACCATTTTGCCTTCATATTTGTCGACACGATTCTCGAGCAACAGGCCGGTGTGCCCTTTGAGGTGACCATCCGTGCGGTTGGCAGTGGTGGAGGATTAAACAGTGATTTTACTGGAACTGTTGATCTGTCAGTTTCCGGGGGCTCGGTAAGCCCGAGCCAATCTGCTGAATTCATTGGTGGAGAATGGACCGGGAATGTAACGGTTACAGAGGCTGGACTTTTGACTCTCACCGCAACCAATAGTGACACAGGTGAGAATCAGACCGGTGATAGCAATGAATTTAATGTGTTGGCGGGCAATCCGTCCCGATACCTGGTGACCTTCTCTGAGACAAGTCCGACAGTCTCGACCAGTATCACTGTTGAAGCTCAGCTGGCAGATGACTGGAATAATCCTGTGCCAGTTGCGGGGCGCACGGTTACTTGGGGTAGTACCAACGGCGGAAGCTTTGCGCAAGCGGAGACAGACACTCTGGCGAGTGGAATCGCCGAGGTCACCTTTACTGTTTCGGGTGCCTCGGGCACCCAACATCGGATCAATGCGGTCGATACCTTCGGATCCACAGGACTGAGTCCGACCATTACGACCCAGGCCGCAGCCTCGACGATTACACCAGAGCAATTGGTCATTACAATGCCCGGTCAGACATTTACCGCTGGTACAGGAAACTTGGGAACGCCATCCGACAGAACCGCTGGACAGCCCTTCAATCTGGTCTCGATTACCGCTACGGATTTCGACAACAATGTGGCCGAAGATTATTCTGGAACTAAAACACTGACTTACTCCGGGCCGGGGGGCGATCCCAGTTACACCACCTCCGTAAACTTCAGCAACGGTCAATCGGTAACGATTCTCTCAACCTTATTCACGTTGGTAGAGCTGGGCGTCCAGTTAGAGGTCAGCGATGGGGCAATTGACGGGACCAGCTCCAGCTTTGATGTGCTTGCAGGCCCTCTCGCCAGTTTTGCATACACCGTTTTTAGTTCCGAAATAGAAGCGGGTTCTACAGGTTCGTATACTTTGGAATTGAGGGACGCTGATGGCAACCCGGTGGACGCTCCCGCTGGAGGCGTAACGATTGATCTCAACACAACTTCCCCCAGCGAGGCGGCAGAATTCCGGAATACATCCGGTGATCCAATTACCTCTGTGACGATACCAGAGGGAGTCAGCAGTATCAGCTATTTGTATTACGATGAGTTGGCCGGGAATTATACATTGACGGCAACTTCGGATGGGCTTGGCGGGGAATCTGGTGTTGTCAGTGTCAGTGCCGGGCCGATGGCGAAGTTTGTCGTGGATGGTTTCGCGGATCCCCAGTTGCGGAACCTGCCCTTTGATGTGACCGTAACGCTCACCGATGCCTACGACAACCCCGTGCCGAATGTGGGTACCAACACGATAACCCTGACCGGAGAGACGCTGTCGGTCGAGGGCGAACCGGGCGACCTGCTCGTGGTCGGCAATTTAGTGGACGAGCCGACTGCCGGAATTGGAGATGGCGAAACTTCGGTTCTATTTGAAAACGTCTTCTATACGGGTCTGAGCGATCCGGATGGCGGTCAGGATGTTCAGCTGACAGCGGTTGCAAGTGGAACGGGGGATGCGAATGGGCTGACGGGGCAGAGCGAAGCCATCAGCGTGCGCGACATTATTCTCACGGTAACGCCGAATCCGCTTGAGATTGTTGCGGACGGCATCAGCCGTTCGACGATTACGGTGCTGTTGACCG
>LFIK01002364.1_pt1 | contig 15271 bp, 16 predicted proteins | sample 643401 | NCBI WGS metagenome assembly LFIK01 (sample SAMN03777447, study PRJNA286221) | soda lake metagenome | biome: soda lake; feature: Kulunda steppe; material: water; isolation source: sample T5-Br brine of Lake Tanatar-5 | place: Russia: Kulunda steppe | collected 2010-07 | reverse complement strand
CATTTCTGCCCTGACGAGATATGCCATGTCTTTCGGGTCGGTTCAGTGGTAATTAATTAAAGAGACATAGCATATCTGTTCGGTTTAGTATAGTTGTACGGTATGTGAAATGGAAATTGAGCTAGAATAAATAATTTGCCCTGACGAGATATGCCATGTCTTTTAGCAAAGAGCTCCCCTCCACCGGCCACACTTGCTCCCGGCTGTTCGGGGAGGGACAGGGGTGGGTTCTTTGAATAAGCCCGCCAATCCAAGTGTCTACCCCCAGCGTGGATCTAATCAAAGCTATTCAGCACATTTCCTGCCCAGATGCCGAATCTAACCCACCCCTTGGATCTGCAGGCAGAACCTTCCCCTCCCGACCACACTTGGTCCCGGCAGTTCGGGAGAGGGGAAAAGATTTTTTTACGCACCCCTCCCATTCTGCAAGGAATTAACACCTTAGTAATTAGAACAAAACGTTCACGAAAATATCATCATCGTTCTTTAGGTTACAGAACATGGCAGGTAAACAGGCTCAAGCAGTTAAAAATCTATCCGGGAATAACAGGCTCAACAGAAGCAGGCAGTGGTACGCTTTCTACGTAAAGCCCCGCCACGAAAAAAAGGCCTCCGGCCGGCTTGAAAACGACTACGAAATCTACTGCCCGCTGAAAGAAGAGCGCGTAAAGTGGAGCGACCGCTGGAAAACGGTCACCAAACCGTATATCCCCGGGTATATCTTTGCCCGTGTGACGGAAAAAGAGCGCCTGGCCCTGCTGAATGATCGCTCGGTGTTTCGCACCGTTTGCTGGAAAGGCCGACCTGCGGCAATACGCGAAGAGGAAATGGATGCTATGAAACGAATTATTGGAGACCCGGACGTGGAAGACCCGCGCCTGGAGCCGCTTGCACCGGGTGACCGTGTTGAGGTAAAAGGAGGTGAACTGGCCCGCGTGAACGGAGTGGTAGTAAAAATGAAGGGCAGCCGGGCGGTTTTGAGGTTAGAGTCGCTGAAGTGCAGCTTTACGTTTACCCTGCGGAAAGCTCTTTTGAAAAAATGTTAGTAACAAAACGTGAATTTAAGATATGAATGATAAAAAATGGTTTTATACGTCACTCCTGACACCGATCAGGAGTCTCCGTGTTCTTCTTTGGTCATGATGTCAGAATCGGGGTGAGGAGATCCCGTGCTTTCGCGTCGGGATGACGTTGATGGAGTCTCCGTGGCCTTTGATGGTTATGGAGTGTGAATCGGGGTGAGGAGATCCCGGGCTTTCGCGTCGGGATGACGTTGTTTTAACTCCTCGTCACATCGAGCGCAGTCCCGGGTGTTTTATCCCGTACCCGGCTTAACATACATTCAGTGTTCATAGCCATTTTTAGGCGTTGATCAGGGGGGTACAATTGGCAGTGCTGGTTGAGGCTGCCATTTTTATTGAATAGAAATACTGAGTTTTTTGAACAAAATGGGACTCAGGGTAGCGAAGCTGTATTCAGGGTCCCCCGGCATTCGCCGGGGCCGGAACAGCACCGGCAGGGTTGAAGGTGCAGGGCTCAGGGTTCAGGGTACAGGTTACATGGTGCAAGATTCAGGAACCTGGCAGAGTGGTACGCCATCCGGCGTTCCTCCTGCCAGAGTTCGGGGTTCAAGATTCAGTTGACAGACGGCAGTTGGCAGTGTTTTTAAATTACCCAAGCCCCGAACGGGGCGGAATATCATTAGCCCGGGGTGCTGTTGGGAAACCGCAGGGGACGCGGAGTGGCGCAGAGATGGGATGAATGACAGGTGGATCATGGAAATGTTCAAAATCACAAGCGACAAATTTCAAACGTAAGTTGGCAGTTGACAGTTGGCAATAATTCAAAAACAAGCCCCAAACGGGGCGCAATAACACAGCCGGGGGCAGAGTGAGCAGGCGAACGACGCCCTCGGATCTGAGAAGGCCACCCACCCCACCCCGAGGCAGAATATTTATAAACGGCAATGTAACCTTTCGAGGGGTTGTGGATGAAAATTGAATCATGGAAATGTTCAAAATTACAAGCGACAAATTCTAAACGTTGATACGAGCAATAAACCCCGCAACCGTCATGCTGCCTGTCCTGATGGACATCAGGGAACTTGATTCAGCATCTCCTAACGTTGATGAAATTGCCGGCTATGCCAAAGCACGGAGATCCCGGATCAAGCCCGCCTGCGCCAAGGTATACACAACGTAGCATTTATGCGTAGTTGCGCTTCGGAGGACAGGTCCGGGATGACTTGATTAGGACTCACAACCGTGTACCATCATGCTGAGTTTTGTTAAAAATGACAATTTTAACGACTATTATAATGGGCATAACCATTAAACCACCCCAGCAAATCCAGATTTACGGCGGGTCAGAATTTATATAAATGAAAATTTATCTTGACAACTGCAGTTTTAATCGGCCATTTGATGACCAGGCTCAAATCAGGATTCGAATTGAAGCAGAAGCTAAACTATATTTACAAACGTTAATTGACCAGGGAAAAATTGAATTGGCATGGTCATATATCCTGGATTATGAAAACATGGCCAATCCCTATGAATTCAGACAGTTGGTTATCAAAAAATGGAAAAAGAAGGCAGCGGTCAATATTCATGAGAATGAAAGCGTTTTGAATTATGCTGAGCAATTGGTAAAAAAGGATGTAAAAGCCAAAGATGCATTGCATATTGCCAGTGCAATAGAAGCTGGCTGTACTTATTTTATCACAACAGATGACAAAATTTTGAATAAAAACAGTACGATTAAAAGCATTGAGATCATCAGTCCTGTTGAGATGCTTGATAAACTGGAGGTTTAAAAATGAGAACAGAAGCAGAAATTCGGATACTGGGTATGAAGGCACTGCTCAAAGAACTGGGCGATGTTGATACCGAAATTTTTATCAAAAATATGATCCGTGAACCATTTGACTATACTGAATGGCAGCGAACATTGTGGAATGAAAAAACGGTAACGGAAATAAGTAAAGAAGCCAAAAAAGCGGCTGACAGTGAATAATGTGCAGGGTTTCCCGGCATTCGCCGGGACCGGAACAGCACCGGCAGGGTTCAGGGTGCAAGATTCAGGAACCTGGCAGAGTGGTACGCCATTCGGCGTTCCTCCTGCCAGAGTTCCGGGGTATGGGTTCAGGGTAAAGGACCCACCCTAAATCCCTCCCTATCCCGACACAAAAAACGTGTCGTGACAAGGAGGGACTTTTGTTTACTGGAAACTCATTGACCTTGAAGCGTGGCGCTGCAGTTCCGGCTCCTTCCAGAGTCCGGGTGCAGTACGCAGGATGGCAATAACTCTAAAAACAAGCCCCGAACGGGGCGCAATAACACAGCCGGGGGCAGAGTGAGCAGGCGAACGACGCCCTCGGATCTGAGAAGGCCACACACCCCACCCCGAGGCAGAATATTTATGAACGGCAATGCAACCTTTCGAGGGGTTCTGGATGGAATTGAATCATGGAAATGTTCAAAATTACAAGCAGCAAATTCTAAACGTTGATACGAGCAATAAACCCCGTTACCGTCATTCCTTTTCTTACATGATAACCATCAAAAGAATACGGAGACTCCTGATCGGGGTCAGGAGTGACGTATTGGATGGGCACAGGAACTTTATCAACGTCATCCCGACGCGAAAGCACGGGAACCCCAAACGTTGATACAACGATGGGCTTAACCAAAACATGGAGGTCCCGGATCAAGCCTGCCTGTGCTAAAGGTTTACTATACGAAGCATTTGCGTAGTTTAGCTTCGGCAGACAGGTCCGGGATGACCATTGTTAGGGACCGAATGACCCTTGTGAGATACACGTCGCTACCATCATTTCGCAAGTCAACTTTGATAATACACGTGTTTTAAGTACGTTTATACGTATACATCGTGTTAACCTTTATAATGATGAAGAAAAAACTGACATTAACGATAGACAAATCGGTTTCGGAGAAGGCGAAACGTCTCGCTAAAAGAGAAGGGACCAGTGTGTCCCGGTGGGTGGAACAGCTGCTGATCGAAAAAATCGGTTCTGCATCCGGGTGGCAGCCTCAGCCGGGGTCATGGACGCAAAAAATGCTGGGAGCAGGCGATCTGCCGGATCAAAGAAATTATAAAGAGATCAAACAGGAAGAGATCCTGAAAAAATATGGCGGATAAAATCCTGGCAGATGTAAACGTTTGTCTTGACCTCCTTTTGGACAGAAGGCCATACATTGAAGCCTCCGGTAAACTATTTGAACGTGCAGAAAACGGGTTGATCACACTCTGTGTGTCCGGCCTGTCGTTCGATACGCTGTTTTACATCATGCGTCCGGCTATGGGTGCCGGTAAAGCCCTGAACGTTCTCAGGGAGTTCAGAACCCATGTGGAGGTGGCAGCAGTCAGCAGTAAGGTAGTAGACAAAGCTCTTGATGCCGGCTGGAAAGACCTTGAAGATGCCCTCCAGTATTACTGTGCAGAAGAAAACGGATGCGGGCTGATCCTGACCCGGAATAAACCCGACTTTAAAACGACATCCGGTCCTGTGGCTGTTCTCACGCCGGAAGAATACCTTGAGAAATAAGGATCTCAAAACGTTGATACGAACAATAAACCCCAATACCGTCATCCCTTTTCTTACATGATAACCAATAAAAGAATACGGAGACTCCTGATCGGGGTCAGGAGTGACGTATTGGATGGGCACAGGAACTTTATCAACGTCATCCCGACGCGAAAGCCCGGGATCTCCGAATGTTGGTACGGGCAACCAACATCGTGTCCAGTCGGCAATGTTTTTAAATAACCCAAGCCCCGAACGGGGCGCAATAACACAGCCGGGGGCAGAGATCTTTCCCCAGCAATTGGAGATCCTTCAGTCGGCCAAAAGGCGGCCTCCTTCTGGATGACAGGGCGTGGATGGTAAAGTGGTACCGGCCCCGAAGTGTCGAGGGCAGGCTGTTTCCGGTCGTCTTGCCATGCATGGGTACGTTGGTCGCCTGTCCCGACGGATGACGGGGCCGGTGCATTATCACAACATAAAAAAAGCACTGTCATCCAGACGAGGAATCCCGACGCAGTTCTGTCGGGATGACGAGGAAGGATCTCGTGGTTCTGGGGAATGACCATTGTTAGGTTCAGAATGACCCTTGTGAGATGCTGAAATGAACCCCGGAATAACACACAAACAGACTACAACAAAAAAACTCACGACTCAAGACTCACGACTCACGACTATGCATAAAAAAACCGCACTGATAACAGGAATAACCGGGCAGGACGGCGCCTATCTCGCCGAACTCCTGCTGGATAAGGGATACATCGTACACGGCATAAAACGCCGGGCCAGCCTGCTCAATACCGACAGGATTGACCACCTCTACCAGGACCCGCATACCGAAGATCAGACGCTGTTCCTCCACTACGGGGATATGACCGACTCCCTGAACCTGACCCGAATCATACAGGAATCTCAGCCTGATGAAATTTACAACCTGGCCGCCCAGAGCCATGTGCAGGTCAGTTTTGATATGCCCGAATACACCGCCAACACAGACGCCCTCGGAACCCTCCGCATTCTTGAGGCCGTGCGTCTGCTGGGGCTGACCGATAAAACCAAAGTGTACCAGGCCTCCACCTCCGAGCTGTACGGGTTGGTGCAGGAGAGGCTGTTCAAAAAGGGCGTCATCCCGACGCGAAAGCCCGGGATCTCCTACCCTTATTACAGGCAGGAGATGCCGGATCGGGGTCCGGCATGACGATGAATGATTTACATATTTTTTCTGTGCCCTTTTTGGACAGCCTCAGCAACGGCATTCTCTTTAACCACGAATCTCCCCTGCGGGGCGAGACATTTGTAACCCGGAAAATTACCCGGGCTGCGGCCAAAATTGCCCTGGGCCTGCAGGAGAAACTCTACATTGGAAATATGGACGCCAAACGGGACTGGGGCCACGCCGAAGATTACGTAGAAGCGATGTGGCTGATGCTGCAGCAAGATGAGCCGGAAGATTTTGTGATTGCCACCGGCATTACCACAACCGTACGGGATTTTATGACGCACGCCTTTGCCGAAGCAGGCATTCACCTCCGCTACGAAGGAGAGGGTGTAGGCGAAAAAGGCATCATTGACTCTATAGATGTAACCAAATACGAGCAAGCAACCAATCTTTCAGCTTCCAACTTTCAGCTTGCAGCCGGCGAAGCCGTAATAGAAGTAGACCCCCAGTATTTCCGGCCCACGGAAGTGGACCTGCTCATAGGCGACCCAACCAAAGCACAGGAAAAACTGGGCTGGAATCCAAAGTACAATCTGCAGGCCCTCGAAGATATGGTGCAGAGTGATCTGAAGCTTTTTCGGAAGGATATGGATTTGAAGGAGGCGGAACGTAAGGTTTTGGCACAGGCCGAGTAATAAAGAAATAGAAAGAGCACCTTTTTGATATCTTTAAAAGAAAATTTTCTAACATTTTTGCTGCATCATAAAACGCAAGCTTTACCGGGATTGGATTTTCCAAAATATTGAGCCATGAATCTGAATAATCTGGCTAAATTCATCCTGCCTGAAACGCTTTATAAGCATCTGGTTTCATCAGATCTTGCTCGCCGTATAACCCGGGGAACTTTTTGGTCAATTGTTAAAGCAATTGTATTAAAGGGAGCTTCATTTGTACAAGCAATTGTCCTTGCCCGGATCTTGGGGATTGCCGCTTTTGGGGAATGGGGTATACTGCTGAGTACTGTGGGTACAGTCGGTGTTTTTACTTCGTTCGGGTTTAATGTTACAGCCACAAAGCATGTTGCAGAGTGGTACAAAACGAATCCTAAGCGACTTGCAAGACTATTAGGATTATTGCAGCTGGCAGCTCTTTCGTTAGGGGGCATTGTCTTCCTGGTTTTGTTTCTTGGCGCCCAGCCAATTGCAGAAAATGTTCTGAATGCATCACAGCTATCTCAGGCATTAATTGTGGTTGGAGTAATTGTGCTGTTGAATGGCATTTCTCAAATTTATATTGGAATACTAAGTGGGCTTGAGAAGTTTCGGGAAAAAGCGATTATTCATACCGTAACCACTCCATTAGGTGTTCTTTTGACCATTGTTCTGGCATATTATTATGGAGTTATTGGGGCGGTTTTTGGCCTTGCATTAACAAGTATATTAACTGTTGCTGTTTCAGGTGTGTGGGTATACACTTTATTTAAGAAGCTGGGTATATCACTATACAAAAAACAACCTTTGGAGGAATGGCGCGGGATCAGGGATTTTGCATTACCAACAACAATCACAAATGCATTGGTTATGATTGCGGTTTATGCTGCACATATTGCACTGATCAGGCAACCCGGTGGTTATGAGGAGATGGGTGCCTACCAGGCGGCTAACCAGTGGCGTGGAATGGTTTCCTTTCTTCCAACACAAATGCTATCTGCGTATTTACCGATCATTTCATCTTTACTCGATACGAATCGTGATCAACTCATCAAACTGCAGCATAAAACTCTAATAACTGTTTTATCTTTAACATTGGCAATTTGTATTCCTGTTATGTTTCTGTCTCCCTGGATAATGAGTTTATATGGCCAGGATTTTATGGCTTTCTGGCCTGTTTTGGTGTTTTTGGTAATAATAGCAGTCTTTGATATTGGCCATATAGTTTTCCATAAAACTGCTGTTGCTCATGGCTATGTATGGGTGTTGTCAATGTCAAATCTGGCCATTGTTGGAGCAGCAGTACTTGGAATCTTTTGGTTAATACCTGAATATCTGGGAGTTGGACTTGCCTTGACTCTCATATTGGGTTACGCAGGTCGAATGGCGATTGAATATTTAATATTTCGCTATAAAACAAATAGTTTAAAGGTTTAGAAAAATACAGAACTTGTTGAATAAAAATATAGAAACAAATATCGATTCATCTTTATGGGGGAAAATTGAACGTGAATTAAGTCTGAATTCAGGAGTAGAAAAAGTTTATTACAGGGACGATCGCGGTACACGCGTTTATTTACTTGATGACGAAGTCTGGAAAGTTCAGCTTAAAGATCCATCATTTCAGGAAGATCCTTTTTTTGGCGATTTAGAAGAAGAAGCAAAGCATACAAGGTTTGCATCAAATGTACCCGGTGTAGTAAAAGTAAAAACGTTTTTTTCTGATCATAATAAGAGTGTACTTATTCTTGAAAGAGTTAAAGGAAAACGCTTAAATTTTCATGAGTTTACTTTTTTAGAAGGTTTCCGAATTATTGGAAAATTGTTGTATAAAACCATCATTTTGACAAGATATAGAATATTACATGGTGATTTGGCAATTCATAATTTTATAATAACTCCAGAGGGAGAAGTAGTATTAATAGATTTTGGAACAGCTCAAGTTACAACAGTCAGGAAGTGCATAGCATATAACTTTCTCTTTAGAGGTAATTTTAATGACAAAATTACATTTCCAATCTCTGGCACAATTGTACGCTGTATAGAATTTACACTTCCAAAAAGTGCGCAGAAATATTACAGAAAAATTTTAAGAATAGCTCCATATACAAATAATTAAGTAAATGTATTTTTGTAGCTTTAACTTGAAAGTAAAATGTTTGAATTATTGCAATTAAGATGTAAATCCTCTGAAAACAATGATGAATAACTACCGAAACTTTTGGTTAATATTTTCTAAAAAAATTAGAAGCCTGCTTACTGTTTTATTATATGCAATTGGCTTTTTGTATTTGCTATTTAATAGCACCGGGTTGATTTATATTCCATATACGGAAACAATATGGCTGATATGTGGAATTCAATTGCTTCGGGTTGTGGCTGCAAATTACCAATCCTCACTTCAGTTTGTATTTGGAGTAACTGGGGTATTTTTATTTTACTTGCCTGCACCTGCAATTACTTTTTTTTATAACCTGGATATTGTATTTCCTCTCATACTGTTTATTTTGACGGCCGATCTTTTTCCATGGCTTACAGAAAAAGTGTCAAGAAATAATGATTACCAAATTCCTCAGGAACTGTTATCAAATCACACCCATCTTATATTTATTTTAATATTTCTGTTTATATGGATGTTAGCCGGAATTTTTTTCCAGCCAATAAGATCCGAGTTTTTAGGGCCATTTGCTTTGATGGTCCCTTTTGGTATTTCTCTGGTTATTTTTGAAAGGTTGATTGTATCAGAAATCAGCAACAGCGCAGTATATTTTATACTCTTAACTTATTTTGTTCTAATATCACTACATATGGCTTTTGTCTGGAGTGGGTTTGGTAGAATTGTTATTGCTGCATTTGTTTTGATGCCACTTTTATTGATAAATAGTTATAGGGACATTGGACTTCGTATGAGGCATGTTGTAATCCTGGCACCACTTATATTGTATGGTTTACAGTTTGTAAGATACACTGAATTAGATGGGCTTGAATATGTTTTTATCGGATCTGCTGGTCATCACTTAATTCTTACAAATGAAGTTTGGACCGATAATGTCTCTTATTTTGCGAGTGGTATTAAAGAGTTTTGGGAACAATATATGCTGCTTTTTTTAAATTGGTTTCCTCGTGTTTGGTGGGAAGGTAAACCAATTGGTGCCGGATGGTCATCCGTAGAAGTTATTTTTGGGCGAGATGGTTATGGTGAAGGGTATAGTCATTCGTTAGGATATATTGGTGAGCAGATTTATTTACTTGACGGTATGTTTTGGGTCGGCCTCGCTATAGTACTGGGTACATTAATTTTAATTCGCGGTGCCATAAAAAAACTATCAAGAGGTTTTTTAACTCCGGTAATTATATTCGATGTAAATCTTATTTCATACATATGGGGTGGGCAGGGCATATTTGGTTCACGTGTGTGGTTTTTTCTGATTCCAGTATTTATTTATATAATTATTGTACAGAGGTTTCAATTAAAAAAGAAGAGATAGTTACTGTTTCTCCTAATTATATAGTTTCTGGTCGCATTCATTCCAAATTAAATATTACTATAGTTAATCATCTAAAATTGAGATTGAAATTAAAAGAAATGAAGCCGATAAATATAGATGGGTACTACATTTAATTATTGTGCGAATGATGGCGGAAGGATATGTATTTTCGGCCGGTTCGGGGCTGTTTTTTTACTTTTGGCTTACTATGGGCATAATTGAAGTGAATAAAGCAAACTCAGCCGCATGAAAATTGTTTTTTTGGTTATTAACTACATGCCACACCAGCTTGTGTCAATTCAATCATTGCTACAGGTTGAGGATGTAGAAGTACATTCATTTCAATACAGAGAGCATCCATCTGCTCCAAAAAATGTAGAAAGGTTTCATGTTTGCAGCGATCATACGTTAAGTAAAGAAGAATTACTAAGCAGAATCAGAAATATAGAACCGGAGATGGTAGTCGTAGCCGGGTGGGCTGTTCCAAAATTTGTATGGGTTGCTAAAAAGATTAAAAAAGAGTTGAAAATTCCTGTTGTTTCGTATTCTGATACTCAATGGCTGGGTACATGGAGACAAAGAATCAATACGTTTATTAGTCCATTTCACATAAAAAAAGCTTTTACTCACATTTGGGTTGCAGGAATTTATCAATATGAGTACGCCAGAAGGCTTGGTTTTAAAAAGCATGAAATCATTTTCAATGCGTTAAGCTGTAATGTAGATCTCTTTAATGAAGTTTCAATTCAGAAAAAACGGAATCAATATCCCAAAAATATTTTATTCATTGGACGCTTTGTTGAGATTAAGGGGTTGAATTTATTATTAAATGCCTGGAAAGACATTAAAAACAAAAACGGATGGACGCTGACACTTGTAGGTGATGGGCCGCTGAAAGAATCGTTATCATACAATGATGATGTGTTTATCAAAGATTATATGCCTCAATCGAAACTAATTAATGAAATGCAGCATGCCGGTTGCTTTGTTTTGTCTTCCAAATTTGAACAATGGGCGTTGGTAATTCATGAAGCAGCGGCAGCAGGATTACCATTAGTTGTAACAGAGAAATGTGGGGCAGCACCACATTTTGTTATTGATGGATATAATGGGTATCGGGTGGGTGATGATATTAAGAGTATAAAACAAGGATTGGAAAGAATTATAAATGCTGATATTGAATCTCTTTTAAACTTTTCAGAAAGGAGTAAAGAGCTTTCCAATTGTGTAACACCGGAGCTTGGAACGGCAGAATTACTGAGTGTTTTAGATTAAAAAATTGTGAAAATTACTCATGTAATTTCATCTATAGACACCTCAACCGGCGGGCCCGCCCGGAGTGTCACACATCTGGTTGAAGGTCTGTTGCACAAATCAGACATGAATGTAAGCCTCCACTGCAAGACAAGTTCAGATCCAATCTTAAAAGACTTTAAGAAAGAAAATGGAAGCATTCATTGCTACCCTTCGAATTGGCTCGGTAGGTTGAACGGATTGGAAGAAGAAATTTCGAAGCAGAAACCTGACCTGCTGCATGGTCACGGACTCTGGCAAATGCCGGTCCACCAGATGGCAAAGATTGCACGAAAACATGACATCCCTTATATCATTACGCCGAGAGGGATGTTAGAGCCCTGGGCTTTAAAACAAGGGAAGTGGAAGAAAAAAACTGCATTGGCATTATATCAGCGCAACGATCTGAAACAGGCAGATGTATTGCATGCTACCGCAGAGATGGAAAAAGAACAACTGAGAAAATTGGGTTTTACAAATTCTGTTGTAGTTATACCCAATGGCATTCAAATAGAGCAGTTCAAAACGACTTCAAATGCATCGAAAAATGTGAAAAATAAAGCACTGTTTCTGTCCCGTATTCATCCTAAAAAAGGAATTGAGATGCTTATTGAGGCGTGGAGCCAGTTACATACAGAAGCGATAGAAAACTGGGTGTTGGAGATTGTAGGAAACGGTGAGCCCGGTTATGTGAAGCAATTACAGCAGAAAATTGATGGAGCAAAGCTGGAGCAAGAAATCAAAATCGTCGGGCCTCTTTTTGGTGACGATAAGCTCAATATATACGCAGACGCAGATCTTTTTGTACTGCCTACCTACAGTGAAAACTTCGGTATTGTTGTAGCCGAAGCCTTGGCAAGTGAAACACCGGTCATAACCACCAAAGGAGCACCCTGGCAAGACCTGGAAACGCACGGGGCCGGCTGGTGGATAGAGATCGGAACGGAACCGCTGAAACAGGTGCTGGAAGAGGCGTTATCGCTGCCGGCGGATAAACGGGGAGAGATGGGCAAAAAGGGTCGGGTATTGGTTGAAGAAAAGTACAGTATAGAGGCGGTTGCGGAGCAGATGTATGAGCTATACAAGTGGATTAAAAAAGAGAAGGGTGATACATCAGGTTTTTTGCACTATTAAACTCTTAACAAAGAAAAGTTTCTAAATGGCAAATTATAAAGAATATGGTTGGCAAGATGAATCATTTACACATGCACATAATTATTTAATTCCTTCAATTCTTGAAGTATTAGAAGGTACAGAGGGTCCAATCTTGGATGTTGGCTGTGGTAATGGTGCGGTAGCGAATTTTCTTATAGAAAAAGGGTTTGATGCTTATGGTACCGATCTGTCAAAAAAAGGTATTGAAGTTGCAAATAAGATAAACAAAGGGAGATTTTACTTACAGGACGTAGAGAAAGATGAAATACCCGACAAACTAAAAGAAATTCCTTTTAAAACGATTATTTCGACAGAAGTTATTGAGCATCTGTACGACCCGAGAAGCTATATCAAGTTTTGTAAGCAGGTATTGGAAAGTAACGGGTGCGGTAAATTAATCATTTCAACACCATATCACGGTTATTTGAAGAATCTTGCTCTTGCCCTAACGGGTAAGATGGATCAGCATTTTACAGTTTTATGGGATGGCGGCCACATTAAATTTTGGAGTTACCAAACTTTGAAAACCGTTTTAGAGGAATTCAGTTTTGACGTAATCAAGTTTAAAGGTTCTGGAAGGATCCCTTATTTATGGAAATCTATGATTGTTGTAGCTGAATACAAACCATGAAACAGTTAAAATCAGACCTATCAGCCTATGAGGATAAAATAGGTTTTAAAGAGAAATGTAAAAGATTTTTATTCTCTTTTTTGTGGCTATTGCTGGCGCGCCCGATACCACGCAGCTTATGTAACGGGTGGAAACTGATGCTGCTGCGCATATTTGGAGCGAGTGTACACAAAAGATCAGTCGTGTACTCATCTGCCAGAATCTATATGCCCTGGAATCTTGTTATGGAAGAATACTCCTGTCTTGCATCAGGTGTAGACTGCTATAATCCGGCTCCTATTCATATTGGCGCACACACCACAATTTCACAAAAAAGCTATCTCTGTTCTGCAACGCACGATATCACAAAAAGCGATCATCCGCTGGTACTGGCTTCCATTTCAATTAAAGACCAGGCCTGGGTAGCCGCAGATGCATTTATCGGCCCGGGCGTTACCATTGGCCAGGGAGCTGTTGTGGGAGCGCGGGCGGTTGTCTTTAAGGATGTGGAGCCGTGGACGGTTGTGGGGGGAAACCCGGCAAAATTCATCAAAAAAAGAGAGTTTGAAGAAGGTTCAGATGAAACCTGATCTGACGGTTATCATTTTAACCTATAACGAAGAGCTACACATAGAGCGGTGTATCAACCGCGTAAACGACATCGCAAAGAAAATCTATGTGGTAGACAGCTATTCTGAAGACAGTACCAAAACAATTGCGGAGGAGAACGGTGCAGAAGTTGTTGAGCATAGCTGGCCGGGAAACCAGGCGGAGCAGTTCAACTGGGCATTAGATAACCTGCCCATAAAATCTGAATGGGTATTGCGCCTGGATGCCGATGAATATCTGCTTCCCGAGTTAAAGGAGGAAATTTCAGAGCGTCTGCCAAAATTAGAAACGGATATTAACGGCATAATTTTTAAACGCCGGCATTACTTTCTTGGTGAGTGGGTGAAGCGGGGTACCTACCCTGTACACATTCTGCGGCTGTTCAGGTATGGGAAAGCAACTTATGAACCCCGCTGGATGGATGAGCATCTTCACCTTTTGGAAGGACGCACTATCGAGTTTGAGTATGATTTTGTGGATCATAATCTGCGCTCACTGGGCTGGTGGACTGAGAAGCATAATCACTACTCCATACGCGAGGCGGCAGAATATTTTGACTGGAAATATGGGATTTTAGGAAGCTCAAGGGGGCGTAAGCCGTTCACAAAACAGAAGGAAGCCTATTATAAGAAGCCGCTCTTTTGGAGGGCCTTTCTCTACTTTTTATACCGGTATGTGCTGAAGCTCGGCTTTCTGGAGGGGAAAGAGGGGTTTTTATGGCACTTTCTGCAGGGATGGTGGTATCGAACCCTGGTGGATGCAAAGATCCTGGAAATCAAGCGGGCCTGCGGGGATGATCCACAAACAATAAAAGACTACATCAAAAAAGAGTACGGTTTGGATTTATGAAAGTAACCATCATCACGGTCTCCTATAACAATCGGGATACGATAGAGAAAACGATCGAATCGGTTGCCCGGCAGCGTTATGAAAACCTGGAGTATATCATCGTGGATGGAAATTCCACGGATGGGACAAATTCCCTGCTGAAGAAGTATGATGAAAAGGTTTCAAGGTGGGTGTCTGAGCCGGATGAGGGAATCTATGACGCGATGAACAAGGGGCTGGAGATGGCGGAGGGCGAGCTGATCGGGTTTTTGCATGCGGATGATTTTTATGCATCGCCCGATGTTATTCCGGACGTTGTGGAAATGATACAAACAATGGAAGCAGACGCCTGCTATGCCGACCTGGAGTATGTGCAGCGAAATGATGCGGGGACGGTGGTGCGGACGTGGAACAGCGGCCGGTACAAAAGCGGGGAGTTTTTAAACGGCTGGATGCTGCCGCACCCCACGCTGTTTGTGAAGAAGGAGATTTACGACCGGTACGGCGGGTTCAATACCAATCTCGGAACCGCCGCCGATTATGAACTGATGCTCCGGTTTATCCACAAATATGAAATAAAGCTGGCGTACCTGCCGGAGAAGATCATCAAGATGAGAATGGGAGGAGAAAGCAACGCCTCCATCGTAAACCGCCTCAAAGCCAACCTGAACGACCGCAAAGCGTGGAGAGTCAACGGCCTCAAACCCAAACCCTGGACGTTGTGGATGAAGCCGCTGCGGAAGATCAGGCTGGACTTGCAACAAAAAAATGGACAGTTAGTTAAGGGTGATTATGCGGCATGTTTGCGTTTTAGGTTTTGTTCAGCCTGCACCGGACTTTGATAATCCAATGCCGAATGCAAGCGTTTTCGATTGT